>Ga0307414_10001639_pt1 | contig 11659 bp, 9 predicted proteins | sample DK1Ometagenome_FD_203804 | JGI IMG/M metagenome (GOLD analysis project Ga0307414, IMG submission 203804) | Maize rhizosphere microbial communities from greenhouse at UC Davis, California, United States - DK15-O-3 | ecosystem: Host-associated > Plants > Roots > Rhizosphere > Soil | place: USA...
CAACTCATATCAACTGTAAAATTTCCTCTTGCTCTTAGACCTTTAATCGATCCATAAGCCTTCCAGGCATCAGGCACAGCGGGCAAAAGATCAATAAAGCCGTCATGACTTTGTATTAGCATCTCTGCAATTCCTGCTGTTGCGCCAAAGTTTCCATCAATTTGAAAAGGAGGACCTGCCGAAAGCATATTAGGATAAACACCACCACCTGCACCGTAATTGATATCAGTTCTCAAGGTGGGTTTTAAAATCTCTTTAAACAGCTTAAATGCGCGATTCCCATCATGTAGTCTGGCCCAGAACAATAGTTTATAAGCAATGGTCCAGCTAGGGCCATCATCGCCTCTTACTTCAAGTGTTTTTTTTGCTGCCTCAGCAAGATCTGGGGTTGAAAGAGGTGTAATTAATGACGCTGGGTATAAACCATATAAATGTGATATATGACGGTGCTGTAAATCTGTTTCTTTATAATCTTCTATCCATTCCTGAATTCTTCCATCCTTACTGATTACCCCTGCCGGAGGAACAGATTTCAGTTTTTCCTGCAGTTCGTTTCTAAACTCTGCGTCTACATTTAAAAGCTTTGAGGCTGTAATTACATTAGTAAACAATTCTCTTACAATCTGATTATCAATGGTAGGTCCCATGGATATACTTGCCGTTTTACCATTTGGAAGATAGAACGTGTTTTCGGGCGATACCGATGGCGAGGTTACTGACCAACCAGTTTTTGGGTCTTTTATCAATACACTTTTATAGAATTTAGCAGAGCCTTTTAAAACCGGGTAAATACTTTTTAAATAATTAACATCCTGGCTAAAAGCATAGTGATCCCACAAATTATTACACAACCAGCCTGATACCGCATTTGTTGCCCCCCATGAGGCACTCTCTCCTGGCTCTGTAAAGCCCCACACGTTGGTAATAACGTGGGCAATCCAGCCATCGGCATTGTAATATGCCTTTGCGGTTTTCTCTCCTGGTTTTACAAGACTCTTAACCAATTCTGCCAGTGGCAAATTCAATTCTGAAAGGTTTGATACTTCAACCGGCCAGTGGTTCATTTGCACATTCACATCTAAATGGTAATCGCCATTCCATGGTGTATTGATTTGGTTTGCCCATAACCCCTGAAGGTTTGGGGGAAGCAAGCCTACTCTGGTACTGCTTATACTTAAATACCGACCAAATTGAAAAAATAAGACAGGTAAAGATTTATCATCTGCAAAGTTCTTATAAAAGAGGTCTAACCTTTTATTAGTGGGAAACTTAGCTGATTTTCCCTGTCCCAAATCTATATTTACTCTTTTAAAAAGCTTGGCATAATTTAAGATATGTTTCCCTTTTTGGAGTTCATAAGGAGTTTTTAAAGCAGCAGATAACAATTGCTTTGTTTTCTCTTTAAATGCAAATCCTTTAAAATCTGTTGCAGCAGAAACGTAAATAACTAATTCTGTTGCATTTTTTACAATAAGAACATTCCGATCTACTGTAACCTTTCCCCCCTTCAACTTTGTATTTACCCTGGCCTGATATTGCATCCCCTTGCCATCAGTCCCATTATCAAGTTGACCATACATTTGCAATTCAGTTCCCTCGGTTTTTACTACTGATTTTTCTGATCTGCTAATAGAGATTTTGCAATTTAATTTTCCGGGTTTATCAGCTGTTATTTTGATCACATCAATATCCCCACTAAAGCTTGTAAAATACTCTCTTCTATAGTTTACTCCATCTACTTTATAGCTGCAGTTGGCTATCGCTTTATCCAGAGATAATTCTCTGTGATATGCTTCAGGAGTTATTTCGTCAGGCTTTAGGTTTCCGTAGTTAAAGTCAATTTCGAGATTTCCGAGCACCTGGTATTTGCCCCATTTTTCGCCTCCAGAACCCAGTCCTTTACAAACAAAATCTTTATTTACAAGATCCTGGGCTTCATCGTTTTTTCCTTGAAGTATCAACTCTCGTATCTTCGGCAAACTTTTGTAAGCTTCGTAATTATTAGCATCCTGAGGACCACCCGACCAAAGTGTAATGTCATTTAATACAATCTTCTCTTTCGATATCCCGCCGTCTGGAGTCATACCTAATCTTCCATTACCTAGAGGCAAAGTTTCTTCCCATATTTGTGCAGGTTTGTCGTACCATAAATTTAATGGCTTTTGTTGCGCGCTAACTTTTAAAGTAGCATAGGCTGTTAAAAAAAATAGCGAAAATAGTCTTCTAGTCATTCGGTTTGTTATACTTGGTTGCTATATGAAGGTAAAAGTAGCTGGTCTTGATTTCTTTTAAAATGTACAAACTTTAAAAAAGAATGGATTAAACTATCTTATCTCTGTTGAAAAAGTTAAGGATTAAACAAAAATAGACGACAGACACAAATAAAAAAATAGCAAAAACATTCATCGACATGAACTATTCACTTATCAATAGCATTATCATATCTTAAGAATACACTAATAAAATACTATTGCTAGACTAAGAATGATCAATCCCATCAAATAGCAAACCCAAATAAGAAGAATAATCCCTATACTTGTTAGATACATGACACATGAACGAGAAAAAAATACAAGATGGATTTGAGGGAGAAAAATACATCAGTATCCCAGCCTCTGCGTGGAAAAGTGTAATTAAGGGTAATCGCGTAATGAATCAACTATATGTTACCTATATCGGTTATTTCCCAAAAGCGGCTTACCATTATAGAGAAAGACCCGAGGGCTGTACCGATAATATACTGATCTATTGTACCAGAGGAAAAGGATGGTTCATCATCAATGACAAGCGCTTAGATGTTGGTCCGAATGAGTTTATTATTGTACCAGCTACAAAAGTAGCCATGAGTTATGGAGCAGACATAAATGATCCATGGACAATTTATTGGGTACATTTTAGTGGGAAGGACATCGATACTTTTAACAAGGAATTTAACATTAATCTTTATGATGGTGCACAGCAAATTTTATTGAATGAAAAGGGCATCCAAATTTGGGAATCCATGTACCAAAATTTAGAACTTGGTTATAGCAAAGAAAATCTAACAAATACAAATTTATGCATGTATCATCTTCTGGCTACTTTTCTTTATCCCGAAAAGCATAGTAGCGTTAAAGTTCAGGATGAAAAGAATATGATTAAGGAAACTGTGGCGTACATGAAGAGCAATTTAAGTGAGAGACTTACGGTCGAAGATCTTGCGAGTAAAAACAACTTGTCTACCTCACATTTTTCAAAAATGTTTAAAAAGTCTACAGGTATGTCTCCAATGGATTACCTGATTCACCTGAAATTGCAAAGGGCATGTGTACTCCTATACAATTCGGAAACCAAAATAAAAGAGATAGCTACTTCTCTTGGTTATGACGATCCTTTTCATTTTTCACGATTATTCAAAAAAAGTATGCGCATTTCTCCAAATCAGTACCGGACCAACAGAAGGAAAAAGCTTGGATAGAGAATAACAAAAAAAAATAAACACACAGATAATCAACTACTAATGCGACAAAGTGAAATTATTTTAAAAAAAGATTTTGTCATCCAAAAAAAGACACTACATTTGCAATCCCAAACGGGAAGTAGGTACGGTAGCTCAGTCGGTAGAGCAATGGACTGAAAATCCATGTGTCGCCGGTTCGATCCCGGCCCATACCACTACTTAGAAAAGCTCAATTTCATAACGAAATTGAGCTTTTCTGCTTTAAAAGGCACATTTCCGCTCCAATTTCAATGGGATCAATCCCAAAACTTGTGGAGCGAGAATGATTTTTCGGTTGCTAAGCATATAGTTGAGTTAGTCTGTACAGGAAGAATTCTATGTTTTTCACCCCCCTAAATAGATTTCTAAACGCCTTTATTTTAGCATTGAAAGATTCCGCTGAAGCATTGGTAGATCTGTTGTCAAAGTAGTTGAGAATAGTTTAATAGTGGTTTTGTATCGAGCGAGCAATTGTATTAAATGCTTTGAAACCTGTTTGCCTGGGGAAAACAACGTTTGCAGATCAACTCCATATTACCTGCCATATCCAGGGTAACTTCAGTTACTTTTTTTCTTGCTCTTTCTGAAATCTTTTTCAGTACTGAAATGACGGTTTCCGCTTTGGTGCCTGCTACAATGGCAACAATGGCTCCTTTGCGACCTTTTGCTGATTTGTTGGTAAGGATCGTGTAAAGTTCGCCATGGGACAGGCTGGTTTCGTCTATAGAAAGCCGTTCACCGAGGTTTTCTGGATATAACAGCCATTGTTTTGCATGTAATTTCTGGTCCCAGCTCTTAAAATCACTAAGATAGTCACGATATTGCCGAAGTAGGTTTTTAGTCTTTACACCATAGAATGAACTGATCGTATCAACGCTACTGGGGGCTGTAACAATTGCGGAATGCAGGTCATTTGCTGAAGTTTTCAATTTGAAACCGCGAATGCGAATCATGATAAAGATGAAATAAGGGAAGAAAGGAAAAAGCAGTTGTTCACTCCTTAAGCTACATAACCTCATTCAGAATTTTGAGCTTGCTAAATACCTCACTAAAAGTGATATACATCATATTTATTTCCGTACCTTCTTTCCATATTTGATTTAGGATACCCTTATATAAGAATAAATAGCTGGATTAAACAAAAATTAACATGGCAATTGTTTACTGAAAATTAAATTGGGTTTAAAATTTATCAATCATAGAAAATGTTAGGAGACCTTAATAAAAAAGAGCTTATTGATTTACTGGAAAGCCAGGTGATTGGCAGGATCGGTTGCCATTCCGATGGTGAAACGTATGTAGTACCGGTTAATTATGTGTACAAAAACAACGCGGTTTATGCGCATTCGGGGAATGGAAAGAAAATTAAGATGATGCGTGCCAATCCAAAGGTATGCTTTCAGGTAGACCAGATCAAGGATACCTTTCGCTGGAAAAGTGCTATTCTTTGGGGAGATTTTGTTGAACTGACTGGTGAGGAACGTCAGCAGGCCATGCAGGGTATTATACACCGGATTATGCCTTTAACCAGCCGGCCCTCAGAAGAAACCTCGCATGGAATTAAGACTGAGGAACACACCAGCCTTGTCGTATTCAGAATCGACCTGACAAAAGCTACCGGAAAATACGAAACCCATAACTTATGATCATAATTTCGTTTCACCTGTGATAGGAGAACATTTAAATGCCTCTATTTTCAAATATTTATGGTCATACCAGTTCCTCCAGGTCCGGTAAGGTCAAACCCTTAAATGGAATATAAGCCGCATCTGTCTAAAAGGGATCAATTGCTGCCGGACTTCCCGCTTTTTCTTTTTCCCGGAATAGAAACTATCCTAAAACATGATGTGCAAGTACTTTCTGTACCTCAAAAACATTCACTGATTTATTGAATTTCTTACGGATACTTGGAATAGTTTCACTGGATACCCAGATTTTTAATTCCGCATCCAGGTCAAAAGTACCAGCTGTTTCCACACTAAATCTGCTAATCGCTTTATATGCAATAGAAACATATTCCGTCTTGCTTCCCGTCAATCCCTGAACATCAACAACGATCAGTCTTTTATTGGTAAAGATGAAAGTGTCCCTTATCAATTTAAACCCCATTTCGATCTCTTCATTAGCTGTAAGCAGTGTCCCGTAGTTTTTCCTTACCTCGTTCTGACTTACCGCGCCGGCATTGCCCATTAATGCTGAAAATAACCCCATATTGTATATATTTTTAACTGATTTAAAATTAGAGGTAGCAAGAGGAATAAAGTTACAGTACGTCCGATATTTTGAATTTATTTTTCATAGGCTACCACTTGATAGGCACAATTAAAAATGGCAAACAAGTCCCTCTAACACTTTCCGCTGAAGAACTGTTTGAGGGTTATCTGGCTTGTTTTACGATTCATTGTATCATCGTATATACTGATCAGTTTGAGCATCCAAACCTGAAGTTTACTTTGACGGTTGAGCTGCTATTCATTACGAAATTCCCGCTCGGTAGTTTGCCCTTGGCATCGGCATACAATATCCCCGAAAAACATTAAAAAACCATTGTGCCCGCCATTGACCTTCGTAGCCTTCCACAAAAGCCTGCTCGTATTCGCATCCAGTTTGTAAACAATCGGCTTGGCAGCTGGCTGCTGCCTTGCCATAGTTGTATTTGCCAAGCAGAACAGTACGGCCAATAACACTAAATATTTCTTTTTCATTTTTTTAAGGTTTAGCATTTAATTTTTCCAGCGCGGCATGAGCCTCATTGTCTTTACTGTCATTTGATTTTACCGACTGTTGATACGCGGCTATGGCACCAGTATTATTTCCAACCGCCAGCTCCGCTTTGCCCAGCAAGTTATAATTCTCATAAAAATGGAGGTTCACTTTGATGTTAAACTTCAGGATCGCCACAGCATCTTCATTGCGCCCCTCAGCCAACAGCTTTTCTGCAGTTTCCCTCAGGCCATTGCGGTTTGGGCTGCGCAAATTGTACACATAATAATTCTTTGGATCTTTAACCAGATTCTGATACAGCTTGGTCGCCGCCCCAACACCATCTTTGATTACTGTATTGTAAACCAATTCCCCATAATCCTTTTTTGGCTCATTAAGCCCCGGTTTGTTATCCAGCACATCCTTTAGGTATTCATTGGAGATCGCTACAGAAACATTCCCAACCTTAGAACCCGCACTGCCCGTAATGATCCCGATCAGGTAACCATTGGCATCAATTACCGGCGAACCACTGCAGCCGCCCTTATGCGTCTTCATGTCCCGCTCAATGAGGATATCCATTCCGTATTTCTGATATACTTTTCCTTCATGAACCGTACACAGGCTGTCATCATAGGCACAACTCAGAATATAGACCTTCTCTCCCGGCTTCACTTGTGTATAGCGGGGTTTCAAGGGGTATAAATTTGACGAACTCTTTTTCACTGTAAACACAATCCAGTCCCGGTCCTGTATGGTAGAGCCCTTAGCCTCCAGCACTTCATTCGGGTCTTCATTCAGCAATTTGCCGATCACCGCCGAATCCTGTGTATCACCTTTTGGCCTCATCACCCATTCCTTAAGCGCAGCATTGACTTCAGTCGCCTTGCTTTGTTTATTTTTTGCGATCCAGAGGATGTGCTTGCCAGTCGCCGCCAGCGTGTCCTTACCATTGTCAATTAAAAAACCCGTACCCGCATACTTAAAAGAAGGATGAACGTAGCGGTCACCATTTTTAAACTGCACCTCGTTGATCAGCGCAATCTTCGGCCACTCAGAAATCGGCTTGTCTACCCAGCTTTCCTTTTGCTGGCCATAACCCGCCAGCGAAAAGCACATTAGCATCTGAAATAATAAATTAGTTTTCATCTGAATATAGTTATTTACCCAAACCTAATTTAAACAGCCCATTTCGGCATCAACAACATTGTAAAAAGAATTGTAAAAAATGTAAATTCAGATTAAATAGTGCCGCTATCATCTTTAAGAACCAATTTCGGTATGTTTCTCAGCTGAGTGACAGCAGTAAGACACAAGAGAAACAAAACAAATAAATAATACTACTAAATATAAATATCTCAAATCTATCTATTTGATCTATTCAAAATCCATTAGCTATCGCAAGTATCGACCTCCCCATTCGTCAACACCTAGGTAGTAAAGTTTAACAAAAAATTATATAAATCCGATCCAAAGATCGTCTGGTTCTCAAAAGGTTATAAAAAAAAAACTTAAGCATTTAAAGAACCGAAAAGAATATCTAAATTCATTTCCAATATCCTATCTTTAGTGCATGAAAACGCTTTTATTGATTTGTTTATTGGTGTCCACTTCCTTTGGGTTAAAAGCTCAGGAAGTCGAGATCGATCAGGTGATTGGCCACTGGGAATTAAAGGATATTCCTAAGGCTGCCGGGAAAGAAGTTGTTCTGGTAGATTCTGTTTATGATGGACGAGCTTTTGAAAATCATACTTTACTGAATGTTGGTGGCAATTTCCCAAATCAGCTGATTTCGGTGTTCATCGATAAAAAGGATTATGACAAATTTGGCGGGGATGTCTTGAAATTATACCAGCACAAAAAGATCAGTGTACACGGTAAGCTATCTCTGCATAAGGATAAACCTCAGATAGTGGTTACCGATCCTAAGCAGCTGAACAACCACCTGAGCTGGAAACAAAAAGTGCTCAATGTGATCTTCTAATTATTGCTGTCTTTTTATTTTTCTGATACATGCTGGAATCGCTCTCTGCCTATTTGCAATATTTAAAGTCCCCACGCTTACTTGTTTTAAGTAAGGACAAGAAAATGCTATGGAAGGATTTGTTATGGTTATTAGTTTTAGATATAGCATTTGCTACGCTCATAGGAGTAATCTACTATACGCTACTGCATTTCAAATTAATCAGGGAATATGAAGAATTCGACATCTTTAAGTATGGGTTTCTCCTGGCTATGTTCTTCGGTGTTGTATTTGCCCCGATTTCTGAGGAATTGCTATTCAGATGGCAATTGCGTAAACCTAAATGGAGTATCTTATTTGTATTGATCTCTCTTGAAATCGTAGCCTGGACTTTTACTAAGAATGACTATGCATTATTTTTTACTGCCATTGGATTGTTGCTGATTGGCCTAACAACTGTTTTGGTAATGAGCAAATTGAACAGATTGAAGAAAGTGAAGGTCTTCAGGATGTATTATGTTTTCTTATTTTATTATACAGCCATATTATTTGGATACGTACATATCACAAATGCCAAGGGATTGACCCTGGCAGACCCAACATTCATTTTTTACATTGGCTCCCAGATTTTTGGAGGTTTAACCATGGGGTATCTTAGAGTGAAGTATGGTCTAAAATACGGCATCTTACTACATGCAACCTTTAATTTGATTGCGGTTCCCCTGGCTTGGTGGATGTCTTAGAATTTGTCTAGTTTATTGTATTGACGCGAAGCCGGATTTTTTATTAAGCAGTGATAAGATTTTCGCTGAAGAACTGTTTGAGTACTATCTGGCTTGTTTACGATTCATTGTATCATCGTGTGTCTTGGGGACTATTCCATATGTGGCCACCTCTTTCGCGGAATGTGGCCTAATATTACGGCCCAAAATGATCAGTCGATTTCGCTGAAAAGTGGTCAATAGGCTCATTTTAAGCTGTTTTTAGCCTCGAGAAAAGCACTATGGAGATAGCTCATTTTGATCATCAACAATCAAAACGCTAAAAACAAAAAAGCTTGTCTAAGAAATGGCTAAGGTTGAATTTTAAATCGAAACAAGCTTATTATCTCGATGGTTCCTTTGTGTTTTTTGCGGGAACTAACATTGATCATGATTCTCGTCTATATGTTAGTGGATCCTACAGCTTTAATCATCAGCAAGCTTTAATGAACACTTAATTCATTGATTTTACATTACTCGCCTCATTTTAAAACCACCAAAATTGGGGAAGAACCACTATCTGAGAAATATACATGTTGCTTTACATAATCTTTTACTTTCCATAATTACCGTGATGCAAAACTTTGCAGGTCAATTTCAAAACGACAACAATTCGGTTCCTTTTGATAATGAACCGGCAGGTCTGCGGTGTCAGTCAATTTAACTATTCCTAAAAAATTAAATCCCGCCGAGGTATAATGCGCTATAAGTTTTGTGTTGTTACCCAGTGTGTCTAAACGTACAAATCTTTTGCCCAGTTGTCTTGCATACTCCTTGGACCATTCTACGATTTTCTCTATGTATCTGTTCCCGCGTAATGTCGGGTTTGTGCAGATCCGGTGGATGTAAATCGCATCATTCCTGTCTTCTTCTCCCCAGATCTCCTTGTCTTCAAAGGTAATGGCCCAGTTGCAGGCGATTAAATTGTCCTGGAGGATTTTCCATTGCCGGTTTTCTGTGATTTCATTTTTAATGAATGTGTTTTTAAAAACTGGCCAGACTACCATTTCTTTCTGAATTTGCAAACTCCTTGCCGCTTCATAAAGCGATTGAATTTCAGCTACGTCAGTTATTAAACAATTCTTAATCTCCATATCTTATATTTTTTCAAAGGCAATATCTGTATAAATGGAGGATTTATAAAATCCGTATCTTGCTAAATGTGATTTAACTACGGGCTGGGGTACAGGAAAACTTTCAGAATAATCAGGGGAATCTATAAGAATAAGAAGCGAATAGAAGAACAATCGACTTTTAATGTGGCGAAAAAAATTGCGAGGTTAAATTACATTTCAATACCGATCAGGAACCTCATTCAATATCAATAATTGATTATACCTTGGCGGGAATTGTATAGGAGAATACTGCCCCGTGTGGCGTTGCATTCTTAGCCCAGATCCGCCCACCAAGCTTTTGAATAAAATCCTTACACATGGAAAGCGCTATTCCTGCGCCGTGCTGTGTAGATGAACCGAAATTGCTGGATATTGAAAATAGTTTGCTGATGGTTTGTTCATCCATCCCCTGACCCTGATCTGCAACAGATACAATCATTGAATTGTTTTCCAGTGTATAGGTAATCACAATTTCGCCGCCCTCCGGGGAAAATTTAATGGCATTGGACAGTAAATTCCGGTTAACAAATTGTAGCATTTCTTTATCCGATGTTGCAGTTACATGCTTTGGAATTTGATTAAACACTGTTATTTTTTTTGCTTTTAGTTGTTCCGAAACAATATCTGCTGATTCGCAGAACAGATCATGGAGCACGAGTGTTTCTGCTTTATACTGGTAACCAGACAACTGCTGCTTGATCCATTGCAAGATGGTGTCAAATGATTCCAGCATCCCCCTGGCTTGCCTTTCTATATCGCCATAAAACTGTTCCATTTCTGTTTTTGTAAATCCAGGATTGTCTTTCATTAAGCCTGCAATGCCTATTGTAGAGACAAGTGGTGTTCTGAAATCGTGAGCTAAAATAGAAAAGAGTTTATTTTTGAATTCATCAGCTTGCTGCAAGGTTTTATTTTGCTCCAGAATTTTTAGATTAAGCTGCTGCAGCTCACGCTCGTGTTTACGCGAAATCTGGTATAAACGGTAAATGAAAAGCAGTAAGAATAAACCGGCCACACAAACCGAAACCAGCAACCATATTTTGGTCTTGCTATTTTTGTTTACCATACTTAAAACAGCATTATCACTTTGCATCGCGTTGTACTTAATGTAGTCCCCAACAAATTTTTTCAGCTTCTGGTTCTCTTCTGCCATCGCCCCTTCAAGTAACTTCTGAACATTGATGATTTGATCTTTATTACCCTTCAATGTAGTATGGGCTAAAATATTCGTCAGTATAGGTATTAATTCCAGGACATAGTCCTTTTCTTTGGCCAACTGATAGCTACGCCAGGCATAATGCAAAGCGCTGTCGGGCTGGTTAGCATAATAGTTGCTATAAGCGCTAAGTATGTAAATTTCCTGATCATCAAGCTCATATTTTTGTGCTTCGGCCAAAGCACTGCCAAGCAGCTTCAGTGCTTCTGCAGAACGGCCTTTTTTTACTAAAAAATCGAATTCTAACTCCTTTACAGCAATTAGCACCCGGTGGTCTTTGTAAATGGATGCAATTTCCCGGGTTTTGTTAATATAATACTGAGCACTGTCATTTGAAAGGGACGGATTGCTCATGCAATAATTTGCGTACACCAGGCTCATGATGCTATCTCTTCTTCCTGTCCTAATAACCTGTCGAAAAAG
>Ga0307414_10001640_pt1 | contig 11651 bp, 8 predicted proteins | sample DK1Ometagenome_FD_203804 | JGI IMG/M metagenome (GOLD analysis project Ga0307414, IMG submission 203804) | Maize rhizosphere microbial communities from greenhouse at UC Davis, California, United States - DK15-O-3 | ecosystem: Host-associated > Plants > Roots > Rhizosphere > Soil | place: USA...
GGCGGTGAAGGAGGTCATGGTCTCCCGCTATGGGCTGCCCTCCGGGCAGTTCAAGACGGTGGGCTACGGCGAGTCCCCCAACCGGCAGGTGACCCCGGGAGCGCGGGCCGCGGCGGCGGGCGCCGAGCAGAACCGGCGGGTCACGTTCACGATCGACGCGACCCAGCACTTCCAGCGGTAGGACGCGCGCCCGCCGGCGGGGCGTTAGCTTTCGCGGGTCGGACGGGGGGAGGCGCGGCGCGCCTCCCCCCGCGCCGCGTGCGGGGGCTCCGTTGCCCGGCCCCCGACGCGGCGGGTACTTTTCGCGCCTACCCGAGCACAACATCTGGAGCACGAGTGAAGATATCGGTCATTGGGACCGGCTACGTCGGCCTCGTCGCCGGCGCCTGCCTGGCGGAGACGGGGAACGACGTCACCTGCGCCGACGTGGACGGCGGCAAGATCGAGGGGCTGAAGTGCAACGTCCTGCCGATCTACGAGCCGGGCCTCGAGCCGCTCGTCGAGCGCAACCAGCAGCAGGGTCGCCTCTCCTTCACGACCGACGTCGCGGCGGCGATCGGGTCGGCGGAAGTCGTCTTCATCGCCGTCGGCACCCCACCCGACGAGGACGGCTCGGCGGACCTGCGTCACGTGCTGGCGGTCGCCGAGCAGATCGGCCGGCACATGCGGCGCGAGCTCGTCGTCGTCACGAAATCCACCGTGCCGGTGGGCACCGCGGCCAAGGTCGCGGCGTGCGTCGCCCAGCACGCGCGGCTGCCGTTCCACATGTGCAGCAACCCCGAGTTCCTCAAGGAAGGCGCGGCGGTAGACGACTTCATGAAGCCGGACCGCGTCGTGCTCGGCGTGGACAGCGACCACGCGCGGAGCGTGATGGCGGAGCTCTACGCGCCGTTCGTGCGGACGGGGAAGCCCATCATCTTCATGGACATCCCGTCGGCCGAGATGACCAAGTACGCGGCCAACGCAATGCTCGCGACGCGCATCTCGTTCATGAACGAGATCGCCAACCTCTGCGAGCGCGTCGGCGCGAACGTCGACCTCGTGCGAAAGGGGATCGGCAGCGACGAGCGCATCGGCCCGTCGTTCCTCTTCCCGGGCCCGGGCTACGGCGGCTCGTGCTTCCCGAAGGACGTCAAGGCGCTCGTCCGCACGGCCGCCGACGCCGGCGTTCCGCTGGAAGTGCTGGAGGCGGTCGAGGAGGCGAACGAGCGGCAGAAGCACCGGCTGTACGAGAAGCTCGAGCGCGCCCTGGGCGACCTGCGCGGCCGGCGCGTCGCCGTGTGGGGGCTCGCCTTCAAGCCGCAGACGGACGACATGCGCGAGGCGCCCGCGCTGACGCTCATCGAGCGACTGCTTGCCGTCGGCGCGACGGTCGTCGCCCACGACCCCGCGGCCATGCACGAGGCCAAGCGGCGGTTGGACGGGCGCATCGAGTACGCCGACAACAACTACGACGCGCTCGCCGGCGCCGACGCCCTCGTCGTCGTGACCGACTGGAACGAGTACCGCCACCCCGACTTCGCGCGCATCCGCGATTCGCTCAAGACGCCGGTCGTGATCGACGGGCGCAACCTGTACGACGCGACGAAGATGCGCGGACTCGGCTTCACCTACGACTCGATCGGCCGGAGGGTGCCGTGAGCGAGCCGTCGGCGCGCGACGACGGCCGAGCGCTCACCGACCGGCCGCTCCGCGTCGCGATCGCCGGCGCCGCCGGATTCCTGGGCTCGCACCTCGGCGACCGCTTCCTGGCGAGCGGGCACTCGGTGGTCGGCATCGACAACTACATCACGGGCCACCCGGACAACCTCGCGCACCTCGCCGGTCACGAGCGGTTCGCGTTCGTCAGGCAGGACGTCTCCGAGGCGTTCACGGTCGAGGGGCCGCTCGACGGTGTCCTCAACCTCGCCTCGCCGGCGAGCCCGGTGGACTACCAGGCGCACCCGATCGAGACGCTGAAGGTCGGCTCGTACGGGACGATGAACCTGCTGGAGCTCGCCCGCCAGAAGGGGGCGCGGTTCTTCCTCGCCTCGACGTCCGAGGTCTACGGCGACCCCCTCGTGCACCCGCAGGTGGAGAGCTATTGGGGGAACGTGAATCCCGTCGGGCCGCGCAGCATGTACGACGAGGCGAAGCGGTTCGCCGAGGCGGCGACGATGGCCTACCGGCGGCAGCACGACGTGGACACGCGCATCGTCCGCATCTTCAACACCTACGGTCCGCGCATGGCGCCGCGCGACGGCCGCGTGGTCACCAACTTCATCGTCCAGGCGCTGAACGGCGAGCCGATCACGATCTACGGCGACGGCAGCCAGACGCGCAGCTTTTGCTACGTGGACGACGAGGTGGAGGGGCTCTACCGTCTGTTCATGGGCGGCGACCCGGAGCCGACGAACATCGGCAACCCCGCGGAGTACACGATGCGCGAGCTCGCCGAGATCGTGGTGGACGTCACCGGTACGCGCTCCGAGATCGTCTACACGCCGCTGCCGCAGGACGACCCAAAGGTCCGCCGCCCCGACATCACGCGGGCGCGCACGCTGCTCGGCTGGGAGCCGCGGGTCGGCGTGCGCGACGGCGTGGAGCGCACGGTGGCGTTCTTCCGCACTCTGGTCGGCACCGACCGGATGCGCCCCCGCCGCTGAGCGGGCGCGCAGCCGCCACGGGCTCGGGTGCCTCACCGGCCGTCACCGTGTATCTTGCGGGGCGCCGGCGGCCTCGTCCGCCCGCGCACCGGCTCGCCGCGACCTATGCCCGCGGCCGGCGCGCGCGGCGCGCGAACCGCTCCTCCATCCCCGGGTAGCACACCCGTCATGCCCCTATATCGCCGGCTCTCGCCGACATCGGTGCTCGTCGCCCTGGCCATCTCGGGCCTCGGCGCCTGCACGCGCGGCTTTCAGATCAACCAGTTCGCGAGCTCGCCCGCCACGCTGTACGCGGCCGGCATGCGCGAGTACGAGCGCAAGCACTGGGACAACGCCGTCGCTGCGTTCGAGAAGCTCACGCTCGAGCTCCCGGCGCGAGACACCCTCCTCCCGCGAGCTCACTTCTACCTCGGCCGCGCGCACGCACGCCGCGGCGAGAACCTGCTCGCCGCGCAGAGCTTCTCGCGCCTCGTCGAGTCGTTCCCCGACGACACCCTGGCCGACGACGCGCTGGTCGAGGCCGGGGACGCCTACCGCCGACTCTGGCGCAAGCCGGTCCTCGACGCGCAGTACGGGCAGACCGCGATGGAGACGTATCGCACCCTGCTCTCGCTCTACCCGAACTCGCCGCTGCGCGACCGCGCAACGAAGGGGATCGCCCAGCTCGAGGAGATGATGGCGGCCAAGGACTACAACGCCGGCATGTTCTACCTTCGACGGAAGGCGTACGACTCGGCGATCATCTACTTCCGCGACGTGACAAAGAACTACCCGACGACCGACCGGGCGCGCCAGGCGTACCTGCGGCTGGCCGGCGCCTACCGCGAGATTCGGTACCGCGAGGACCTCGCTGACGTGTGCGCCACGCTCCGGCAGAACTACCCGACCGACCGGGACGTGCGCTCCACCTGCGGCGGCGTCCCGGCGCCCGCCACGCCGTCGGCCGCCACCCCCCCCGCGGCGCCGACGCCCGTGCCGGCGCCGCCCGCTCCGTAGACGCGCTCCGGGCTCGAGCGCCGTGCGCCTCGGCATCTTCGGCGGCAGCTTCGACCCGCCCCACGTCGGGCACTTTCTCGCCGCGGTGGACGCCGGCGAGCGACTCGCCCTCGACCGGATCGTCCTCGTGCCGGCAGCGCTCCAGCCGTTGAAGGCGACAAGCGGGCCGGCCGAGGGGCGCGACCGGCTGGAGATGGTGCGCCTGATGGCGGCCGACGACCCCCGCTTTTCGGTGGACCCGATCGAAATCGACCGGGCGGGGTTATCTTACACGGTCGATACGCTGGTCGATTTCGAGCGCCGGCACCCCGACGCGGAGCGCTACTTCCTCGTCGGCGCCGACGCGCTGCTGACGTTCGCGCAGTGGCGGGAGCCCGGCCGGGTGTTGCGGTTGGCCCGCCTCGTCGTGCTTCGCCGAACGGTCGAAGGGGACGAGGGGTCGGGGGGCGACGGTCTGCTGGAGATCGCCGTCGCGGCCGGCGCCGAGCCGCCGGTCGTTCTCGATACGCGACGGGTGGACGTCTCGTCCACCGAAGTGCGGGCGCGCGTCCGCGCGGGGAAGTCCATTCGAGGATTCGTGCCGGACGCCGTCGCCGCCTACATCGAGCGGACTCGGCTGTACCGTTAGAGGATAGCATGCTCAAGAGCGTCATCGGGAAGGTCTTCGGGACCCGCCACGAGCGGGAGCGCCGCCGCGTCCAGCCGATCGTGGACGAGGTCAACGAGCACTTCGAGCGGCTGCACGGCGTCTCCGAGGAGGCGCTGCGCGGGCAGACGGCGAAGTTCCGCGGCATCATCGCCGAGCGCACGGCGGAGCTCGAGGCCCGGATCGCCCAGCTCAAGGAGGCCAAGCGCTCGGCCGCCGACGCGGCCGAGCGCGACCGGCTCGACAACGAGCTGAGTGGCGCGGACGGCCGCGGCGGCGTCGAGGCGGAGCTGCGCTCGGTGCTGTCCGAGGTGCTCGACGAGCTGCTCCCGGAGGCGTTCGCGACGGTGCGCGAGGGGGCGCGGCGCCTCGTCGGCCAGACGCTGGTGGTGACCGGCCGCGAGATGCCGTGGAACATGGTGCACTACGACGTGCAGCTCATGGGCGGCATCCAGCTGCACCTCGGGCGCATCGCCGAGATGGCGACGGGCGAGGGCAAGACGCTCGTCGCGACGCTGCCGCTCTACCTGAACGCACTGGCCGGCAGGGGCGCCCACCTCGTCACCGTCAACGAGTACCTCTCCCGCCGCGACTCGCAGTGGATGGGGCACCTCTACTCGTACCTCGGCCTCAGCGTCGGCTGCCTCGACGACACGATCCCGGGCACGGCGGAGCGGCGCGCCGCCTACGAGGCGGACATCACCTACGGCACGAACAACGAGTTCGGCTTCGACTACCTGCGCGACAACATGGTGGTCGCGCTCGACCAGCGCGTGCAGCGGCCGCACTTCTATGCGATCGTGGACGAGGTGGACTCGGTCCTCATCGACGAGGCGCGGACACCGCTCATCATCTCGGGCCCGGTCGGCAACGAGAGCGACGGCCAGTACGGCGAGCACAACGCCGCCGTCGCCCGCCTCGTGCGCCGGCAGGACACGCTCGTCAACCAGCTCGTCGCCGAGGGGGAGCGCGCGCTCGAGCGCGCGGACACCGGCGAGGCGGCGCTGCTGCTCTACAAGGCGCAGCTCGGCGGCCCCAAGAACAAGCGCCTGCTCAAGGCGCTCCAGGAGACGGGGGTCAAGCAGCTCGTCCAGAAGATGGAGCTGGAGCACATCGCCGACCGCAAGCTCCCGCCAGCGAAGCAGCAGTACCGCGATCTCGAGGAGGACCTGCTCTACGTCCTCGACGAGAAGGGGCATACGGTGCACCTCACCGACCAGGGCGTGGAGTTCATGTCCCCGTCGGACCCCGAGGCGTTCGTCCTCCCCGACATCTCGACCGAGGTGCACCGCATCGACCGGGACGCGGAGATGCCGGCGCAGGAGAAGCTAGAGGCCCGCCGCGCGATCGAGGCCGAGTACGCGGTGAAGAGCGAGAAGCTCAACATCGTGCACCAGCTCCTGCGCGCCCACGCCCTCTACGAGAAGGACGTGAACTACGTCGTCCAGGAGGGCCAGGTGCTCATCGTGGACGAGTTCACCGGCCGCACGATGCCGGGCCGGCGGTGGTCGGAAGGGCTTCACCAGGCGGTGGAGGCGAAGGAGGGCGTTCAGGTGAAGGGCGAGACGCAGACGCTCGCCACGATTACCATCCAGAACTACTTCCGCATGTACGAGAAGCTGGCCGGCATGACGGGCACGGCGGAGACCGAGGAGACCGAGTTCCACCAGATCTACGGCCTCGAGGTGTCCGTCGTCCCGACCAATCGGCCGGTGGTGCGCGACGACCGGCACGACCTCGTCTACAAGACGCGGCGCGAGAAGTACAACGCGATCGTGGACGAGACGAAGCGGCTCAACGAGCTCGGCTACCCGGTCCTCGTCGGCACGACGAGCGTGGACGCGTCGGAGACGCTCTCGCGCCTCTTCGGGCGCGCCGGGATCAAGCACGCGGTGCTCAACGCCAAGTATCACCAGCGCGAGGCGGAGATCGTCGCGATGGCCGGGCAGCGCGGTGGGGTGACGATCGCGACGAACATGGCCGGCCGCGGCACCGACATCAAGCTCGGCGACGGCGTCGTCGAGGCGAAGCCGTCGGTCGTGAAGGACGTGGACGGCAACGACGTGGAGGTGATGGAGGTCGGCGGGCTCCACATCATCGGCTCCGAGCGCCACGAGTCGAGGCGCATCGACCGGCAGCTGCGCGGCCGCTCGGGGCGCCAGGGGGACCCCGGCGCGTCGCAGTTCTTCCTCTCGCTCGAGGACGACCTGATGCGGCTCTTCGGGTCAGAGCGCATCGCGCGGCTCATGGACCGCATGGGCGCGCAGGACGGCGAGATGCTGACCCACCCGCTGATCACGCGGTCCATCGAGCAGGCGCAGAAGCGGGTCGAGTTGCAGAACTTCCAGTCGCGCAAGCGGCTGCTCGAGTACGACGACGTGATGAACCAGCAGCGCGAGGTGATCTACTCGCTGCGCACCTTCGCGCTCGAGGGGGGCGAGGAGCTGCGCGGCGAGGCGCTCAAGATGGTGGACCGCGCGCTCGCCAAGCGCGTCGAGACCGACCTCGCGCAGTACGACGCGGCGGAGCAGTGGGACTTCGACCTGCTGCAGCAGGACCTGCTCATGCACTACCTCGTGCAGGTGCCCGAGCTGGGCGTGCCGGCGAGCCGCCCGACGTCGCTCGCCGACGCGCAGCAACTCGCCGTCGAGGCCGGGCGTCGCGCGTTCGCCGACAAGGTCGCGAGCCTGGACGAGGTGCGAGACGAGACGGGGCTGGGGTACGGATTCCGCCTCCTCGCCCTCGTCATGCTCAACGTGCTGGACGAGAAGTGGAAGGACCACCTCTACGACCTCGACCAGCTCCGCGCGGCGATCAACTACCGCGCGTGGGGGCAGAAGGACCCGCTCATCGAGTACAAGCACGAGGCGTACACGATGTTCGAGGGCCTGATGGACGACATCTGGAACACGTTCACCGAGCGCTTCCTGCGGGTGCAGCTCGTCTTCGAGCCGCCCCCACCTCCGCAGGGGGGTGCCGAGTACGTCTCGCCCTTCGGTGCACCGGCCGGCGCGCCGGCGGGCGACGGCGGCCGTCGCGGTAACGGCGACGGCGCGACGCGTCCCACGAAGCGCTTCAACGCGCTCGGCATCCTCGAGGAGATTCCGGCCGAGGAGGTCGCGTCCGACGACGCTGGCGACGAAGCCCCGACCGACGAGGTGATGGACGTCGGACCGGCCGAGCAACCGGCGACGGCGCAGGTCGCCGCCCGCCCCGAGCCCACCGTGCTCGGGGCGGGCGGCCGCGCGCGGCCGCTGAGCCGCGCCGCCACGGGGGGCGCGCCGACCGCCGCGGCACCGGCGGACTGGAAGAACGTCCACCGGAACGACCCGTGCCCCTGCGGGTCGGGGAAGAAGTTCAAGAAGTGCCACGGAGTCAACGCCTGACACCCGACCGGCCGGCCGGGGGCATCGGATCCGGTGCGCCGCTTCCTCCGCCGGCTCATCTCCCGCTTCTATGCCGAGCGGGACCGCCTCCGGCGGCGCCGTCTCGGCGCGGCAGGCGATGCCACGCGATTCGTCGCGCTCCGGCTGTCCGTGGACGCCGCTCCAGTGACGGCGCAGCTTCGAGTGCCCGGGGCGACGATTGGCTTCGCCGACCCGGGCGACCTGTTGCGCGACCCGGCCGCGTACTGGATGGAGGGCGACGGCGCCTCAGCACTCGTCCGCGGCGGACTGCGCTGTCTGGTCGTTAGGGCCGAGGACACGGTGATCTACCGCGCCGTCGTGACGAGCGACCCTGCCCGCGTCGCCGCGGTGCTACACGCCTATCCAGCGACCCTCCCTGCCGCCCTGGTGAGCGGCGTTGTGACGCACCCGGAGCAGCGAGGGCGCGGGATCCACGCCGCGGCGATGGGGTGGCTCGCCCGCGTCGCGCGCCAGGAGGGCGCGACGCACCTCGTCGCCTGGGTCGCTCTCTGGAACCGCTCCTCGCTGCGCGCCTTCGAGCGCGCCGGATTCCGGCCGCTGACGCCGCAACGGGCGTCGCCTCTGCCGGCCTGACCGCCCCTCGTTCGCCGAGCCCGGCCGGCGATCGTCCGATGCCGCCCCGGCGTCGTCGGCGGTGCACTCTCCCACCCGACGGGGCGGGGAGCGCTCCGCGCGACCCGGAGTGGAGAATCGGATGTCTAGCCAGCCCATCGGGAAAGCGTTAACTATTCGAGAGTTGCCGCCCAGCGAACGGCCGCGGGAGCGGCTCAAGCACCTCGGGCCGCAAGCGCTCGGCGCGGCGGAGCTGCTGGCGATCGTCCTCGGCAGCGGCGGCGCCGGACGCTCCTCGCTCGAGGTCGGCCACGCCGTGCTGGCGTCGGCGGGGGGCTCGCTGCGGCGGCTCGCGGCGCAGCCCGTAGCGGCGGTGACGGCGTTGGACGGGGTGGGGGTGGCGCGGGCGACGGTGATCCACGCCGCGCTGGAGCTGGGTCGGCGGGCGGCGTGCGAGGGGCGCGACGAGGGGGCGCCGGTGCGGTCGCCGCGCGACGTCTACGCGCTGTTCGCGCGGCGATTGGAGGACCTTCCGGTGGAGGAGTTTCACGTCGCGGTGCTGGACTCGCAGCACCGCCTCGAGCGCGACGTGACGGTGACGCGGGGGATCCTCAACTCCTCGCTCGTTCACCCGAGGGAGGTGTTCCGCGAGGCGATCGCCGAGCGCGCGGCGGCGATCATTCTCGTCCACAACCACCCGAGCGGGGACCCGTCGCCGTCGGCGGACGACCGCGCGGTGACCGAGCAGCTGGCCGCGGCGGGGCGGCTGCTGGACATCCCGGTGCACGACCACGTGATCGTCGGGCGTGGCCGGTACATGAGCTTTGCGGAGGCAGGACTGTTGTGATACGAGCGGCGGGTGAGCGAACGACGTCGGGGAGGCGTGCGCCCGAGCGCGCCCGCGCCGGAGGACGCCCGTGAGCACGAGCGTCCTCAGCGAAGTCATCCCCGGGTGGGACGTCGGCGGGGAGCCCCTCTCGGACCGCCTCGACGCCGAGCTGCTGGCGCGCGCCTACCGTTACTCGGAGCGGGCGCACGCCGGCCAGAAGCGCCGATCGGGGGAGGAGTACGTCACGCACTGCGTGGAGGTGGCGAAGATCCTCGCCGACCTCCAGCTCGACTCGGTGACGGTCGCCAGCGGGCTGATTCACGACGTCGTGGAGGACACGGACATCACCGTGGCCGACGTCGAGCGCGAGTTCGGGCGCGAGATCGCCCAGATCGTGGACGGCCTGACCAAGATCGGGAATCTGCCGCTCAACTCGTCGCAGGAGCGGCAGGTCGAGAACTACCGCAAGCTGCTGCTGTCGATCGCCAAGGACGCACGCGTCATCCTGATCAAGCTGGCCGACCGGCTGCACAACATGCGCACGCTCGACTGGCTGGCGCCGGAGAAGCGGCGCCGCATCGCGCAGGAGACGCGCGACCTCTACGCGCCGCTCGCCCACCGCTTCGGTATGGCGAAGATGCGGTGGGAGCTCGAGGACCTGGCGTTCAAGCACCTCGAGACCGACGAGTACAAGGCGCTGGCGCGGCTCGTCGCGCAAAAGCGGGGCGAGCGCGAGGACCTCATCGCGCGGCTGCGCGGCCCGCTGCAGGCGGAGCTCGAGACGGCGGGCATTCGCGGGGTCGAGGTCACGGGCCGGCCGAAGCACCTCTGGTCGATCTACAAGAAGATGAAGCAGCGCGACAAGCCGTACGAGGAGATCTACGACCTCCTGGCGATCCGCGTGCTCGTCAACTCGGTCCCCGAGTGCTACCACGCGCTCGGCGTCATCCACGACGGGTGGACGCCGGTGCAGGAGCGGATCAAGGACTACATCGCGCAGCCGAAGTCGAACGGCTACCAGTCGCTGCACACGACGGTGTTCGGGCCGGGCCGGCAGCTGTTCGAGATCCAGATCCGGACGCGCGAGATGCACCGCACGGCGGAGTTCGGCATCGCGGCGCACTGGTTGTACAAGGACGGCGGGCGCGGCACGTCGGACGAGCTCGACCGGCACCTGCAGTGGTTCCGGCAGGTGCTCGAACTGCAGCTCGACGCGAAGACGCCGGACGAGTTCCTCGAGTTCCTGAAGCTCGACTTGTACCAGGACGAGATCTTCGTCTTCACCCCGACGGGCGACGTCATCCAGCTGCCGAAGGGGGCGACGCCGATCGATTTCGCGTTCGCCGTGCACACCGAGGTCGGGCTGCACTGCCAGGGGGCGCGCATCAACGGCCGCATCGCCCCGCTCTCGCGCGGGCTCAAGAACTCGGAGACGGTCGAGATCCTCACGTCGCCGTCGGCGCGGCCGAGCCGCGACTGGCTGGCCCACGTTCGCACCGGACGCGCGCGCCACAAGATCCGGCAGTGGCTGCGGCACGAGGAGCAGGCGACGTCGGTGAAGCTCGGACGCGACATCCTCGATCGCGAGGTCAAGCGGCGGCGCATCGCCCGGCCGGACGACGCGCAGCTCCTCACCGTCGCCCGCGCCCTCAACCTGAACGACGTGAACCACCTCGTGGCCTCGATCGGCCAGGGCGACGTCCACGTCATGCAGGTGTTGAAGACGCTGCACCCGGAGCTCGAGACTGCCGAGCCGTCGTCGAAGGTGAGCGCCTTCGACCGACTCGTCGACCGGATGCGTGGCGGCTCCAAGGGGGTGCGCATCCAGGGCGCCGACGGACTGATGGTGCGCTACGCCCAGTGCTGCCAGCCGGTGCCGGGCGACACCGTGGTCGGCTACGTGACGCGCGGGCGCGGCGTGAGCATCCACCGCAGCGACTGCCCCAATCTCCTCATGCTCGCCCACGAGCCGGAGCGGCGGCTGGAGATCGACTGGCAGGAGATGGAGGGGGAGCGGTTCGTCGTCCGCCTCGCCCTCGAGGGCAACGACCGTCGCGGCCTCTACGCCGACATCGCGACCGCGGTCAGCGCGACCGGCACGGACATCCGGAGCATGGAGCTCCGCACCGCCGACGGCCGCGCCACCGGCGCCGCGTTCGTCGAGGTCGAGAACCTCGCCCACCTGCAGAAGATCATCAAGGCGGTGAGAAGGGTGAAGGGAATTACGGAAGTGGCGCGCCGGGAGCGCATCTCTGCCGAGGAGTGAACGAGCGAAAGACGCAAGACTGCTTTTCCTCTCCCTCGCTCCTTCGCTAGTCCCGCTGGGGGCGCGGCAGTGGCCGGTCGAAGCGACAACCTCGCATGCGTGAGCGGCGCACCAGACCGAGGGGCGGCGCGACCGACGCGTCGAGACGGGCGAGGCGATCACCGAGTGGGTGCCACCCCACGACCCAGCGCGCGCAAGAGTTGTCCGGCGACGAGCCGCGTCGCGCATGCGTCCGCGAGGACGAACTTCCCGCCAGGGCGAGCAAACAGTCTTTCCTCTTTCGCCCTTT
>Ga0307414_10001641_pt1 | contig 11651 bp, 8 predicted proteins | sample DK1Ometagenome_FD_203804 | JGI IMG/M metagenome (GOLD analysis project Ga0307414, IMG submission 203804) | Maize rhizosphere microbial communities from greenhouse at UC Davis, California, United States - DK15-O-3 | ecosystem: Host-associated > Plants > Roots > Rhizosphere > Soil | place: USA...
TGAAGAAAAGCTAAACGGGTGAATGGCTTGTCGGGACCTGTATATCATAAGTTATGGCGTGGCTTTGCCCCTCTAAATGTCCCCCGTCTGACCAGACAAGTGAGAGCCTTGCCGTCCGGTAGTTTGCTATGGAAGGCACCGTCGAAATACAGTTACGCAATGCTCAAAGCTTTATTTACTCCCGGCCAATACAAGGGCGGCGTTGGAGGAGATAAGCATGTCTGCCGCGCAGGTAACATCGGATACTATTGGGGGTAAGCTGGCCAGATTGGGCCGGATGCTCGGCATCGCTGAATCAGCAAGCGCGCCTGGGGAAGCGCATGTGCAGGATCGCGAAGCGGGGAGTGCCCATTTGCGTCGCGAAAGCGAACGTCGCAAAAAACTGTATGACGAGATTGGCGGATTTCTGTTCGCCCATGATCTGGACCTGACGCCACTCAATTTCGGTCTGGCGATGGACTATATTACCGGTAGCGACCTGGCGGTGGAAAAAGCGGTTGGCGTCGTCCTGAAAGACCGTGGCAAGATCACCAATAGTGTGGCGGAACGGATCATCTCCGAACAGCGCGTCGAACAGCTGACGCCCGATGCCTTGAGCGAGATGCTCAAGGAGGTGGAGATCAACCTCGTTCAGCTCACTGGTATTGCCGATCAATCCAGCAATAGCGCGAAGGATTTTGGCGCTGCCTTGCAAAGGGAGGCAGCGGAACTCACCAAGGGATCGGGCGGCGGCGAAGCGCTTTCCAACCTCGTCGTGCTGACGCGCACAATGATCGAGAAGACCCGCGAGGTCGAAGCGCAAATGCGTGACGGCCAGCAGCAGACACAGTTGCTCAAGAAGAATTTGGAAACGGCACGTCGCGCCGCCGAGCAGGATCATTTGACCGGACTGCCCAATCGCAGGTCCTTCGAGGGCACGCTCTACGAGGAGGTTGCTCTGGCGCGTGAGGCAAAGGAGCCGCTGAGCGTCGCCTTTTGCGATATCGACCACTTCAAGGTGGTGAATGACACGCATGGCCATGATGCTGGCGACCGGGTTCTCAAATTCGTGGCCGGGCTGTTGGCGAAGATTTCTGGCGACCGATGCCATGTCGCGCGCCACGGTGGCGAGGAATTCGTGATGCTTTTCCGTGGCTTGACAGTCGCGGAGGCGGCGAAGATCGTCGACGATGCGCGCAGCGACATGGCCGAGCGCAACCTTGTCGATCGCAAGACCGGCGAGCGCATGGATCAGGTGACATTCTCAGGCGGCGTTGCGGATGTCTTCGCTTATGCCGAGCCGCGTGAAGCGCTCAAGGCTGCAGACCGTGCGCTGTATCTCGCCAAGGAGCATGGCCGCAATCGGGTGTACATCGCAGCCGAAGTCGAGCCCTGATCAGAAGTCAGGCTGATCATAATATTTAGGTGGGGTCACGATCTCCATCCGCTCGGCCAGCAATGGCCGGAAGGATGGGCGGGACTTAATCGCAGCATACCAGCGTTTGGTGGGCTTATGACCCTCCCAATCGATACCGCCCAGATAATCCGCAACTGAGATATGCGCGGCGGCGGTGATATCCGCGAGGCTCATCGTGGGGCCAGCCAGCCAACTGCGATGATCGAGCAGATAATCGATATAGTCGATATGGGTGTTGGCCTTGCGCATGGCCTCGCGCAGGGCGCCCGCATCTGGCGAAGTGCGAGACACGATGCGCTTGATCATCCGCTCGTTGAGCAGAGGGGCGACGACATCGCGATAGACGATCTGATCGAGCCAGGCGACCATGCGGCGCACTTCTGCCCGCGCCTGCGCTGAGCCAGAAATCAGCGGGAACTGATCGACCGTTTCCTCAAAATATTCGCAGATCGCCTGACTATCCGCCAGAGTCATGCTCCCATCCTGCATGGTGAGCACCGGCGTCATGCCTGCGGGGTTCAAATCGAGAAACTCGTCCCGTCCTTCCCAGGGCGATTCGCGCACCAGCTCATAGAGGATGCCCTTTTCCGCCATGAGAAACCGCACTTTGCGGGAAAAGGGGCAGAGCGGGAATTGATGGAGGTGCCACATTCAAGAGGCTCATAAATGGCGTGGGCGGTTGCGCAAAGCGCATTCCGCATGAGGCGGTAGATCAATTGCCGTTCAGCGCGTTGTCAGCAGAGAGCTGCAAACTAAGCGGCTCTGTGGTAAGGGAAATCATGCAAGTCCTGACGCGTCGCCTGCTTGTGATCAGTGCCATTGCGCTTGGCGGCGGGCTGAGCGGTCTGGCGCTTGGGAACTTTGTGGCTGGTGGTGAGCGGCGTAGTGGCGCGGATGAGCTGGCGGCGTTCGTGCAGTCCAACGCGTTTGAAGCGTCGGAGATGGCGGAGGACCGGGCCTTTGCCGATCCAGTCAGGGTCTCGCCAACGGGCCCGACCTCCTATGATTGCCAGGGCTGCGACGCGGGGCTTCATGCGCGCAATGATAGCGTAGACCTGTCCCCGGTCGAGCCGATGCCGCCTTATGATCCTTATGCGGATGCGGAGCCGCCCGTGCGACCCAGAGCGCGCACTCCGGATCAGCCGGATGCGCGCATTGGCGATGCGCCGTTGATCGTCGAGTAGCCGCGCGATCCCGAACGACAAAGGGGCCGCCAGTGGCGACCCCTTCATATCAATCATTTGCGGTGCTTATTCCGCAGCAACCACGTCTGCCTCATCCGAGAGTGGATGGGTGAGGCGGCTGAGCATTTCCTTGGGGCAGACCTGCCAAAAGCGATCGCGATTGCGATCCCACCCGTGCAATATGCTTTTGGCCCAGGCGCTATCGGTGCGCGCGACATGCTCCTCGATCAGCGCCTTGAGTTCGCTTTCCCAATGTGCGCTGGCGATGCGTTGCCACACGATGCTCTCTGGATTGCCACGGGCAGCAAAATTGCCCGCTTCATCATAGATGAACGCCATGCCGCCGGTCATGCCTGCGCCGAAGTTGGCGCCGACCTGGCCCAGAATGACCGCCACGCCGCCGGTCATATATTCCAGGCCATTCGCACCGCAGCCCTCGACGACGACCTTCGCGCCAGAGTTACGCACGGCAAAGCGCTCACCAGCCTGACCCGCCGCGAACAGCTTGCCTGCTGTCGCGCCGTAGAGGACCGTATTGCCGATGATGGTGTTATCCTGGCTCGCAAGCGGGCTGGAAACCATCGGGCGCACCGCGATGATGCCACCGGAAAGCCCCTTGCCGACATAGTCGTTCGCATCGCCAAACACTTCCAGCGTAATACCCTTGCACAGGAACGCGCCAAGCGACTGGCCCGCCGTGCCGCGCAGGCGGACATGGACATGGCCATCCTGCAAGGTCGACATGCCAAACTTCTGCGTCACCAGTGCCGAGAAGCGCGTGCCCACGGCGCGGTGCGTGTTGCGCACCGTGTAAGTGAGCTGCATCTTCTCGCCACGCTCGAACACGGCCTTGGCGTCCGCGATCATCTGAGCATCGAGGCTGTCCGGCACTTCATTGCGCCATGTCGGCAGGTTGAAGCGACGCTTGTCATCATCCGCATCCACCTTGGCGAGGATGGGGTTGAGATCCAGATCGTCCAGATGCTCGGCGCCGCGATTGACCTGACGGAGCAGCTCCGTGCGGCCAATGACCTCATCAAGGCTGCGGAAGCCCAGACGTGCTAGAATCTCGCGCACTTCCTCTGCGATGAAGGTCATCAGATTGATGACCTTCTCCGGCGTTCCGGTGAACTTGGCGCGCAGCTTCTCATCCTGCACGCACACGCCCACAGGGCAGGTGTTGCTATGGCACTGGCGCACCATGATGCAGCCCATCGCGACGAGGCTGAGCGTGCCGATGCCATATTCCTCAGCACCAAGAATCGCGGCGATCACGATGTCACGACCTGTCTTGAGGCCGCCATCCGTGCGCAGCTTCACGCGGTGGCGCAGGCCATTGAGCGTGAGCACCTGATTGGCTTCGGCAAGGCCCATTTCCCATGGGAGCCCAGCAAATTTGATGCTGGTCTGCGGGGATGCGCCCGTGCCGCCGACATTGCCGGAGATCAGGATCACATCCGCATGCGCCTTGGCCACGCCAGCCGCGACCGTGCCAATGCCAGCCTGACTGACTAGCTTGACGCAGACGCGCGCGCGCGGGTTGATCTGCTTGCAGTCATAGATGAGCTGCGCGAGATCTTCGATGGAGTAGATATCATGATGCGGTGGGGGCGAGATGAGCGTTACGCCCGGCGTCGAATGCCGCAGCCTGGCGATAAACTCGGTGACCTTGAAGCCGGGGAGCTGCCCACCTTCACCGGGCTTTGCACCCTGTGCCACCTTGATCTCGATTTCTTCGCACGCGCCGAGATATTCGGCATGCACGCCAAAGCGACCGCTGGCGATCTGCTTGATCGAGCTGTTTGCATTGTCGCCATTTTCATAAGGCGTGAAGCGCGCACGATCCTCGCCGCCCTCACCGGACACGGCCTTGGCGCCGATGCGGTTCATGGCGATGGCGAGCGTCTCATGCGCTTCTGGCGAGAGCGCACCAAGCGACATGCCCGGCGTGATGAAGCGCTTGCGGATTTCCGTGATCGCCTCAACCTCGTCAATCGGCACGGCCTGATCGGAGTAATTGAACTCCAGCAGATCGCGCAGATAGACAGGCTCCAGCTCGGAGACGCCGCGGGCAAATTGCAGATAGGTCGAGTAGCTATCCGTCGCCACAGCAGTCTGCAGCAAGTGCATGAGCTGCGCTGAATAAGCGTGCGTGTCGCCACCCGCACGGTGGCGATAGAAGCCACCGATCGGCAGACGCACTACGGCCTTGTCGAACGCTGCCTGATGCCGGTTGATGGCATTGAACTGCAACGAGGCATAGCCTTCACCCGAGATTTTGGACGGCATGCTGGGGAACAGGTCATTCACCAGCGCGCGGCTGAGGCCCACGGCCTCGAAGTTATAGCCGCCACGATAGCTGGAGATCACCGCGATCCCCATCTTGCTCATGATCTTGAGCAGGCCTTCATTCACCGCTGTGCGGAAGTTGTTTAGGCATGTCTCCAGACTGCGATCGCCGAACAGGCCGCGACCATGCCTCTCCTCGATGCAGGCCTCTGCCAGATAGGCGTTCACTGCCGTTGCGCCCACGCCGATCAGCACCGCGAAATAATGCGGATCGAGGCACTCGGCAGTGCGCACATTGATCGAGCAATAAGAGCGCAGGCCTTTGCGCACGAGATGCGTGTGAACCGCGGCGGCAGCCAGCACCATTGCGATGCCGACCTTGTTGGGGCTGATCGCTTCATCCGAGAGGAAAAGCTCGGTCTGCCCGGCCCGCACGGCGATTTCTGCCTCGTCCCGGATGCGGTTGATGGCGGCACGCAGCGCATCGGCAGGGCCATCCGCAGGGAAGGTACAATCAATCTCCGCAACGGACTTGCTGAAATAGGCCTTGAGGCGCGACCAGTCGCTGCACAGCAGCACCGGCGATTCCATCACCAGTACATTGCTGTTCTGGCTATCCTCTTCCAAAATATTGGCCAGGTTGGAGTAGCGCGTCTTCAGGCTCATCACGTGCCGCTCGCGCAGCGAGTCGATCGGCGGGTTCGTGACCTGGCTGAAATTCTGCCGGAAGAAATGGCTGATCGTGCGCGGCTTGTTGGTGATGACGGCCAGCGGCGCATCATCGCCCATCGATCCGACAGCTTCCTTGCTATCCTCGACCATAGGGCTGAGGATCAGCTCCATATCTTCCATCGTCATGTTCGCCGCAATCTGGCGACGCATGAGTTCGGCGCGGTCCCATGACGGGCGCACATCACCCACAGCGGCAGGCAGATCCTTGGCGGTCAGATAGCCCTTCACATAGTCGGCATAGGGGCGCTCAGCGGCAATGCGATCCTTGATGGCGCGATCATTATAAACCTTGCCCGCATCAAGATCGACAGCGATCATCTGGCCCGGCCCAAGCCGACCCTTCTGGATAACCGTGGTTTCCGGCACGACCACCATGCCGGTTTCCGAGCCGACGATCAGCAGATTGTCCGATGTGAGCGTGTAGCGCAGCGGGCGCAGCGCATTGCGGTCCATGCCTGCAACGGCCCAGCGGCCATCGGTCATGGCGAGCGCGGCAGGGCCATCCCACGGCTCCATCACGGAGGCGAGATATTCATACATATGCTTGTGCGCTTCGGGCACATCATCGCTCTGCTGCCAGGCTTCCGGCACCAGCATCAGCTTGGCGGTGGGCGCATCGCGGCCTGCGCGGCACAGCGTCTCGAACGTCGCATCGAGCGCAGCGGTATCAGACGCGCCAGCCGGGATCACCGGCTTGATGTCGCCTGATTGCTCGCCAAAGGCCAGCGCCGCCATCTTGATCTCGTGGCTCTTCATCCAGTTCTTGTTGCCGCGAATGGTATTGATTTCACCATTATGGGCAAGCGAGCGGAAGGGCTGGGCCAGCCACCATTGCGGGAAGGTGTTGGTCGAGTAGCGCTGGTGGAAGATCGCAACGCGGCTCTCGAAACGCTCGTCGGTCAGGTCCGGGTAGAAGACGGACAGGCTCTCGGCCAGGAACAGACCCTTGTAGATGATCGACTGGCAGGAGAGCGAGCAGACGTAGAAATCATTGATCTGCGCCTCCACGACGCGCTTCTCGATGCGGCGACGCACGAGATAAAGGTCGCGCTCGAACTCGGCGACGCCCTGCTCCTCGGGCATCGGCCCGGCGATGAGGATCTGCTCGATCTCGGGCCGCGTACGCTGCGCCTTCTCGCCGATGACGGACACATCGACCGGCACCTGACGCCAGCCATAGATGCGGTAACCCGCCTCGATGATCTCTGCCTCGACCAGCGTGCGGCAGGTCTCCTGCGCGCTCAGGTCCGTGCGGGGCAGGAAGATCATGCCCACGGCGAGACGGTTCGGCATGGGCTTGTGGCCCGAAGCCGAGATGGCATCGTCAAAGAAGCGCACCGGCAGATCGACATGGATGCCAGCGCCATCGCCGGTCTTGCCATCGGCATCGACAGCGCCACGGTGCCAAACAGCCTTGAGCGCATCGATGGCGCTCTCGACAACCCGGCGCGATGCCTTGCCATCCGTCGCCGCGACGAGGCCAACGCCGCAAGCGTCGCTCTCAAGATCAGGGCGATACATGCCATCGCGGGCGATGCGGATGCGTTCTGCGTCCATGTCGGTCATCACTTCTTCTCCTCGTCCACTGGCGATGGTGCGGCAATCCTGCGCGTGATCGCGCGTGCGCCTGCATCCATACCTGCTTCGACTATCATGTTCATCCAAGGCTTCGTCGCCGCATTCCGGCTGAAAGACGTCATTGCTCCGCGCCTTCATACTTATGTGCAGGGTCGTTCAGATCCTTTTCCTTCACGCCCAGCAAAGTCGCGAGGCGGGCGCGCTCGGCTGGCGAGAGATCCGCGATCTTGCGCGGCGCTGGAATATCCTTCGTCGCGGCCTTCGCCTCTTCTACCATCTTCGGCATATTCTTCATCATGTCCGGCATCAGCGCCTGCATCTCGCGCATGATCTCCGGGTCCATGAACATCATCATATATTCACCGGCAAAACGATTGCCGGTTGATGTTGCGAAGAAGGTGGAGATTTCGCCCAATTCTGTGGTGCTAAACCGCCGTGCGAACGCGCGGGTCAAGGCGTCTCGTACCTTGGGCTCATAGCCATCCATCATTTGGGCCATGCCGCCCATCATCGAATCCATCCCAGCCTTGCTGCGCTGGCGAAAATGCGGGTCGACGATGGCTGTAATCTCACCCAGCTTCGTCTCGCCTATCTCCACCACTTGCTGGCTCGGAACGCCGCTGATGGCAGCAATCTGCGCAATTGGGAGCGTCATGGCGGAGCCGAGCATGGCGTCCATCATTTTGCTCATGGTTTCGCCCATCATGCGCTTATAGGTGCCGACAGGGAAAAGCTTGAGCACGACCGGGCGAGCGGCTGAGAGGCGCGCCGCATCAATGGGTGTTGGCGCGACCTGCGTGGTGGCGCTTTGCTCAGCCGCCCATGCAGGCGCACTCGCCAGAACCGGCGACACGATCAGGGCCGTGGCTAGGGCGAGCCTCTTCACGCCGCCACCGCCTGCTTAGCTGGCGCCTTTGCGCGCAAATAGGCCTGCATATGATCGGCAACATCGCGGCCATCGCGGATCGCCCACACGACCAGGCTCGCGCCGCGCACAATGTCGCCTGCCGCGAATACGCCGTCCACGCTCGTCATCATATTGCGATGATCGACGCGCAGCGTGCCCCAGCGGGTGACGGCGAGGCCGGGCTCACCGAACATCACGGGCAGATCTTCCGGGTCGAAGCCCAGCGCCTTGATGACGAGATCGGCCGGGATCGTCGCTTCGCTGCCCGGATCGGGCTCTGGCGCGCGGCGGCCCGAGGCGTCTGGTGGCCCGAGGCGCATGCGGGTGAGTTTCACGCCGGTCACGCTTTCCGTGCCCTCGAACGCCACAGGGGCCGAGAGCCAGACGAATTCGACGCCTTCCTCCTCGGCATTCTGCACTTCGCGCTGTGAACCGGGCATATTCTCCCGGTCACGGCGGTAGAGGCAGCGCACGCTCTTGGCGCCCTGACGGATGGAGGTGCGCACGCAATCCATCGCGGTATCGCCGCCGCCGATCACGACGACATCCTTGCCCGTCGCAAGCAGTGAACCATCCTCATGCTCGGCGACATGATCGCCAAAGCCGGACTTGTTGGACGCGGTGAGGAAATCGAGCGCCGGCACGACGCCCTTGGTGCCGATGCCCGGCGCCTTGATATCGCGCGCCTTGTAAACGCCGGTCGCGATCAAAACCGCATCATGCTTCTCGCGCAAATCTGCAATCGAGGCATCGGTGCCAACCGCGAAGTTCAGGTGGAAATGGATGCCCGCTTCCTCCAGACGCTTCACGCGGCGCATCACGATATCCTTTTCCAGCTTGAAGCCGGGGATGCCATAAGTCAGCAGGCCGCCAGCGCGGTCATGCCGGTCATACACATGCACTTCATGCCCTGCGGCGCGCATATATTCCGCCGCGGTGAGCCCGCCGGGCCCTGCGCCGATCACGCCGACCGATTGCCCGGTGGCAGGGCCGACGAGAACCGGCTCGACCCAGCCTTCTTCCCACGCGGTATCGGTGATGAACTTCTCGACAGAGCCGATGGTGACGGCGCCATGGCCGGAAAATTCAATGACGCAATTGCCCTCGCAAAGCCGGTCCTGCGGGCAGATGCGGCCGCAAATCTCGGGCATGGTGGAGGTTGCGTTGGAAAGCTCATAGGCCTCGCGCAACCGGCCCTCCGCGGTCAGTCGCAGCCAATCGGGGATATGGTTGTGGAGCGGACAATGGACCGAGCAATAGGGCACGCCACATTGCGAGCAACGCGCGGCCTGATCCTCTGCGCCAGCGGTCTCAAACCCATCGGAAATCTCAAGGAAGTCATGCGCGCGCGCATCTGCCGGACGCTTGCCCGGATAGGACTGCGTGCGGTTGACGAACTTGAGCATCGGATTCTCGGCCATAGGGCGCTCCCTTCAATCTGAACGCGCGAATAGCGTTCAGAAAGGGCGGAGTCACGCGCTTCCCGGCATTTTAGGCAGTTATGCTGCCATATTATTTGCGCTAAATCCGTTCTTGCAAGGTGTTCGCAGCAATTGGCTCACCGACTTAGGTCCGAAACGGCCTTACCTCATCAAAAGCCATGCAAATGCGACCAGCCCAACCACGATGCGATACCAGGCAAATGGCGCAAAGCCGAACCGGCCGACGAACGCGACAAAGGCTTTCACGATCAGCAATGAGACGAGAAAGGCGGACCCAAAGCCGATGGCGATCATCCCCATATCGTCGGCATTCAGCAATGCGCGATCATGCCAGAGCGCGTAAACGGTCGCCGCCAGCATGGTCGGCACGGCGAGGAAAAAGCTGAACTCGGCAGCGGTGCGGCGTTCGACGCCCATCATGAGCGCGCCAAGGATCGTCGCGCCAGAGCGGCTGACCCCCGGAATCATCGCGATGCATTGTACGAAACCAATGGTCAGCGCGGTGCCGAACGGCATGGTTTCAACGGAGGTGACGCGCACGGTCTTGATCATGCGCTCCAGCATCAGCATCAGCACGCCCCCAATCACGAGCGCGACGGCAACGATAATCGGCGTCTGGATCGCGGCGCGCACGGCGCTGTACGCCATCACGCCGATGACCATCGCCGGGGCAAAACCAGCCAATATGTTGCGGGTGAAGGCCACCGGGCCGGGGCTCAACCGGAACAATCCAGTCGCGACGCCCCAGAAGCGCCGCCAATAGATGACGATGACGGCAAGGATCGCGCCCAATTGAATGGCGATCTTGAAGGAGACCGAGGATTCGCCGGTGAAGCCCAGCAATTCGCTCGCCAGAATGAGGTGGCCCGTCGAGGAGACCGGCAGGAACTCGGTCAGCCCTTCCAATATGCCGAGCAGAATGGCGGTCAGGACAGCGTTATCCAAGGAAGATCATCCTAGCATCGAGCAGGGCAGGGGGCGTTGAGAGCCGTGGTTGTGGCTCAAGCCTGCGCGGCAGAGCCAAAGCGGCCCTTGTCGCGATAATGCTCAAGCCATGCTGGCGCGACGGCGGCCAGCGGCATCGGTTTGATGCCGAAGCTCTCAAGGCCGGCAGCGCCCGATGCCACGACATTGTCGCTCAGTAACATCTCGAACTGATCGCGCGTGATCGGTGCGCCGGGCGCCCAGCTTGTGAGGCTCGCCATCGTGCGCGCCACGCCATCGGGCACGGCGACGAAATTTGGCGAGCGACCTATCTGCGATGCGATCCACTCATTGACGGCGCGCATGGTGAGAATATCGGGTCCGCCAAGCTCGAAGGTCTTGCTGCCAAAACGATCCGGATCGATTGCCGCGAGCGCGATTGCCTGGGCAACATCACCTACATGCACCGGCTGAAAACGCGTGCCGCCACGAATGACGGGGACGATGCCAAATGGCATGGATGAGGCGAGTGAGATCAACTGCGCAAAGCGGTTGGTAAAGCCATCGTCGCGCCCGAACATGATGGAGGGCCGCAGGATGGTCGCGCTTGGAAAGGTGCTGCGCACGGCGGCTTCGCCCTCAGCCTTGGTGCGACCATATGCAGAGCTGCTGGCCAGGTCCGCGCCAATGGCGGAGACCTGCACCAGCGCGCTCAAGCCTGCATCCGTCGCGGCCTTCGCCACATTGCCAGCGCCAATCACATGCGCTGTGTGCATATCGCCCTTGAGCAGGCCAACAAGGTTCACGGCGGCGCAAGCGCCTTCCAGTGCCGCGCGCACTTGCTTGCTGTCTGCAATGTCGACGGACACGAACTGCGTCTGGCCCATGCTGCCCAGCGAGCGGATCATCGAGGCGCGGCGCAGCACCCGTTGCGCGATCCTCACACGGTAGCCGCGCGAGAGCAGCTCCTGCGCGACCTGACGACCGACGAAGCCGCCTCCGCCAAACAACACAATCGGCTTGTCCGTTGCGATCATCGCTTCTTCCCGTTCATCTAAACTATGTCTGCGTCATGGCGGCGTTACACTTGCAACAGGCTGGCATGCAAGACAACCGGGCCTTGGTGATCCGGCGCCGATTTGGATCGTGAGGCAGGAATGATGGGGTGGTGGGCGGGGGCAAGCGCAATCCCTCGTATT
>Ga0307414_10001642_pt1 | contig 11644 bp, 10 predicted proteins | sample DK1Ometagenome_FD_203804 | JGI IMG/M metagenome (GOLD analysis project Ga0307414, IMG submission 203804) | Maize rhizosphere microbial communities from greenhouse at UC Davis, California, United States - DK15-O-3 | ecosystem: Host-associated > Plants > Roots > Rhizosphere > Soil | place: USA...
TGGGGTCCGTGGTCTTCGGCTCGGCGGGCGATTCCTTCGAGTTCGACAACATAGCGGCGCTCTCGGCCGTCCCGGAGCCGACCAGCTGGGCGTTGATGATCACGGGCTTTGGGTTGGCGGGCCTCGCCCTGCGCCGCCGCGTCCGGCCCGCACTCTGCGCCTAACCACACCGCCTAGCGGTTCGAACGGGAGTAGGTCAGGCCTCGGCAGCGGCGTCGCTTATGCTGAACAGCGCTCAAGCGGCGCCAAGGGATAGGTGGCGCACTCCATCTCGGATTTCTCCGGCCGCCGAATAGATGGTAAATAGGGGGAGGCCGTTGGGGCGGCGGCAGGTTTCCCGGTTGGAATTTCGTGCTCGACCCGGGTGAGCATCTCAAGGCTAAACAGAGGAGCGTGCCGTGAAAACAGTACAGGTGCTTCTTGCGTTTACTGCTGTGCTTGCATTTTCCGCGCCGGCCCATGCGGCCTCGGTGCTTATCGGAGGGCCAGGAAATTATCCTGCGTCCCCGACCACCGTGGCTGAAGAGCCGGACCTGGCCGGCGTGGTGATCGCCGACCGTCTTCAACCCTTTACGATCAACGGCGCGGCTGGCGGCGTGGCGACGGGTACGATCCAGGAGCGAGTCGTCCGGTCGGACCTGACGGGCTTCCTGCATTTCTACCATCGCGTATCGCTTGAGACGATTAGCGGGTTCGGCGTGGGCAGCTATCTCGAATGGCTCGATCTGGATCCGGTCGCGACCGGCAATCCCCTGGCGGTGGGGCGGCGTTCCGACGGGATCGGCTCTCCGACCTCGAGCAGCTATGATCTGGCGGGCGCAGGGCAAAGCCGGTTCGACTTCAACCTGCTCGATCTTGATCCATCCGAGGCGGGTTTCACGACCCAGTTCCACTATATCAAGACGAATGCGACCAATTACGCCCTCACAGGTCAGGCGCGTCTGAGCGGCTTCGAGTTCATCGGCTTCGACGCAGAAGGCATTGAGAGCGCATGGCTGCCGACCTGGGCGCCCGCCGCTGCGGTGCCAGAGCCGCAGACCTGGGCGATCATGATCATCGGCCTCGCGCTCACGGGGGCTGCCATGCGCCAAGCGCGGCGAACGCGTTTGGCTGCTGGTGACTGCATCGTTCGACGGACGCGCCTAGGTCCTCGCTGGGGGCGATAACAACGAGTCGCGCCAAAAGCCTTCGCCTATAAGCTCTTGCGGCCGGTGGGGACATGGCGTCATGGAGCGGTATGCCGACGAGCGGCGTCGACGGCGCAGTCTCCCTCCGTTCGTTTCTCGGGAGGAGCAGGCTTCCCAGCCCGTTAATGTTCCGCGGCCAGCGCCGAACCAGTGCGAAAGTGCCAAGCTTCCGCGAGGCCGCCGAGGCGTTCCTGCCCAAACCGCAGTCATCATCGAGGGCGAGCGTAGCGAGGTCTACATGGTGCAGACGCAGCGGCATGTGCGGCTCAATCTGCCGCCGTTCTTCGGTGACAAGGCGCTGACCGATGACGTGATGCTGTGGACGACTTCCACCCAACCAGGTTCGCTGATGTGTCGTCGATAGGGACGTCACCCCCGATGCGCTGCCGCTCGCGGACTTAAACTGGCGGAAGCTGCTTCCCCTAGGCGAAACCGCGCGGCTCACCTTGGCCCCATCAGACCTACCGGCTATATGGACCGCTCGGCTCGCGGGCGTGGCGAAACTGGTAGACGCAACGGACTTAAGCTGAGGATTGAGTGCGCTGGGGGAAACCCCGGACGTAGAACCGCCCAAATTCGGGGAACCCTGTCAGATGGCGATCCCGAGCCAAGCCCTTCGGGGAAGGTGTAGAGACTAGACGGGCGGCGCCTAAAGCCTCTTGAGGCCATGGCGAAGGGATAGTCCAGACCACGAACGGGCCTGTTGACCAGGCTCGGCGGCGAAAGCCGAAGTGGTATGAAAATCCGTCGAGCCTTTGGCTCTTGCCGGTTCGACCCCGGCCGCCCGCACCAAACCAGCTGGATCTTCACAACGTATGTCCTGAAACCGGAGGGCGTGGCTGAACTAGCGTGCAAACGGCGGGCACAGTTCCCTTCAATGGAGACTGGCTGACGTTCAGCTTCCCGCCAGGCCGATACGGTTAGGCGCATTAACCGCTCGCTCCCGACGAACGGGGCGACAATCTGGAATGCCGAGCGATGGATCGCTGCGTGCAGGTGATCGTGCCCGGGGCATGAACGGCGCACCGCCTTGCGATGGGGAGGGGACTAAGGCCGGCAGGATCCGGCCTCATTCGAAGATGAGGGGATCTCCAGCTTCATCATAGGCGGCGAAGCGTCCGAAGCCGCCGTCGCGTACGGCCTCGACCATAATTTGAAGCGCTTGATCGATCTCCGGCCGCGTGGGGGGCTGGCCATTTCTTCCGGACAGGCCTGCGGCGAATACGACGCTCCAGGGCGGTCCGGCGCGACGGGATTCATCCGCAAGGGCTGCAAAATCCGGTAATTCTTCCGGAGCCTTGTCCACGCACATCAGGGGGGAGAGAGCCCCGCCCTCGCGGCGCAGAAACCGGTCGCGCTGCGCCGGCGTGGCGTCGGGCGGAAGCTCGGCGGCGGCGAAGACGAACAGCAGTTGGTGGGGTTCGGGCTGGCCGATCGCGGCGGAGACGAGCTGCTGGAAATGAGAATCCTGGGTCATCGCCGCCAAGGTGCCGCAAAAACGGCCCGCCGTCTTGCGCCCGGTGTTTCTGGCGTCAGGCGAACACCAGGAACAGGGCGATCGTCACAAGCACCACCACCGCGACGGCCCAGATCACGGGCCAGACCGCCGGACCCTGTTTGGTGACAGAGATCGTGTCCAGCGGCGTGCTGCCGTGCTGGTCCTCCGCATAGCTGGCGTCATGGCCCCGCTTGAGGTCCGGGTTCAGGCCCTCCGGTTCGGAGTTCTGGGGGGCAGAGGGATCGGTCATCGGGCGTCCTCCAACCGTTGGGCGCGCAACGCGGCGAGGCGCCATCGCACCATCTCTTCAAGACAGACCAGACCCGGATCGGCGGCGGCGTGCAACCGGCCGGTCAGGCGCGTCCAGGCCTCAGCGTTCGCGTCCCGGTCGAAGTCCGATACCGCGCCCCGCGCGAACCGTCCCGGAGTTTCGCCTTCCGCCTCCGCCGCGTCGCGGATCTCCTGCGCCAGCTCCGGAGCGGCGGCTTCAAGCCAGCGTTCAAAGGCGGGCGTCGCCGCCCGGGCCCGAGCCAGCAGATCTCCCAGGGTCAACATGAGGCGCACGGGGTTTCTGCCGGCATCGCCAACTCCACCCCTTCGATCCGGGCCGCAGATGCTAGGCCCGCCACATAGCTTCCCGCGGCGACAGCCCAGGCGCGGGCTTCAAGCGTGTCCCGGATGCGATCGCTGACCACTTCATAGGTCAGTTCGCGGCCTGCGATGCGCCGCTCCAGCCGCAACAGGTGCCAGCCAAAGCGAGAGCGGACGGGTTCGGTCCGGTTCGTCCCCTCGGGCGTGTCCTCCAGCGCCGCCTGCACTGGAGGAGCCAGTTCGCCGCGACGCACCTGTCCCAGCGAGCCGTCCTGCTGCGCCGACGGACAGGTCGACCGGGTCCTCGCGGCCTGGACGAATGCGGGGCGGCTTTGGCCGATCTGATCCGCCAGCCGCAGCGCCTGAGCTTCGGCGGCGGCCCAGCCGGCGGGATCGTCCGTCTCCGGCTCGATCAGGATGTGGGCGGCCTCGAACAGCTCGGGCGTGCGGAAGCGGTCGCGCTGACCCTCATAGTAGCGCCGGCACTCAGTCTCGTCGGGCTCCGCCGGCTCAAGCTCCCGATCGAGCAGACCGCGCAGCAGCGCCTCCTCCGGCGCTTCCCTGGCGTCATCATCCAGTTCAGGCTCGACCGTGACCCCAAGTTGCCGGGCGCGCCGCAGCAGCAGTTCGCGCACGACCAGCGCTCGGGCCGCGGCGGCCCAGGCCTCGACCGGATCGGCGGCGGGATGGTGCTGCAACTCGCGGGCGATGGCTTCGGGCTCGATCTCCACGCCGTCGACTCGGACGTCCGGAAAGCTCGGCGCGGGAAGGCGCGCCGGAGGGGCGCCACAGGCGCCTTGCGCCTTGACCGCGGGCGGCGGAACAGGCGGGGGCTTCGGCGACGACCGATCCGATGATCGTGTCAGGACGAAGCGGGGCTCGGCGTTCATTGGGCGCTCTCCGCTTCGCTGCGCACCACGGCAGGCCCGCCGAAAGTCGGCGCGGATCCCGCCGGGCCGGCCGTCGGGGTGGTCGACGGACGCCGCACCGCGCCGCGCGATCGTACCAATTGATAGCCCGGCCGGATCAGGAAGAAGAGTGGGATGCTCCATACATGGACCAGGCGGGTGAAGGGTGTGATCAGGAAGATGGTCAGGCCCAGGATGATATGGAGTTTGTAGACCCAGTAGGCGTTGATAATCAGGTCGGCGGCGGCGGGTCTGAAGGTCAGCAGGCCGTTGGCCCAGCCCATGAAGAGCACCATCTCCGAGCCATCGAGATGTTTCATGGTCCACCACGTCGTGGCCAGGCCCAACGCCAGCTGAAGCCACAGCAACACTAGGACAAGGATGTCCATCTTCGACGAGCTTCGCCGGATTCGGGGTTCGAACAGCCGCCGGTGCAGCAGCAGCGACGCCCCGATGAAGGCTGCGATTCCGGCGATGCCGCCGACGACGAGGGCGGTCATCTGCTTGAACCCGTGGCCGACGCCAAAGAAGTCGAACACTCCGATCGGCGTCAGCAGGCCGACGAAATGCCCGCCCAACAGTGCGAGTATGCCGAGGTGGAACAGGTTGGAGCCGATCAGCATCTGCTTGCGGCGCAGGAACTGACTGGACTGCGAACGCCAGGAATATTGCGCCTTGTCGAAGCGTAAGATGCTGCCGACGATCAGCACCGTGACCGCAAGATAGGGATACCAGCCGAACGCCAGTTGGTTGAAGAAGCCTGACATAGCCGCCTCCTAGCTGCCGGCCGTCGCGGAACGGCGTCCCGCGCGGATCTTCGCAATCAGTCCGGTGGGACCGCCCGCCTCGTGATCGGGGCGCCCAAAGGTCACCGGGGCCTCGCTCCATTCGTCGTCGACATCCGACTCGGCCGCCGGATCCCGCTCCAGCAGCGCCTTCAACGCTTGCGCATCGGGTCGCGCCTCGGCCAGGGCCAACAGGGCGCCGAAGACCGCCGCATAGGGACTGTCGCGTTCGGCCAACCTCTGCTGGAGCGCCGCCAGCACATGTGCAGGCTCGCCCAGCAGATCGCGCGCTTCCTCGAACGGCTGGCAGGCCAGAAATTCGAGGTAGAGCGGCAGATAGTCGGGCAGTTCCGACATCGTCATGATGAAGCCGCGATCAATATAGGTTTGCCCCAGGTCGACCATGGCTGGTCCTCGGTCCCGGCTGTCGCCATGCACATGCTCGAACAGGTGCAGCGATAGCTTCCGGGAGCGATCGAACAGGTCGGTGTAGTCCGCCTGCAGATCGAACAGGTCGCCGGTTTCGAGCTTCGAGAGCAGGGGCTCGAGCGCGTCGAGGGGGGCGGCTGGCGCTAGGCGTTCTTTCCCCAGCGCCTGCCGGATGTCGCCGATGTGGGCCTGCAACTCGGCCGAGGGATAGCCGAGCAGCAGAGAGAGGGCGCGCAAGGAGCGGATCATGTCGAGACATCCATATACGGCGACCGGCGCGGCGTGGTCTTGGGGCCGCCGAACAGGTTGAGTTTGGAAGTGCCGTTGGTGTTGCGGTCGAGCGTGAATCCGCCAGAGCCGCGCAGGACATAGGCGTCCTCGTCTGTCTCGCGGTGGGCGGTCGGTATGACGTAGCGGTCCTCATAGGCCGCCAGGGCCATGATCTTATACATGTCGTCGATGATCGCGCTGGTCAGGCCGACGCGCTCTGCAATCGACTCGTCGATCCGCCCCTCAATCGTCTTGGCGCGCATGTAAGACCGCATGGCCAGCATACGCTCCAGGCCGCGGACGATCGGCTCCTCGTCGCCGGCGGTGAGCAGGTTGGCGAGGTAGCGCATCGGGATACGCAGCGAGCGGACATCGGGCATGCCGTCGTTGACCGACATCTTGCCGGCTTCGGCCGCGGACTGGATCGGCGAAAGCGGCGGCACGTACCAGACCATCGGCAGGGTGCGGTATTCCGGGTGCAGCGGGAAGGCGACTTTCCACACCTTGGCCATCTTGTAGACCGGGGAGCGCACCGCCGCCTCCAGCCAGGCCTCGGGCACGCCGTCGGCGCGGGCCTGGGCGATCACCGCCGGGTCGTTGGGGTCCATGAACAGCGACAGTTGCGCCTCGTAGAGATCCTTCTCATCCTCGACCGAGGCGGCCTCCTTGATGCGGTCGGCGTCGTAGAGGAACACCCCGAGATAACGGATGCGCCCGACGCAGGTCTCGGAACACACGGTCGGCTGGCCGATCTCGATTCGCGGGAAGCAGAAGATGCATTTCTCCGATTTCCCGGAGGACCAGTTGTAATAGATCTTCTTGTAGGGGCAGCCGGAGACGCACATGCGCCAGCCCCGGCAGCGCTCCTGGTCGATCAGGACGATGCCGTCCTCGGCCCGCTTATAGATGGCGCCCGAAGGGCAGGCTGCCAGACAGGCCGGGTTCAGGCAATGCTCGCACAGCCTAGGCAGGTACATCATGAAGGTGTTTTCGAACTGGCCGTAGATCTCCTTCTCGACGCCCTCGAAATTGGCGTCGGCGGACCTTTTGGAGAACTCGCCCGAGAGGTCGTCCTCCCAGTTGCCGCTCCATTCGATCTTGGTCATCACATCGCCGGTGATCAGCGAGCGCGGCCTTGCCGACGGCTGGGCCTCCAGCTCCGGCGCCTTCTGCAGCCACTCATATTCGAAGGTGTAGGGCTCATAGAAATCGTCGATCTCGGGCAGGTCGGGATTGGCGAAGAGCTTGGCGAGAATTCGCCACTTGGAACCGATGCGCGGTTCGATCTTGCCGTTCTTCTTGCGGACCCAGCCGCCCTTCCAGCGCTTCTGGTTCTCCCAGTCCTTGGGATAGCCGATGCCGGGCTTGGTCTCGACATTGTTGAACCAGGCGTATTCGACGCCTTCGCGGTTAGTCCAGACGTTCTTGCAGGTGATCGAACAGGTGTGACAGCCGATGCACTTATCCAGGTTCAGGACCATGGCGATCTGAGCGCGGATCTTCATTCGGTGGCCTCCAGGTCGGGTTCAGCAGCTTTGTCGAACCAGTTGATGGCGCTCATCTTCCTGATCACGACGAACTCGTCGCGATTGGCTCCGACGGTGCCGTAGTAGTTGAAGCCGTAGGCCAGCTGGACATAGCCGCCGATCATGTGGGTCGGCTTCATGTTGATGCGGGTGACCGAGTTGTGCACGCCGCCGCGCTGGCCGGTCAGCTCGGAGCCCACCGTGTTCACCAGCTTTTCCTGGGCGTGATACATGATGGCCGTGCCGGCCATGACCCGCTGCGAGACGATGGCGCGGGCGGTCACCGCCCCGTTGACGTTGAAGGCTTCGATCCAGTCGTTGTCCCCGATGCCGGCCTGGGCGGCGTCGACCTCGCTGATCCAGATCACCGGCCCGCCGCGATTGAGGCTGAGCAGGATCAGGTTCTCGGCATAGGTGGAGTGAATGCCCCACTTCTGGTGCGGGGTCAGAATGTTGAGCAGGATCTCGGCGTTGCCGTTGGGAAGCTTGTTGTGCACCGCACGCACCGTGCGAGTGTCGATCGGCGGCCGCCATGTGACGAAGCCTTCGCCGAAAGCCCGCATCCAGTGGTGGTCCTGATACAGCTGCTGGCGCCCGCTCAGGGTCCGCCAAGGGATCAGCTCGTGCACATTGGTGTAGCCGGCGTTGTAGCAGACGTGTTCCGATTCCAGCCCCGACCAGGTCGGTGACGAGATGATCTTGCGCGGCTGGGCCACCACGTCGCGGAAGCGGATCTTCTCCTCCTCCTTGCCCTCGGCCAGATGAGCGTGTTCGCGGCCGGTCAGTTTCGACAGCGCCTGCCACGCCTTGACGGCGACCTCCCCGTTTGTCTCCGGCGCCAGCGACAGGATAGTCTCGCAGGCGTCGATGTCGGTGAGGATGTTTGGCCGCCCCTTGGTCGGCCCGTCCTCGACGACGCCGTTCAACCCGGCGAGCAGGGAAACCTCGGCGTCCGTGTTCCAGCCAATACCCTTGCCGCCGTTGCCCAGCTGCTCCAGCGCCGGACCCAGCGAGGTGAATTTCGCGTAGGTCTGGGCGTAGTCGCGTTCCACCAGGGTGATATTGGCCATGGTGCGCCCCGGTTCCGGTTCGCACTCGCCCTTGGCCCATTCCTTCGGGGCGTAGGGCTGGCCCAGTTCCTGCGCCGTGTCGTGCATGATCGGCGTCATGACCAGATCATGCTCGACGCCCAGCACCTCCGGGGCGATCTCAGAGAATTTTTTGGCGATTGTGCGGAAGATGTCCCAGTCGCTCTTGCACTCCCACACCGGGTCAACCGCCGCGGTGAGCGGGTGGATGAAGGGGTGCATGTCCGAGGTGTTGAGGTCGTGCTTCTCGTACCAGGTGGCCGTCGGCAGCACGATGTCCGCGTACAGGCTGGTCGTCGACATGCGAAAGTCGATGTTGACCATCAGGTCCAGCTTTCCGACCGGAGCCTCCTCCCGCCAGGCAACCTCCTGCGGCTTCTCGTGGCCGTCCTCGCCGAGATCGACGCCGACCACGCCGTGCAGGGCGCCCACGAGGTGCTTGAGGAAGTATTCGTGGCCCTTGCCGCTGGCCCCCAGCACGTTGGAGCGCCAGAAGAACATGTTGCGGGGCCAGTTCCGCGGGTTGTCGGGGTCGACGCATGACAGCTTCAAATCGCCGGACTTCAGCCTGTCCGAGACATAGGTCTTCGGGTCGGCGCCGGTGTCGAAGATGGTCTTGCCGATGATGAGGGGATTGCTTTCCAGCTGAGGCGCGGAGGGAAGCCAGCCCATGCGCTCGGCGCGCACGTTGAAGTCGATCATGCTGCCCGACCAGTCGCCCTCGGGTGCGGTGGGCGACAGGATTTCGTCGATCTTCAGGCTCTCGTAACGCCACTGGTCGGTGTGGGCGTAGAAGAAGGAGGTGCCGTTCATGAACCGGGTCGGGCGCAGCCAGTCGAGCGCGAAGGCCAGCGGCGTCCAGCCCGTCTGGGGGCGCAGTTTCTCCTGGCCGACATAGTGGGCCCAGCCGCCGCCGGACTGGCCGACGCAGCCACACATCACCAGCATGGCGATGATGCCGCGATAGGCCATGTCCATGTGGTACCAGTGGTTCAGCCCCGCCCCGAGAATGACCATCGAGCGGCCGCGGGTCATTTCGGCGTTGTTGGCGAACTCGCGCGCGGTGGTGATGATCGCCTCGCGCGGCACCCCTGTGACGTTCTCCGCCCAGGCCGGGCTAAACGGGGCATCGACGTCATAGCTGGCGGCGACGTTGTCGCCGCCGAAGCCGCGGTCGATCCCGTAGTTGGCGCAGAACAGGTCGAACACTGTGGCCACCAGGGCCTCGCCGTCCTTCAACGCCACCCGCCGAACCGGGACGTTTCGTTCGAGAATCTGCTCGTGGCTGGTCGAAACGAAGCTCTCGGGGGCGGTTCCTCCGAAATAGGGGAAGCCGACCGGCAGGACCTCGTCCCCGCCCTCGGCCAGGCTCATCTTCAGGCGGATGTCGGCCCCCTTGCCGTCCTTCTCCTCGAGGTTCCACTTGCCCGCGTCGCCCCAGCGGTGCCCCGACTGGCCCTGCGGGCAGACGATCGCGCCGCTGATCTCGTCGATGCCGACGCATTTCCAGTCCGGATTGGCCGTCTCGCCGAGCTGGTCGGCGAAATCGGCGGAGCGGACCATGCGGTCGGCGACCAGACGGCCGTCGCGCTCGACCAGCTTCACCAGCAGCGGGAAGTCCGTATAGCGGCGACCGTATTCGGCGAAGTACTCCGTCTGCCGGTCGCAGTGGAATTCCTTCAGGATCACATGCCCGAAGGCCAGGGCCAGGGCGGCGTCGGTGCCCTGCTTGGGGTGCAGCCACAGGTCGGCGAACTTGGACGCTTCGCTGTAGTCGGGCGTGATGACGACGCTCTTGGTGCCCTTGTAGCGGACCTCGGTGTAGAAATGAGCGTCGGGCGAACGCGTCTGCGGAATGTTCGAGCCCCAGACCAGCAGGAAGCCCGCGTTGTACCAGTCCGCACTCTCCGGCACGTCGGTCTGCTCGCCCCAGGTCTGAGGCGACGAAGGCGGCAGGTCGCAGTACCAGTCGTAGAAGCTGAGCACCGTGCCGCCGATAAGCGACAGATAGCGGCTCCCGGCCGCATAGGAGATCATCGACATGGCCGGGATCGGCGAGAAGCCGGCGATGCGGTCGGGACCGTACTCGTCGATCGTATAGGCGTTGGCCGCAGCGATGATCTCGGAGACCTCGTCCCAGCCGGCGCGAATGAAGCCGCCGCGCCCCCGCCGCGACACCCAGCTGTGGCGCTTGGCGGCGTCCTCGACGATCGACCGCCAAGCGGCGACCGGGGTCTGGGTCTTGCGGGCCTCGCGCCAGTGGCGAAGCATGCGGCCGCGGACCAGCGGGTATTTGATGCGGGTGCCGGAATAAAGGTACCAACTGTAACTGGCGCCGCGCGGGCAGCCGCGCGGCTCGTGGTTGGGCAGGTCCGGTCGGGTGCGGGGATAGTCGGTCTGCTGGGTCTCCCAGGTGACGATCCCGCCCTTGACGTAGATCTTCCACGAGCAGGACCCGGTGCAGTTCACCCCGTGGGTCGAGCGTACGATCTTGTCCGCCGCCCAGCGGCTCCGATAGGCGTCCTCCCAGTCCCGGTTCTCGCGGGTGGTCACGCCGTGACCGTCGGAGAAGGTCTCTTTGTCGCGCCGGAAATAGGTCAGGCGATCCAGGAAATGGCTCATGAAGGGTGACCTTCCGCTGAGGTTGGGCGAAGTGGAGGTTGTTCGCGAACGGTTTCAGTCGCCCGCAGCAGTCCGCGCGGGCCGACGTAGGCGGACCAGGTCAGGGCCGCGCAGGTGACGTAGAAGATCATGAAGCCCCACAGGGCGACTTCGGGCCCGCCCGTGGCCTCGATGGAGGCGCCGTAGGCCTTGGGAATGAAGAAGGCCCCGAAGGCGGCGATGGCCGAGGTGAAGCCGACGATGGCGGCCGCCTCGCGATCCGCGCGCACCCGCTGTTCGGCCGGCGCCAGTTCGGGGGCCAGGCGGGCCGTTTCCAGGGCCATGATCGGGCCGATCATCTGGAAGGTTGAGGCGTTGCCCACGCCCGTCAGGAAGAACAGGGCGATGACGCTGCCGAAGAAGCCCCAGAAGGTCCCGCTCGATAGGGCGTGGAGCATGGCGCCGACGGCCGCGATCATGCCGACGAACACCCAAAGGGTGACCCGGGCGCCGCCCCAGCGGTCGGAGACCCAGCCAGTGCCGGCCCGGGACAGGGCCCCGACCAGCGGACCCAGGAAGACGTACTTGAGCGAGTTCACCTCGGGGAAGGCCATCCGGGCCAGCAGGGGAAACCCGGCGGAAAAGCCGATGAAGGAGCCGAAGGTGCCGGTGTAGAGCCAACACATCAGCCAGTTGTGGGTGCGCCGGAAGATCGCCGCCTGGTCCCCGAACGAGGCCTTGGCCGAGGCGATGTCGTTCAT
>Ga0307414_10001643_pt1 | contig 11638 bp, 17 predicted proteins | sample DK1Ometagenome_FD_203804 | JGI IMG/M metagenome (GOLD analysis project Ga0307414, IMG submission 203804) | Maize rhizosphere microbial communities from greenhouse at UC Davis, California, United States - DK15-O-3 | ecosystem: Host-associated > Plants > Roots > Rhizosphere > Soil | place: USA...
CACGCTGGAGGCCACAGGGCGGGCTGCGGCAAGATCCGCCGCCGCCGTTGCGGCCACCGTGACGCTGGCAGCCAGGGGCCTGGCCACGCCAAGAGCTGCGGTCGTGCTCGCAGTCACGGTGGTGCTGGCAGTGACCGGGCGGGCAACAGCGAGCTGGGCCGTCGCCGGGGTTGCCGTGACCGTGACTGAGCTGGCCACCGGGCGGTCAACGGCCAGGCTGCTGGTCTGGCTGGCTGCCACCGTGACGCTGCCAGCCAGCGGGCGGGCGGCACTGAGGTCTGCCGTGGCCGTGGCGGTCACGGTGGCGCTGGCGGCAACAGCGATCGTCGCCCCGCCGCCAGTGCTGGCCGGGTTGGCAGCCAGGGTGAAGAAGGCCCCGGCGCTGGTCGTGCCGGTCTGGGTCGCGGTCCGGCTGTAGCTCCCGGCCGTCACCGGGGCTGCGGAGTCAGACAGCATTCCGGCCACCGGGCCGGTCCCGGTGCTGGAGTTCTGGACTCTGAGCGTGTCGGCTGCGTCAGCCGTCCAGGTCGTGCCGGACGTGGTGCCGTAGAAGCTAATCAGCCAGTCCGCTGTGCTGGCGGTGCTGACGCTCCCGGCCGTGTGGGCGGAGACCGAGGCGCCAGGCTCGGGCGCGGCCACGGCGGCGTTGATCGGGCTGGAGAGATGGACGTTGGCGTAGGCGCCCATGACCACGACGCACTTGACCGCCGTTGTCCAGCTCCAGGTGTAGGTGGTCGCGTCGCTCTCATCGGTGCCGGTCGCGGTGCGCTGGTACAGGACCGCCCGGATGCCGGAGTCGTCCATGTGGCCGGAGCCATCGGTGCCTGACGCCAGCACGCGGCTCCACCCGGCTGGGTCGGTGATGGCCTCCACCTGGCGCAGCCAGATGACGGCCAGCATGGTGTCCCCGGTCAGGGTGCCCGCTGGCACCGGGCAGGCCAGGCTGGTTCCCGTCCCCGCCCCGGTCGTCGCGCTGGAGCTGTCCCGGTAGCTGATCGCGGCCAGGCCACCGGCAGCCCCGGGCGTCCCGCGATGCAGGTACGGCCTGGTGCGCAGTCCCCGACCGGCCCTGGCCATCGATCAGGCCCGCTCGAACCGGAAGCCAGCCCGCGCGTTCACAGCAGCAGGGGCGGTGCAGCGGATCACGAAGCCGTGGCTCACGTCGGTGTCAGGCGTCTCCCCCAGGGGCCAGTCATAGATCAGGGCGCCCTTGTACGGGTCGATGAGGATTTCCACCAGGCCGGTCAGGACGGTGGGCTCCGTCGTCCAGTTTTTGGCGCCGGTGATGCCGGACGCCTGGGTCCGCCCGTACCGCTGGTCGATGGTGCTCGCCGTGCTCGCCGTGCCTGGCGCGTTGGTCGCAAAGGTGGCGTACATGACCTCGACCAGGACTGGTGCCGCCGCTGCGGTGATGCCGTCGAAGCTGATGGCCCAATTCTTCAGGTCCAGGCCGAAGGCAGCATTGCCGCGCACGCCCAGGATCGTCTTGGCCACACCCGCCGCGAGCGCGACCGTGCCCTCCGTGCTCGTGCTGTAGCCGCAATGGGACATGACTTCCTCCTACCACCGGCTGGCCCGGTGGACTGCCTGGCTCTTCACGATCAGTCTTGCCCTGCGGGTCTCAGCCGCTGGCGGCACAGCCTGGTACTGGATCTCGATACCGGCCAGCGTGTACGCCTGCCCGGCCGGGGCGGTCAGCCCGATCGTCTGCGATCCCGCCGTGATCGCGTCCTGGTGGGCGTAATAGCCGGTATAGGCGCCGCTGGCGAACACGTACCCGGTCTCGTACGGGGTCGCGCTGGTCGTGCGGTAGACGCGCGTGGTGGTCCCGTCCACCGCGTTCCAGTCGGCGTTGACCCAGGACACGACCGAGTCCGTCCCGGTCGTGGTGATCGTCGTGGACGGCGCCCCGGTCACCGAGTAGGGGAACACGACCGTTGCGGGGCTGGCGGCAAGCTGGGCCTGGCGCCAGCGCTCGACCACCATGGAGTGGTTGTTGGCTGCACCTGGGCTGCCGACGCTCACGGTCATGGCGCCAGGGCTGGTCACCACTGGTGCGCTCCACTGCGCCACCCGGGCGTGGCTGGCGGTGTAGCTCGACCCGCGCGCGGTGTAGGTCAGGCTCCCGCCGGACGGGGCCGGGAACGCGGACAGGTCGCCTGCCTGGGAGCTGGCCTGGATGACCAGGATCTCCCCGTCATCAGGGGTGAAGCTGGGCGTGGTCAGCGTGTTCGTGTTGGACCCGCCCGAGCTGACCAGATACGCATTGGCCAGGAACGGGCCGGTACCGCCCGTCTTGTAGGTGCAGGCCACGCCGATGCGGACCGCGACGCTGGCGCTCCAGGTCGCGGTGGACTCCACCGTGGCAGCAGCAGTCATCTGCTTGTCCGCGATGGCCAGCCCGACGTTGTTGCCGGACGCCTTGACGGTCTGCACGTCGGCGTCCTCGGTCAGGCTATTGGTGTAGCCGGTCACCGTGGCTGCGGTCCCGGCTGCGACCTGCCAGGAGAACAGGCCCAGGGCCAGCATGTTGGCCTGCCCGGTCGTCGCGGTGGTCCCGGTGGTCTGGGTCGTGCCCGCAACAGCGCTTGACGCTGCCTGGGCCACGTCCCGGATGGTGGGCTCAGTCAGGCCGGTGACCTCACGCGCCCACCAGGACATGGCGCAGGCACCCGAGGCCGTGAACGTCCAGGAGGTCTCCCCGTCCACGCACGGCTTGCGGAAGTGATAGTAGTTCAGCGTGCCCGCCGCGCCGGTCGTCTCCAGGTTCCACCCGGCCGGGGTCGTGATCGTCTGGGCATCAGCAGCAATGGCAACCATCAGGTGCCTGCCATGCCCGCCGGTCGTGGCCTGGGGCAGGGCGGGCGCGACCGTCGCCGAGGTTGCGGACCCGGTCGTGCCGGACGCTTCCTGCATGGCCCCGTAGTTGGACGGCCCGCCGGTCCGCAGCCGGTAGATGATCGTGGCCCCGGCGTTGTTCGTCGCAGCAGCCGACTGGACGAAGGAGTAGCTGACCGCAGCGGTAGCCGTCCCGGCGCTCACGGCGGTGTTGCTGATGTCAATGGAGCCGTTGTTGCCGATCGTGGTTGCAGCCTTGCTGATCCGGCCGGTGGCCGCGCCGACCGTGGCCCCGGTCACGGAGATGGACCTAGAGGTCAGGGTCCCGGAGTCGTTGTTGAGACCGGTAAAGGCGCCGATCCAGTCCCCGCCCTTGATGGAGATGGTCTGGCCGATCGCGGGACTGTAGCTGGTCGTGCTGCCGGTCGTGTCCGCGCCGAAGGCACCATGGATCGACCACTCTTCCCAGGCGCCCTTGGTGTAGCCGCTCACGTAGCCCATGGCCACGCTGGGCGTGGTGCCGAAGGTCACGCTCGGGGCGGTGTCCCCGGCCACGGCCACCCGGTAGAACACCTTCACCCGGACCTGGCCGGAGTCGATGCCCTCGGTCCCGGCCCCGCCGGTCGTCTCCCCGCCTGGCAGGGCGATCCAGTTGGCCGGGGTGTTGATCGTGGCCGGGGTCGTGCCCCTGGTCATGACCTGGAGGACGTGCAGGTCCCCGGCCGCGAAGCTGGCGGGCAGGCCGGGGGTGATCGTCCCGGCTGCTGCGCTGACGGTGCCGGTCGCCCGGTAGCCGACCGGCATGGGCTACCCGGCGTCCGGGCGGACAGCGTCCGGCGCAAAGTCCTGCCCGGCCATGGCGAGCACCGACCCGCACGTCGTGGTGTCGTAGATCCCCGCGCGGATCTCCTGGAAGATCGTCTCCAGGTCGGCATCGCTGGCGGTGTCGGCCAGCATCACCCACACGTTCAGGGTGACTTCGCGCGTGCAGCCGCCATCGTCAGTCGCCGGGATGTTGTGCAGGTCCACCACCGGGGTGATGGTGGCCGACTTGTAGATGCGCGCGTCGTTGGCCTGCGCCCAATTCTGCGCCCAGGAGCGGGCAGCGTTGGCAGCCTGCTGGTTGCCGTAGCGCAGGAAGCCGTCCAGGTGCACGTAGATGGTCACGAAAGCCCGCTAGTCCTGAAGGTCGCGGATCAGGGTCAGGACCGCTTCGGTGTCGGCTGGGCTGGCAGCGCCCCGGCCCTTGGGGCTCTCGACCACCACGGTGGGCGGGTAGGGCACGGTCATGTCGCCGTACGGGCCAGGCTCCTGGCCGGTGTTCTGCTCTACCACGACGGTCACGCCCTTGCCCTTCAGGGTGTGCAGCACCTTGTACGGCCCGCCCCGGTCCATACCGGACGCCTCCGAGGCTGCCATGCGGGCGTTGGTCTCATCCCCGGACGCCTTCAGCCCCTGGCCCCGCAGCGCTTCCAGGAGCGCCTTCTCTGTGTCTTCCCAGGCCATGTCAGTCCCTCTCAGCTATTGCCGCCGGTCAGCGTGTACCGGTAGACGGTGACCATGCCGGACGCGGACGGGGCCTCGCCCCAGTCGGCCACGTTGGATTGCAGGTAACAGCCCCACTTCCAGAACCAGCCCGCCCCGCTCTTGGCCACATCGACCTTCTTCACGCCGTTGTAATAGACGCGCAGCCGCCCGGACTGCACCTCGATGCGGCATGCGAACCGGGTTCCGTCCTGGTAGGCGGGATCGATGCTGCCCCAGCTCGCGCCGTCGTTGTGGGCCAGCCCGAGGCCCATGCCCTCCCGGCGCTGGATCTGGCAGATGTCATCGGCGCCATCGTGAAGCTGCATGCCGTTGACCCGGGGGCGCTTGACCAGCCCGCGCGCGTCGATGGCCATGTCGCACTCAAGCGCGTGCAGGGTGGCGCTGGCTGGGCTCCAGGCTGCCTTGGTCCAATTCTGATCGACCATCTGGCGGCACTCGGTCCGGGCGTACTTGCTGCCCGAGGAGTGGACCCCGTCTGCGCGGGCCTTGAACACCACGCCCCCGGTGGAGGCCACGTACAGGGTGTCGGGGACGCTGCGCCCGATCATGTAGTCGTTGTCCGGGTCACCCTGGCTGCCGGTGGGCAGCATGATGGTCCAGTTGCGCAGGTCGAGCACATCGGACGGGTAGGCCCCGGCTGGCGGTGGCGTGTTCGGGGGCGGGGCCGGGGTCGTCGTGTCGGTCGATGCGGGCACGTAGACCGTGATCCTGGGGGAGAACGGTGACAGCTCCCCGGTGTTGGCGTCCTTGGCCCTGACGGCGTAGGTGTAGTTCTTCCCGCCGGTCAGGATGCCGCTGGTCCGTGACGTGCTGGAGCCCATGGTGGCCTTCAGCGTGTTGAGCGGATCGACCTCGAACTCGTGCACCTCGGTGTGGGTGGACCCTGGCGCTGGCACCCAGGTGCTGGTCACGCTGCGGTCGGGGTTCAGGACCGTGGTGAAGCTGGACGGGGCTTCCAGCCCGCTGGGCTCCGGGGCCGGGGTGCCTACCCCGAGCTTGGCGCCGATGGCGTCCAGCTTGGCCTCCACGCGGGAGAGCTGGGCCTGCTCTTCAGTGGTGAGGGTCAACGGGGCTCCTGTCAGTCCAAGGTGATTGAGAGCGCCCCGATAGCAAAGCTCGCCGTGTCGCCGTTGGCGAGCGTCTTGGGCGTGGTCAGGTCCCCGTACACGCTCAGGGTCGTGCCGTCAGGCAGGAACGCGCCCCAGGACGTGGCAGCCGACCAGGCCCCGGTGGCGGTCGGGAAGGTGATGGCGGTCGCGTTGGACCGTGCCGCGCCACCCGATCCAGCCGCGCCCCAGTTGGTCGTGTTGTTGGTCACCGTGACCCTGGCGTACCCGTTGCCGCTCAGCTCGGTGCCCCCGGTGGAGTCGGTCGGGGCAGCGCTGAAGAGAGCGATCTGATAGGAGGCCGGGGCCGTCATCGGCGAGCCCACAGCCCCGTACAGGAAGTTGGAGATGGTGGACTCATACGTGTTGGTCCAGCCAGGCATAGACGGCTCCCAGGTCTGCTAGGCGGTTGCGGGGGTCTCGGTATCCTCGGGATGGACGCGGGCCACGGTGTTCCACTTGGCCCGGACAGCAGCCAGGAACTGGGCTGCCGTGGTGTTGTTGCCAATGCTGGTGTCAGCAGCCAGGGCCAGGGCGAACTGGTCAGTTAGCCGCTCGCTCTTGGGGTCGTCCATGACCCGGTTGGCCAGGCTCCGGCGCTTGGCTGTCTCCAGGTCCACTGGCAGGTCGGGGTTGGTCCCGACGTGCCCGGCTGTCTCCTGGATGACCTCCATGGCCACGGTCCACATGGCGCCCCGGACAGCCAGGCGCATGCCGGGATCGTTCAGGGCGGTCTGGGCTCGCTCACTGAGGACATCGAAGGCTGCCACTACACCACCCGCAGGAGGAGGACTACCAGGACAACCACCAGGATGGTGATAAGCAGCCAGCGGATCAGGTTGGCCGAGTCCACGGCTTCCTCCTGGCTCTAGGACGCAATGCCCAGGACGATACCCGAGCTGGCCAGCGCTTGAACAGCCGCCGCCCGCTCACATGCGCACCCGGACCCTGGACTGGCGGGAGGCGGAGACCTCCCCGACCGCGCCGAAGTGGCCTTTGAAGAAGCGCCCCAGGGCCTCAACGTGGTGGTTGTCCTTGTCCAGCGGGTGCTCAGAGTCCGAGCGGATCTCCGATCGGTTCTCCGGCCAGCGGTAGCCCTCCCGCATCTCCCAGGCCAGGCCGGTGCAGGAGTGGTCCACGACCAGCCGGGGCTCCTGCATGAACGCCTGGGCCTTGGCTGGTCCTGGCTTCAGGTAGCTGCGGATGAGGGCCAGCCGGTCCTTCAGCTCCCCGCCTGTGCCCCCGCGCGCGGGGACCCGCCAGTGCCGCTCCAGGATCTGGGTGTCCCCCGGCCCGGCTGGCTCCGGGTACAGCGCGGCAACCTTGCGCAGCAGCGGCCGGGGCTGCACCTCAGCGGCGATCTGCTCAGTGTCGGTGTACTGCCAGGAGTCCTCCCCGAGCACGTACACCGTGCCCCAGGTGTCCACCTGAATCCACAGCAGCACCCAGAGGTTGGTGTAGCCGTAGTCGGTGGCCAGGTACAGCGGCCACTCAGGGTTGTAGGCCAGGTCGCGAAGGTGGGTCTCGTCGTCCCACTCCTTCATCACCACCCCGGCGTGCTCCATCCACTCCGCGCCGTACTGGTTGCGGAACTCATCGTCAGTCAGCAGCTCGCGGGCGTCACGGATCTCCTGGTCGTCCCAGCCCCCGGGGAACACGACCGGGTTATGCCAGGAGGGCAGCCGGTAGGAGGCCCAGTCCGGCGCCCTGGCGGTCTGCCCGAGCCGGAACAGCTCGTACAGCAGGCTGACCCTGCTGGAGCCCTCGGGCACCCCGGTGTGCAGGCTCCAGCCCCTGCGGTCCATCAGCGTCGGGTACACGTACTTGGCCCAGGTGGACCGCTTGTGCCGTCCGGCCTCCACCATCAGGACGAAGTCCAGGCCCTCGCCAACCAGGCTCTGCGGGTACCCGGCCGAGCGGCCGGACAGCTCGAAGCCCCAGGGTGTGCGGATGGTCATGTCGCCGGACTCGGGGCTGTTGACGAAGCGCAGGGCGCTGCGGTCCACGCCCATCTGGCGCAGGGAGTCATAGACGATCGCGAACTCCCGCTCTGCATCCTCGTAGGTCGGCCCGACGATCCAGCCTTGCTGGCCTGGCAGCCCGTTCAGCCGGTTGAAGCGGGCCTGGACGAATGCCTGGGGCTCGATCTTCTTCGCGCCCAGGACCGTCTTGCCGAAGCGCCTCCCGCAGGCTGCGACCACATGCCGGTGCACGTCGTACAGGATGGGGCGCTGGCCACGGTGCGGGGTGAAGCCGGTCGCCTTGTAGTAGCGGGGCAGGCTGAGGGTGCGCGACTGCACACCCAGGCCGTCAACGGCGGTCACCGGCTCACGGCCAGGGGAACGGCCACGGCCAGGGTGGCTTGCACTTCTTCTGGGCCTCCACCGTCTTGCGGCACTTCTTCTGGGCCTCCGGTCCCGCGCTCGCGGTCGCGGGCACAGCGATCACGCTGCCCGTCAGCGCCAGAGCCAGAAGCCCTGCCTTAATGCGCTGCGTCACTGCTGGTCCTCTCCCAGGCGATCCAGGATCACGTCCAGCTTGGCTTCCATGCGGTCGTCGGACTCGCGGGACTGGCTGCTGCCCCACCAGTACAGGAAGGCCAGCCCGCCCGCCTGCCAGACAAGCTGGAGGAATTCTGATTGCCAATTCTCCAGCACGCTGGTCAGGAACTCGGGCCAGAAGTCACCCCAGGCAAACGACTGCCCATGCTGGGCTGCCTCGTTGGAGACCTGCGCCACCTGGGCTGCGAACTGGCCGAGCAGGGAGCCCAGGAACAGGGCTGCGGTGACCAGGCCGAAGCTGTAGCGTTTCCACCACGGCATCCAGGCCAGCGGGGAGTCCTTGTGCAGGGGCCTGCTCAACGGCGCTTCCGCCTGCTCTTGGCGAATCCCCCGCGCTTTCTTGTCCTCGCAGCTTTCCTCGCCATCTCTTTCCGGCCCTGCCTGGTCCGGCCCTTCACGGCGATGGCTGCGGCGATCCGCTCGGGCATCTTCTTCCGGAGCGCCTTCCAGGCCCGCTCCCGGTTGGCCGGGATGTTGCCGCGCCGTCCTCTGCGCCTGGGCATCTCAGCGCACCTCTGGGGGCTTGTGACGGCCACGCCGGATGGGGTCCAGCAGCTCGGGGAAGTCGGCCTTCACGGACTCGGGGCGCTCGTTGTAACCGTGGACGGAGCCTGGGGCGTAGTCCTCGATGAGGGCACCGTCCGCGTCCCCGGTCGTGACCAGGCGGGTGCGGTCGGTGCCTGCCTGGCTCCCGGTGTACCCGGGCGGAAGGTCGTAGCTGTATTCGCTAGGCGTGGTCCGCCTGCGCCTCGGGGGAGTCGCAACGTCCGGATTCCAGTTACCAGTAGCGGGGTCGATCCCGTCGATCCGCCAGCCTGGCTTTGGCTCTGACACGACACTGCCCCTGTCTCCTGGCGTCAGGATTCAGGGGCAGTGTACGTCCCGCTGGGGTCTGGAGGACAGGACGTGCCCGGCCAGTCACCCTCCAATGATGATCCGCTCAGGATCTGGCCGGTAGCGCGATTCTAGCTCCAGGCGTCAGGAGTCAGTCCCCGCCCCGCATCAGCTCGCCGTAGTCGAAGCGCTTGCCGAGCGCGTCCCTGATGCTGATGGTCTCGGTGTCGTCCACCCGCTGGAGCTTGTCGTCGTAGAGGTAGACGTACTTGGGCACCCGCACCTGGCACAGGACGAAGGCCAGGCCCTTGTCCGTCAGCCTCCAGTACCCCGATCGCCCCCCGTCCGGCTTCAGGGTCTTCTCTTCCTCCAGGAGGCCCCAGTACCGCAGCTTGCCCTCTTCGCGGGAGCGGGAGTCGAGGCTGTTGACGTGGACCCAGCCGCGCTGCTTGTCAGCCAGGTAGATGCCGATGAGGGAGCGGGCCTGGCCCCGGTTGATGGTGCGCTTGTAGAGCTGTGCCCGCTGGTTGCAGCAGGGGCACTTGGCCCCTTCCTTCAGCCGCTCGCGCAGCCAGGCTTTGGCATAGCCGAGGGTGTGCCGTGTGGTCGGTGGCTCGGGGTACTCCAAGGGTGTCCCTCCCAGGACGATGTTTCGGACAGGGAGACCATACACCCAAGCCTGTCAAGCATCAAGAGCAGAGCATCAATAGGGAGAGCCCCAGCCACAGAGATTGGCTGGGGCTCTGCCCTGCGAGGGCTTGCGCTGGCTTTCGGTCACTGCATGCTGCGACCTACTAGCGCAGGCTCGCCCTTTGGCGGCCGGGTGGCTGCACCCCTGGGAGTAGCGCAGCCCCCCCGGCCTCCTGTGACCCGCGTGGCGGGCCGTCTCGGATGCGACGACGGTACGCTCAGTCCCCTTCCTGGTCAACGGGAGCTTCAGGCAATTCGGGACCGTAGGCCAGGGCGCCTTCCGCTGACGCCATCGCCGAGCCCAGCAGGGTCAGGGCACCGGAGACGGCCATGGCGGACTCCCCGAGCGCGGCCATGTCGTCTTTCAGGCCGTCACCCTCCCGCCGCACCATGCGGTCTATGGCCTTCATGGCCTGCATCAGGTTGAAGCGGGCCAGCGCCGTCTTGGCGTTCATGGCCTCGATGTGGGTCGCTGCCAGGTCTCGCTTGCCAGGCTCCCAGCCACCCTTGGGCTGCCACTTGCCGCCCGGGGGCACGACAGGCCAGGGCTTGGGTGTCTCACTCGTCATCGGCGGGCGCCTCCATCTGGACTTGAAGGCGGACGCAGGTTCCCCGGAGCCCCCTGGCCTGACAGCCCACCCGCCCCGCGTCGTCGGCGCCGAGCTTGTCCAGGCGGGCCACCAGTGCCCGCAGGTCCCCGACCGTCATGCCTGCCTGGTTCTCCTGGATCAGGGTCTGCCTGCTTGCGCCAGTGGGCATCGAAACGTGCGTCCTCCTGCTCGTTGCGGCTGGTCTCCCAGGCGTCCAGGGTCACGGTGACGCTGGGCGGGATGACCTGGGTGTAGGTGCTGGCCGGACCGGCCGGGAAGTTCAGGGCGATGGGCCGGTCCCCGTCGTGCCGGACGATGAGGCGCCCCGCCTTGTCCCGGCCGATGGCCATGGCAACCACGTCTGTCACTCGGCTGCCTCCGGCATGGTGTAGGACGCTGCCGGGCCGGAGTGCTGGAGCTGCTCGCCGGAGCGCTCGGGGTCCAGCATCCAGTACAGGGTGCGGGCTGCGACTCGCAGGGCCTGGCGCTCGGACGGGAACATTCCGCCCAGCTTCTCCCGGGCCAGCTCGGTGTTGCCGTCCTGGATGGCAAGCAGGGCTTCGGCCTCCAGGTACGGAGTGCCATAGCCCTGCTCTTGCGCGTCGTGCATGGTGTCCTCTCAGCTCGGTTTCGGACAGGCTTACGGTACTTGGCGGAAACGTCGCTGGCAAGGATCAGTCGCGGTTACCGGCTCCCAGCCTTCCCTCAGTCAGCAGCGTGCCCACGTCCACCGTCGTGACGAACTTGTACAGGTAGGCACCGTCCGGACCGCGATAGCGGAAGTCCACGCCGTTGCCGTTCTTGGCGATCTCCACCCGGTCCCAGTTGTCGCTGATGTCGCGCCAGGTGACCTTGGCGGACAGGGCCTCACGCTCGGCCAGGCGCTGCTTGCGGGCCAGTCGGGTCATGGCCCGCTTGTGCCCTGCGCCGGAGCGGATGGCCTCGGAGCGGGTGTGCTTCCAGTCGCCTTCCCAGTCGCAGGTGCAGTGCGCGCGGCGGTCGGCCAGCGGGTTGCTGCGGTCGCGGGTGCCGATGCTGATGTCGTGGTAGGCGCTGATCTGCTCTGCGGTCGCAACCATGGTGCGGGCCTCCCAGGGCTCCTGCTGTTTCGGACACCCTGACGGTACGCCTCCTGGCACTAGCTGTCAAGCATCAAGCGTAGCCCAGTAGCTTCAGCGCCACCCGCTCCAGCAGCCAGCCAGGCGCGTACAGGGCAACCAGGAAGGCGTCCGCTGGCGTCAGGTACATGCCAGTCATGCCGGGGGAGCCGGAGCCGAAGCGCCAGGAGGTCCGCTCCTCAGCCGGGACCACAGGCAGATTCGGGGGGTCGTCCTCGGGGTCGTCACCGAACAGGGCAGCAGCCCGCTTCAGCGGGTCACCCCAGCAGAAGCGGCACAGCCTGGGCGGGCTGTCACCGTCGTCCTTGTAGGCGACCGGGGTACCGCAGGCGTCACACGCTCGATGCTTCCAG
>Ga0307414_10001644_pt1 | contig 11636 bp, 10 predicted proteins | sample DK1Ometagenome_FD_203804 | JGI IMG/M metagenome (GOLD analysis project Ga0307414, IMG submission 203804) | Maize rhizosphere microbial communities from greenhouse at UC Davis, California, United States - DK15-O-3 | ecosystem: Host-associated > Plants > Roots > Rhizosphere > Soil | place: USA...
CTTCCCGGAAGACGTGAAGATCGAGAAGGTCACGGACACCACGGGCCTGTCCGGCGAGGCGCTGATGGAGTGCCAGATGAAGTCGATGATCGCCTCTTATGGTGCGAACTATGTCATGGAAATGACCCCGGCCGAATATTTCGTCAACGCGATCACCAACAACCAGATCGACCGACAGGTGCTGCTCAACCACATGACCGCCGCCCGGAAGTTCATCGAGCCGTTCGGCTTTGCTACCCGTGTGGCGACGATCGACAGCATTCTGGCAGCGATGGAGGCCATGGATGGCGTTCGGGGCGAGGAGTGATGAAGGCTGGCGGCTCTGCCACCGCAAGGGCCGCACCATCTATTTCGTCAACGAGGAAAAATATCCGGACTTCCCGGTAGAGTTCAGGAATCAGAAGAGCGCCAAGGCGTGCGCCGACGATCTGAACGATGTCTGGGATGAATACTGGAAGAAAGAGAAGAAAGGCGAGGAGGTCCCATACGACCTTTTCATCAGTATGTTGGACACCATCGTATTTCACGATGGACTATCAAAGCAGGATCGAGAGGAGATTGTGAATGCGCTTTAATATGTTTCAGGATGCCTACTGCCATACCTCAAACGAGGTGATCGATGTCATGCGCGACAAGAACATCGAGCCGACCGAGTGCCACGCGGACTTCTCCTTCGATGAGGAAACCGATGGCTGGATCGGCGAAGTCCGCGAGAACGAGGACGGCAAGACCGTCTGCTATCTGGAGGGCTTCACCTCCGCGCAGGAAATCCGCGTCACCCTCCTCGACACCGGTATCGCGGTCGGAGATATCTCCGAGCTCTGATTAACTATCACGATCAGTTTTTCTTGACGATTGGTGGGGAGGTCTTATATCTTCCCACCAGTCAACAAGGAATCACGATATGTCTAATCTCGATATGATTAAACACCCTGCGAAGGACGAGTGGAAATATCGACAAACCCGCCAATTCATCTTTGATTCCGACGCTTCTGCCAAGTTGGGGAAATTCTCGGTTGAGCACGCCGATCTGGTCATCAAGAATCATCGCTTCGCCTTATTACCCTATGATCACGTTTATATCGAGATCGATATGCGCGAAGCGCTTCGCGCTACCGGATCACTAAGCGACGATCAGGAAACTCGCGTGGGTTACTGGTTTTGGGCTGTGGACGCCGATACCATGATGGTGATGACGATCTCCGGTGACGCTAAAGGGGCCGAGTTTATCCCGTTCACATACATGCGAAATATGCCTGATTATACGCAGAATGAGTCCTACGCCAAAACCAAGCGTGAACTGTTCATCGGTCAGACGACTGCGGATAACGTAGAGGCTGTCAATGCCTGTGTCGGATCGTTTCTGGACGCGTGGGATTTCTCCATGACCTATAAGATGCCAGAGGATGTGTTCCGGTTACTTATAGCCGAGTGTGCTGGAGGTCTCAAGAAAGCCATTGCCGCGCTTCTCCTGTTGAACCAGCCCGGCCCGGCAATTCGCATGACCGATAAACCATTCAAGCGCCAAATCCACAAGGGCAAGTCGAAGGTTTTCATGGCTCACTCGGTCGTCTCGATCGACCTGTCTCCCAAGCAGATCAGGAAGACATTCCAGACAGGGTTTCGAGGATCGCCCCGTCGTCACGAGGTGCGGGGCCATTTCGCACATTACAATAAGGTTGTAGGATGCGAGCACGACTACCGCTCCGTGGAAGTTGTAGGCGAAGATATCACACCTCGATGGAATTGCACCAAATGTGGAACCCGTCGAGTGTTTCGCAGGACCTTCTATAGAGGCGACGCGGGGATCGGCTACGTGAAAAAATCTTACGAGGTGACGGCAAGTAACGCTTGACATCATACACGGGCCGCAATATGGTCTGTGCATGGTTGTTATCCGGATATTGGATACGCGGTAAGACGGGAGTTCAATTCTCCCCACCTCCACCATAACTACTGCGCCTAACCCGAAAGCTGGTTCGAAACGGCCAAGGGGAAACGACCCGATCGGCGTACCGAAAGGGGAGCTCACAGGAGCTTGCACCGGGAGCATCCGGGTCGCAGTGGTTATGATGGGGGTGTCATGGGTTCGATTATCGTAGTGGAAGAGAATACGCAACTCGGTGAGGCACACCGTTATCGTCCAAAGTTCGTAACTGCAAAGTTCGAAGCCGCGAACGACAACGTTCGCTTTGAAGCTCCTCTCGCTCTCGCAGCTTGAGTCTTCGGAGATTGACCCACTTGGCAACAGGACGGGTTACTGGAGTTCCTTCGGGGACTCCTTTCTGTGACGCACTGAGACTGCGGTGTCTCCAAGAGCATCATTCAGCCTAGCGCTGGGCGGTGATGATGGCGGGGAATAAGCCGAGGATGTCATGGCCGGGAATCATGATCCGGACCTTCGCTTCGATTGCGGCGTGCGGCACAGAAAGGAGTTCTTGGATGAGCGGTTCAGCAGGGGTTGATCAGCCCTTGTATGGTAAAGCTTTTGCGACTAGCCGCGTGGTATCGAGTTAGTCAAGGTTGATGATTGAGTTAAGCGCTCCGAACACCACCGGAGGGTAGCGAACCAAAATTATCATCGACACATTGTAGAGCCGGGACCCTCTCATCCAAGAACTCCAAACAGCCGGGCCTTGTGTCCGGCTTTTTCATATCTATCTATTGGTTGCGGCACTGCCAGTCATTGACTGTCTTGCATTGAAAAAGGCCCGGAGTGATCCGGGCCTTTTCTTTATGCTGCTTCCGGTTTCCGATCTTCGACCAGATCGACACCGTAGACCGTCGAGCTCTTCTCGCGATCGGTGACACGCCGGATCGTCACCTTGGTCTCGACGCCCTTGTGATAGACCCGGAAAATCTGGCCGACCTGTTTGTCCATGGCGCGCTGCATCGGTGCATAGACGCGGGACTCATCTTCCGTTGGCGTCACACGTCCGCCGCCGTTAATGTAGAGGATCGGCTGGTTCGACATCTGGACATAGGTCATCGCGATTTCACTCATCGAGACGTACTTGCCAAAGCCAAGCTTGGAGATCAGTTCCTGAATGAAGCCGTTCCATGCCAGCTTGTCCGGGCTGTTGGCGCTGGACGACAGGGCACGATTCTCAAGGAAGCCTTCGACCTCACAGGCTTGGAGAATGCCACCCATGATCTGGCAGTAGTTCTCGAAGCCGGTCAGGGGCTTGCCTTCCCAGACAGTCGCGCCCTGCATGATCCAGTAATTCACGAGAGTCAGTAGCGAACAGAACAGATCGATCTTGTTCTCTTCCACGTATTTTTCAAGGTTGTTGACCCTGAACGTCCGGTCGGCTGTCGTCGGATCGTCCTTGAAGTCGAGCTTGATCAGAAGCATACGCCGCATGTTTTCTTCCGAGGCTTCGACGTTGTTGCCTGCGAAGATCGCCTGCATGGTGTTCTTGACCGAGATAATGTCGGACTGGCCGAGCATACGGTCTTCCCAGCGCGCCGCCGTCGCAAGGTTGGCGAAGAAGGCAGAGTTCAGCTTGAAGTTGACGTTGTCGAAGAAGATCACCTGTTTACCGACACCGAAGTTGGCGGAGACAGCCTTGCGGACTTCTTCCTCGTTCTCGGACAGCGCCGTGGTGCCAACCTTCACACCAGTGGCGATATTCATCGCCGATCCAACGAGCAGAGACGCGCCGGTACCGGCAGACGGCTTGTCAACCAGATAGAGGGGCGTAGGGCCGTCGATCAGGTCCCGGACGATGGGATGCAGCATCATGCAGAGAAGATGCGCCCTTGACGAACGCCCGCCCGCTGGAGCGTCTTCACCGTCATAGAACGGGAAGTCATAGAAGCAGTGGCCGAAGAGCTCGTTGAGCGCTGCATCCACGTCTTCCATGGTTGGCTGGTACTTGATCAGCTTGCGGTCCTTCCGGTTCAGGAGTTCCGACACGTCTTCCTGCATTCGCAGGATTTTCCGGGAGAACTCATTGTAGCCGACGCCGGTCACCAGATCGCGATTCTTGGTGTAATAAGGCAGCGTGGCAAAGCCGTCGAGCGGCAACAGATTGAGTGCCGGATCGACAACCGCCAGCTTCGCCACCCACTCCGGGAGGACGACCGGCTCGAAGGCCGCGCTGTCGGTGATCTTGATCACGTCAACATAGTCCTTTGCGATCGAGGCGATGATGTCCTTGGACAGGACTTCCGGCTTGAACGTGCCGTCCTCCGAGCGATCGATTCGGACCGGCTTGTCGCCGTAGCGATACAGGATATGCTTGCCGGGGACATCCTCAACGATCTCGATGCCGTCGCGGGTCTCCTTACGGTATCCCTTGACGCCCTTGTTGAGCGACGACAGTACCTTGATGAAGTGGTTGACGGTCGGAACCTGTTGCCCCTCATCGATCACGACGACCGGCTTCTTCGACTTCTTGAGCGACGAGAACCGGCGCTTTGTCTCCGAGGCGATCTTGTCCGGATCATAGACGGCATCCTCGATCGTCGTGCCGGAGCTTTCGCGGGCTTCGACCACCTTGTAGAGCGCATTCAACTGCCCGGCCGGAACCTTGATCTTCCCGGCCAGATGACCGATCACGCGGCCACGGTCGAACTGCGTGAGCTCGACGCACATCTTCAAAATCTTCTCGACCTGTTCAGCGGCCATGCCGGGCGCGCCGTTGTCGGCAAGCGTATAGGCACGGTCGTAAATTTCAACCGTGTTCTTCCGCTCTTCCTTCGCAGGCTTATCCTCGTCCGAGCTCTCGTCTTGCGAGGTGTTCTCGTCCGTGCCTTCTTCCTCGTCGCGGATGAGGCAATCATAACTCGGATCGGTCAACACCGTGTCTGGGAACCAGCCGTCGTTGAAGGCCTTCTCCATCATCTTGAGACGGTCGCGGCCGGAGCAGCTATCGTGGGAGCAGCGGAAGTTGAAGGTCTCAGACGCCGCACCAGCATCCTGAATGAAGCAGCCCTTGTCTTCCGGGTCACCCGCATTCGAGTGATCGTCATCGAAGGGGCATTCACAGGTGTACTTGCCCTGTGCGGTCTCGCCGCGCAGCCGGTCGTCGCAATAGTCCTTGAACACGGCCGAGATTTCAAAGCCGTCCGCGCGCTCCGCCGCCCATGTCATCAGGTCGATGCCCTTGGTCGGAGACATCGGCCGTCCCTTGATGCGGCCACCCATGACAGCAGCAGCCTGATCGAACGGATCGCTGGTCACCTTCTCACGGGAATCGATCTGCTTGATCGTGCTCCAATCGAGGGCGTCGCCACCGCTGATCAGGATTTTGAAATCGGAACCCTTGTTGTGGCGGGGCAGGAAGAACAGGCGCGACGGATCGCGGGCCGCGCGGTCAACCTGAATGCCGAGCATCGATCCCATGCCGAGGATCATGTTCTCCCAATAGAGGATGGCATCGCGCTGGGACTTCTTCTGTTCGGCAATGATGTAGGGCTTCGCCAGCGGGAAGATGATGCGGAACTTGTCGATCGGTCGTGTCGAGATCACCAGATGCATACCGGTGGAATCGTGGATGGTCTCCTCGTATTCTGCCGAGTCGATCACGTCACCGACATATTTTCCCTCGTCGTGCAGGAACTTGCGAACCATGTCCGTCGAAGCTTCCGGGTCATAGCCTTCGGTCTCGCACCACTTATAGAAGCGGTCCTGCTTGATGCGGAGCTCCGTCGCCAGATGACTGTGGGTCGTGTAGAAGACCGCTGTCAGCCCCATGTCACGCACGCGCTGGAAGGTGTCCGTCAGCGATGCACCGGAGTCCACGTCGAGACCCAGAAGGTAGAGGCCGAGTACGGAGTTTTTCAAGCGCTTCTTATCGGCGACCGCGCCGGTCACGAAGCAGGCACCATTCTTTTTGCCAGCGGTGTGCTTCGACAGCGTGGTTTTCAGGAGGTCGCCAAATGCGAACTCAGGAGTCGTCTTCCATACCTTCTCCTCTTGGTTCGCGCCGGTCGAAATCTTGATCGGCAGCTTCATGACGGAATCGGGAATCTCGCCATAGACGGTCGCGTCGTTGAGCGCCCATGTCTGGTCGGTCTCTGCACTCAACCCACTCGATGTGTCATCGTCCGGATAAAATTCATCGCTCTCGGTCAACGACAAGGCCGGTGTAAAGAAACGATTGACAAATTCGTCAACCGAATAGACCACCGGGTCCACGCCCTCTTCAAGGGCGACTTCATCGTCCACGGTCAATTGATAGGGACCATAGGGCAGCGGAAATTCGCTGTCGGCATAGAAGTCATCGCTTTCTGCGAGGTTGAGTTCCTCCAGAAGGGATGTGTATTCGGATTCGGTTGAGTGCAGAAGATAGATCAGATGGAAGCTACCGGACCGGGAATTGGTAATCACCATGGACGGCTCGATGCTGTCCACCACGTCCAGAGCCTCTTCACGCTTCTTGAACGACAAGCAGACACCAGCATAGGCACCAGCAGTGGTCTGGAGCGAGCAACGGATATGGAGAGGGGAAAGCGGAATCGCATCCGCGACCTGCTGCGAGGTCGGTGCAACCAGATCACCTTCGGGGCAATCGGCGTTGAAGACCAGATCGCCTTCGACGTGGTTGAAAACCGCGCCCGCAAGCAGGCTCAAGAAATCAGCAGAAAGAATCATGACGAACCATTCAAAAGAGGAGAGCCCTGTCTATCAAATCTTGACAAACAGGGCAAGGCCGAAAAGGAACGGTTCAGTAGGAAGTGATGCCGAGAGCCACCACAAGCTGGGCCTGCACCTCCGGATTCGACAGCATGTGTCGTCCGGTGGGCGTCAATTGATAGCGGGTGATGCCACAATCGGTGTCGATTTCGCGGACCGCCGTCATCGTGAGAAAACGCTGGACCACGGTGGCCGGGTATTCGACACCGTCGATGAATGCTGTCGCATCCTCGACCAAAATCTCGCGCGTCTCGGAGTTGGCCAGTTCGGTGAGGATTTTGATGTCGGATGCGGAAAGCATGGCAGTACCTTTCTAAAGCAGGCCGACCAGATCGGCGGCGTAGGGGGATTTGTCAATGTATTCGGCCGTCGTGGACAAGTCCGCGTGACCGGCGAAAATGCGAACGTCCTCCAGCGATGCGCCAACCGTGTTGGCATTCTGTGCCATGGTCGTGATCGCGTAGCGACGGCCGGAGTGCGAACGAGCGCCCTTGAAACCGCAGGCCTGATAGATCGCACCCAACTGCTTCTGCACCAGATTGGGCGTCGCTGGTTCACCACGCTGCGACCAGAAGATCGGTCCTTCGGTGATCCCGGCGCGCTTCACATAGGTTTCCAGCGCTTCCTTCAATTCCGGCCGCAGCGGGATCGTGCGCTCCTTGCCGTATTTGGCGCTGCGCTTCGATACGCTCAACTGCGACGTGATCTTGCCCTTCACATCGGTGAAGTCCTCGAAGTGAAGCCGGGCGATTTCCTGTGACCGAAGACCACAAAACCGCGAAAGCATGATGAACAGCTTGTCACGGCTTGCGAAGATCGAGCGCGTTTCCGCCTTTTCAGCGGCTTCCGTGAACTGATCGACGGTGAGGATTTTCGCCTTGCCGATCGGTCCGCGATGTTTCGTTCCGCGCTTGGTGTTCAGGCGCGTCTTTTCGATGCTTTTACGTGGTGGAATCTTGTCTGCCATGTCTGTCTCCTTGGTTCCTGTGGGAGCAACCTAGAACTATGGCAATAAGGTGTCAAGAGTTTTCCGCATCCTCGCTTGCTGGATTTACAGTGTATCCGTGGATCGGGCAATCCTTGGCAAATATCTGCTTTTCAAAGAGAACCGGGCCACGGGGAATGAGGTACAGCACCGCCTCATCGGCGCGCAACGCGCGATGGGTACAGGTGCATTCAAGGTGATCTGGATCATCAAACGACATGCAGAAAGCATACTCAATGTCAACCATCTGTCAAGATTTGCTTGACTCCGGCTCGCGTTAAGGTTAACAAGGCCCTTCCCATTAAGGAGCTCCCGATGATTGATCTTGGACACCCAGCGCCTGTTTTTCTGGCGCAAGACCTGCCCGGCTATGCCGCCGTCGCCGATGCAAATACGATTGTGATCTCCCGCGACGGACAGGTCCACACCATCACCATGAAGACCGCGCCGAAGGCTTTCCGCGCCGTCCAGTCAAAGCTTGCCGCGCAGGCACCCTTCGCTGAAATCGCCGAGATCATCTTCGCACCTGCATGAGCGTTTTGCGCACACCGGCCGGGCTGAGCTATCTCGACTTCCAAGACACGTCGATCCTCTATGCCCTCCAGCGTCGGCGGACACTCATTGCCGATGAGCCCGGACTTGGCAAGGGCCATCCCCTGACAACCAGAATTCTGACCCCGGACGGTTACACACCGATCGGGCAGATTTCGGTCGGGGATAAGGTAATCTTGTCGAGCGGGAAGCCCGGTGACGTTCTTGGGGTTTTCGATCGTGGTGTCCTGCCGATCTACAAGGTCGAGACCAATGACGGTGCATCCACGCTCGTTGACGGCGAACACCTCTGGACGATCTATGACGAAGAGGAAGAAGATTTCGTCACGGTGGATACGCTGGATGTTCATGGTCGCCTTTTGCGAGGTGAAACGCCCTACATCCCTCTCGTCGCCTCACCTGTAGAATTCAAGGTCCGAACCGACTGTCTCGATGCATTCGGTGCGGGCGTGTCCTGTGCCAAGAAGGAACTGTTTGAAGATGCTCCCGACATTGATCCGCGACCTTATGAAACCGCTGCGGCGCACCAGCGCATGGATTTCCTTTCGGGAGTGCTGCGCACGCTGGGAAGAGTCCGGGGCGATGACAACCATTTCCGAATTCTTGTCAAGAAACCCCTTAAAAGCGCCGTATTTGCCGGTGTCATCGTCCAGATCGTTAGAAGCCTTGGAGGCATGGCGAAGCTCCACCGGTCGGAACGCCGCTGGCGGATCGACATTTACCTCCCGGACGACATCTGGAAAGTCCTCGTAGGATACAAGGTCTCGTCGGTACGGATGAACCGGCGCTGGAAGTCGTTTCAGGCAGGCGTGCCGGGTCGATACATCACCAAGATCACTCCGGCCGGTTCCGACGAGGTCCGCTGCATCAGCGTCAACAGTCCGGATAATCTCTACCTGACCGACGAATATATCGTCACCCATAACACGGTGTCGGCGCTGGGCGTCGGGAACAATCTCGATGAAGTCAAGTCGATGTTGATCATCTGTCTTGCCTCACACAAAATCCACTGGCAGCGCGCCGTCGAGAAGTGGGACATGCACGGCCTGAGCGTCGGCATCGCAGAAGGCGACTTCTTCCCAGACACCGAATGTGTCGTCATCAACTACGACATTCTCCATCGACACTATGACGCTATCCGAGCCGGACGCTGGGGCCTCTTGGTTTGCGATGAGTCTCACGTCCTCCAGAACGAGAATTCGCGCCGCACCCTGAACGTATTCGGTGGCAAACTACGCGTCCCGGTCGGCGGCGATGCCGATGACGTGGACGACGACGGGAACATCGTCAAGACGAAGAAGAAGAAGGGTGCCAAGAAAGAGTGGAAAAAGTGGACCGGTATCGAGGCCGACCGCGAAGTCTACCTGACAGGGACTCCTATTCCCAATCGTGTCAAGAATATGTGGACAATCATCAAGCGCTGCGATCCACGCGGGCTTGGCCGGAACTATGACGCCTTCGCCCGGCGCTACTGTGGAGCCTTCGAGACTTTCCACGGTATGGATGACAACGGGGCGTCGAACCTGACGGAGCTCAATCGCATCCTCAAGGATCGCTTCATGGTGCGTCACCTCAAGAACGAGGTGTTGAAGGACTTGCCGCCGAAGGTCCGGCAGGTGGTCCCGCTCTCCGGTGAAGGTCTCCAGAAGAAGTTGCAGGCCGAGAAGGACGCGGTCGCCGAGCTCATCGCTGCCTATGAGGCGCAGATGGGTATCCATGTGGACTTGGATACCGAGAGCCTTGCCGAACTGGTCATGCGCGCCCGGCCACAGATGTTCGATGACTATGCCAAGGGCTGTGACGACGACATCGGCAAGGGAACGCCACTCAACAAACTGGCGATCGCGAGAGCAGAACTCGCATTGGCCAAGGTGCCGATGGCGATCGAGTATATTTCGAACCTGATGAATCAGGGCCTCAAGGTCGTCGTTTTTGCCTACCACCGGCAGGTGATCGAGGCATTGCGAGATCGCTGGTCGAATTCCTGTGCGCTGATCTATGGCGGGACACCTGTCAAAAAGCGACAGGCCGAGGCTGACCGGTTTCAGGAGGACGAGAACTGCAACCCGTTCATCGGGCAGTACACGGCGGCGGGCACTGGCTACACTCTGACCACCGCCTATCATGTCGTCTGCATCGAAATGACATGGCTTCCCTACGAGCTCTCACAGGCGGAGGACCGGTGCCACCGCATCGGACAGGAGGACACTGTGTTCGTCCATCACCTCATTGTCGAAGGCTCGATGGATGAGGGAATGCTTGGAAAAATCGTTGCAAAACAATTGATTATCGATGAAGCCCTGAACTGATAGTGTTTCCAACTTTTGTCAAGAGGTTCTTGACAATCATGGTTAACACGGCGTAATTGGTGCAAAGTAATTCTTAACAAGGACCCTCCCGACATGTCTTGGATCAAAACCTTTTCCGGCCGCAAGATGGACTTCCTGAACCCCGATCCGGACAACATCATCCTGATGGATATCTGCATCGCCCTGTCCCGCAACCATCGGTTCGGTGGTCATAGCCCGGTCAAGGTCGCGCAGCACCTGCTCGAAGTTCTTAACCTCATGCTGCGTGAAGCCGAGGAAAAGGAACTGACCTTCTCCAAGAAGGAATTGGCGGAGATCGCGCTGGTCGCCCTGATCCACGACTTCCCGGAATATGTCGTCGGCGACATTCCGACGCCGCTCAAGCGTCTGCTGGGTTCCGGTTTCGATGAGATCGAGGCGCGCATCCTTCAAGTCATGCTTGTGAAATGGGACCTCGTTGAGGCCTATGCCAAGTGGAATACGCTGCTGAAATGGGCCGACGCCGAAGCCGTACAGCAGGAAGCGATCCGCTTCAAGCTTGATGGCTGGATCATGTCCGAAGACCTCGATCACCAGCAGACACCACATGAATGGACACCGGCTGATCGGGAGATCAATCTGGTCAACGGAACTTTCAGTGAAGAGGCGCTCCAGCCTCTGCTCACCACTGTTTTCATCCGCTACATGGTCCTGTCTGGCCGCTTCGAACTGCTGACACCGTTCTGGCAGAGTCACGTCACGGAAATGGTGGAAGAGTCCGGCCGCACGATGCTCGATGTCGTCTCCGAGTCCGCCATGAATGTCAGCCTGTTCGTTGATCATCCGGGGTATCTGTAATGGCGAAGGCTGATGCATCCATGCTGGGTGTGCCGAAATACGAGCGGGTGGAGAATGATTTCTACCCGACCGAACCGGCCTGCACCATCGCACTTTACGACTATCTCAAAGCCCGCGCGCTGGTCCAGCCGAGTTCGGTAATTTACGAACCTGCCTGCGGCGACGGTGCCATCGTCAAGGTATTCGAGGAGCGTGGACACAAGGTTCACGCCTCCGATCTGTTTCCACAGATGGACGGCGCTGATGTCAAGGATTTCTTGACAGGTGATTTCATGTTCGATCGCGATCTTCCGGTCCGGCCGCTGGTGAT
>Ga0307414_10001646_pt1 | contig 11622 bp, 9 predicted proteins | sample DK1Ometagenome_FD_203804 | JGI IMG/M metagenome (GOLD analysis project Ga0307414, IMG submission 203804) | Maize rhizosphere microbial communities from greenhouse at UC Davis, California, United States - DK15-O-3 | ecosystem: Host-associated > Plants > Roots > Rhizosphere > Soil | place: USA...
GCAGGAAGATGCCCGCCAGTCCTTCTACAAGATGCGTCTGCGCCCCTGGCTGTGGCTCGCCACGCGGCGCAGCGACTTCCGCATCTTCCAGGACCAGACCGTTCCCGAGATCCTGGAGGCGGTCCTTGGCCGGTACGGCCATCCGCTCGAGCTGAAACTCAGCCGCAGCTACCGGGCCTGGAACTACTGTGTCCAATACGGCGAAGACGACTTCGCGTTTGTCTCGCGTTTGTGCGAACACGAGGGCATCTATTTCTTCTTCCGGCACGAGGCTGAGCAGCATGTGCTGGTCTTTGCCGACGACGTCGCAAGCTCCCACGGCCCCCTGCCCGGTGGCGAAACCGTGCGTTTCCACCCGCATGAGAAGGCCGGCATGACCGGCGGGCTCGAGCCGAGTGAGCGCATCACCGAGTGGGAGCACGCCGACGAGATCCGTTCGGGCCATCACTACCGAGATCATTTCGATTTCGAGCACCCGCGGGCCGACCTCTCCAGCGTGCGGCAGATGCCGGCTGGCCACGACCATGATGCGCTGGAGCTGTACGAGTGGCCCGGCGACTACACCCGGCACGAAGACGGCGAGGTCTATGCACGCATTCGCAATGAAGAGCAGCTGAGCGAGCGCAGCCGCGCCCGAGGGCGCTCCAACCTGCGGGAGCTGGCACCGGGCTACACGATGCGGCTGACCCACCATCCAAGGATCGACCAGAACCAGCAGTACCTGCTGCTCGGCGTGAGCTACCACCTGCGGGAGAACGTCGAAGCCAGCGAAGGCGTCGGGCGCACTGAAGGTTCGGTGCAGCGCTTCGCGTTCGAGGTCCAGCCCACCAGCCTGGCGTGGCGTCCCGCCCGCACGACGTCCAAACCGCGCACACACGGTCCGCAGACTGCGGTCGTGGTTGGCCCGTCCGGTGAGGAGATCTGGACCGATCGGTACGGTCGCGTCAAGGTGCAGTTCCACTGGGACCGGCTGGGTGAGCACAACGAGCACTCCAGCTGCTGGGTGCGCGTATCCACGGCTTGGGCCGGCGCCACGTTCGGCGCCGAGGCCTTGCCCCGCATCGGCCAGGAGGTCATCGTCGATTTCCTCAATGGCGACCCCGATCACCCGATCGTCACCGGACGGGTCTACAACGCCGACCAGATGCCTGCGTGGCAGTTGCCCGAACAGAAGCACCTCTCGGGGATTCGCAGCCGGGAGCTGGGCGGCGGGCGAAGCAACCACCTGGTGCTCGACGACTCGGAAGGAAAGATCCAGGCGCAGCTCAAGAGCGATCACCAGAGCTCAAGTCTGAGCCTGGGCCATATCGCCCGCATCGAGGACACGGCCGGCCGCAAGGACCTGCGCGGCCAGGGCTTCGAGCTGCGCACCGACGGTCATGGCGCGGTGCGTGCCGGGAACGGCCTGCTGATGACCACCGAGGCCCGCCCGAACGCCCAGGCGCACACCACCGACATGCGGGAGACCGTCGCCCGTCTCACCGAGGCTCGCGATCTGCACGAGGGCTTGAGCCACGCGGCGCAGCAGGCCACGGCGCACGAGCGCGGCGATCAGGATGCAGTGACCGATGCACTCAAGGAACAGAACAGCGAGATCAAGGGCGAAGGCGGCCAGCCGGCCGATGGTTTGTTCCCCGAATTCCAAGAGCCGCACCTGACGCTGGCCAGCCCTGTGGGCATCCAGGCCACTGCCTCGGCCGGCACCCATATCGTGAGCGGCGAGCACACGGCGCTCACCAGCGGCGCGCACGCCAGCATCGGCGCCGGCAAGAGCCTGCTTATCAGCGCGAAAGAGGCTGTCCGGATGGTTGCTCACAAAGCGGGTATGAGACTCACGGCCGGCAGTTCCGACATCGATATCAGGGCGCTGAAGGCGAGCGTCAATGTGCTCGCCAAGATGAACATCAAGATGGAGGCGAATCGCATCACGATCACCGCCCGGGACGAGGTGCTCATCAACGGCGGATCAAGCTATACGCGCTGGAATGCCACCGGCATCGAGCATGGCACCAATGGCATCTGGCGCGAGCACGCAGCCTCGCATAGCCTCGTGGGACCGGCGAGCCTGCCGGTCAAGCCGCATAGCGAATCGGACTGCAAGCTCAGGGAAACCAGTGCCTCGAACGAAGGCTCAGGCTCGCTGGCGCGCTGACCCGATGACGTTCGTTGACAACCTGGCGCCAGACCCACGCTGCGTGGCGCTCGCTCGGCAACTGCGATCGGCATTCAACGCTTCGGCGCAGGTGCAGGCCGCTGCCGGTGGACGCCCTTTGCGGGCCTACGTCGCGCTCGAGAACTGGCATGCCAATGCGCTGACCGCGGCGATCGAGGAACGCTACCCCGACATGGCCGAGGAACGCGTGGCCGTGCCGGATCGCCATTTCGAGCACCGCGAGGACGACGCCCCTTGCCTGTTGCACTTACCGCAGGGCTGGGCCGATTCGTGTGTCGATCCGGCACTTGCAGCCCTGGTCGGCAACGATCTTCCCGAGTGGCTTGCACAAGCCTGGCTGCAGGCCGAACAACGGCAAATCCGGCAACCTTTGTGCGGCATCCTATTCAGCGACTCGATTGCGGTCGCCATTGCCGCTCACTGGGCGGACCTGGGCGATCAGTTATCCCCCGTGGATAGCAGCGAGCGCCTCTTCCGGTATCAGGACCCCCGTGTGATGCAGCGAGCATGGCCCGTTTTGTCTGCGGTACAGCGCCAGCAGTGGCTCGGCCCCGTGAGACGCTGGTGGGCGATCGAACAGCCTTGGCGACCGTGGCCACTTACCGACTTGACCCAGCAGGACGTCCTGCCCACAGCGCGCGAGCCCGAGTGGTTCCAAGCGTCCGCCAATCCCGATGGCACCGGAGCGCTGCCGTTGACGTCGGCCGTCGGCCGCCTGCGCTTCGACCTGGCGCAATGGCAGGCCGCGCATTCCACGCCTTCGGGCCATCGCATCTGGGCACGCTTCGCAGGCGAGGACGTGCCAGCCGACCGGCAACCCGACGGCGCAGCGATGAGCCGACTGCTGGCCCAAGGACAGCGGCTGGGCCTGAGCGACGACAACCTGGAAGATTTCGTGGACATCACCTGGCGAGCAGCGGACCCGGGTGGAAACCGCGAAGCCTTCTGGCAGTCGTCGCGTGGCGCCGAACTGCTCGCCCGAATTCTGGAGATGTTGCGTGGGCAGCCGGACGCGCGTTTCGGCACCCTGTACGCCGAAGCCCAGCTTGCGAAACAGGAAAGATAAGAAAAGAGACCCGATGCCCTGCGCTACACCTTGCAAGAACTGCGACCGCAAAGGCCTGCCGATCCTGTTTGTCCGCTATGCAGCCGCGTTCAGCGCGCAGGCCAAGGGCATGAGCGCCCTCAAGTCCCTCGAACCCAAGGGCCAATTGCAGGCCCAGCCGGGCGGCGTCGCCATCGAGACGGCGTTGTACAACGTGCGCCTGCTGCGCGCAGGCTATCTTTACCTGCGCATCGAGCGCAAAGGCGTCGCACCGGAATGGCAGGGCTACATCGTGCACCCGCATGGCTACCTGGGGGAGTTTCCGGTCGGATTGCCACAGGCCGCGAAATCCCATCCGGCGTGCGAAATGGAGTTTCGAGGAGCCAACAGCTCGATGGTGTGGGTGCGCGATGCGAAGAACGTCACCAACCTGGATTACTTGTTCCACCCCGACCCGCTCGACTACGAGCACCTGAAGAAGGAGATCGAACCGAACCTGGGCAAGTACATGCAGGGCTTCGACGTTGCAGGATGGGCGGGTGGAAGCACGAGTCAGAAGGACACCCTGCAACCAGGGCAGTTGAATGGACAGGTGGTGGAGTTCAGCGCGTTGAGCAGCGAGGCGGTTCGTGATGCATGCGAGCCCCTCATGTACGGCTTGATGGGCAGCAATGCACAGGAGCGCGGCTGGGGAGACTACGAGGAGGAAGTAGAGGTTCGAACACCGGCCGTAACAGCCATGGGCGACGTCACCGGGACTGAGGACGTGTCCTACGACACTCGCAAACGCACGGGCCCAACTTACGACAAAGCCCATGGCAAGCGGCTGAGGAAGATGGCCGAGTTCCTGCAGACTCACAAGGGAGCAGTGGCGGCCTGCAACGATGCCATCGGCATTTGCCAAGAATTGGGGCATTTGCAATCCGAGGTGCAGGTCACCTACGCCCATTGGCAGGTACATCAAGCGAACGGATTCGCCGCAGGTGTCACAAACGAATGGATTCTTCAAACAGCGATCAGCGCGCAAACCCTGCGCGATCTGATCAAGAAAGGAGCCGTGCGCGCCGTCGAACAGGGCTACGAGCAATCCAAGATGTTCCATGCTCCGCTGCCGCATGATCCACGGGAGCGTGCGGCGGCACTTGCTACACGCAACGCCAACCGGGAGCACAACAGGAAAAAGGAGTTGGATAACTCCATCAAGGAGATCGACGGAAAGTTCGCTGAACTGTTCGACATCCGTGGTGCCGAGACCTTCCTGAATTTCACGCACAAGCCCGCGTACGACAATCTCTCAGCCTTGCGCGACATGCTTGGGCTTGATCACGGCAACTGGCTGGTCAGCCCCGAAACCGAGAAGGCGATGGACCGCTACAGCCGCAAAGCAGAAAAGATTGACAAGATTGGCGGCGGCGCCAGCTTGAGCCTGCAACTGGCGCAATGCATGAACAGCCTCGAGAGCCACACTTGGGGCCGTACGTGGCTGCGGCATGCCAGTGTATGGAAAGACAACGTGCTCTCTCGGACACTTTGCTTCAATGTTGGGACCTACCGTTCGACGCTCGAACGAGTGATAGAAGATCGTCAAAACGTGCCGGCGGAGGCGCAAACACCCACCGCCGATCCGAGTGTGCCCTTGCTCGAGAGTCTGGCTCTTAAGCTCAAACTTCTCTCAGGTCAGGTAGGTCTTGGCGACAAAGCATTGGCTTTCATGGAAGCCCATCCGGCAATTAGCGAGAGCGGCAGGCTGCGCAAGCTGGCCTGGCCTGCCCACGTAATGTCCTTGATGAGCGTGAAAATGGTTGCAGGACTGAATGCGCTTCCTGTGTCAAAAAAAGAGGCGCAACTCGTGCGCTACATGGCGCTCGCTGGGATTTCGACACTGGGGCGTACTGTCGAAGCAGAGGCGCAACGCTTTCAGTGGAGCGCAGAGGACATCAAGCGAGCTCAAACACGCGCAAACAAACTGGCCGAACTCTCCACGCCGAAGAAAGGCAGAACGGGCCAAGCAGCAATGGGTCGGGTTAAACGGGCGGCCCCTGGTTCGCGGGCCGCGATGCTTGGCGGCATCTTTGACTTCGGGGCTACCCTGTTGAAAGGAGGTCAACTCATTGTCAATCCGGATGGTCGCACGGCGGCAGAGATGGCAGGGAGCATATTCCAGAGCATCGGCTCGATTGCAGACTGGCGTGCCAAGGCGTACGAGGAGACGATCTTCAAGGGCATCAAGGGAGCCGACGTGTACAAGCAGAAGGCATTGATTAAGGGACTGGACGCATTGAATCTTCTGCAACTGAGAAGCCTACAGAAGATGGCGTTCAAGTTTCTGCTGCCGGCCGCACTGATTTCCGTTTGGTTTGACGCAGCGGATGCGGCGCAGTCGATGAAGAGGGAGCAAGATGCCCTGGCGATTGCCCAGATTGTGAGCATTGCAGGTACTCTTTTCTCTATCGCTGCAACCGCTGGCGTGACCTTTGGTCTTCTCAGTGTGAGCGCTGCAGCGATTCTCGGGTTGATTGGTATCGTGCTGATCGTCGTCGCCGTGATTGCAATTGCAATCCTCAAGGAAGACGAGTGGATCAACTGGTTGACAGATTGCCCACTGAATAGAAACAAGACGCCGATTCACGCCAACCTGCAGGAAACCTCCCAGAAGTTCGCCAACGTCCAGGCTGAACTCCAGCCGTCCAACTAATCAGAGCTCGATGTTTGCTTTTGAGAACTTCTACCGAATTGTTCGCCAGCGCTCATTGGCCGAAAGCCGCCGATGTGCGCAGGCGGACGGGACCAGCAGGTTGTGGCATGTAAATGAACGCGCCGATGCTAGACCCGAGCCCCTCGCCAGGTCTGTGTATGCGCAGAACGAACGCTACCTGGAATTGTGCAACCCCGGCTGGACAGAGCAATGGATGGCAGCTCCCATGCTGCTGTTTGTAGGAATTGCAGTTTTCCTGATGATCTGGTTGTTCTATGGGATAGCAATCCACCCGCTACTCACAGGGAATATGTTTTTTCTTTGGTTTGGCTTATTTGAAGCCCGTGCGATCTACGTTTGGTTTGGATGGCTATTCCTACTTCCATGCGCCGCATTGATGTGCGCTTACTGGTATCTCTCGATATTTCCTGGGGCTATCAGGCCTTCTTTTTTCACGTACGCTCGCGGCCGAATCCGATTCAATCGGGTCACACGCAAGGTCTACGTATTGCGACCGAAGTTCGCCGGTGGCGATGTCGTGCTTGATTGGGATCGGATGTGCGCGGTTCTGGACTGGACCATCTACGACACCATCTTCAAGCGCCATGAAAATACTCGTCTTCAACGACGTGCGTTGGTGCTTTACTGCAAGCCCATCGATGTCAACGATCCGCGAGGCCTTGGCGAAGACTGCCTGTTCGTAGGCCCGAGTCTGTCCGACTCGAGTGAGGCCGCTCCGCTATGGGAGTACATCCGTCGCTACATGGCGGACGGCCCTCATCAAGCAGGCATTCCCGAGCGCATCAGCCAGGAGCACACGACTTACTGCGGAAAGCCCGATGTCCAGCAGTTCAAGCTCGAGCAACGTCCGGGTTTCCTCGAAACAAGCTTCCACATGATGAGCCAAGTGACATGCTCATGGCCTGCCTTCCCGAAGGAATGGCAAAGCGATTCGGGCGTTGGCGAGCCTGAAGACCGACCGGTGCAAGCGGGCGCCGTGATTACGGCACTTGTGTACCGAGCGCAAGGCAAGCTGAGCAAGGCCGACGAGATCGAGTTCTTGAAGCATTGGGGAACGGTCGAGGCACAGCAAGAAGCGATGTCACGTCAAGAGTGACTGCCTGCGTGTCGCACGCCTCGCGAAAAAAGTGGTCGAGCTGCGGTGAGTTTCGCGCGCTGGCTCAAGGACGTGAACAAGTACAGTCGGCCAGAACCCGTCATTCGCCGCCGAGTTCCAATTCGCCTCATAGCCGCCCTTCGCGGCGCGCACACAACGATTTTTGTGAGTTTGGGAGCCGCTCGCCCGGAAGCGCGTGCACACCAACCGAGCGGCCATCAACAATCGGCACAACCAGAAATTGACGCGATAGGCGCTGAGATGAGCCCGCGCTCGAGGCCGCATCGGCCGCGAAGAATCATCTGGACGAAGAGTCTGACCCTATGCATGCAATCAAACGAATCCTCTTTTTCACCCTCTCAGCGCTAGTAGGCGGCTGCGCATTCCATCATGCGCCTTATCCCATGTACGAGGGCGCGAGCGCGCTTGCGGACACCGCTGTTTTTTCGTCCCTTGATGAACGAGCTACGCAGCACGAGGTCGCGACCATTCGTTCGGTGGACGGCAAGGACACGCCGAGATCAGTTTTTCCCGTATGGGTGAGGGTGTTGCCTGGCACGCACCATTTCACCGTTCACTACAGCACAAACTATGGAATCGGCGCGGGAGCGATCACGTATAAATATGCGGAGCTACCCGTCACAGTTGTGGACATGAAACCGCGGCACGTTTACGTCACTCGCTTTGGGCGGACGGCTCAAGGCGTCAGCGTGTCAGTTGAGGATTTGGGCGAGCGCCCTCGGTACGGTATTCATACTGGGGGAGGGGTAAATCCGAAGTACCACCTAGTCGAGTTTTAGGAGTTCGCACCTACAGAACAACCAGCCCGCAGCCTTGAGTCGGCGATGGCCGGTGAGCCTCATGCTGGCACACGGCCCGGAAGCTCACCGTCGGGGCAGACGCCCAGTTCGTCCTATAGCGCCTCATGGACAATGCGAACTATGATTTTCCCTTTGGTGATGCTCATCGCCGCAGCGGTATTTGGATATCTTGCGTATGACGCTGCACACCTTTCAACGCCGGCGAAGGATGTTCCTTACTCCCTAACCGCAAAGGGTTGGGATGAGGACGTCTCACATGTCTCGCTCGCAGAGCAACAAGAGCGAAAGCAGTACAACACCAGCCGCGGCATCGGTGACCTCAGCCAGTCTGTCTGGCTCTTCGGCATCCTATGCGTAGGCTGCCTAGTATCAGCCGGTTACTACTCCTTCCGTGCTTGACCAAACGGCTCAGAACGGCCGATTGTGTTGAAAAACTCGCCTTGAATCTTGCCTGCGCTGGCGATCACGCAGAATTCGTGATCGAGTTGGCGACGCGAGAGCACGTGGCAAGCCTGCAAGCTCACCTCACGTTGTCTTCATTGCCGCAACTGCTTCAGATGGCATCAACCACTTCGCCATTCGCCTGAGGTTCTGGGCTGTGGCAGCCATCAAGAACTCGTCCTGCGCACCACTGAGCCCACGAAGCCGGAGTCGATCCAGCTTCATGATGCGCTTGAGGTGCGCGAACAGCATCTCCACCTTCTTGCGCTCCCTGCGCGACTGGCTGTACTGCGGTGTCTTCGCGATGGATCGTGCCACCTCACGGGCACCCTCATGGATGCTGCGGGCGATCTTTCGGAAGGGCGTGTTCGGGCAGCAGCGATCCTTCATCCCACAGGCGACGCAGTCTGTCTGGCTCGCCCGATAGATAACGGTTTCGGCCTTGGTGATGCGAGCGCGCGGCGTCGTGAACTGCCGCCGGTCGATGCGCAACGCACGCCCTTCAGGACAAACATATTCATTGCGCTCGGGCTGCCACTGGAACTCTCCGATCGACAGACTCCCGTCCTTGCGGACCGTCTTGTCCCACACAGGCACGTGAGGTTCGATCTGCTTGTCTTTGACCATCCAGCCAAGCAGCGGGGCGGCGCCGTACGCGGTGTCTCCGACGAGCCGCCGCGGCCTGATGTCGAAGCGCTTCTCGACACGCTCAATCATCGTCCGGGTGGAGTCGACCTCCGGCGTGCGGTGCGCCGGCGTTGCCTCCACGTCCATGATGATTCCCGCCGACAGATCGATCAGGTAGTTGGTTGAGTACGCGTAGAACGCTGGACCACCTGGTGCTGCGGTCCACTGCGCAGCCGGGTCGGTCGGAGAGATGTGCCGTGATGCAGCCGCTGTTTCTTGCACCTCTTCAAGCGCATCCTCCGTCACCGGATTTTGGGCATCAAGCGCATCAAGGTACTCGCGCACCGCGCGGTTGCACTGGGTGCCCTGGCGCCATTGCACGACGTCGGAAGCAGGAACGTTGCGCGCACGATTGGCGTCGGCCTTGATGATGCTGGCATCGACGGCGAACCCCTCGCCTTGAACCAAGCCTTCGGTCATGCAACGGCGCAGCACTGCCTCGAAGACGAAGCGCAATGCATCGCTCTGGCGGAAGCGGCCATGGCGATTCTTGGAGAACGTCGAGTGATCAGGCACTCGGTCCTCGAGGCCGAGGCGACAGAACCAACGATAGGACAGATTGAGATGGACTTCCTCGCACAGCCGGCGCTCAGATCGGATGCCCAGGCAGTAGCCGATGACGAGCATGCGGATCATGAGTTCGGGATCGATCGAGGGCCGGCCAGTGTGGCTGTAGAACGCAGCCAGATGTTGGCGCAATTCGCGGAGATCGAGGAAACGGTCAACGCCCCGCAGCAGGTGATCGTGTGGGACGTGGTCTTCGAGGTTGAATGCGTAGAACAACTGGTCTTGAACAATGCTCCGACCCATCATGATGCGTACCTCCATCGATGATGAAGGGCATGCAAACTGCGAGCCAGTTCTTAGAATTCGAGGGAGTTTTTCAACACAATCGGCCAGTTGCGGTCATTCGTCACGAGTTCCTGGTTCGCTAACACCCTACGCTCGGTGCACGGCAGCTAAAGTCGGCCAAACAACAGGCGTACTCAGTTGATGAGATCCAGCAGATCCTCATGAACCGTGGCTACTGATGCGTGTGTCCCGATCACAAGGGGCAACAGTGGGTCATTTCCCTGCCTGGTGCTGTGCGACGGCCTTGGCGTCGGTGCGTTCGGCAAACAGGTATTCGAGCTCGCAGGAACCAAATTCACGCTCGAGCTCCTGCTGGCGGACCGGGTGGTTTCCGAACCGAAAACTGCTTGTGGAGTCGGCCGAAGTGGGGATGCGATACACGCCGTAGCTCCGAGGGGAGGTGAGCCGCCCATTCGGCCGCACGCTGGAGGGGCTAATGGCGCGAGTGATGATGTGGTCGATCGACGTCATGGTGAGCAGAATGCACGATCAGCAGGGATGCGCCAAGGGACAATTGTCCTATTGCAATGAACTCAGATGACCGACAAGCGGTGCTCGACGCTATCGAGGCGGAATTCAGAACGGAAGAGTTCGGATACTTCTTTCTGGAGGCCGAGGAGTTTGCTCGCTTTGATATCTCGGTCACCTACCTGGGCGGACACGACGCCCTAACAGTTCAGAGATGCAGAGAGCACCTGGCTGCGCTTTACTCCGTTGTAGGTGATTCGATGTCGATATCGCCGACTTCCGCATTGGTGCGCGGCCAGGAGACGCGAGAGGCGTTACGGGCGTTTTTCAGGCGCCTGTATTCGTGATTGGATGTCCATCCTGGCCCATCCGTGCTGTCGGGAGGATGTGGCAGAATGCGGCCAGGAGCGGCCATCTGTTAAGTGTGGCTCATCTACCGCAATCGACGGCTGCGAGCGGTGTTGTAGCGTCAGACCCCAATGCCGGGCGGCCAGTCCTGGTAGTAGTTACAGCTCGCGGGGAGCGGGTGTCCATCCATGATGTACGCTGCCCACGCGAACAATTTCAACATGTACTTGGCGTCGGTCGGCGTTAGGCCGCAGGAGTCGGCGACTTCTGGCAATCGTGCGCGACAGACATCAAGGTGGCGTCGTACGCCCTCCGGTCCACCAAGGTAGGCGTTGAACTCGTCAAGATCAATACCCAAACCGGAGACTGCATAGGTGCCTGCCACGCCCGGTGCATCTGTATAGACGGCCATGACATCACGGCCTTCAAGAGTCGCGACGGTCGTAAGCACTCGGCAAAAGGCATCTTTCATCCCATTGCTGATCCAAAGGTCCTTGTTGTTGTTGATCCAGATAGGGGCACCCATGGTCTTGTCTTTGAGTACGACTTTGAGAGGCGTTGAGTTTGTCAGGTTACAGCGATGCTGGGTGTTCTTGGCTGCCGTTACCTAAGCTGAATTCAACGGCAGCTTTGGAGAACATGCTACTTCCGCTTCGGTTAAGGGTGCCCGATACCTGCCCGTGCAACACCACGAGCCCGCTCACGACAACGGCCTGAGGGCAGGTGTTGGACAAGCCTCTAAGGAGGAAACCGCGGAATGCTCTGCTGCGGACTGGGAAGGCTACGGGCCTATGGGGATTCGGGACGCTTGGCCCGATCTGGCTCCGATGCGGAGCCCGGGGGCGCCTCCAATGGCGTTGCCGAAGCGCAGTAAATCAAGGCCGTCGTTTGCGTCGCCTGACGCCAGAACGGTCGACGAAGGGCATCACCGGACTCGAAGACCAGACTTCCTCTCATCGGCCCGATAGCAAGAAG
>Ga0307414_10001647_pt1 | contig 11613 bp, 9 predicted proteins | sample DK1Ometagenome_FD_203804 | JGI IMG/M metagenome (GOLD analysis project Ga0307414, IMG submission 203804) | Maize rhizosphere microbial communities from greenhouse at UC Davis, California, United States - DK15-O-3 | ecosystem: Host-associated > Plants > Roots > Rhizosphere > Soil | place: USA...
GTTCCTGACAAGTTAATACCTTCAGCATCGCCGCCCATAAGCTCGGTCAATTCGTCTTTAACAATCTTAACCATTAATTGACCAGGCTGTAACGTTGTTAATACGTTTTGCCCTAAAGCTTTTTCCTTAACGCTTGTGGTAAAATCTTTTGCTATTTTAAAATTAACGTCGGCATCCAATAAAGCGCGACGCACTTCTTTAAGTGTTTCTGCAACATTGACTTCTGTAATGCTACCATGCCCTTTTAAAACATGTAACGCTTTATCTAACTTTTCACTTAAATTATTAAACATAATATTTCCTCAAATTTTAACTCATCCTTGCTTACATAAACAAAGATGCAAAAATAAAGAAATATTTTGTTTTTCTTTAGAAAGATTCCCGTTTTAACGGCATGACCTTTAAAACAGATTGCTCACTAAAATCAATAAATTGCTTAGTTTTTTATGATTCAATGTTTGCTTTTCTTTTTGATTTATTTAAAACATCACATATATTAGTCAAATGATTTGGATCACACTATATTTTTCACTTTCCACAATATTTATTATTGCCTCCATACTGCCATTTATATCCAACCAACATTGGGTATTTAGAATATGTGAATTTGCCAGAATGCAAATCTTAATGACGCAACTTATCTTACTGATATTCGGGTTTTTAATATATGATCAACTGCCAACCCATATAACAATCACTCAAATTCTTTTATTCATTTTTATCATTAACCATGCTGTGATATTAGCACCGTATGTGCCATTTAAAAACCTGTTCCATAAAGCAAAACCAATTAAAAATCCTAAATCCATATCCTTACTCTCATTCAATGTATATCAAGATAATAAGGAATATCAAAATTTTATTTCTTTGGTTAACGAATTGAAACCAGACATTTTCTTGACTATGGAATCAAATTCTGATTGGGAACAAGCTATATCTGTTTTAGATGACCAATATCCCTATCGGAAAAAAGTAGCATTGGAAAATAGATACGGCATGCACTTTTATTCGAAAATCAAGGTTGACGATTGCAAAGTGAATTATTTCATGGCAGACGATTTACCTTCCATTGAAGCTAATTTAACGACGGCGGACCATGAAAAGCTGACTTTTTTTGGCACCCATCCCCCGCCTCCCAGCCCCACGGAAGAAGAGACTTCTAAAGAGCGGGATGGTGAAATTGTATTGATTGGCAAAAAAGTCAAAAAATATAATAATCCGGTCATTGTTGTAGGTGACTTTAATAATGTTGCTTGGTCTAAATCGAGTAAATTATTTAAGAAGCTTTCCGGGCTAATTGATCCACGAGTTGGGAGAGGTTTTTTTTCTACTTTCCATGCAAATTATTGGTTATTACGATTTCCAATCGATTTGCTTTTCCATTCCAACAGTATTTTTATTGAAGAATTCAAGACCCTTAAAAATATTGGTTCTGACCACTTACCCCTTTACTGTCGTTTTTTTATTAATTCCAAAATAACCAATAAAGAAACGAATGAAGAAAACCTAGATGAAGAGGAAATCGAAGAAGCTAACGATATGATTGAAGAAGGAAAAAAAGAAGAAGGAAGTGATAGATAATGTAATTAATTATCATCTTTTTCGTCACCTAGACATTATTGTTGAGAGGTTAATTTTAACCAAAAAAAACTCACTAGTTTTCATTAGAATTAATACATAAAAATGGAATTAGCTCGTTTTAAATTCATATATATTCAATAAATAATCTTAAAATTTTTTGAGTAAAAAATCATCTGGTTTTTACAAGATTTTTCTAATTTTAATTAGGTCAAATATGGTATATATATTTTTTCTATATTAGCAAATAAAAACTTACTATTTCATCCAAAAAACATCAAAAAACACTCCATAGATTTTATCTATAAATACTATTTAAAATAAATATTATCAGTGTTTTATAAAAATCAATTAAAGTTTTTATTTACATATAAATCAACAAACGACAAAATCATTTATTTTAAGTAAAATCATAAAAATATTTAAATTAAATAGATTAAAATAACATATTTTAAGCCTTTAAAATTCACTATTAATTATATATTTTTTTCGAATAATTTCTCTCCTATTTGTAACAATTTAAGCGTTTAGAGTACTTATACATTAACCAAACCAAAACATTGAATAAAGAACTAGAACATAGCTTTGTTGAATTGCTAGAAAAGCATCAAAACATCATCCATAAGGTGTGCCGATTGTACACCAATAATTATGATGCCCATAACGATTTATTTCAAGAAATTACCATTCAACTTTGGAAAGCGTATCCAAAATTTAGGGGCGATTCTAAATTCAGTACTTGGATGTATCGGGTGGGTTTAAACACAGCTATTACACTTTATAGGAAATCTAAACGCAGCATCAGCACCCAAGAATTTGATGGCGTGGAATTCAGAATGAAAGCAGAAGATTATGACGACACCGAAGAACAACAACTTAAAACATTATACAAAGCCTTACACCAATTAAACGACATTGATAAAGCACTGGTTTTTTTATACCTAGAAGATAAAGATTATAGTGAAATTAGTGAAACTATGGGGATAAGCGAAGTGAATGCCCGAGTGAAAATGAATAGAATTAAAACGAAACTTAAAACTATATTAAATCCTTAAGTTATGGATGAATTAGAGCTATTAAAAAAAGACTGGAACAAACAGTCTGAACATAAAAAACTATCGGCGAACGATATTTATCCTATGTTACATAAAAAATCGTCTTCCATTGTTAAGACCCTGTTTTATATAAGCATTGGGGAACTTTTATTTTGGATTTTAATTAGTGCCATTCCCTATGTTTGTTCAGACAGTTATAAGGAGAGGCTGGACTTGATATATGGTAGCGAACATTTTTTTACAATTTTGACCATAATTGGTTTTGGTATTATTATATTGTTTATTTACTTGTTATTCAAATCCTATAAAACAATTTCTGTAACAGATAATACCAAAAAGTTAATGGAAAGCATTATAAAAACACGTAGGGTCATTAAATATTATGTGTTATACAACTTAATAGTTGGTGGTATTTCCTTGCTTGTTGGTTTTTATTATGCACTGCACAATGATCCGGAAACAGCAAAAAACATGGCCAATATCGGAGCTATGGAAAAAACTGTCATATATTTAATTTTTTTAGGTGTAGCTTCATTTTTCATTCTAATCGTTTGGTTGTTTTATAAACTTATTTACGGCCTATTGCTAAAACGTTTAAATAAGAATTACAAAGAATTACAGAAATTGGAAGTTTAAAACGATTTCCATTAGTGTGTCAATAGAAAATTAATTCCACATTCATTTTGTCATTGCGAGCGTGATGCAATGAAGCGAAGCAATCTGTTTTAATTAATAGATCTGCATCATGATATTGCTTCAGTATACCTCCTTCACAATGACGTTTTAAAAAAACTTTTCAATGGGAATCACCTCGCCAACCTGCATCGTGTTTACGTGAATAGTTCCTACCCGAACCCGAACCAATCGCAGGGTTGAAAACCCCACTGCCGAAGTCATTTTGCGTACTTGTCTAAACTTCCCTTCGTTTAGGATAATAGAAATCCAAGAAGTTGGTCCGTGTCTAGAATCACGTATTTTTTTAGAACGTTCTGGTAAATTAGGTGCTTCTTCTAACTTAAAAACTGTACAAGGTTTGGTTTGATATTTCTTGCCTTCAAAACCAATTTCCACCCCTTTTGAAAGTTTTTCAATAGCTTCTGGTGTGATGTCTCCATTCACTAATGCATAATATTCTTTATCTACTTTTTGACTGTTGATATAATCACTCATTTTGCCATCGGTGGTTAATAACAAAAGACCCTCCGATTTCTCATCCAATCTACCAATCGCCATAATACCTTCTGGAAAATCATGTAGCGAACCCAAGATTTTTTTCGATTGCTGTTTGCTTGCGTTACTAGCAAACTGACTTAAATAACCATACGGTTTGTAGATGACAAAATGCTTATGCATTACTTTAAATACTCTCGGTTAAAATATTATAAACAAACTCTTTAGTTGGTACATGGCCGTTTACTTTTTGTCGCACGGTTTCAAAAGTTACCCTAAAGTCGCAACCTAATTTATAATCGCTACACCCATAAGCGGTTTTGCCTTTTATGACCGTTCCTTTTTTGCATTTCGGACAAGCCAATGTTTCTGGTATCGCTTTCGCGTAAGATTTCTTAGGTTCTAACACCAGTTTAAAATCAGTATCAAAACGCAATAGGCCTTCTACCATTCCAGCATCGGTTTTAAAATCCTTTAAATTCACCGTGCTGCCTTTTTGAAGCAGTCTCAAGTATTGGTTTTCAGATATTCTTTTCCCTGCAAACGTAAACGGCAACACAAAATCGCAACCCGATTTATAAGAACTACATCCGAAAGCTGATTTTCCTTTTAATAAAGTCGCTTGCTTGCATTTCGGGCATGTTTCTGCACTTATGCCTGTCGCTTTCGTTTTCACCTCTTTAAACGCTTGTTTTGGCGTTGTGGCTGCATGCGAAATATTGGCGCGCACTGCTTCTTTTCTAACATCATACACCAAGGCATCCACCATGCGTTTCATGTTATTGATAAAAGCCCCAGCCGTAAACGTCCCTTTTTCAATATCTTTTAATTGCTTTTCCCAAGAACCCGTGAGTTCGGCGGATTTCAATAAATCATTCTGAATGGTATCAATCAACTGAATGCCCGTTTGGGTTGGCAACACTTGTTTTTTGTTCCTGACAATGTATTTCCGCTTAAAAAGCGTTTCAATAATGTTGGCTCGGGTGGATGGTCGCCCAATACCGTTTTCCTTCATTAAATCGCGCAACTCATCATCGTCCACTTCTTTTCCTGCGGTTTCCATGGCACGTAATAAAGAGGCTTCCGTAAACTGATTGGGCGGTTTGGTTTCCTTTTCCAAAAACGAGGGTTCATGTGGCCCTGTTTCACCTTTTACAAACGTCGGTAAAATATCTGGCTCTTTTTCTTTGGAGTTTACATCTTCAAAAACCACGCGCCAGCCTTTTTTCAAAATCTCCTTTCCTGTGGCTTTAAAAGGCACTTCAGCTGCCTTGCCTACCACCGTGGTGTTTGCCACATCGCAATCCTCATAAAACACCGCAATAAAACGCCTCACGATAATATCATATACCTGTTGCTGGTTGTATTGCAGATTGGTTTGCATCCCTGTGGGGATGATGGCATGATGATCGGTGACTTTTTTATCATTGAACACTTTAGGTGATTTTTTAATCTTTTTTCCTAAGAGTGGTTGTGTTAATGTTGCATAATTAGTGAGTTTTTGTAAAATACCGGATACCTTCGGATAAATATCATTCGGTAAAAACGTGGTGTCGACTCTTGGGTAGGTTACTACTTTTTGTTCATATAGCGTTTGTACAATCTTAAGCGTATCGTCTGCTGAAAATCCGAACTTATTATTGCAATACACCTGCAAGGCTGTTAAATCAAACAGTTTTGGCGCATATTCATTACCTTTTTTCTTGTCGACGGACACAATTTCAAAATCACTTTCCTTGACTTTATTGGCTAAAACTTCACCTGCTTCCTTATTTAAAAAGCGGCCGTCTTCATAACTGAAAAGCACATCCCTATACAAAGTTTGCAATTCCCAATACGGTTGTGGTTTAAAATTTTCAATCTCCTTAAATCGGTTCACCACAATTGCCAAGGTTGGGGTTTGCACCCGACCAATGGACAATACTTGTTTATTGGCACCATGCTTTAGAGTGTATAATCTGGTGGCGTTCATGCCCAATAGCCAATCACCGATAGCTCTGGAAAAACCGGCATAAAACAAATTATCGTATTGATTAGAGGGTTTTAAGTTTTCAAAACCTTCTTTTATAGCTTCGGTGGTTAATGAGGATATCCACAGCCGTTTGACTTCCCCTTTATAATTGGCCTCGTTCATCACCCATCGTTGGATGAGCTCACCTTCTTGCCCCGCATCCCCACAGTTGATGACCACCTCAGCTTTTGCAAATAGACTTTTAACAATGTTAAATTGTTTTTGTATCCCAGAATTCGCCACCACCTTGGTTTCAAACTTTTCGGGAAGCATGGGTAAATTGTTTAAGTCCCAACTTTTCCAATGCGATTTATAGTCATTAGGCTCTTTCAAGGTGCATAAATGTCCAAAAGTGTAAGTTACTGCATAGCCATTGCCTTCAAAATAGCCATCACGTTTGATGTTCGCTCCTAAAACAGAAGCGATTTCTCGCGCTACACTGGGTTTTTCGGCAATACAGACTTTCATTTAATCCTTATTTTAACGGGGTGCAAAATAGGAATTTACTAGGTGGTTTTAAAAAGGAATTGTTAGGAGTTATTAACTTATTGAGGTGGGGAAACCATTAAAGTTATTACGATGCAGTGATAGTTATGTTTAGCGCACAGCATGAACATACCAATCATATTAATCACATTGATGAACATTGTAAAGAATAAACCAAACATAAGCACACGTGTTTTCTTTTTTAGAATATGTGCAAATGTTAATGTTTAACTAAATTTAAAAAAGATTAAACAAAATTAAAACACTTATTATATCTTTACGAAAACAAAAAAATTAGAAAATATGAAAAAGTTAGTACTGATTTTAACAATTACAATGTCCTTAGCTGTATCTCAAAATGTTAAAGCACAAGGAACAATAGTAGACGTTGCTGTTGGAAACAAAGATTTCTCAACCTTAGTAGCTGCTTTAAAAGCTGCCGATTTAGTTACCGCTTTACAAGGAGATGGCCCATTTACAGTTTTTGCTCCTACAAATGAGGCTTTTGCCAAAATTGACTCAAACACCTTAAATTCTTTGCTAGAAGCTAAGAATAAAATGGCATTAGCGAATATCTTAAAATACCACGTGGTATCTGGAAAGCTAACTGCAACTGATGTTGTAGCCGCTTTAAAAAAGGGTAATGGTAAGGTAGAATTAAAAGCCTTAAACGGAGAAAGCTTAACAGTAATGCAAAAAGATGAAAAAATTTGGCTAAAAGACTCAAAAGGAAATTATAGCGAAATTGTTGCCACCGATGTTATGGGGAGTAATGGTGTTATTCATGTGATAGATACTGTTGTCATGCCAAAGTAAATGAAATTTATTCCTAATAATAAATAAAGCCTTGAATATTCGAGGCTTTATTTATTATATATAATGTAGTTAACTTATCGCTATTTACTTTTCAATATGAGATTGCATGCATTTAATATAAGCTAGTAATTTGTAATAAATACCAAGTATAAATTGCTGCTCATTTTTATTTTTCTTTTAATAACTTAACATTTTTTTGTTAAGCTTCTATAATATTTAATGAAAAACGCAATTAAATTCCCGATGACCACAAGCAATATTTCTTGAATGGCATAGATTAGATACTGACTAAGTTTATTTTCAGCCAGGAATTCTTGTCTAATTTTACAGAAAATTTTATCAAGACTTATTGAGTTTTCATAGGTGGTAAATCAAACGCTTTGGCATCATGCTCAAAATGGTTGCGGTGTGCGCCATCGCAAAATGGTTTATTACTTGATAATCCACAACGGCAAATACTTACTACCGTTCTCCCTTGTAATCCATACACATTGCCTTGGCTATCTACGATTTCGAAATCGCCATCTATTTTTACTGATCCGTTACTATTTATGATAAGTTTTGTTTTGCTCATATTATTTTGTTTATTTTTTTGAATTTCAAAGTTGGTGAATTTTATGCTGAGTTTTTAAAGATGAAAGCATTTTTAACTGAAAAGAGACCGCTTCTTCTTCAATTTAAATTAAATATAAATAATAACAAAATAATTATATTATTACACGCCGTTTTATGACCTACACTAACTGATTGTATTTACCCATAGAAGGGAAACAGGCTAATATAAATTACTAACGTGTGTAATTAGGCGACGTAAGGCAAATACATTATAAATTCTGCACCTTCATTATCTGCACTTTTAGCTTCTATATGACCATTGTGGTTGGTAATGATTTTTTTAACGATGGATAAGCCTATGCCAGTGCCTTCAAATTCCTTACGGCTGTGCAAACGTTTAAAAACATCAAAAATTTTCTCACCTAAACTTTGGTTAAAACCGATGCCGTTATCTTTAACATTTATCACGGTATATTCTATATTAGGATCCATTTGATCTTTGTTGATGGCAGCGCCTTGAACTTTTTCAATAGAAAATTCAACTATTAATTTGCGCTCATTATCCCTGAATTTAATGGCATTGGAAATTAGATTATATAGGACTTGTTTAAATTGGAAAGGAATCACAGAAATATCTGTAGATTCGCGAAGAATGAGTTCACCATCAACCATATCCAATTCTTCTTTGAGGTCGCTTTTAATTTCGTTGAATAGGTATTTAAAATCCAATTTTTCTAAGGTTCTGTCAATGTCATTGGTGCGCGAATAAGCTAACAAATCATTGATTAAGGTTTGCATGCGTTGAGCAGAAGCTTCCAATCTGGTCATTCTAGTTTGGCTCTTTTCAGATAGATTGTCAAAATCAGTGAGTACAATTTGTGAGGCAAAGGTTCTTATTTTGCGCAAAGGCTCTTGAAAGTCATGACTGGAGATATAAGCGAAGGATTGCAGTTCATTATTAGACTTTTCAAGTTTAAGATTGGAATCTTTCAATTCTTGCGTTCTCAGTTCCACCTTTTTTTCCAATTCATCTGAAAATAACTTTTTATCATGAATATCTAAAGACGAGCTGACTGCACTGTCGAAGGTTTGGTCATCCGCCAATTTAGGCATGAAATAGGTAGCAATCCATCTATACTCGCCATTTTTATCTAGCATCTGCAATTCAGATTCCCAATTTTTATTGAGCTCCATTTGCTTCAGGTACTCTTTGAGTGCTGCGTCTTTTTGAGAAGGATGTACCAATTCAATCCAACCAAAATTTTGCAATTCTTCACTCGTTTTTCCGGAAAAGTTAGACCAAGCCTGATTAAAATACACTGCATTCTTGGTTTTATCAGTCATGGCAATCATCATAGAATTGCCTTCTGCAATTTTCCTAAAACGTTCTTCGCTAGCCACCAAAGCACGATTGGCCAGAACTGCCGTTGTTGTTTCGTGCATGATGATGAGAATACCCGCAATATCGTTTTGTGTATCTCGTACTGGGCTAAAACCATATGACCAATAAGCATCTTCAAGCGTTCCGTTTCTTTCAATGGGCATGAATTGATTACTGTTCCAAGTAGCATCGCCTCCATGCTTTAATTTTAATAGCGCAGGACCAAACTCTTCCCAGATTTCAGACCAAAATTCTTTTGCTGGCACACCTAAATTTGAAGGATGCTTGCCAGGGGTGCCTAAACTTTTTCTGAAGACATCATTATAAAAACAAATTAAATCGTCACCCCAGGTGAGCAACATGGGAGATTTGGTATTGAGCATAATATTCAAACAGGTTTTTAAACTTGGGGGCCAGTCTGCTATAGCGCCCAATGGTGTTTTTGCCCAATTTTTATTACTGATGAGTGTACCCATTTCGCCTTCACTTTTTAAAAACAGCAGATCTTCACTCAATGTTATATCGTTCATTATATGGATATTATAAAATTGTTATTGTCAATGGCACCATTGATTATGGAAAGTGCTCTGTGGATGACGTCTTTTAATGTTAAATAGTTGCTTGGTTTACGGAGGAAGTGGTTAGCACCATCACCTTCTAAAACTTTAGCAAAATTGGGGTTATAGGATGTAGAATACATGATGATTTTAATGTCGTCATAAATAGGCTTGGAGCGTATGTATTTGAGGAATTCATGGCCATCCATGACCGGCATATTGATGTCCAAGAAAATGGCATCCGGTTTCATGCTAGGGTGTTCTTCCAACTTTTTAATAGCATCCATGCCATTCTCTGCTGTCTTTAATACCACCGGAATATCAAGCTCCTCTAGTGCTTCCTGAAAAAATATGCAATCATCTTCATCATCATCCACTAAAAGAATAAGTTTATCTCCCGTGTTCATTTAACTAAAAAATTGTTACCAAGTATTGTTTATAAAAGCAAAATTAAATTTTTTCCAAAAAAAATTTAATGTCAAAAAAATAATTCTTAACTATTTTGATAGAAATATTTATTTTTTGGTATGTGTATGATGGTATCTAAATTCTGATGATAGTCATTTGCAAGGCACGAAACAATCTACTGAGGAAGAACTAAAATCATGAGATTGCTTCGTCCTAGACCCTCGCAAGGACCATTAACCTTCCATTTCCATAATTAAATTAGCAATAAGAGCTGTCCATCCTGTTTGGTGGGATGCACCCAAGCCTTTACCGGTGTCGCCATCAAAAAACTCATAAAACAAATGCAAATTTTTGAAATGTTCATCTTTTGAAAATACATGGTCGGGATCATGAGCATGGTACTGAAACTTTCCTTCAGAATTAGCTTCAAAGAGTTTTATCAAGCGTTTAGTAATTTCATTTGCAATGTCCTTTAAATTTAGCTTATTGCCTGAACCTGTTGGAAATTCATAGGTGTACGTATCACCGTAATAAGTGTAATACTTGCGTAAGGACTGAATAATCATATAATTAATGGGCAACCAAATAGGGCCGCGCCAATTGGAATTACCGCCAAACATACTGGAACGGCTTTCGCCAGGTTCGTACTGTATTTGATGATGCCCATGATGTTGAAACACAAATGGATGCTTTTCGTGGTACTTAGAAAGGGAACGAATACCAAAATCGGACAGGAATTCGCCTTCATCCAACAAGCGTTTTAATAATTTTTCCAATCTAAAACCACGCATGATGGAGAATAAATAATTGCCATCAGTATTGCTATCATCTAAATTGGATATTAATGAGGCTAGATCAGGACGCGTTCTAATAATCTCGTTAGCGCGAATCCTAAATTCCTTTAACTCCTCAAAAAGATCTTTATGGATGATTTCAACGGCAAACATTGGAATCACACCTACCAAAGAGCGCACCCGCAAACGATCGGTCATGCCACTTGACATTTCTACCACATCATAGTAAAAATTATCTTCGTCGTCCCAAAGGGAAATATCCTTTTTACCTATGTGGTGCATCGCCCAAGCAATGTTTAAAAAGTGTCTGAAAAACTTGGCAGCTGACTCTTCATAAATTTTATTGGTCTTGGCTAGCTCCAAGGACATTCGAAGCATATTAAGCGTAAACATGGCCATCCAACTGGTGGCATCGGCCTGTTGCATACGTTTGATACCGGGTGGCATGTGGTTACGATCGAATACCCCAATATTATCCAAACCCAAAAAACCACCTTCAAAAAGATCGGTACCACTTTTATCTTTTTGGTTGACCCACCATGTGAAATTAATCAGCAATTTCTGGAACGCTTTTTCTAAAAACGGAACATCTCCATTACCGGTATTGTTTTTATCTTTTTCATACACATTCCAAACCGCCCATGAATGTACAGGTGGATTCACATCACTGAAATTCCACTCATAGGCAGGAATTTGTCCGTTGGGATGCATATAACTTTCTTGCAGCACCAACAACAATTGTTCTTTGGCAAAGAAAGGGTCAATCTCTACAAATGATGCCATGTGAAAGGCTAAATCCCAT
>Ga0307414_10001648_pt1 | contig 11613 bp, 11 predicted proteins | sample DK1Ometagenome_FD_203804 | JGI IMG/M metagenome (GOLD analysis project Ga0307414, IMG submission 203804) | Maize rhizosphere microbial communities from greenhouse at UC Davis, California, United States - DK15-O-3 | ecosystem: Host-associated > Plants > Roots > Rhizosphere > Soil | place: USA...
ATATGAGGCCCTCGCCGACGAGACCGACGACGTGACCTTCGTCGGACGGCTCGCGACCTACCGCTACTACAATATGGACCAGATCGTGGGGCAGGCGCTCGCCACGTTCCGGCGGATGGACGAGAAGCACGAAAAGGAGGGCGTCCCGACAGCCGTGGCCGCCGAGTAAAGCCGTTGAACCGGGCGCGGCCGGCGTTCACAACGTTGCCTTTGACATCGAGCGCCCCGGCCATATGTGCATCGGGTGCACAAAGCCTTCGATTCTAGCGGTGGTCCGGCCGGTCCGGCCGGCGGCTCGGCGGCATCTGCTGTCCCGGCAACCCTGGCGGGTTGTTACACCAACCCCATTCTGGATGCCGACTTTCCGGACCCGGCCGTCACTCCTGCGCCCGACGGATTCTATTACGCCTACGCAACGCAGACGCTGCTCGACGGCCAATGGATCAACATCCAAGTGGCGCGGTCGGCAGACCTCATCCATTGGCAGCATCTCGGCGACGCCCTTCCTGAGAAGCCGGACTGGGCGAAGGAAACTCAGGACTTCTGGGCACCCAGCGTCATCTTCGATGGCTCGACCTATTTCATGTACTACTCGGCGACGCCTGACGTCTGCCACGAGCCGGAGCGGGGGCATTGTCTCGCCGTAGCTACATCCACGTCGCCCGCTGGACCCTTCGTCGACATGGGAATGCCCCTGCTCCTGGGGATGGGCTTCGAATATATCGACCCGATGGCGTTCGACGATCCGGTGACGGGCAAGCGCCTGCTTTATTGGGGGTCGGGTTTCCAGCCGATCAAGGTGCAGGAACTCGCCGAGGACCGCCTGTCATTCGTACCTGGCACCGAGCCGGTCGATCTTGTCTGGCCGAACCCGATCAAGGGTGCCTTTCCCCGCTTGGTCGAAGCCGCCTGGGTCATTCACCACGACGACTTCTATTATCTCTTTTATTCGGGCGACAATTGCTGCGGGCCCGACGCTGATTATGGTGTGATGGTCGCCCGCTCTCGCGAACCGAAGGGGCCGTTCGAAACCCTGGAGGAAGCGCGCGGAGTCCCGCACAGCCTGATGCTGTTCAAGAGCGAGCGCTGGCTCGCTCCCGGGCACAATTGCATCGTGGCCGACAAGGCCGGCGACGTCTGGATCATCTACCATGCGATCGATGTGAACCGGCCGCGGCAGCGGCAGGAGGACGAGATCAACAGCCGGCGCATTCTGCTGATGGACAAGATACAGTGGCGTGACGGCTGGCCATTTGTCGGAACGCCGTCGGAAGGAATCCAGTCCGCGCCGGTCACCTGACTCACGCCTTTGAACTACAGTCGCCGCCGCGGGTTTCTTCTGGCGACCAGTGAGAGGGCCGAGCGAATGCATCCATCCCACGCCTCTATCTTCCCGACCTTCTTCATGGGCGGCTTCGAATGCTCGACCTTCGTCTGGAAGGACCGTGAGCGAAAGGACTATGTCGAAGCGACCGGCCATGACCGACACCTCGCCGCCGACTATGCCGCGGCGATGGATCTCGGCGTGGGGGTGGTCCGCGAAGCGATCCGGTGGCCCAGGGTCGATTTGGGTGGCGGCCGCTACGACTGGTCCAGCGTCAAAGCGGCTCAGGACGCGGCGACTGAGTGCAAGATCACGCCGATCTGGGACCTCTGCCACTATGGCTTCCCCGACGATTGCGACCCCTTCTCCGACGAATGCCGTGATCGCTTCGTCGATTATTGCCAGGAGGCCGCCGAGCTCGTCACGAGCACGGCAGAAGGTCCATATTTCTTCACGCCGGTCAACGAGATCACCTTCTTCTCGGCCGCCGCCACCAACCTAGAGTGGATGTATCCATTCGCCAAGGGCCGGGAAGACGAATTGAAGCGGGCATTGGCCCGAATGGCGATCGATGGTGCGAAGGCGATCCGCGAGGTGGAGCCCGGGGCGCGCATGGTGCACGTCGATCCAATCGTCCACGCCGTACCGCCGCCAGACCGGCCGGATCTTTCTGATGAGGCCCGGGACGAAGCGTATCGCGAAGCCTATGAGGGCTGGGACATGTTGTGCGGCCGGCTCGCGCCGGAGCTTGGCGGCTCACCCGAGCTTCTCGATATCGTCGGAGTCAATGTCTACCATTACAGTCGGGTGCAGCTAGGCGCCGACAAGAAGCGGGAAATACTGGGTCCGAGGGACCCGCGAAGGAAACCCCTGAGCGAGCTGCTCGCGTTCGCATGGGAGCGCTATCGCCGTCCGATCATCATTGGCGAAACCAGCGGGTTTCAGGAGAACCGCGCCGAATGGCTGCGCATGACGATGGAAGAGTCGCTCAAGGCCGTAAATGCGGGCGTCGATCTCCAAGGCGTCTGCCTCTATCCGTTCGTCGACCTGCCGGATTGGTGGACTCAGAAATGGGCGAAGATCGGGGTCTATGACGTCTCCGATAAGGAACGCTTCGAGCGCGTTCCCTGCGATGCCTACATCGCCGAGCTTCGCCGATGGTAGAAACTGCTCGACCAGCCGGAAAACGTCGAACCCGACGGCTATGGAAATCAATGGGGGCGAGTGCAGCTTGCCGAGGTCCGCAAATATGCGGCGGAATGGGATGCGCGAGCTCGCGGGTCACAAGGAGTTCCCGCCTGAGGGCGTCAGAAGCGCCCGGCGCTGATCTTTCCTTCGCTGTCGTGCATGGACACGACGGTCCGCTCGACGCCGAAGATTGCGCGTTGCCGCTCCAATTCTTCTTTCAGCGGCTCGTAGACGTGGCGCTTGCCGTCCGATCCGACCGGCGAGAACAGGCCGACTTGGCAGTGCCGGCTGTTGTCCCAGCCGGGATAAGCGGTGACCGGGTAGATGCAAATTCCCCGCACGTCTGCGCCTCGGCGCTTCGCGGTCCGAACCTCGTCGCAGACGTAATGCAGCCATGCCGGGCGGCCAGATCCTTCCGCGCCGGTCTCGGAAATGAACAGCGGCTTGCCGTATCGCTCCGCGACTTCGACCAGCATGTCGGCCAGCGGCCGATATTCATGGTGACCCATCGGGATCGTCGGACCTTGGTAATACCATTGGTTGTGCGGATAGAAATTCCAGCCAACGACATCGACCAGCGACCGGTCGCCGCCGAGCTCCGGCTCGGCGAGCCCCATGATCCAATCATAGGACTGGTACATCCCTTGGAGATTCTGCTCGGCAGCGCGAACCGTCGGCCGGCGAAGGTCGTGCGGAGCAATGTGGATGAGCGGCTCGGCCCAGACGATCGTCGCGTCGGGCCATCGCTGCTTGATCGCCCGCGACGCCATGATCGCAGTGCGGACCAGCTGACGCTTGAACCAGCCTCGTTCGTCCGGCCCGACCCTCGGGAAATATCCGTCGTCGACCGCCCAGGACAGGAAATTGATCTCATTCAGGGGGCAGACGGACGGTGGACGCCCGCTGACGGATTCATGCACCTCCAGCGCGGCGACGGCGAAGTCCGTGAAGCGCTCGGCAAAGTCCGGCGCGGCCTGGTCAACGCAATCGGGCGAACCGTAGTGGAACAGGTCCCAGATGATCTGGAGATCGAGCTGCTCCGCGGCCTCGAGCGCGGGGAGCCAGCTCGACCAGTCATAGCGGCCGGGCGCCGTCTCGATCAGGTGCCAGCGCAGCCCATCCCGCAGGGTGCGAAGGCCAAGCTCGACGCACTGCCGATAGTCGGACGCGACATGACGATCGTGCGACGTGGCACGGATCAGGTCGAGACGAACGCCATCGCGCCGCCGGTGCGACGAGCATTCGAAGCCGGCTTGGAAGAAGCTGGCGAATGTCGAATCTCTACTCATGGTAGGGACCAATGCACGAGGTCTGGAATCGAGCCGCACAGGTCGCGGAAACGGCACGGCCTGCCGCTGACGCTCAGGCGCTCAGTCGTCCCACTTGTGGTGCTCGGCGCTGACGCGTCGGACAGTTCCCGAGCTTGCGCGCATCACGATGCTTTCGGTAGTGATGCAGTTCTTGCGCCGGTGAACTCCCTGGAGAAGCGAGCCATCGGTTACGCCGGTCGCCGCGAAGATGCAGTCGCTCTTCGCCATCTCCTCCAAGTTGTAGATGCGGTCGAGATCCTCGATTCCCCAGCGGCGTGCGCGGGCGATCTCGTCGTCGTTGCGGAAGATCAGGCGGCCCTGCATCTGCCCCCCGACGCAGCGGAGCGCGGATGCGGCGAGGACGCCTTCGGGGGCGCCGCCGCTGCCGAGATAAACGTCGATGCTTGTGTCGGGATCGGTCACGGCGATCACCCCGGCGACGTCGCCGTCGGAGATCAGCTTCACGCCGCAGCCGAGCGAGCGCAGCTCGTCGATGATCTGCTCGTGCCTCGGCCGGTCGAGAACACAGGCGATGATTTCGTTCGCTTCCACGCCCTTCGCGTCGGCGATCGCGCGGATGTTGTCGGTGACGCTTTGCGACAGGTCGATGATCCCTTCCGGATAGCCCGGGCCGATCGCCAGCTTGTCCATATAGGTGTCGGGCGCGTTCAGCAGGCCGCCCTCTTCGGAGATGGTAAGGACGCACAGCGCGTTGGGGCCCGCCTTCGCCGTCAGAGTCGTCCCTTCGAGCGGGTCTAGCGCGATGTTGATCTTGGGTCCCGTACCCTGCGCCGAACCGACCTTTTCGCCGATGTAGAGCATCGGGGCCTCGTCGCGCTCTCCCTCGCCGATGACGACGGTGCCGTCGAAGGGGAGCTCGTTGAGCGCCTCGCGCATGGCCTCGACGGCAGCAGCGTCAGCGGCGTCATTGTCGCCGCGCCCGATCCACTTCGAGGCGGCGACCGCGGCAGCCTCCGTAACGCGAACCATCTCGAGGACAAGAACCCGGTCGAGTACGTGCGATGGGGGAACGCGCGGGCTTCGAAGCATAAGCGGTCGGTCTCCTGTTGAGAGGAGCCGATAGGGAGCCCTCCGGACCTTGTCGAGGCGGGAGATCAGGCCGGCGAGTCGGCCGCGCCTTCATCCTCGTCCTCGTCCGCGTCCTCCTCCTTCCTCGGCTTCGGCGGCTCCGGCAGGTGGGCGGTGGCCTTCTTCACCTTTTCCATGATGGCCGGCATCGACTTGATGAGCTCCGGCATCGAACCGGTCATCGCCGTCGTCATTTCGGGATCGGTGAACAGAAGGATGGATTCCGCAGCGTAGACCCGGCCGGTCGGCGTCTGGAAGAAGCCGTTCAGGTCATCGAGTTGCCTGGTGTCGAACTTCTTGGCATAGGCCTTTGCGAGGCCCTCACGGATGGCAGGCTCCATCTTGCCCAGGACCGTTCCCATTTCGCCCATCATCACCTTGTTCGTGATGCGCATGCGTTCTTCGAAATACGGGTCCTTCTTCAGGATCGCCTCCCGCATGGTCGTCTGTGCGATCTTCTTGTCTTCCTCCGACATTTTTTGGCCGGAGGGCACCATGTCGCCGACCTTCATGTCGAACATGCTGCGCATCATCGAATCCATTATCTGATTGGCCGAGGCGCTCATCATTCGCTGATAGGTGCCGAGCGGCCAAACGTACTCGATCGTCTTGCGCGCGAGCGCGAGACGCGCCGGATCGACGTTCTGAGCGGGCGGATGCGCGACCTTCGTTTGGGTCGTCTGGGCGAATGCCGGCGTCGCGCCGATCAACAACGCAGCCAGAATGATCTTCTTCATGATGTCCCCGTTACGCATGAGCTTAGTGCGGCATGAGGTCTACTCGTCCGCTTCCGCTTCATGCCCCAGGAGTTCCGAACGGATCCTTACCGCCCGCGAGCCGACCCTCGTTTCCACGAGGAAGACGGCGAAGCCCGCTCCGATCGCAATCATCGAGGCGATGAAGAGCAGCGCGATCGCAGTGCCGACGTGAGCATCGGTGAGGCCCGCCGCAAACAGGAGCACGACGACCGCGCAGATTAGAACGGCCGCAAGCACCGTCAGGAATATCGCTCGGCTGACCAGTGCCATGCGGCGGTCGAGGATGCGGATTTCCCCCAGCCACCGGTCGTGCTCGCCGCCGCGGCTCGCTAGCAGCAGCGGCTCGATCTGACGGGCCCGGTCGACGATCCGCGAGAGGCGCCCTGCGCAAACGTTCAGGAACGCCCCGATCCCCGCGAGCAGGAACACCGGAGCGACCGCCAGCTGAATGATTTGGGCAACGGTCGTGACGGATGTCGGCGAGGTCGGAAGCATGCATCTCCTAATGCGCGGATGGGTCCGGCTCTGGAAGTCACCAAATCGACTGTCCCTGCGCGAGACCTTCTAAGTGCCTGAAGTCGTTGTTGGAGCGCGCGCGACAGTGTATGCAAATTAAACGAGCGGGGGCTTGTTTATGACTCGATTCGCGATCGGTCTGGCGTTCTTGTCGAGCGCGTCGATGGCATCTGCAGAGACGGACTTCGGCATCCGGACGGTCTCCGGCGAGCGTGCAATCGTGCGCATCGCCGAGCATCCCAAGGCTGGCGAGCGCGATTCGTCGGCCGTCCAGGCGCGTGTCGCTTCGGAGCTTCCGTCGGGAGGATCCTGGGCATCCATTCGCAGCGGCTCCGGCAATCTCAACACTGCCGCCGGCATCGGGTCCCGGTGGGGCAGGGTGACGAGCACCTATCGTACCCCGCAACACAATCGCCAGGTGGGCGGGGTCCGGAACAGCTATCACCTACGCGGTCGTGCGATCGATATCGCTCGCCGGCCCGGCGTCACGCATTCGCAAATTGCCGCCGCATTCCGCAACGCGGGCTATCAGCTCGTCGAGTCCCTCGACGAAGGCGATCACAGCCATTTCGCCTTCGGATTCGGCGGCTCTGGGACTCGCGTTGCGGCCATGCCCGAGAAGCGGGAGTTGACGAAGTGGGGCATCGTCACCGTTTCGGCGGCGCTTCTCCGCTAGCCTAGGCGCTCGCCAGCATCTTTTTCACGCCGCGCGCCGCCTGCCGCAGCCGCTGCTCGTTTTCGACCAGTGCGATGCGGACGTAGCCTTCGCCTTCCTCGCCGAAGCCGACGCCCGGCGCGACCGCGACATGCGCTTCCGTCAGCAACCGCTTGGAGAATTCCATCGCGCCGAGGTTATGAAAACGCTCGGGAATGGGCACCCACGCGAACATCGAGGCCTGCGGGACCGGGATGTCCCAGCCGGCACGGCCGAAGCATTCGACCAGCACGTCGCGCCGCTTGCGGTAGAGGTTGCGGTTGAACTCGACGATGTCCTGCGGGCCGTTGAGCGCCGCGACCGCCGCCGCCTGCACGGGCGTGAAGGCGCCGTAATCGAGATAGGACTTCACGCGAGCAAGCGCCGCTATCAGCCGCTGGTTGCCGACCGCGAACCCAATCCTCCAGCCGGCCATGCTGTAGGTCTTGGACATCGACGTGAACTCGACCGCGACATCCTTGGCGCCCGCGACCTGCAGGATCGAGGGCGTCGGCGTGTCTCCGAAGTAGATCTCCGCATAAGCGAGGTCGGAGATGACGATCAGCTCATGCTCCCGTGCGAAGGCGACGAGCCGCTCGTAGAAGGCGAGGTCCGCGACGTAGGCCGTCGGGTTGGACGGATAGCCGATCACGAGCACTTTCGGCCGCGGCACCGTATAGCGCATCGCGTTCGTCAGGCGCTCGAAGAACTCCTCGCCCGGCGCGGCCGGGATCGAGCGGATCGCGGCCCCCGCAATGATGAAGCCGAAGCTGTGGATCGGGTAGGACGGGTTGGGCGCAAGGACGACGTCGCCCGGCGCAGTGATCGCCTGCGCGAGGTTGGCGAGGCCTTCCTTCGATCCGAGCGTGACGATGATTTCTTTGTCCGGGTCCAACGTTACGCCGAAGCGGCGTTCGTAATAGGCCGCCTGCGCTTTCCGCAGGCCCGGGATTCCGCGGCTGGCCGAATAGCGGTGCGCGTTCGGCTTCGCGGCGACTTCGGCTAGCTTTTCGATGACGTGCTTCGGCGGGGCGCCGTCGGGATTGCCCATGCCGAGATCGACGATGTCCTCTCCGCTCGCTCGCGCCGCGGCCTTCATCGCATTCACTTCGGCGAAGACGTAGGGCGGAAGACGCTGGATGCGGTAGAATTCGTCGATCACACGGCCAGCATGGCCGCTATGCTGCAGTGCGGCAAGCTAGTCGCGATAGGGCGGTAGGGACCAGCCACGTGCAATGGCGAGCCCGCGGAGCGCGAACCCTGCGACGGCGGCCGCAATGGCGGCGATCGGGATTGGCACTCCGATGTAGGGCAGGCCCACGAACAGCCCGGCCGAAAGAGCCGCGGCGGTCACGTAAAGCTCCGGTCTCATCAGGATCGACGGTTCTCCCGCGAGGACGTCGCGGATGATGCCGCCGGCGCAGGCGGTCAGGACGCCCATCATGAACGCGGGCACCGGAGCCACTCCATAGCCGAGCGCCTTGGCTGCCCCGTAAGTCGCATATGCGGCCAGTCCCGCCGCGTCGAACCACAGCAGAGCGTGGCCGGCGAAGCGCTGCCTGCTGGTAAGCCAGGTCGCAAGCGCCGCTCCGATGCAGATCAGCAGCGTCGCATTTGTATGCACCCAGAATACGGGAGCCCCGATCAGGAGGTCCCTCAGTGTCCCACCGCCGACGCCGGTTACCACGGCGAAGAAAAAGAAAGTGACGACGGTCTGCCGCTTTTCCGCAGCGAGCAGCGCCCCGGAAATCGCGAACACCGCGATACCGAACAAGTCGAGCAGTACGAGAGCCTGCGGAAGGACAGCCGGTTCCATCGTCCTCGTCATTTGCGGGGAGCAGGGCGGCGAAGCAATCCACTTGGACGGCTGGAGTGCTTCGCTTCGCTCGCAATGACGCGTAAGTAACCGTCATGGCAGACGAAACGGACGCGACGAACCCCATCCCGACGCTTGAGGACTGGCAGCATTGGACTTGGGTCATGGGCCGCGCCCAGCAGATGCTGATGGAGACATGGGCCGACGGGCTTAAGCAGGGTCAGCCCTGGCCCGCGATGCCTCCGGGATGGGGAGCCTTCCCGCCGGCGTTCGGCTGGGGTGCGCCAATGCAGACGCCGGCGACCGATCCTGCCGCTCTCATGACCGCCGGCGCCGAAGCCTGGGCGAAAGGGCTTGAGACCTGGGGCAAGATGATGGGCCTCGATCCCGACGCGAAGCAGACGGCCAAGGACCGCCGCTTTGCTGCCCCGGAATGGCAAGAGAACCCCGTCTTCGACACGATCCGGAAGACTTATCTTGCTTTGTCGGACAAGCTGCTTGGAACGGTCCAGGGGGTCGAAGGTCTGGACGATGAATCCCGCCAGCGAATGCTGTTCGGCGTCCGCAGCTTCGTCGATGCGATGAGCCCGTCGAACTTCGCGCTCACCAACCCGCAAGTGCTCAAGCGGACGATGGAGACCCGCGGCGAAAACCTGCTCAAGGGCCTCGCCAACATGCTGAACGACATTGCCGCGGGCCAGCTGACCCAAACCAAAGCCGGCGTGTTCGAGGTGGGCAAGAACCTCGCGATGACGCCGGGCAAGGTGATCAAGGAGACGCCGCTCTACCAGCTGATTCAGTACACACCGACGACCGACAAGGTACTCGAGACGCCGGTTGTGATCTTCCCGCCGTGGATCAACCGCTTCTACATCCTCGACCTCACTCCAGAGAAAAGCTTCGTCAAATGGTGCGTCGATCACGGCGTGACACTGTTCATGGTCAGCTGGAAGTCGGCCGACGAAAGCATCGCGGACGCAATGCTCGACGATTACGTGCTGAAGGGTCAGATCGACGCGATCGACACGGCCCGCGACCTGCTCGAAATCGAAGGGGTGCACACCATCGGCTATTGCGTTGCCGGCACGACTCTCGCCGCCACGCTCGGCTATCTCCACGCGCGCAAGGAACAGTCGAAGGTCGCTTCGGCCACTTTCCTGACCGCGCAGGTCGACTTTGCGCAGGCGGGCGACCTCAAGCTGTTCACCGGCGACGAGACAATGGCGCTGTTGGACGAACTGACGCGCGAGAAGGGCTATCTCGACGGGCGCTACATGGCCGCGACGTTCAACCTGCTGCGTGGGCGCGACCTCATCTGGAATTATGTCGTCAACAACTACCTGCTGGGCGATGAGCCGGCGCCATTCGACTTGCTCCACTGGAATTCGGATACGACGAACCTGCCAGCGAGCTGGCACCGCGACTATCTCGAAACACTCTACAAGGGGAACAAGCTGATCGAGAGCGGCGGGATCAGCGTTGCGAATACGCCTGTCGACATCGGCAGGGTGGAGACTCCGACCTACGTGCAGGCGGGGCGCGAAGATCACATCGCGCCGCCCGAAAGCGTCTGGAAGATCATGGACCATTTCGCGGGCCCGAAGCGGTTCCTGCTCGCCGGGTCCGGCCACATTGCGGGCGTGGTCAATCCGCCTGCTGCCCAGAAGTACCAGTATTGGATCAACGACCATCCGGCCAAGACGCTGGAATCCTTCATCGAAGGGGCGGAGGAGCACAAGGGGAGTTGGTGGCCCGACTGGCTCGAATGGATCAAGCAGCAGGCGCCGAAGACTGTCGAAGCGAAGGGCGCGCGCATTCCAGGCGAAGGCAAGCTCAAAGCGGTGGAGGATGCGCCTGGGCGCTACGTCAAGGCCCGCTAAGCTCCCGGTCTGGACCCGCATGGCCCGGCCGAACGAGCGGCTCGACCTTGAAGAGCTGCAGCACCGCGCATCGTGCGCCCTTCCCGAATATCGTGAGCAGCTGGAGGCAAGCCCCGAAGCCATCCACCTTCCGCTCGAGCAGATCGAGCGCGGCGATGTCGTGATCGCGGAGGGCGTCGACGGTGTCGCAGGCTTTGCCGTGATCGTCGTCAGTGCGGACAGTGCCGAATTGGAGGGACTTTTCGTCGAGCCTGGCTTGTGGCTGAGGGGCGTGGGGTCAGTACTCGTCGAACATGCAGTGCACGAGGCTCGGCGCGCCGGGCTCAGCCTGACGGTGATCGCGGCACCGGGCGCTCGCGAATTCTATGAACGCTGCGGATTCTCCGTCGAAGGCGACGCGGAAACGCGGTTCGGCCCGGCGCTCAGGATGTCGCGCTAGTTAGCAGTTCTCGTATTTCCAGTGCCGCCGCTTGCCCTCGCCCAGCCACTCGATGGCGGTCGCGATGCGCTTGCGGCGAGTGGCATCCTGCTTCGCGTCCGAGATCCATTCGAGATAGTCGCGCTGCGCCGAGGGCGGGAAGGCGTCCAGCGCCGCCTTGGCCTTGGGCGCGGCGGTAAGCGCTTCGGCGAATTCAGGATGCATCTTGGGCACTGGCTTCGGTGCATGCTTGGGCTTGCGTGGAGCGGGGACGGAACGCGCGAGCTCCGCGGCCTGCCGGATCAAGGCGTCGATCTCGGCGTCCGGCGGCAGGTCCTCGACCGAGCTGAGCTTGCCGAACTGACCCATTGCGTCCGCGTTCGCCTGTTCGCCCCGCAGTTCCCGCCCACGCCAGAAGTTCAGCGCCGCATGCGCCTTGAACGCGGCCATCATCAGCAGGATCTTGCCGTCGACTACGAACGACGGCGCACCCCACTTGAGCGTCTCTTCGACGTCGGGAACGACGGCGCGGACGCGGTCCCGAACATGCGTCAGGATCGGCTCTGCGAAAGGCGCCGCCTTGGCGATATAGGCGTCGATCCGCGGGTCCGCCTTCACAG
>Ga0307414_10001650_pt1 | contig 11607 bp, 5 predicted proteins | sample DK1Ometagenome_FD_203804 | JGI IMG/M metagenome (GOLD analysis project Ga0307414, IMG submission 203804) | Maize rhizosphere microbial communities from greenhouse at UC Davis, California, United States - DK15-O-3 | ecosystem: Host-associated > Plants > Roots > Rhizosphere > Soil | place: USA...
TGCTTTTACAGATAAGTTTACCATGACTGCAGGGTATATGGGAACCTTTATCGGTTACGAGGTGATTGCGCCGACAGGGAATTTCAATTACTCTACTTCTTATCTGTTTACCAGCGGACCTTTTCAGAATGCAGGGATTAAAGGCGCTTATGCTTTTTCCAATAAGGTAAGTCTGATGGTAGGTTTGTTTAACGATTGGAATGTGTACAAAGATTTGAATGGGGTATCGCATATCGGTGCCCAGCTTACGGTAAGCCCTGTGGAAGGCTGGACTGCTTATCTGAATGTATTGTCCGGAAAATCTGCCGGAGCGGTTGGAACAGGAACTATTTTAGACCTGACTACTTCCTATCAGGTAACCGAAAATGTGAAATTAGGCTTAAATGCTGCTGATTATTCTGTGACTAATGATGGTGGTGGTTATAGCGGAGCAGCACTATATGTTCAAAATGCTTTTACTTCTGCTTTTTCCCTGGGATTGAGAGGAGAGTATTTCAACTGGAAAGGTGTGGCAGAAGAATCTGATGAACACGTAGCTGCAGTAACCCTTTCGGGAAATGTGAAAGCCGGTGGCCTGACTTTCATTCCGGAGGTAAGGTTTGACAATGGTTCTTCCTCGGATATGTTTAAGAAAAAGAACCTTAACCCTTCAAAAAATGCATCCCAGTTTGCATTGGCCGTTGTATATGCTTTTTAGTCTCTGTTGTTAATTCATAAGAAGGAGCTGTCTGAAGGAGTATTTTGATACCCCCGTCAGGCAGCTTTCCTTCATTAAAGATCTCGCTATGAAAAGAATATTGTTTGTTGCTTTATGGTTATGTTCTGTTGCCGGATTTGCGCAGGATGCGGAATTACCTTTTGACGAAAGAGGAAAGTTTATCTATTATGAGGTCGTTGTGCAGAAAGATGTTCCTGTTTCAACGCTGATGGAGCGGGCTACAAGATTTTTTAGTACTTCAAAAGAACTGAAGTTGAAGACCTCTCCTCAGGATACACTTTGGACGGCGAGAGGGAAGATGGTGATCAATAAAACAGCCTTTGTGCTTAGTCGCCCTTCAGGAGAAGTCGGATATCATTTGTATCTGGATTTTAAAGCGGGTAAATACCGCTTTTGGCTGACTGATTTTAGTTTTATTTCCTATCAAAGAGACCGGTATGGTAATTTTGTGCCGGAAACAACGGTCGCCATTCCATTGGAAAATAAGCCGGGAAAATTAAATGCCGGGGAATGGGCTGCCTATTCAAAGGCGACAGCCAGGGAGGCAAGGCTTTTTGCAGAGCGTTTTAAGAAAGGGATGCTGGAAAACGCAATAAATCCCCCTACAGCTAAAGCTGTTCCTTCTGTTGATACAAAAAATCAAAAATGGTAATTAGTGTACCATTTTATCCGCGCAGGTAGAACTGGCAAAAGCTTCAGGTTTTGCTTTAAAAATAAAGCCCATACTTAGGATATAACCCATCGCTTCGTTTAAAGCTTTGTTAGATTTAAACATCGGATTGGTGTTAATATCTGCATGTACCTCCAGGTCTACATCGTACAGGTCCAAGAGATCGCAAACAGAATAGGCGGTCTCAATAGATTTCTGTACTTCTACCAACATTCTTTCCTTAATGCTCATCTTCTGAAGGGTTTTTTCCTGATGAATGTACATGAAGCCGCCGTGGTGTTCTCTTAATAACACGATAACGGTGGCAAAATCAGTTACAGGGCCTTTTACCTGTGAGTCTGTGCCGATGCAGACCTTGAGGTGGAACCCTTTTTCAGTTTCCCTGATGATGGCTTGTTCTACTTCTTCTAAAATTGACGAGTGGATCACCTCGCCGCTAAATTTCTTCCAGTTCATACGTTATTGGTGTTATGGTGAACAACCCGTATTCAGGTTTCCTAAAAATAAGTTGATTAAATTAAAAAGCGGTTAATTATTTATTGTTTAATTGCTAACAAATCCTTAATTTTCAACAGCTTGCGTGTCTTTTTGTGCTAAAAAAGGCTATAACGGTCTTTTTGAACGTTAAACCTTTCGAAAAGATTTTTGTTATACTAATATCTTCTGACTTTCCGTTCAATATAATAAGGATCAATTTGTTAACCTAAATATAAGCATTATGAAGAGCGAATTATTAAACGAATTTTATTTACTTCAACAAAGCAGGGCTCCTTACGATTATCGGGAGGTGCTGGATGAACAGGTTTATATGCCCATCAAGAAGGTAAACCACAAAATGAGCAGCTGGATTTCTAAGCGTGGAAACATGCTGATGAACCTGGATGTGAAATTAAATAGCTCTATGAAACACTTGAGGAAGAAGTATTTGAAATTTTAAGCCTTATCTTTGTGCCATTATGGTAGAAAAGATACTGGAGAAATTAAAAATTACTTCTTTGAACGAGATGCAGCAGGCATCGCTTGTAGCGACCGGAAAGGGGAGTGATGTCGTATTATTGGCACCTACAGGATCGGGAAAAACTTTAGGGTTTTTATTTCCGCTGTTGAAGAATCTCAATGCAGATATTAAGGGAGTTCAGGCCCTGATTCTTGTTCCTTCGCGTGAGCTTGCTTTACAGATTGAACAGGTATTCAAACAGATGGGGACAGGTTTTAAGGTGAACTGTTGTTATGGAGGTCACCCTGTGAGAACAGAACGAAACAACTTTGAGCAACCGCCGGCGGTACTGATTGGTACACCCGGAAGAATAGCTTACCATTTGCGTCATGAGAACTTTGATGAATCACCAATCCATACTTTAGTACTGGACGAGTTTGATAAAGCACTGGAGTTTGGTTTCCAGGAAGATATGTCCTATATCATTTCTAAATTACTTTCTTTAAAACAGAGAATCCTGACTTCGGCTACAGCCATGGAAGAGATTCCTGCATTTACAGGGGTTAAGAAAGCAGTGGAGATCGACTTTTTGAAGGATGTGAAGGTAGCACCGGATCTGAAACTTAAAAAAGTATTCACCACAGCGGAGTATAAACTCGATACCCTGTTTCAATTGATCTGTAAGATTGGCAATAAAACAACCTTGATTTTCTGTAATCACCGGGAAACGGTAGACAGGATCAGTGACCTGTTGATTGATAAAGACCTGGCACATGATATTTTTCATGGTGGTATGGAGCAGGACGAACGGGAACGCGCATTACTTAAATTCAGAAATGGAAGTATCAGGATTCTGATTACTACGGATCTCGCTTCACGTGGTTTGGATATCCCGGAAGTGGAATACATCATTCATTACCAGTTGCCTTATACTGAGGACGCTTTTCTACATCGTAACGGACGTACTGCCCGTATGAATGCAAAAGGAACTGCTTATCTGGTGATTGCTGATGAAGAGAAATATCCATTCCTGAAAGGAGATATTGAAATAGAAAATCTAAAAGGAAACTTTGCTTTGCCTAAAGATAGTCCATGGCAGACGCTTTACATTGCTGCAGGTAAAAAGGATAAAGTCAATAAAATTGATATTGTTGGTTTGTTGCTGAAAAAAGGCGGTTTGCAAAAGGAAGATGTAGGACTGATTGAAGTGAAGGACCAGGCTTCTTATGTTGCAATAAAAAGGAATATGGTAGGTCGCGTACTTGGTGCTTTATCCAATGAAAAGATCAAAAATAAAAAGGTCAAGATAGAGATCGCAATGTAAGTTGCTGAAAATTAACTACTGATCTGAATTTAATACATAAAGTTCAAAAAAATGAGCAATAACGATATTTTTAAAAAACTGCGCGTAGCGCTGGAATTAACAAATGATGACATTATTAAAATTATGGAATTGGTGAACTTTAAAATTACCAAAAGCGAGCTTGGTTCCTTTTTCAGGAGCGATGATCATCCGAATTTTAAACCTTGCGGAGATCAGATTCTGAGAAATTTTTTGAACGGGTTGGTGATCTATAAAAGAGGACCGCGGGAACCTAAGTCTGCTGTCGACCCCGGAGTATAAAACTTTTTTATTCCTAAAAACAGGCAAGAAAATAATTTATTTTCTTGCCTGTTTTTTTATGCGATAAATTTCAAATGCAGCTTAACTGCATTAAATTGGCTTGTGGTGTTGTAATTTGTTGGCAATTAACTTGATGTGATTGCGAGAAAAAAAATACTGAAAATTTTTTCCAATTTAATTAAGTGGGTATTAATCGGGATTGAAATGCGCAATATTTTGTATATTGACAATAAGATGAGAAAACTATTGCCTTAAACTGGCTGGTGGGTGTTCCTGTAAAGGTGGAACGTGGATTGTAAAGGCAATGAAAGAGTTATCCAGGATAACGCTGAATACCTTTATTTATTATATACCATATCTACCTAATATGAGTACATCTATTCCTCTCTCAGCAGATTCTGCTGCCCGAACATTTCTATTTTCTTTTTTCGAGAACATTTTCCCGGTTTGTCGTCTGGTCACTATCCGGTCTATGGCTGTTTCTCCATCCTTCATTCTCTAATTGTATTCTATGAAAAAAAACTTCTACTCAAAGCAATTACTGAATTCAGTTATTTCTTTATATGATGCAATAAGCTCGTTTGCTAAAAAGCAAATGCAGGTGTTTTCTGTGCTGTTTGCCCTGTTTTTTATGTTTTCATTTTCCAGTACAGTTTCTGCTCAGGTTCAGGCTACAGGGGGAACAGGATTATATAAAAATAATATCTACTGGCTTAATTTTACAGGTTTAGACCTGGCGTCAGGAGGAACTAAGACATTTACATTTACTGTGAATGGGACAATTGTTACAGCGATCGTCGAATCGGTTAACTTTTCGTCAGGAGGAAATGCGGCAAGGTTGAGGCCTTACAGATCTGGTTCCTGGCAAGGAGACCGTTTGGATCGGTTATATAACATTGGAGGTACCGGAACAAGTAATACCCTGATTAATGCCATAACGACGACTCCTAATGGCGCAGATGCGACTTTCCGTATTCGTGCTTATGCGACGACAGGTGGAAGTCCTGCAGATATTGGATTGGTTTTTGGGAATGCTGAGGATGATGCTGGTACAGAGTTTACACAAGGTACAACTAATGGAAACTCCTGGAAATTACTGGAGAGAATCATTACCAATAATAATAGCCCACGATCTATTATCTTTAGTGGTTCCGATAAAACCGTTCGTTTAAACTGCAGTGAGAATGCCGCACTGTTATATTCTGATAAACCTGGAACAAGTGAGGCGAACCCATTAATCATTGATTGCTCTATTTCAGCTGGCGGGCTTACCGCTATGGCTTTGGGATTGATGACGTATACAGAGAGATCAGATGCACCTTTGAGCTATGGTACTCCGGTTCATACCCTGACGCCCACAATTACAGGAGGGGGTAATCCTACTCCAGGTATTGGTAATACAGTAACTATTGCGAATCCAGAACAGATTACTCCTGGAATAGTTACCAAGCCCCCAACCCCAAAATTAGGTGCAATATCTGGAGATTTTGACCCTGCCTCTTTTACTGCCTTGGGAACAAATGCTGATGCAGATAACCTTAATGGAGAAAATGATGAAGATGGTGTTACCAATTTTCCGAGACTTAGGGTCAATTCAACGACTTATAGCCTTACTGCCAACGTAGGTAACTCAACGGGCGCAGCGGTAAATCTGGTTGGCTGGATAGATTTTAATAGAAATGGAGTCTTTGAGGCTTCCGAAGGAGTTCAGGTCAGCGTGCCAAATGGAGCTACAACAGCTACCTTAACCTGGAATGGCCTTTCGGGTCTGATTGCCGGGCAAACCTATGCCAGATTCAGGATATCAAATACGATAGCTTCAGTTTTGACAACAGCGACTCCGGAATCTGTCATCAGTAACGGGGAGGTAGAGGATTATACCTTACAAATTTTACCGCTTGATTTTGGCGATGCACCGGATAGTTATGGCACGAGACTGATTAATGATGGGCCAAGGCACGCCCTGGATAGCAGGCTTCGGATTGGGGCGATTACAGAGGGAGAATTGGATGGGCAGCCAGTGGCTGCCGGAGCAAATGCGAACGGCACAAACGGTGACGGTCTGGAGGAAGATGCTTTTACGACATTGCCAGCGCTCAGAGAAGGATCAACCGGTTACAGTATGACTGTCCCGGTTAGCAACACCACCGGGGTAGCTGCAAGAATGGTAGGCTGGGTAGATTTTAATAAAAATGGCACTTTCGAGGCTTCAGAAGGAGTTTTGGTCAGCGTCCCCAATAATGCAACCTCAGTTGTCCTGAACTGGACGGGTTTATCCAGCCTTAGTGCTGGCTTAACTTATGCCCGCTTGAGGTTAACTACAGATGCGATATCTACCGCGACAACGGGAGGATCGATGACTGATGGAGAAGTGGAGGATTATAGTGTAATGATCGAGCGTACCTATGATTTAGGACTTCTCAAAACTTCAAATCCAGCTACAGTTAATGCGGGGCAGGCGCTCAGTTATACGATTACATTGACCAACAATGGACCAAGTGCCATGCTCGCTGCAGATGTGATTAAAGTGATAGATAACTTGCCTGCCGGATTTACTGCTACAACCTTTACGCCTGCGCAAGGTGCTTATACCAGCAGTACAGGCGATTGGACCGGGCTGACACTGAGTACCGGACAGAGTACCACTTTAACCATAGCCGGTACAGTAGCCGGAAATGTAACCAGTGCTTTGACAAATACGGTAACGGTAACCAATCCTCCGGGAATCACAGATCTTGTTCCTGGAAACAATACAGCAACGGTAGTCACCAATGTGAACCGGGTGATTGATTTTGAAGTCACAAAGATTTCAACACCAAATCCGGTAGCGGCGGGCACTACTTTGACTTATACCGTTACCCTTAAAAATAACGGACCAAGTAGTTTGTTGGTTGCTGATATTGTGAAGGTGGTGGATGTCCTGCCTGCTGGTTTTACAGCTACAAGTTTCACCGCAGCCAATGGTAGCTATACCAGTGCCAGCGGGAATTGGACAGGGCTTACCCTTGCTAGTGGACAAAATACAACTTTAACTATTCAGGGTGCCGTAGGTGCTGCCGTAACCAGCTCATTGACGAATACCGTCACTGTAACTGCACCAGCAGGAATTACAGACCCTGTACCCGGAAATAATACCGCTACAGATGTCAATGCTGTTCAGGCCAGACCTGTGCTGGCGATCACCAAACTTGGTGCTGCCAATGTCACAGCGGGTAATACGGCTATTTATACCTTAACGGTGAGCAATACCGGAACAAGTAATGCGGTGAATGCCGACATCAGTGATGCGGTACCGACAACCTTAACAAATGTAAGCTGGACCAGTTCGGTGGCCGGGACTGCAGCAGTAACTACAGGAGCAACAGGTACTGGAAACACGGTAAACCTAAAAGCGAATATTCCTGCGGGAACAGGAAATACGGTAACGGTGACCATCACCGGAACGGTAAATCCTGCAGCAACAGGAACAATTAGTAATACAGGAACGGCAACACCTGTCGAACCAAATGGAACAGGAAGCAGCTCTACTGTAAGTTCAAATGTGAGCAGCACCTCTGGTGTGGTCATTGCGAAAACAGGACCTTCAACGGGTGTTGCAGGAAATGTGATCAGCTATCAGATTGAAGTAGGCAATAATGGGCCAAGTAACGCCACGGGAATTCAGATCACGGATCCTGTTCCTGCAGCTTTAACCAATGTGAGCTGGACAACCCAGATCGCAGGAACGGCTACGATTACTGCAGGAAGTACAGGTAGCGGCTCCAGTATCAGTGTAACTGCCGATATCGCTGCAGGAGCAGCCAATAAAGTGACCATTACCGTTACGGGGACAATCAACCCTGCTTTTGCCGGAAATATCACTAATGTGGCCACAGCGACACCAAAAGAAAGTGGTAGTACACCTGTGAGTTCGCAAGTGACTACTGCGGTGACCAAACAACCCGTATTTACTGTGACTAAAACCGGCCCAGCTACGGCAAATGCAGGAGATCCAATAGCCTATGTCATTACAGTTAAAAATGCAGGGCCTTCAAACAGCTTAAATACAGTGGTTACGGATGCGATCCCTGCCAGCATCAGCAATGTCAGCTGGACCGCTATGGTTACAGGAGGTACTGCCCTGATCAATTCTGGCGCAAACGGAACCGGGAATACCCTTAGCCTGAATGCCAATTTTAACGCAAACAGTACCATACAGATCTCAGTTTCCGGCACGATAAATTCAAATGCTACCGGTACAATTACAAATAGCGCTACAGCAACACCTGCAGAAGCGGGTGTGACGCCAACAACCTCAACACCAGTGAATACCCTGCTTAGTGCGAAATCCGGCCTGACGATTCTGAAAACTGCGCCTGCAACTGCAGATGCCGGTACGGCAATTTCCTATACGATAACTGTTGGTAATAACGGGCCAAGTAATGCCATAGCAGCAAATATTCAGGATGTAGTTCCTGCCGAAATTCAGGGCGTTACCTGGACTTCTTCTGTTACCGGGAATGCAACCATCACTTCGGGAGGTACCGGAAGCGGTAATAACCTGCAAGCCGTTGCAAATATTCCAGCTGGCACGGGCAATAAGGTGGTATTGACTATAAATGGAACCATCAATCCGGCTTTCAGCGGAAGCAGTGCGAATACGGCATCAGTAACAGCAACAGAGCCAGGTAGTCTTTCACCCAGCTCTACCGCGACGACTACAGTGAGCAGATTGCCGGAATTATCGGCAACGAAAAACGGTCCTTCCAATGTAATTGCCGGAGATGCAATTGTTTATAAAATTATCATTAGCAATACGGGAACCGGCGACGCGATCGGTGCCACCATTAGAGATGCTGTTCCAGCTAAGATCAGTAATGTGACCTGGATAGTTAGCAAAACAGGTACAGCGAGCTTTGTGGGGAATGCATCGAATACCGGTAACAATATCAACTTTACAGGAAGTATTCCTGCAGGTGCTGGAAATAGCATTGTCATCGATGTTACAGGAACAGTATTGCCTTCTGCAACCGGGAACTTTAGCAATATGGCAATAGTTATCCCGACAGAACCGGTGCCTTCGGTGAATTCGAATACAGTGCTGACTACTATTTCCAATCAATCGGGATTGGTGATGTTGAAAAACGGACCTTCTACCGCACAAGCCGGAACAGCCATTTCTTATACTTTAAAAATTACCAATAACGGATTGAGCGATGCGATGAATGCATCGGTTACTGATATTGTTCCTGCTGAGATTACAGGTGTGACCTGGAGTTCATCGGTTCAGGGAACAGCAACGCTTATCGGTACCGGTACCGGAACAGGAAATTCAGTGAGTCTGAACGGTAACATTCCGACAGGTGCTGCAAATGCAATTCTGGTAACGATCAACGGAACTGTTAATCCGTCCTTCAGTGGTAATATCAGCAATACTGGTACTGCAGATCCATCGGAAGCAGGGAGCCCTTCTTCAAGTTCTACGGTAACGACACAAGTGAGCCGGACTCCGGTATTGACCATTACCAAAACAGGACCAGCAACATTAGATGCCGGACAAAACATCAGTTATACCATAGAAGTAACCAATGCCAGTGCTGCCGATGCGAAAGCATTAGTGATTTCCGATGCCGTTCCCGCAGAAATTGGAAATGTAAGCTGGACAGCAAGTACTGCAGGTTCTGCAGGATTGGTCGGTACAGGAACCGGAACAGGAAATGCAATCAGCATTACCGGAAACCTTGCTGCAGGAGCAGCGAATAAAATCACGATTACGGTAACAGGAACGGTTGCCGCATCATTTAACGGGTCATTGTCAAATACGGCCACGGTGACACCGGCAGAACCAGACGCCACGCCTAAATCGGCTACGAGTACAACTCAGATTAGCAGAAAACCAATATTAACTATTGTAAAAGCAGGCCCGGCAACAATTACCGCTGGTGAGCAGATTACTTATACGGTGACGGTTTCCAATACGGGCACTTCGAATGCTGTTGCTGTTGCGGTAACAGATGTGATTCCTGCCAGTATTAAAGGGGTAAGCTGGACTTCAGCGGTATCCGGTTCGGCGCTGGTGAATACGGGGGCAACAGGCTCCAGTAATAACCTAGCTGTTTCTGCCGATATTCCGGCCGGTGCAGCAAATAAGGTGACTTTAACGATTAGAGGAACCGTTGATCCGGCCTTTAGCGGAAGCATCGCCAATACGGCTACGGCTACTCCATCGGAGACTGGAACTACCCCGGTAACCTCTACAACGACCGCCACTGCGAGCCGTATTCCAGAAGTAAGTATTACTAAAACCGGTCCTGCAACACGGATTTCAGGCCAAAATATAAGCTACACCATCACTGTGAATAACTTCAGCAGTTCGGATGCCAAAGCATTGGTAATTGCCGATCAGGTGCCTGCCTCAATTACAGGAGTGACCTGGTCAGCAGCCGTTAGCGGAACAGCAGTGGTTAGCGGAACGCCAAATGGAACTGGTAATGCGATCAGTATTACCGGAGACCTGCCTGCCGGAAGTGGCAATACAATTACCATCACCGTAAATGGAACGGTATCCCCTGCATTTAACGGAAGCATTACCAATACGGTAACTGCAACGCCTGCAGAGCCTGGAACGGTTGCCAAAACAGCAACGAGCACGGCCACTGTTAGCAAAATACCTACATTAAGCATTCAAAAAACAGGACCCGCAACGATTTCTGCAGGCCAGCAAATCAACTATACTTTAACGATTAACAATACAGGAACAGCGAATGCGGATAATGCCGTGATTACTGATGTGGTTCCGGCCGGAATTTCAAATGTAACCTGGACCGCGGCTTCTGAAGCCGGAGCAGCCATTGTAGGCACGGCCACGGGTGCTGGAAACAACATTACTGTAAATGCCAATATTCCGGCCGGTACAGCCAATGTGGTTAAAATAAATATTCAGGGAACGGTTAACGCATCAGCCACAGGAACGCTAAGCAATACCGGTACGGTAACCCCGGCTGAAGCAGGTACTACGCCTGCCAGTTCTACGGTGACCACGACCTTACAGTCTACTCCTGGTATCACCTTAACCAAGTCTGGTCCTTCTCAAATTTCGGCGGGTCAAACCGTTACTTATACCGTGATCGCCGGTAATAGTGGTCCATCTGATGCGACCAATTTAAGCATCAGTGATATCGCTCCTGCTCCGCTAACCAATGTCAGCTGGACTGCAGTTGCTGAGGGAACTGCAAGTATAACGGCAGGTGCGGGCGGAACGAATAACAATAATGTTCTGGTAAAAGGAAATATTGCTGCGGGAGCAGGGAACCGGATCCTGATTACGATCAGCGGACAGGTGCCATCTGCTACTACAGCGACTTCATTCGTGAATACCGCCACAGCTACACCTTCAGAACCTGGTATAGCTCCGGTGAATTCAAATGCGATTACTACGACAATCAATAAAAAGGTAAATATCTCGGCAGTAAAATCGGCAACAGCTGCGCTTTCTGCCGGAGAGAACATTACCTATACTTTAGAAGTGAAAAACAGCGGGCCAAGTGATGCCTTAAATCTGGCAATCAGCGATCAGTTGCCCGCAGGTATTCTGAATATTAACTGGACAACCTCTGCAACGGGAACAGCTTCCGTAATTTCGGGAGGAACCGGAAGCGGAGCTGCGTTGAACTTAAATG
>Ga0307414_10001651_pt1 | contig 11596 bp, 8 predicted proteins | sample DK1Ometagenome_FD_203804 | JGI IMG/M metagenome (GOLD analysis project Ga0307414, IMG submission 203804) | Maize rhizosphere microbial communities from greenhouse at UC Davis, California, United States - DK15-O-3 | ecosystem: Host-associated > Plants > Roots > Rhizosphere > Soil | place: USA...
TTGAAGAAACTTTCACCCAATGATTGAAAACATCCAAGTAATTGCTTTTGATGCAGACGATACGCTGTTTATTAACGAACCTTATTTTGACGAAGCCGAAGAAAAATTTTGTGCTTTAATGAGCGATTATTTATCGAAACAAAGTTTGGCGCAGGCATTGTTTCAAACCCAGATAAACAACCTGCCTTTGTACGGTTACGGCATTAAAGGTTATATTTTATCGATGGTGCAAACGGCTTACGAGGTTTCGAACCATACGGTATCGACCAAAGTAATGGAAAAAATCATTGAAATTGGTAAGGAATTATTGACCAAGCCTGTTGTTTTGTTAGACGGAATTGAAGAAACTTTACAGCAGTTACACGGAAAATACAAATTGGTTGTAGCTACCAAAGGTGATTTAAAAGACCAGCACCGCAAGTTGCATTTATCGGGTTTGGGCGCGTATTTTCATCATATCGAAGTGATGGTTGAAAAGGAAGAATTAGATTACGAAAAACTGTTGAAGCGTTTAGAAATTGAACCTGAAAATTTTTTAATGATCGGAAACTCGTTAAAGTCTGATGTTTTGCCGGTTTTAAATATTGGTGGAACTGCCGTGCACGTACCTTTTCACACTACTTGGGCACACGAACGTATTGACCATGAAATTGTGCACAATAATTTTTACAGCGTTGAAAAAACAAGTGAAATAATGACTTTATTGGATTTATGAAAACGGAAATTAATTTAGATACTTGGAAACGAAAAAGTCATTTTGAATTTTTCTCGGCAATGGACGAACCTTTTTACGGCTTAACCGTTGAAATGGATGTAACGCAAGCCTACAAAAAAGCCAAAGAATTAAAAACATCGTTTTTTATCTACTATTTGTATGCTACGTTGAAAACCATTAATGAATTGCCGGCTTTTAAGTTGCGAATTGATAACGGAAAGGTTTTTCAGCATGATCGTATTGACGCTTCATCGACGGTTTTGAAAGAAAACGAAACGTTTGGATTTTCGCATATTATCTATCATAACGATTTTGCTGTTTTTCAAGAATCGGTAAAACAAGAAATAGATCGCGTACAACAAACCGACACCTTGCTTACAAAAGACGATTACGGGGATAACATTATTCATTTTTCGGCTATTCCATGGGTGAATTTTACATCATTAACGCATGCGCGCGGATTTAAACATCCCGATAGTTCGCCAAAAGTTTCTATTGGTAAGATGATTGATAAAAACGACCAAAAGTTTTTTAATGTTGCCTTATTTGCGCATCACGGTTTGGTTGACGGTATTGATATGGGTCGATTTTTTGATTTGTTTCAGGATATTTTGAATGAGTAGATTTATTATTTTGATATTAATCAAACTCCTTTAAAATAAGTTGAAAAATGTTGTTTTTAATATTTTCTTCTTTTTCTAATATGATATCAGATTTTGAAAGAATAATTTCACGCTTATCCTCTTCTGAAAAGGTATTAAAGGTTACAAACTCTTCTAAAACAAATTCTATAAGATGTTTTAATTCTTGTTTATTAAATTGATCATACGCTAAATTTTTAGCTGCTGTATTTTTTATATTGTTAAGCGAACTTTCTACATATTCTGCATTATCATCAGTTAATTTCGAACAAAATTCACTTTCGTTGTTTTCAATAACTTTCATCATTCTACTTACGAGTTCATAATCTGAAGAGGTAGAGTGCTTTTGAAATTTACTGATAATTTGATGAAGTACATTTTTATCTGTATCGGAAATTTTTATATTTCGTTTTGATTGGATTTGTTTTATTAAATTCTCAACAACATCAACAAGACTTTTTATCTCTGGATCTCTCGGAGATCTTACATTTCCACTTCTCCAACCATAATAATCCCAAACGCTCAATAAATAATTTGTTCCATCATAAATATCCATATTACTTTTCTCATATCTAGCTTTATCTACAACAGTTGCAAAAGCATCTGTTAATAGCAAGATATCATCATCTTTCATAGAAGCTTCATATTTTTGAACTTTAACTTTATCGTAATCTTCTAAAGAATGTACACGTGAGTTTAATTTATGAAAACGTACTACATATTTTTCTAATTGATAATCCTTAAGAATTTCATCGATTTGAAAAATATATTTTAGATCAAAAGACGGTTGCACTAACATTCGAACTTTGTATCTATCAGCCAAACCATCAAATAATTTTTCTTTTGTTTTTTGATTGTGTTTTAATGCTAAATCTGAAATGTCAAAATAGTTTTCACTTGGATTTAATCCATCGTAAAAAACTCTTAACTGACTTTGGGCTGTAAAACAATTTATCAGGCAAATAAGTAGAATAAAATAGATTTTTGTTTTCATAAATGTGATTTTTAACAATATAAGAAAATCATTTCAATTTCTCTGCAAACGCGATAATATGTCCGTCTGGATCTGCGAAATAACAAGCTTTATCACCCCAAGTTCCGTCTTGAATAGCATTGATTAATTTTGCACCTGTGTTTACTGCGTTGGTAAACTCCAATTCAATATCTTTCACATAAAAGTATAGTTCGCATCTGGGAATTCCGTTGCCTGATTCAGGATGCAGTGTTTTATCGGCTAATATTTTTGCAATTCCGTTATTGGGCATTAATCCCAATTTAACGTTTTCTGCTAATAGAAATTCGGTCATTCCCGGAACATTTAATTCAGGATTTTTGCGCAATAGTTTGGTGTAAAAATCGGTACTTAACTGCTGATCGGCTACATACAGAATAGTGTGGATAAATTGAATGTGCATATTGTTTTTCGTGAATATAAAAAAAATCCCGACGCATCGGGATTTTAATTTTTAGAAGAACAACACTTCGTTGATAACAATTTCGGTAATGCTGCGCTTTATTCCTTCTTTGTCTTCGTAAGTTCGATAAGTTAATTTACCTTCAACGGCAATTTCCTTCCCTTTTTCTACATATTTCTGAATAAGCTCTGCGGTTTTGCCCCACGCTACAATATTATGCCATTGGGTGGTTTCTATTTTTTCTTTTTTATCGTTGTAATAAAAATCGCTGGTTGCTAACGATAAAGTTACTTTTGTACCGTTGTCAAAAGTTTTTGTTTCCGGTGTGTTACCTACTCTTCCTACAAGACGAACACTGTTTCTTAATGTACTCATGGCGTTTAAATTTTAAATGATTAAATAATTATCTGGTACAAAGTTGCAACAGCTTCCAAATTTTATTCGGTTGTTAATCATTTATAGTCGATTGTAAACGTTTGTTGTCGAATATTTATTTAATTAACAATGAGAATTACTGGTTTTTGCCCGATTAACAACGTTTTGTATATTTGAGTCCACAATCAATTCATTGCAAGCCAAATTTTCAGCATATTTTTATAATGAATATTAACTTTGAAACTCTAAAAATATTAATACCTACATTCTTTACTTTAATTGGTATTATTATAGGTAATTATTTGAATCACAGAAATTCATATAATCTTTTCATGAAACAAAAGAAATTTGAAAATCAAAGAATTTCATACTCTAGATTAATGTCTTTAAAAAATCCTTGGACACAATTCATAACTACACATCTTGAAGCAAAATTATTGTGTGAATTTTATGAAACCAGATATATATTATTTTCAAATAATATAGAAGATCTTAACGAATCAAAAAGACAAAATACAAGAGCTTCAGATTTGATAAAAGAAATAACTCTACATCAAAGAGAAGTTTTTGAAACATTAGGTTTAATCCAGACATGTTTTAAATTAGATTTACACTTGGAAGATGCTATAAATCAACTATTCAATTATCAAAGTATAAAGATAAATTCATTCCCAAAAAACTTTATTAATCAAAAAGAATTAGACAATTTTTTGGAGGAACTATTTAAACATACTAATTTGTTAATTCAAGAAGAATATAAAAACAAAGTAGATAACATTCTTAACTTACTTAAATCTCAATTAATTAAGTAAATATTTTAAATCAATAATTAATCCTACTATCCCCAACTCAAAAAAACATAAAGGAAGTCATTTGACTTCCTTTATTTTTCTTTAATAACCCTGATAATTCTCTTAGAGAAAATGTCTTACTTTTAATTCTATCACCAGCAAAACGAATTATTCATTTTTAATTTCTACTTTTGTTATAGTATCAAATGATAGTATCAATAAATGAAACCTCCGTACGAAATATCTTCAGAAATATTAAAATATATATCTTCCATTTCAGAGAAAATCGGAGAAGTGAATGCAAAATATTTAATTAAAACCAATTCCACTTTAAGAAAGCAGAATCAAATTAAAACAATTCAATCTTCGCTTAGCATAGAAGGAAATACATTGACCGAAGAGCAAATTACTGCTATTTTAGAGAACAAGCGGGTTGTTGGTCCTGAAAAAGACATTCTTGAAGTGCTTAATGCTTTAGAGGTTTATAAAAACATAAAGCAACTAAAACCAGAAAATGAAAAAGATTTTTTTAAAGCGCATAAACTATTATTACAGAAATTAATCAATGAACCTGGAAAATATCGAAAACAAGGTGTTGGTATTGTAAAAGGTTCTAAAGTGGAACATATTGCACCTTCATTTAAAAACGTACCTTACTTAATGAAAGATTTGTTTGAATATTTAAAAGACAAATCGGAATTAACGCTCATAAAAAGTTGTGTTTTTCACTACGAAATGGAATTTATTCATCCTTTTTTAGATGGAAATGGAAGAATGGGAAGATTATGGCAAACTTTAATTTTAATGCAAGAATACCCCATTTTTGAATTTCTGCCATTTGAAACTTTGATTTCAAAAAATCAAAATGAATATTACAACGCTTTGTCTATTTCTGATAAAGAAGGAAAATCTACTAAATTCATTGAATATATGTTGATGATTATTGATTGTTCGCTAGCTGATTTACTTGAAAATTCTGCTAAAAAATTGAGTGATGAAGATAGAATACAGTTGTTTTTAGAGAACAACGAAAAGGATTTTAGCCGTAAAGATTATTTGAATTATTTTAAAAACATTTCTTCTGCTACTGCAAGTCGCGATTTAAAAAATGCTGTAGAAAATGGAATAATCATAAAAAAGGGAGATAAAAAAACTACTACTTATAAAAAGAAACAGTAATATGCTTTTCCTTAATATCACCAACTCAAAAAAACCAAAAGGAAGTCAAATGACTTCCTTTTATTTTTCTTTAATAACCTTGATAATTCCTTCTAGGTTTTCGTTTAAATTCAGCATTTCGGCAAACACTTTATCGTCTTTAGCCAAACCGCCGTGTTTATTGTTTTTACGGAACAGTTCCTTGATTTCTTCCCAACGAATTTTCTCGTCAACCGTAATCAATCCGGCAAGTTCTTTTAACTTCAGTAAATTGCTTTCGGTATCGGCAGTCAGCGTTTGCGATTCGCTTTCGTAATGCGTCAACAACAAATCGTTAATTTCCCTTTCGTTCATCATAGGCACTACCTGCGCAACCAGTTTGCTCATATTTCGGTACGATCCCTGCATTTTAAACGACGGTTCGGTTCGGTACGCATCCTGCATTGCCGCACTTTGAATGTACTGCTGATTCACTTTAATCACCACATCGCGAATCTTGATGATATGCTGTAAAACGGTAATGCAATCGTCGATTTCCTGTTTGGTGTAATTTCCTTCCAAATCGGGCAATTGTTCAGTTCCTTGCGAAATAAAATCGATCAACGCGTAAAAATCCTGAAACGATCTGCTGGCAATTTTTTCTAAATACACATTTTCAATCGCCGCGTTTTCAATCAAACTTAAATTAAACAAATGCGCCGTATCGCCAATAACATCGCCCAGATTATACACATCGGCACGGTTTGCCAACATATCTGGGATCTGAAATTTTGATCCGCTTTCCGTGTACGGATTTCCCGCCATTACAATACAGAAACGTTTTCCGCGCAAATCGTAGGTTTTACTTTCGCCGTCGAAAATTCCGTCAATTTTTCGCTGACCATCTGCCAATGAGATAAATTTCTGTAAAAATTCCGGACTTAAATGCTGAATATCGTCTAAATACAGCATTACGTTATCTGCCATTTCAAACGACAAATTAATCTTTTTCAACTCTTCGCGTTCGCCCGATGTTTTGGCTTCCACAGGATCAATCGACGTGATGGAATGCCCAATGGTTGGTCCGTTAACCTTAACAAAATGCAGCCCCATGGTTTTTGCCAGATATTCCATTAACGTGGTTTTACCGTAACCCGGCGGCGAAATTAACAGCAGCATTCCCATACGTGCCGTGCGTTTGCTGTCGCCTGCGGTGCCCAATTGTTTTGCCAGATTGTTACCAATTAACGGAAAATACACTTCGTTGATTAATTTGTTTCGAACGAACGACGTTAATACTTTTGGTTCTAATTCGTTTATTTTCAACGCATTTTCGTACGATTTACTCAACTGGTTTTTTAGATTGATAAACGCTTCAAAACGAGGAACTTTGTTGTTTGTAAAATCAGTCAGTTTGCTTATAAAATGGTAATAATCCAACGTAAAACCGCCGTTTTCCAATATAGAATGATTTCCTTTTAGTTCACTGATTATAACCGAATCTTTACCAAAAACAAGCTGATAATCTTCTTTTGAAAACAATAAAACAACTGCCGTTTCATCAATGTATTTTCGATAGATTTCCAAATCGGCATGTTCATCAATAAAGGCATTCAGCCAGTTTAAAATCAAGAAATAGCGATCGGTTACCGAGAAATGTTCGTTTTGAACATCAGCCTGAAAATCTGCCAACGATCTTTTTTCCTGAATAATTCGTAAAAATTCCTGCTTTAAATGATCGCTGAATTCACTTATTGCAAACTTTTTATAGTTGCTGAACGATCCAAAAATGTAATGCGCCACGCTGGTTTTATCGGTCAAAGTTTGATCTACCGTTGTGTGCCACTGCTGAAAATGATTTTCGATTTGATCGATTACCGACTGATAACGCTGTGTACTTGGAAACGCCTTTAAAACCGAATGTGTTGATTGAATCAACGTAAACAGTTTCTGCTGATCGTTTTCCGGCAAATGATGCCAGAACAACTGGGCAACCGAACGTGTGGATACATTATAACGCAACACGCCCAGTTTTTTATCGATACTTTGCAAGGCTTCGTAAATAGCAAGCGCATCGGTATTATGAACGCCTTTTACATACCCTTCGGAATAATTTTGTTCAACCGTTTGGTTGATAAATGCCGCTGCATCAAAATCGTTGTAGGTTGTCGCTTTAAACGCTTTGAATGCCAAATATTCCGAACGATAAACCGTGTTGTTTTCCGAAATCAGTTCCTGATTCCAAATATCTTTATAGTCTGCTAAATCGGTACTTTTAACTTTCTGATAAAAACTGGTTCCTGTTAAATGGTAAAAAAGTTCGTTGTTACGGTTAACCAGCGTTAAACTTAACGATTGATTATTAACCGAAAATTTGTGTTTACCAAGCGCAATAATATTTTGCCCGTCAACATACAGTTCGGTTTTATCTCGTAAAATTCGTTGCGCATCTTCTTGGGTTTTCTTTAAAAGATTTTCAAGATTTTCTGCTTTTGATACATCGCTTAACGATTTTAATTCGGCAACTAATTGTCGAACTTTATCAATCATTAAATCCGAAGCAAAAAAACTTAAAATATCCTCTTTTGTTGCCAACGTCAACGATTTATTTTCGATGTTTTTCAAAACACGTAAACCAATCTGTTCCAACGAATCGGTTCGTTTGTTCACCTGCGCAACAATCTGCTCGCGCTTGGTATTGAACGCCTTGATTACCTCATCGCGGTTGTCGGCAATTTTCAGCACAAAATCATCGATATCAGAAAACTTGCTTTCCAGCTCTTCTAACTGAACAACAATTTTGGTATAATATTCATCGGTTTTGTCTGCCGAAGTTGAAAGTTCCAAATAATTGGTAACCGTTTGTTCCAACAATGTTAACTGTGCAGCAAATTCAGCACCGGCTTCCTGATTTCGTAACGAATTTATCTTACGAGTCAGTTGTGCACGCAATTCGTTCAATGAGCTAAAAATCAGCGATATTTTCTCGACAATCTTTGTTGTTTGCGTAGCATCATCGATCTTTAAACCATTTAAAATATCAATTAAAACTTCTAATTCGGTAGAAATTTCGGTATTGGTTTCTTCAACTGCTTTGGCATCAAAAACCTTATTAATAGATGCAACTTTTTCTTTTTGAGCCTCCACCTTTTGTTCGTAAGGCAGTAACGCTTCGTCTTTTAAAAGAAATGCAACGGTTTGGTTCGATAAATCAACGGTAATGGTATTTAATCGGTCAATTAACTGATCTACATTTTCTGTTGAAACATAACGAACACTTTTTAAACTGATGAATTCGCCTTGTAATTTTCGAGCAGAAGCCAATAAATTCACCAACTGATCTAAAGTTTCAACCGTGGTGCTGTTGATTTTAAAAATGAGTTCCTCTAAATGTTTGTCGGACTGCTGATATAATTCTTCGGCATGTTTGCGTTGTGCCTGAACTTTTACAAATTCATCGATTGCCGTGTTGGCAACGTCTTTTATCTGACTTAACGGCGCACCTAAATCTTTCAACGCAGGATCATTAATCCAAAAATACGAATCGAGCAACGTGGTGGTTTTCTTCAGAATTTCCTCGTACAAACCTTCGTACGAATCTTCTTTAGTCGCCAGTTGAATTACCTCTTGGGTTTCTGCCATTGCCTGCACAATCTGCTTGTTGCCCACTTTGTACAACGGGTCCTCTTTACGGGCTTCGTTTTCTTTTAAAACTGCCATGTAAGGCGTTTCCCAAATCTGTACCTGATGGTGGCGCGTTGCTTCGGCTTCGGTTCTGAAATAAATTAAACTGCCGTCTTTAAAAATGGTGAAACCGTTGCATACAATAGGCGTTTCTACTGCCTGCTGAATGATGTTGTACGACATTAAAATGAACGTATTGGTTTCGCGCTGATTAAAAATGTACAGAAAATCTTCTCCGTTGGGCGATGCTATTTTTCGTAAAAACTGCACATTTTCCAAATGAGAATCGAACACTTTGTGCGTGCCGTTTTGCAGATAATATCCGTTAGAAAAAATGATTCCCTGATTATCGGGCAACAAAATAGCCGATTGGTTTAACGATGGAAGATTGATTACCTCTTTCGTTTTTACGTTGAACACGTAGGCACGAAAATCTTCCTGATACGGCTTTATGCGTATGGCAATTAAATTTCCTAAATCGGCGTAGTAATATTCGGCATCGTCTAACTGCTGATCTAAATTGGTGACTTTTTCGCTGTAAATTCCTTTGCCGGTATCTGTATTGTCTTCAATTTTAAAGGTAATATCGCCATGCAATGCTTCAATAAAAACCTTATCTAAAATAGAAATATGTGGAAATTTTCCTAAACGGCGATCATCTAAATTGGTTTTAATCCATTGAAATTCAAACTGCGTAGGTTGTTTTACATCGTGAATACTGCGATCGTCCTGATAAATCAGTTTTCCATCTTTTATCAACCATTTAAAAGCCTTTAAATCATCGACATTTTTACTTGTCTGAAAAATCATGTACAAGTAATTCTCTGTTCTGCGAAATTTCGCAAAAATAGAATCGCGGTAATATTTATACAGATTCTGATAATCGGTTACAAAGTTGACATCGTTGATTAAATCTAACGTTTGCGGTACAAACTGATTATTTTCGAACAGATAAATACTGAAAACATCGGCTAAATTAATTTCGGTACGCAAACCAAAATGCACATTGTAACCAAAAATACAAAGATTGTCTATGGCAACAATTCCGCGTGCTGTACAGGTATTTTCGGTATCGATACGCTGATTTGCCTTTAACACAAAACTGGTAGAATTGAAAACTTCTTTTCGGGCGGTGTTTAAGGATTTTAACCTTGCCAGCAACTCTTCTTTCTGTGTGTGCAAACGCTTACGAATAATCTCGTATGCGCCGGAATCTATGGTTGGTTGTGGTGTTGTAACTTTTTCTTCTTGCATTGATTTTAAATTAATGCGTTAGTGAAATTAAACTTGCCCTTCTTTGGCTTTAAAAGGCAAGTTTAGGCATAAGTGTGTTTATTTTTATGATAAATTGTTTGTCATTCCGTGCTTGACACGGAATCGCATCATTTAATCTTGTGAGATGCTGAAACAAGTTCAGCATGACAAGTTTCTATCTTTAAAACTTACTTCAAGATTAAATTAATTTTTTGTTTGAAATCCCAAGGTTTTTAGCCAAACCGAATAACGAATTAATAAACCCTGCATCTTCTTCATTACCCTGACCACCTGCTGCTTGTTGCAGTTTAATTAAGGCTGCCGAAACGGTTAGATTTTTAATATCGTTTGATGAAATGCCGTATTTGTCTGCCAAACCACGGATTTTATCAGCTAAATCACCTTTTCCGTCTGATCCCATTAACGATTCTTTAATGTCCAACGCATGTTGCGAATTGTTGATTAAATGATCGAAACCTTTTGAGTTAGAAACCTGACGAACAATGTTTTCAAAGAACATAGTTTCACCACCAACGATATCAATTTTAGCGGTTTTCAATGCTTCAGAAAGAACGCTAGCCTGTGCAGAAGCAATATCTTTTTGAATGTTGATATGAGCCAGTTCTACTTCTTTTTCTTTTTGTAACTGTAACTTGAACTCTTCGTGTTCTTTACCAACACCGTCTAGTTTTTTCATAGCTTCGGCTTTTTCTTCGATGCCTTTTGCTTCTGCCATTGCTTTTTCACGAACAACTTCGGCTTCTGCCAAACCTTCTTTACGCATAGCTTCGGCTTTAATTTCGATAACCGCAGCCATTTTTGTTCCTTGAATTTCTTCTGCTTCTGCTTTTGCAATCATAACTTCTGCTTCTGATAATCCAATCGCAGCTTCTTCTTTCGCTTGTGCTTCTGCAATAATTTTACGAGCTTCGGCTTCTTTGGAAGCAGCTTCTTTCTTCGCCTCGGCATCAATCAATACTTCTTGTGCTTTGCGTTCTGCAACCATTTTTTGCGCATCGGCATCAATAACTTTTTTCTCTTTTTCCTGTTCTGCTGCAATTTTTGAAGCTTCGGCAGCTTTTACAGTTGCAATTAAACGCTCTTCTGCTTCTTGCGATGCTGCAATTACTCCCGCTTGCTTTTTACGCTCTACTTCGCGGTACACTTCTACATCGCGAACGTTTTGTTGTTCTTCTACAACGCCTTTTTCTAACTGAACGCGTTCTTTAATTACATTTTGAATCGATTTTTTCTCGGTTTCGATTGAACGTTCTTTATCAATTTGTGCCAAGGTAACAATACGCTCTCTTTCGGTTTGTTCTAACGCGCGGTCTTTTTCTACACGCTCGGTTTCAACAGCATCGGTACGAATTTTATTCTTTTCTGCAATAATGATCTGGCGCAGTTTGTTTTCTTCCTGAATTGCCAAAGATTCTTCGGTTGAAATACGAACGGTTTGCGATTTTAAGCGTTCTTCTTCTCGAACTTTAGTAATTTCGGCTTCTTCGCGCGCTTTGATATTATCGATTTCACGTTTTTGCTTTTCTTCTTTTTCTGCCAACTGACGTTCTAATTCCAAAATTG
>Ga0307414_10001652_pt1 | contig 11594 bp, 8 predicted proteins | sample DK1Ometagenome_FD_203804 | JGI IMG/M metagenome (GOLD analysis project Ga0307414, IMG submission 203804) | Maize rhizosphere microbial communities from greenhouse at UC Davis, California, United States - DK15-O-3 | ecosystem: Host-associated > Plants > Roots > Rhizosphere > Soil | place: USA...
GTCCACGATGTAGTGATCGTTAAAAGGGTTCTTGCGTTTGGCCGAGCTTGCATATAGTGACCGCTATATCACTCGTACCGGAGCTTCCATGTCCTTTGAAAACAAGACCGCCCTCGTGACCGGCGCCTCGGCCGGCATCGGCTACGGCATCGCCAAGGCGCTCGCTGACGCCGGCGCAAAGGTCATCATCACCGGCCGGAACAAGGACAAACTCGACAAGGCCGTCATCGCCCTCGGCGCCAATGTCACTGGTGTCGTCGCGGACGCCACGAAGGTCGCTGACCTTCGGATGTTGTTTGATACCGTCAAGGCCGACCATGACGGGCTCGATGTTCTGATCGCCAATGCGGGCGGCGGCCAGCCGATCGGGCTGCTGGACATCACCGAGCAGCACGTCGATGAGACCCTTGCCTGGAACATCAAGAGCACGATCTTTTCGGTCCAGTTCGCCTTGCCGCTCATGCCGTCAGGCGCTTCGATCGTGGTGATCGGGTCGACCGCATCCAAGTCTCCGTCGGTCGGCCTCAGCGTCTACGGGGCCGCCAAGGCCGGGGTGCGCAGTCTGGTCCTCGGCTGGGTGCAGGAGATCAAGGGCTCAGGCGTCCGCATCAATATCGTCAGCCCCGGTCCGGTGCGCACCCCAGGCCTGGAAGGCTTCTTCGAAGGCGACCAGGCCGAGGCCGGATTTGTCGCCATGGCGGAGATGAGCACGGTCGGCCGCATCGGCGACACCGCTGACATCGCGGCCGCCGCCCTGTTCCTCGCGAGCGACGCCGCAGGCTACATCAACGGCGCGGAACTGTTCGTAGACGGCGGTGCGGCGCGCCTTTGAGCACCGGCGATCCGTCCCTCCCAAAAACTCGCGTCTCGTGGTGGCGCGCCCCATCGGATGAACGCTTGTCGGAGGGACGGGTCGTCATGACGGTTAAGTTGGGCCGATGACCACGGAAGCGACCCGACCACGCGACGCGAGAGCCACGCGGGACGCGCTTCTGCGGGCGGCGCGGGCGCGTCTGGCCGCCCACGGCTACGATGATGTGAGTCTGCGAGAGATCGCGGCTGACGTGGGGGTCAACGTCGCCCTGATCCACCGCTATTTCGGGACCAAGGACGACCTGTTCCTGGAGGTCCTGGATACCGAGGCCCCCGGGCTGAAGTTTCTGGAGGGCGACCCGTCAACCTTTGGTGAGCGCATGGCGACGGCGGTTGTGCTCGATACCGTCGAGGTCGCAGACTTGGACAACCTGATGATCCTCGTCCGCTCCCTTGGGTCCGAGCGCGGCCGCGCCCTGGCTCAGGGATCCCGGATCACTCGCTTCCAGCAACCGCTCATGGACTGGCTCGGGGGCGAGCAGGCGGCCGAACGGGCATTCCTGATCGCCAGCCTTGTGATCGGCGCGGCGATCACCCGCGACATCCTGGCAAACGGGTCGGGGTTGCAAGCGGACCCGCTTGCCATCCGCAACGGGCTGGCGGAGCGCCTACAAGTGCTGGTCGGGCCAACCCGCGACTAGTGGCCAGCTGAACCCAGCTGAGGCCCTTCGAGCCAAGGGCAAGCGCTGTAAATCGGGTCCGGTTTCTTGGCTTGAGTTCACAGGTAGCGATCACTATAATGTAGACCGTGAGTGCAATGACCAAGCCAACCAAGCGCGCAAAGCGCCCTGCCTTTGACCGGGACCATGGTGTCGCGGTCGCGCAGGCTCTGTTCCACGCGCGCGGTTATGATGCTGTGGGCGTCGCTGAACTCACTCAGGCGCTGAACATTCTGCCGCCAAGCCTCTACGCCGCGTACGGAAGCAAGGTCGACCTCTACGAACGCACGCTGCGCCGGTACGCGGAAACGACCATGCTGCCGCTGGATCAGATCCTGACGGACGACCGCTCGCCGGTCGAAGCCCTGGCTGAATTGCTTGAGGTCGCCGCACGACAGTACAGCAGTGACGACGCGCATCGCGGCTGTATGGTCACCGAGGGTATGCGAGCGGATGATCCCGTCGCCCGCAAACGCGCGACCGAGATCGCGGCGCCGGCCGCGACGATCATTCGGGCCTATGCCAACAAGCATTTCGGCGACCGGGGCGATGAGATCGCTGACTTTGTGCTCGTGACGCTTCGCGGTCTGTCGTCCTACGCCTGCCTCGGCTTGCCGCAGGACCGGTTGGTCGGCTGCGCCCGAACCGCAGCGCACGCCCTGTCCGTCTAACGTCGCCGTCGTCGTTCCTTCGGCTCTCACGCCTGGGCTTGGCGGCCTGTCGTCCCCACCCCCTTCTAGAAGCTGGCGGCCTTTGGCACCTGCTCTTCCCGACTGCGCTCGCACCGTGCGGATGGCGCCCGCCCTCCCCTTGCAATTGGCCACGAGACCATAGATATAGCGGTCGCTATAATCAACGTGGCGAGAGCATATGTCCGACACCCCACACCCGGCATCCAATCGGCCGCCGCTCGTTCAAGCGCATCAGAAACCAGGCTTCGGCGGCGCCGGCTCTCACCGACACCCGCAGGCCTCCAGTGCTGGGTCGGGAGCCGCAATATGACCGCGTCTTCGCCCTCGGTCAGCCAGGTCGCACCGCACCGGTTCGGGCTTTGGATCATCCTTGCCGCCCAGCTGATGCTGCAGATGGATTTCCTGATCGTGCTGGTGGCGCTGCCTCAGATCCAGGCGGACCTGGGCTTTAGCGCCGCCGGGCTCTCGTGGGTGCCGAATGCGTTCGCCCTCGCCTTCGGCGGTCTGCTGCTCCTTGGCGGGCGTCTTGGCGACATGATCGGACAGGTCCGCGCCTTCCGCATCGGTCTGGTCGTCTTCACCCTGGCCTCCTTGCTGGGCGGCATCGCCGACAACGCCGCCCTGCTGATCGCCGCACGCGTTCTTCAGGGCGTGGGAGCAGCGCTTGCGGGGCCGAGCGTACTCGCCCTGATCGCCGTCACGGCGCGCGACGACGCAGAGCGGCAACGCGGCCTGTCGATGTTCATCGCGGTCTCGGCGATCGGATCGTCGTCAGGGCTGCTGCTTGGAGGGGTGCTGACCGAACTCCTGTCCTGGAGATGGTCCCTGCTGATCAATGTACCGGTGGGCATCGCCGTCATCGCCGTGATCGGCCGACTGGTTCCGGAGACCCGTCCGCAGCGGGCTCCGCTGGATCTCGGGGGAGCCATTACGGCGACCATTGGATCCGTCGCGCTCGTTTATGCCTTCATCAGTGCGGCAGAGGCCGGTTGGGGGAGTTGGCCCACCGGCGTGTCCATGGCGGCCGGCTTTGCGCTCCTGTGCGCCTTCTTCTTTATCGAACGGACCCACAAGACGCCGCTGCTCGACCTTAGTCTCCTCTCAAGCCGCACCCGCCTCGCGGGTCTTGGGGTGATGGGGCTTGTGGTCGGCATGCATTTCTCGGTCCTCTTCCTGCTCGTCCAGTATCTTCAGCGGGTCCTGGGCTTCGACGCCTTCGCAGCCGGTCTCGCCTACATCCCCCTGACATTGACCGTGCTCGTGATGAGCCAGTTCGCGCCCGGGCTCATCGCCAGATTCGGGCCCCGGTCCCTGCTCGTCACCGGCAGCGCCCTGGTGTCTGTGAGCCTGATCGGCTTCGCCTTTCTCGACGACAGCAGCCGCTACGCCTTCGGTGTCCTGATCCCTCTTCTCATCCACGCTGCAGGCATCGCCTTGGTCTTCGCCCCAGCGACCGTCACCATCATGGCCGGCGTGCCGGACCACCACGCCGGCGCGGCGTCCGGCCTCCTGCAGATGGACCAGCAGATCGGCGGCGCGCTGGGGATCGCCATCATCGCCTCCATCTACGCCCTGGTGACGAATCCCGCCCATTTCGCCCGCGGACTGCCTGTCGCCTTCATCGCGGCGGCGGTCATTGCCGCGCTGGCTTCGCTCCTGGCGTGGTTCGGCGTCCAGGATGCGGAGGTCAAAACGTCGGGCGTCAAGCCGGGCGCTGCGGGACATTTATAGTGGACGCTATAAGACGGTCGCGATATAGATATAGCGATCACTATATACCTTGGCTCGCAGAGGATTTGACCCATGACAGACACGCTCACGCACCCCCATTCAACGGCCGTTGATGTCGGCTTTGAACGAGACGCCCGTGCGCCGCTGCACGCCGGGTCAGAGGCTCCCTTGTCCCAGGACTACGACGCCGCGACGCGCGCCGACGAGGCCTTCAATCGACAGTTCCGTCACGGCTTTCACACCGTGGCGGGCCTCCAGATGCACTACGTTATCGGTGGGGAGGGCCCCAAGACCCTGGTGTTGTTCCACGGCTTTCCGCAAAGCTGGTACGAATACCGGGCGATCATGCCGGAGTTTCTCTCCGATCACACCGTCATCGCCATCGATCTCCCCGGCCTCGGGGATACGACCGGCGAGATCGGCAGCTTTGAAAAGTTGGAACTGGCCGCCTACGTGCACGGATTGCTGGCCCATCTGGGGCGCACCCGTGACCTTCGTCTGATCGCCCACGACTTCGGCTCCAGCCTCGCCTTCGCTTTCGCGACCCGCTATCGCGATCAGGTCGCCGGGCTGTTCTTCATGGACTTCCCTGTCGTCGGCGGGTCACTGACCTTCGATACGCTCAAGCCGCTCTCATTCCACTTCTCGTTCTTCCAGCAGAAGCCTCTGGCCGAAGCCCTGGTCGAGGGGCGCGAACGCCAGTTTCTGCAATATTTCTTCGACGTCCTGTCTCCGAACCCCGGCGCGGTTCCCCCGGCAGAGGTCGATGAATATGTGCGCGTCTATTCCCGGCCCGGCGTCTGGCGCAACGGCATGGAATGGTACCGCGCTTGGCCAAACGACGAGGCGGCCAACCGGAAGGCGATGGAGACGTCTCTGACCATCCCGGTCCAGATCCTTACCCAGTCCATGCTGCTCGACGTCTTTCTGGCCGCCATCCGGCACGCCGCGCCCTCTGCGACCGGCCTGGACGCCCCCGGCGCCGGCCACTGGCTCGTCGAGGAGCGCCCGGAGCTGGTCGTGGACGCCATCAAAGCCTTCTATGAGATACCGTCGGCCCACTGAACCGACGCCGCGGTCGCAAGGCTGCGGCGTTTTCAGCGCGCTGCGCAATCATCCCCGACGCATTCCGTCGCCGCAGAAGCTGAGAGAGACACCGTGTCGCTTGACGTCATCAACCATATCGAAATCGCCGTAACGGATGCTGACCGGTCCCGCCTGTTCTACGAGGCGGCGCTGTCACCGCTTGGTTTGGACCTCGCGATCAGCACCACCGCCGCAGTGCATGGCGGCGCCCGATATGGATTCGGCAGGGACGGCTATCCGAGCTTGTGGATTCACGGCGAGCCGGGAACGGGTCGTCCGGCCCACGTCGCGTTCAGCGCCATGAACCGGGCGGCTGTCATCGCATTCCACAAGGCAGCAGTGGCAAACGGCGGGACCGATAACGGGGGGCCGGGCATCCGCGAGCGCTACCATCCCAGCTACTTCGCGGCCTACGTTCTCGATCCCGACGGCAACAACATCGAAGCGGTCTGCCAAAGTACCTAGATCGGGAGGGCGCCCTGAAGCACACCCTCTGTACCGCCGATATGAGTCACTAACGGCGATTGACTCTAAAGGTCTCACAAGCGCCAAGAGTGGTCATTGGCGTCAGCGCAGAAAGCGGACGTTCGCGGCGGGCAATGGCCAGCCCAACTCCGGGTTACCGGCGCTCTTCGATCTCGAACGACAGCGCTTGGGGAGCGCGAAGCTGTTCGAGCCTTCGCTTCAAGCCGTCGTGCGCCGTCATTCCGTCCGGGATGCCGAGATCGAGATCTCCCTCACGACAGGCCAAAACCCGGTCGAGCAGATCCTCTGGCGACAGGGCGGGCCAGACATCACGACTGCGAGCAACTCGGTCGAGCAAATCATCCGCACGGATGACGAGGATGTCCTTCTCCCGATATATCCAAACATAGGCCCCGTCGGTTTTCGCCCTCATCTTCCGGCACTGCTCTACGATCTCAGCGGTCCGAGAAGGCTTCAGACCGATCTTCGCCTGTACGAGGAACCCTTTGGAGATGACGCGTCCCTCCGGCGTACGAACCGTGATGGCAATGTAGATGTCGGCCCCGCTGATGTCCTCCGCGGATCCTTTCGCGCGATCCTCGAGCTCTTGGGCGATGCAGGTCACAGACCAATCTCGGGACTGAATGCCGTCCCAGCGCCTCATCTCGCCGGCTAAGCCCGCAGAAATGTTCGGTTCCTGCAATTTCAGATCGCGTTGCCTTTCGAGTTCCGCGTGTATTCGCTCGACCAGAATACGAGCGACTTCTTCGCGAAGGGCGGGGTTGTCGATCATCTGTCCTCTCTGCCGGCCACCTGCTCGGCCCCTGGACGCCAAGACCACAGCAGGCATACGGAACTTTCGCGCGACGGCAAGGCCGTGCCGGCTAGGCGCCAACTGCAGACATTCGTTGGCTAGCTCAAATCGAACCTCGAGGAGTCAGTCGAAGCGTACAACGCGATGTTCGAGCCACTGAAAGCGCCGGTCAGCCTCCAGACGCGGCTGCGCCGTGATCAGACGATCGAGCAGCTTGGGCAGCTCGTAGTTGTCGATCACTTCGCCGAGTCCGAACAGTATCCACACAAGGTCCAAGCAAGCGTCCGGGAAGCGCTCCGGGAGGTTCGATCTGGTCAACGAGTATGTGCCGCCGCGCCCCGCGCCGCGCGGCATGAAATAGGGGCGTAACAAATGCAGGGCCTCCGGAAAGGCATCACCGGCTGCGATGGAGAAGTCGGCGAAGTGACGGTTCAAGGCCGCATCGCGGTACTTCGCCTCTCTTGGCCAGACGGCTCGGAAAAGCGCTCCCATCCAGTCCCGCCACGAAGCCGCTGGATCAGCCTCTTCCTCGAGCGCCCGGTGAAACCACTCGGCGGCACCGGCGCGCAGTGAAGGCGTGCCGACCCTCAACGCTTGAACCACTTCAGGTGTGGTCACGCCCCAAGCATCCGCCACCTTGTCCCCGCTAGCGATGCTGGCGAGGGGGATCAGAAGCTTACCCGCGGCATGCACCTGGGACCATCCCGAAGATGTGTTCTCGGTCGCCGCCCTGACCAGGATCGGGCCGAATTTTCTCGTCAGCAGTGGCGTGACCCGCCCTTCCTCTACCGTGACCTTGCGCAAGCCGGCTCCGATATCGTCATCAGCGTTCATGGCCGCCGTCATGATGCGAACGGCGTCCGCCTCTGCCACCGACAAGACGAAAACGAGGTCGTTGGCGATCACCGCCTGGGCCATGATCCCGCATAGGCCGCCTTCAGCGCCCGCCTGGCGCAGCTTTTCCAGCCACGGCTCCCTGACATCCGCAGCATCTCGCCGCTGCCGTTCGACAGACTTAAGGGCGATCTGTGTCATGCGACCGGCCGGATGATTGATGGCCTGCGAGTAGAGATCGTCGGTGTTGGGTGCTCCGCCGTCGTCAGACCGAACCACCGAGGCCCACAGGCGGCTCCACCAGGCACCGCTGTCGACGTCGCCCCTATCCGCCGCGCCCCAGAGCAGATCGACGAGCCTGTCCGAAACGAGATCGATGAAGCCGTCCTCTGCGCCTTGCAGAACCTCGAACACCGACACGGTTAAACGGATCTTGGTGGTGTCTTCTTGATCGCTAGGCCGCGACAGCGCACCGATGAATTCCCGCCAAAGGGGTGCGTTGGGCTCGCTTCTCGGAGCGTCTATGAGCGTCTTGAAAGCGCCTTCCGGGTCCTGTCTGGCGTAGGCGCTCCAACCGTGCTGGGTCTGCAGATCACGACTGGCCCGTACCTGCAAGGCGACCTCCAGGCGATCCTCATCCGCCGCCTCGACGATTGGAGACGGATCACCCGTGACGACTGTCACCTCGGACATATAGGACCCGAAGAAATCCCGATCCTCGACGGGACGATCCAGGTAGTCGCGTCGAACCTTGATCGCGGCCAGTTCGTCCACCCCACGTTTTGAGAGAAGGCCGGCCTCCGACAACATCGTCAGACGCAGCCAGACCTCCGCATCCCGAGCGTGAGGCCGCCAGTCCATCTGGCCTTCGTCGAGTTCGTACCGGCCAAAGTAGGCGTCGGCTGTATCTAGGATACGGGTCTCGAGCCGCAGAATCTCGTCCTCCAGTGCTCCAGCTAGACCCTCCCTGAGAACGAGCGCGAGCTCGCGCCGCAGCGTCCAGAAGTCGATCTCCGACAGGGCCTGAAGGTCGGCGAGGATTTCGGATGGCGTGAAAAGGTCGCGCGTTCGACAGGCCTGCAGCCATAGCCTGAGCCCCAGCCGTCCCGGCAACTCCCGCCAACGTGCTACGACCGCTCTGGTGGCATTGCGGTCCGTGCCAGCCAGCTTCGGAACGAGCGCAGCGGAAATCTGGGCCAGATGGACGACGCCGTCCCGATGATCGTTCTGCCTGTGAGACTCAACGGACGGCAAGCCGCCATCGATGGCGTCGTACTCGTCGCGGATCATCTCCGCGTCACGAGCAGCCAGCAACGTGCTGGCTAGGGCCGACGCCATGAGATCGAGCAAACGTGCCTCGGAACCCCATTCGAGAATTTCGTTGAGGAGGTCCGGCAGTGCGCCCGGATCACTCAGCTTGAGCCGTGGCCAGGCAATGTCATGAAACCGTGCCGCCGGCTCAGGCGGGGGCGAACCGTAAAGGGCACCGCTGTGTGCCTCGATGTCGAGACGAGGCGTCAGCCAACCGACGGCGTGCTCCAGATCGCGATCCAGCACCACACCCTGCTTCATCGCTTCAAGTACCTCGTAGGGGCTTTTCAGGTCCCAGAGGTTGTCTTCCTGAACTTGGTCGAGACAGAGCAACCGCCAAGCTTTGCGCCACAGGTAAGGAAGCTCCGCCGTCTGTCGGATGCGCCGCGCGACCTCGTCGGTGAACGGTTCGCCGAGCGACGCCTTCCAGCGAATGGCTGCCTCGTATCGGTCGCGGGACTGGGGCTCCAAGGCTACCCAAGCGGCGATGACCCAGGCCGCCGTCTTGGTCTCCCAGAGCTTCCGGGTACGAAAATGCTCGAACCAGCTGGCCTGAGTCACATGCCTGATAACGAGGTCCCAGAGATCGGACCGACCGTTGAACAGCCAATCCACTTCGGTTGTTTCGAGCGGGGTCAGGCCTCCCGGATCACGTTGCAAGAGCGCCCTCGCCCTCTCACGTCGAGATGCCTTCGGTCGTTCGACGACATCGGCGAGCTGGGCAAGGTCATCATACAGAGCCGCGTGATCCTCGTCTCCGGTGTCTTGATCGCGGAAGGCGCGGTAGGGGATAGGCTCGACGGCCAGCGTGCCCCAGTGAGCATCCGCCTCGGCGACGTCCTCGAACACGGCATAAAAGGCGTAGACGGGGTTGAGCGCGGGGAAGCGTGCTCGATCCGCCGCCAGTACGGACAGGAAATAGCGGACAGGCGCGTCGGAGGCGCTGTAACCAAGAAGGACAATGGTCTTGCAGCGGATAAGGTCGAACAAGAACCGCGACGCCCAGCCGCTGCGCATGTAGGCGTCGCCGTAGTCCGCGCTGGTCAGAACGAGCGGGGTCGGCTCCAACCCGAGCACCTCGTCCCGAAGCCGACCGTGGAGATGGATCACCCCATGGAAGTCCGCGCCACCCGGCGGCGGTAGCCCTTGGCCGGCGGAGCTGTCCTCTCGAACGTCACCGCCGGTATGAGCCGCAAGAGCCCGCTCGATCAGGGTGTCGAAATTGGTCGTGACCACGATCACCTGGTTGGCGATGTCGCGGGACAGCCGAAGCACCGTCGCGTGGCGGGTCAGGTCCACAGGATCGGGCACGGCCAGAAGGGCCGAGGCCGTGTCCACGACATCGCGGACTCCGACCAGTCTCCGCGACAATGAACCGAGGGCCTCCTCGTACCGCCCGGCTATGAAGGATGCCTCCTCGGAAGGATCCATCTCGGCGTTGAGCCGGTCGTAGACCTGTTGAACCAACAGACGGAAATGCGGCAGCTGCGGTGCGCTGATGCCCGCACCACAGATGAAGACCACGTCGCCGGCGATCAGGGCATCCAGCAGGGCACTCGGGATTTCCGGGCCATTTTCTGAGAATTTGATCGTCATCGCCTGCCGCCTATCTCACGACGCTTAGCGCCTTCGGGGCTAAACTCCGAACGTCGAGAGGTCTGCGACTTTGGCGGCAGCACCACTCGAGTATCCTACTCTTTCAGCTGACTATCCAATTTCGGCAACGAGTCAGATCTGCGCCTTGGTCGCCGGCGCTGGGAATGGTGCCGACGAGCGGACCTTCCGAACTTCGCCTTGGAGTCAGGAGCCGACCTCTGTGTCCGGACCGGCGATCAGGTCTCCTTCTGACTGAGGCTGTGTGAAAACGCCTTCGGATCGAGCGAATTAGGTTAGCCTCCTGAGGTCAGCAGGAGGTGGATTATGAGCCGCTTCGTTCAGGGCGCCGATCGCCGGCAGCAGACGCTGCTCCCCGAGTGTCTCGACGACTATGTGGCCGAAGATAATCCGGTCCGTGTGGTCGATGTGTTCGTCGACGAACTGGATCTGAGGGACCTGGGCTTCGAGGGCATGACGCCGGCGGCGACGGGCCGGCCGGCCTATCACCCGGCCATGCTGCTGAAGCTCTACGTCTACGGCTATCTGAACAAGGTGCAGTCCAGCCGCCGGCTGGAGCGCGAGGCGCAGCGCAACGTCGAGCTGATGTGGCTGACGGGGCGGCTGGCGCCGGATCACAAGACCATCGCCGACTTCCGCCGGGAGAACGGCGCGGCCATCCAGGCGGCCTGCGCCCAGTTCGTGGTGCTGTGCCGCCAGCTCGGGCTGTTCGGCTCCGCTCTGGTCGCCATCGACGGCTCCAAGTTCAAGGCGGTGAACACCCGCGACCGCAACTTCACCGCCTACAAGGTGAAGCGTTGGATCGAGCAGGTGGCCGAGCACATCGCCGGCTATCTGCAGGACCTGGACACGGCCGATCGTCACGAGGGCGAAGCGGCCGAGGCGCGCTCGGGGCGGCTGGTCGAGAAGATCGAGCGGCTGCGCGCCCAGATGGCGATGCTCAAGGCCATGGAGGCGAAGGTCGAGGCGTCGCCTGACGGCCAGGTCTCCCTGACCGATCCCGACGCCCGCGCCATGGCGACATCCGGTCGGGGCAGCGGCATGGTCGGCTACAACGTCCAGTCCGCCGTCGAGGGCGAGCATCACCTGATCGTGGCCCACGAGGTGGTGATGACAGGCAGCGACCGCGAGCAGCTGGCCTCAATGGCGGCGAAGGCGAAGGACGCCATGGGCACCGAAGAGCTCGATGTGCTGGCGGACCGCGGCTACTTCTCCGGCGAGGAGATCCTCGCCTGCGAGGCCATGGGCGTGACGCCCTTCGTCCCCAAACCCCTGACCTCAGGCGCGAAGGCGGCGGGCCGCTTCGGCAAGCAGGACTTCGTCTACTTGCCCGATCAGGACGTCTATCGCTGTCCGGCCGGGGCGCTGCTGCCGCGTCACATGACGACCGTCGAGAAGGGGCTGACCCTGCACCGATACTGGGACCGGGCCAGTTGCACCGGCTGTCGCCTGAAGCCTCAGTGTACGCCCAGCGTCGAGCGTCGGGTCACCCGCTGGGAACATGAGGCGGCGATC
>Ga0307414_10001653_pt1 | contig 11592 bp, 6 predicted proteins | sample DK1Ometagenome_FD_203804 | JGI IMG/M metagenome (GOLD analysis project Ga0307414, IMG submission 203804) | Maize rhizosphere microbial communities from greenhouse at UC Davis, California, United States - DK15-O-3 | ecosystem: Host-associated > Plants > Roots > Rhizosphere > Soil | place: USA...
GGTTTAAATTTAAAATGAGCTACAGTAGTTGGCTTAAAGCAGGTAGTGCTACCCTTACCATAAAAGACAATAATATTAATGGCAAAGATGTATATCATGTAGTTGGAAAAGGCTGGACATCTGGAATGATTAAATGGTTTTTTAAAGTAGATGACAGGTATGAATCCTATTTTGATAAAAAAACCATTGTCCCATATAAATTTATTAGAAATATTGATGAAGGCGGCTATACTAAGGATATTGAAATTGATTTTGATCAGGTAAATCATAAAGCTTATAATTACGACAAAAAGAATAAGGTAAAAACAGTTTTTGATACCAAACCTAATATTCAAGATATGGTATCTACATTTTATTACCTAAGAAACCGCATAGATGTTAAAAACATAAAAGTAGGGGACGAGGTTAAGGTGGATATGTTTTTTGATGAAGAAATCTATGGTTTTAAATTAAAGTATTTAGGAGAAGAAACCATTGAAACCGATTTCGGTAAAATCAATGCCCTTAAATTTAGACCATCAGTAATGGCAGGACGTGTTTTTAAAGAGGAAGAGAGTTTAACGCTGTGGGTATCTAATGATAAAAACAAAATTCCTTTACGAATTAAAGCCGATTTAAGAATTGGGTCACTAAGAGCAGATTTAGAAGCTTTTAAAGGATTAAAACACCCATTTAAAATAATTGTTGATAAATAACAGATTTGGAAATTATTTTCTTTTTTTGGATTTACATAAAAGTTATTTAAGCTTCACAATTGATTGCAAAACTGTTGAAAAAAAGTAATAGATTAACATTTTTTCAAGATAAATACCAATAGGAATTTATTAGATTTACAAAATCTAATAATTAACTATAGTTCTTAGCTATACAAAAAATTGAGGTTTGGTAAAAAAATATGCAATTGTGGCATTAATCGCCATAAGTATCTTTAGCTGTAAAGATAAATCTGAAACTTTAGAAAAAGAATCCGAAGAATTGGTGGCAGTAGAGCCAGATATTTTTGAGTTTGGTTTTAAATTAAATGATTTTACGGTTAAAAGAGACACCATAAGAAATGGTGATAGTTTTGGATATATTCTTGAGCGTAATAAAATAGGATATCCACAAATATTTCAAATTGCAGAAAAAGCCAAAGACACCTTCAATATTAAAAATCTTCAAATAGGAAGGCCCTACACGTTGCTTTGTTCTAAAGATTCTTTAGCAACTCCAAAACATTTCATATATCAACCCAATCAAGAAGAGTTTGTAGTTATCAGTTTTCAAGATTCCATTCATGCCTACACAAACCGAAAACCTATTAAGTATGTGGAAAAGACAATTACTGGAGTTGTGACAAGCAGTATTTCTGAAATTTTAGATAAACAAGGGATTAGCCCCATTCTAACAAATATGTTAGCAGAACAAATATATGCTTGGACTATAGATTTTACGCGCCTTCAAAAAGGTGACACGTTTAAAGTTATTTATACCGATAAGTATATTGACGACACCATTTATGCTGGTGTGTATAATGTGAAGGCAGCATTTTTCAACCATAAAGAAACTCCTTATTACGCTTTTAGATATCGAACAGATTCGATAAAAAACATATATGAATACTACAATGAAGCTGCTAAAGATTTACGTAAAGCTTTCTTAAAAGCACCGGTTCAATTTAGTAGAATTTCCTCAAGATATAATTTAAACCGCCGCATTGCTTATTACGGGTTTGCATTGCGCCCGCATAAAGGGACCGATTTTGCTGCCGCTGTTGGAACTCCTATTTTAGCCACAGCACATGGAACGGTTACCGAATCCCAATTTAAAGGAGGAAATGGTAATTATGTAAAAATCAGGCACAATGCTACTTATGAAACGCAATACTTGCACATGCAGAAAAGATTGGTAAGGGTCGGCCAGCATGTAAAACAAGGAGATGTTATTGGTACTGTTGGGATGACGGGAAATACAGGAGGACCACACGTTTGTTATCGTTTTTGGAAAAATGGTGTGCAGGTCGATCCCTTAAAGGAAAAATTATCACAATCAGAGCCTATTGCTGAATCTCTTAAAGGTGATTACTTAGAGTTTATAAAGCCATTAAAAGAAAAATTAGATGGCTTGCCCATTATAGATAATTCAAAGAAAGAAGAAGAAAAGGAAAATCTCATCTCTCAAAATAAATAACATTATGGCATTACCTAGTATAAATCCGACTTCAACAAATTTTTGGAAAAAGCTTCAAGAACATTACAGTAAAGTAAGTAATACTCATATGAAAGATTTATTTGCTCAAGACAGTAAGAGAGCAGATAAATTTACCATCAAATGGGATGATTTTTATGTGGATTATTCCAAGAACAGAATTACCGAGGAAACCATGACCTATTTGCTTGAATTAGCCGATGAGGTTAAATTGAAAGATGCCATTAAAAGTCAGTTTTCTGGAGATATTATAAATCAAACAGAAGAAAGAGCCGTATTACATGCCGCTTTAAGAGCGCCAAAAAATGCCGATTTTAAAGTAGATGGCGTAAATGTGATGCCAGAAATCTATCAAGTAAAACAAAAAATAGAAAACTTTACGAATGAAGTGGTTAATGGCAGCCGAAAAGGATATTCCGGCAAACCGTTCACTGATGTTGTAAATATTGGTATTGGAGGCTCCGATTTGGGTCCTGCCATGGTTGTGGAGTCTTTACAATATTATAAAAACCATCTAACAACGCATTTTGTGAGCAATGTTGATGGCGACCATGTGAATGAGGTTATTAAAAAACTAAATCCTGAAACGACGCTTTTTGTTATTGTTTCAAAAACATTTACCACACAAGAAACACTTTCAAACGCAAATACCATTAAAGTATGGTTTTTAAAATCTGGCAAAGAAAGTGATATTGCAAAACATTTTGTTGCAGTATCAACCAATATTAAAAACGTAAAAGGGTTTGGTATTGATGAAAATAATATTTTCCCTATGTGGGATTGGGTTGGTGGTCGTTTTTCACTATGGAGTGCGGTTGGCTTAACCATTAGTTTGGCTGTAGGTTATCCAAATTTTGATAGCTTGCTTTTAGGAGCTCATAAAATGGACGAACATTTTAAAAATGAAGATTTTAAAACCAATATTCCCGTTGTATTGGCTTTAGTAAGTGTTTGGTATAACAATTTTTTTAATGCCGAAAGTGAAGCCATTATACCTTATTCTCAGTACTTAAGTCAGTTTGCCACTTATTTACAACAAGGCATTATGGAAAGTAATGGCAAAAGCGTTGATAGAAATGGAAACAAAATAGCTTACCAAACAGGAACAATTATTTGGGGAGAACCAGGCACCAATTCGCAACATGCTTTTTTCCAGTTAATACACCAAGGAACCAAATTAATTCCGGCTGATTTTATTGGATTTGTGAAATCTTTACACGGTAATCAAGACCATCAGGATAAATTAATATCTAACTTTCTAGCGCAAACGGAGGCGCTGCTAAACGGCAAAACGGAAGCCGAAGTAAAAGCAGAAGGAGCTTCTTCAGGGTTGTTGCCATTTAAAGTATTTGAAGGCAATAAACCGACCAATACCATCTTTATTAACAAATTATCACCTGAAAGTTTAGGTAAATTAATAGCTATGTATGAGCATAAAATATTTGTACAAGGTATTATTTGGAACATCTTTAGTTATGATCAATTTGGAGTAGAATTAGGTAAGCAATTAGCAACAAAAATTTTACAAGAACTTAACAATAATGCAACAAATCAACACGACTCTTCAACAAAAAATTTATTGAATTATTATAAGCAAATATCGTAAAATACCATAAAAAATTTAACAAAATCATTAAAACGCCCTATTATATTTAATTAATAGGGCGTTTTTTTTATTAACAATCGTTAAATTTCTTAACATATGCGTAATACTAAAAGTATAATTATATGTATTTTTGTGGTGACTAATTTCAAAAAATAAATAATTAATTCATTTTTTAAAACATGAAAAAAAATACTCAATTTTTATTGGTGGCTGTGGCGTTGTTATTTACTTCAGTTATCATGGCACAAAGTACCGTTACGGGTATTATTATGGATGCCGAACTCAATGCCCCACTTCCAGGTGCAAATATTATTGAAAAAGGGACTACAAATGGAACAACAACAGACTTTGACGGTAAGTTTACCTTAACAACCCAAGCAACAGCGGGACAAATTGTTGTTTCTTATGTTGGTTATGGTTCCATGACAGTTTCTTTTAATGGAAGCGCTAATTTAGGCAGCTTAACTTTAGCTTCAGATAATTCACTTGATGAAATAGTAATTATTGGAACAGGTATTATCGATTTAGCTGAAGGCAGGCAAACTCCAATAGCGGTTTCTACAATTAAAGCTAAAGAAATTCAAGATAAAATTGGAACTCAAGACATTACTTCAACAATGGTTAACACACCATCAGTTTATGTTGCAGGACAAGCTGGCGGGTTTGGAGATTCAAGAATGGCCGTTCGTGGTTTTGGACAAGATAACACAGCGTTCTTATTAAATGGTCAACCTATTAATGGTATGGAAGACGGTTTAATGTATTGGTCTAACTGGTCTGGAATGGCCGATGTTGCTAATGGAATTCAAATTCAAAGAGGTTTAGGATCTTCCAAGTTAGCCATTTCATCTGTTGGTGGAACTGTTAACTTTGTTACTAAAGCTACAGAAAGTAGAGAAGGCGGATTTATACAAACAGGCATTGCAAATGATGATTATATTAAAAATACAGTTGGTTACAGTACTGGATTATTAGAAAATGGTTGGGGCGTTACTGCGATGTTAACTCAATGGCAAGGCGATGGTTATAATGATGGTACTTTTGGAGAAGGTCAAGTTTATTTTCTTTCTGTAGGATATAAAGCGAATGACAATCACAATTTTAACTTTTTAATTACTGGCGCACCACAATGGCATGATCAAAATTTCACAAAAAGAATTTCAGATTATTTAACTTTCGGAAGAAAATATAACAATAACTGGGGAACTTTAAATGGAGAGTATCTATCAGAAAGAAGAAATTTTTATCACAAACCAGTGGCGAACTTAAACTGGGATTGGAAAATTAATGAAGAGTCTTCCTTATCTACTGTATTGTATGCGTCTTGGGGACGTGGTGGTGGAACCGGAAATTATGGTGCATCAGCATTAAGAAGCAATGGTCAAATTAATTTTGATGGAATTTTTGCTAGAAATTCTGCAGTTGGTGATGGAGTGCAAGGTGACGGACAATCATATTTAATACGTTCGTCAATGAATTTACATAGTTGGTATGGTTTAGTAACCAATTATGAAACCAAATTATCTGAAAATATAACATTAAACGCTGGAGCAGATTTAAGAACATATTATGGAACACATTATAGACAAGTTGAAAATTTCTTAGGATTGAATAATTGGACAGAAAGCAGGAGCTTAAGGGATAATACGCATCAAACAACAGGATCTCCTGTGTTTAATACCGTAACGGAAGATATGTCTGCAAATCCTTGGTTAGTAACATTCAAAACAATAGATGAAAACCAACGTATTGATTATGATAATAGTGAGCGTATCTCATATTTGGGAGCATTTACGCAATTAGAATATGCTAACGATAATTTGTCCGCATTTTTTCAAGGATCTATTTCTAATCAATCTCACCAACGATTTGATATGTATGATTATTTACCACAGTTTGAAGATTCAGAAAAAGTAAATAATCTTGGATACAATTTAAAAGGAGGAGCAAGTTATTTGTTGAATGAAGATAACAGAATTTATGTTAACGCAGGATACTATTCTCGTCAGCCTTACCACGATAATATTTACTTAAATAATACAAATGCCATTAATCCACTTACTTCAAACGAAAAAATATTAGGTTTAGAAGCAGGTTATTCATTTAAAAGTGAATTTGTTATTGCCAACTTAAATCTTTATAGAACATCTTGGAAAGATAGAGTTAGAACGACATCTAGATTTTTAGCAACTGACGAAACAATTGGTTCTACACTTGTATTAGCAGGAGAGGAAGTATTTTCAACTAACGAAGGTGTAGAGCAATTACACACTGGTATTGAGCTAGATCTTTTGGTTAAGCCCGTTTCAATGATAGATATTAGAGGATTTGTTTCTGTTGGTAATTGGGAATTTGCTGGAGAAGTACTTACAACTCAAAGAGATGATAATAGAAATGTTTTAGCTGTAGCGGCTGTTGATGTAGATGGTGGTAAAGTAGGAGATGCAGCTCAATTTACTGCGGGTGCAGGTTTGGTGTTTAGAATCAATGATAATATCTCATTTGATACTGATTGGAGAACCTATGATAAATTATATGCTACGGTTTCAGCAACAAAAAATAATTTAGAATTACCTGCCTACGATCTAGTGGATATGGGTCTTTCAGTAAGAATGCCATTAGGAAATGATAGCAAGAAATCGTTAAATTTCAGATTAAATGTTAATAACGTTTTTGATGAAGTTTATATATCAGAATTAAGAAATGCCAATGTTGCAAATCCTGGGGATACTACTTATAAAGGAATAAACGTAACAAATACAGGCTATTTTGGTTTAGGCAGGACTTGGAGTTTAAGTGCACGTTTTAACTTCTAGTCTATTTAAATAGGCAATAATTTTTAAACCGCTTCTTCAATAGTTATTTGGAAGAAGCGGTTTTTTATTTTATAAATTATTACATTTGTTTTATTCTAAAAATTTAAATTCATGTACAGTACTGTTTTAAACCTTCATTCTTATTGGGCATATCTAGTGCTTTTGGTACTAACAATAGCAACGTTTAATGCCTTATATAAAACGTTTGCAGATAAAGAATACAATGCAAAGGATTTTAGAATATCATTATTTACATTAATTGTATCGCATATCCAATTATTAATTGGTTTGGTGTTATATTTTGTATCGCCAAGATTACAAGCTTTCAGTGAGCTGGGTATAGGTGGCGTTATGAAAGATGCCGTTAATAGATTGTATTTGGTAGAACATCCTTTTGTAAATATTATTGCAGTTGCTTTAATAACAATTGGCTATTCAAAACATAAAAAGAAATTGACTTCTAAGGCTAAATTAAAGCCCATTGCTATTTTTTATACTATAGCCCTGCTTTTGTTTTTATCAAGAATTCCTTGGAGTACTTGGCTTGCTTAATTCATTTCCGTTTCAGAGTTCTGAGATAATGCAGAAGTTACTTCTTTAATAATATAAATATATACAGGAAAGTGGTCACTAAATCCACCTGAAAAGCCACCATCAGACCAACTTCTAAAAGGATATCCTTTGTAAGTGCCTTTGGTGGTAATTAAATAATCTTTATTGAATATCCCAGCTTTGTAAAATTGAAATGTTGTATAATCTTTTTCCAATAAAGGTTTTGTAATCATGATTTGGTCAAATAAACTCCACGAATCGCGGTAAGCTGTTGTTCCCAAACCATCTTTAAAGAAATTTTCAAAAGGATTGTAAATACCTTTAAAATCAACCTTGTTTCTATCCTTTTCAGTTTTCAAACCTTTTTTAATACTCAAATTATTAGGATTATCATTTAAATCACCCATAATAAAAACCTTGGCATAAGGGTCTATGACGTGAAGGGAATCCACTAAATATTTTGATAATTTGCCAGCCGCTACGCGGTTGTATTGGCTTTTGGCTTCCCCACCACTTCTGGATGGCCAATGATTGACTATAAAATGCATGAATTCGCCATCTAAATAGCCACTTACTAACAATTGATCTCTTGTATATGTACGTTTTCGAGTAATGTTATCGTAAATCTTTAATTCGTGACTGCTTGTTGAAGTTGGTGTAAATAGTTGCTTTTGATATAATAACGCCACATCAATACCTCTAGCGTCTGGCGAATGATAATGAATAATACCATAATTTTTGTCTCTTAATGCATCATCATTTATAACATCTTCAAGCACTTCTTGGTTTTCAATTTCACAAACGCCAATGATTGCTGGAACATTTTTTGAAACTTCATGTCCAATATCAGCCAATACAAGGGCCATGTTTTTTACTTTCTTTTTGTAGGCTTCATAGGGGTTTGCCTTTAGTTCCATAATGGGAGTAGATTCATCAAACTTGATGGGGTCGTTTATGGTATCAAACAAGTTTTCCAAATTATAAAAGGCAATCGTATGTATTTTAAATATCTTTTGATTTTGCGCTTCCAAAGATGAAGATATCATTAAAATAAAAAATAGAAAGAAATTTAATAATTTAATCATAATGAAACATATTACATTTATTGATAAAAAAACTTTAATCAAAAGTAGTTATTTCTTTCAAATAACTTACATTAGCTTTTATTAATTAGTAATAATTTGGATTTGAAAGGATTAGGATTGATTGTATCGTTTTTTATTTTCTTGTCAATTTCTGTATTTTCACAACAAACGATTATCAAAGGAAGTGTTAAAGATGCCGTTTCTTTTGAACCTATTCCAGAAGCAATTATTACTATTGAATCAACTTCCCACATTACAAAAACCAATGTCTTAGGTGAATTTGAATTTTCTGTAACTGTAACATTGGGCGAACAAATGCTATTGATTTCTAAAGTTGGCTTCATAGCCACTAAGTACCCTATAATTGTTGATGAATTTCAGACCGTTACAATTAGTGATATGATTCTTGAGGTTGATAATTTATCAACACAAGATTTATTCACCATTACCTTAACTGAAGATGAACTTGATAATGATGAAAGCGGACTTGGAAATGTATCTGGATTGCTACAGTCGTCTCAAGATATATTTCAGCGCACAGCCGCTTTCGAGTTTAGTTCTTCATTTTTTAGAGTTAGAGGATTGGATTCTGATAATAGTTCCCTATTAATTAACGGGATTGAAATGAATAAAATCTACAATGGCAGGCCTCAATGGAGCAATTGGGGCGGATTGAATGATGTGATGCGAAACCAAGAATTGTCTCCGGGACTCAAACCATCAAGTTATCACTTTGGAGGCATTTTAGGAACCAGTAATATCAATGTAAGAGCATCGCAAATGTCACATGGTGGAAGGATTACCTATTCCTCTAGTAACCGAAGTTATGCCAACAGATTCATGGCAACTTACACATCTGGCTTATTGCAAGGAGGCTGGGCATATGCTTTGTCTTTCGGAAGACGCTGGGGAAATGAAGGCTACCAAGACGCCACCTTATATGATGCAAATTCTGTTTTTGTTTCCGTAGAAAAAGTGATTAATGATGCCCATAGTTTGAGTTTTACGGGAATTTATACACCGAACAGAAGAGGTAAATCATCTCCAAACACACAAGAAGTTTACGATTTAAAAGGGATTAAGTATAATGAATATTGGGGTTGGCAAGATGGGAAAAAGCGAAACTCCAGAATAAAAGAAGTGGATGAACCTATTTTAATGTTAAATCATTATTGGACGATGAATAGCAAACTATCATTGAATACTAATGTGGGGTATCAGTTTGGTAAAACAGGGAATAGCCGTTTGGCTTATGGTGGAGTAACAAGTGTTTTAACTTCCGATGGAGGAGAATCTTTTGAAGGCGGCGGACGAAACCCAAGTCCAGCATACTACCAAAAATTACCAAGCTATTTTGAACGGAATTTTCCAGATGATTTAGAATTCGCATACGGTGCACAACAATCTTTTTTGAATGACGGACAAATTCATTGGCAGCCCATATATGAAGCCAATATGGCAAACGCGGCTCAAGGTAAAAATGCGACTTATATGTTGTATGAAGATAGGGTGGATGATACACAAATATCCTTCAACAGCATTTTAAATGGTAAGGTAAATGACCATGTTTTATTTGATGCATCAATAAACTATAAAACGTTGAAATCTGAAAATTTTGCTGAGGTTTTAGACCTTTTGGGTGGTACGGGTTATTTAAACGTGGATAGTTTTGATGGGGTGCAATTTGATTTAAGGAACCCCAATGCCATTGCCAAAGTGGGTGATAAATATGCCTATAATTACAACATGTTTGCCAATGTGCTTTCAGGATTTGTGCAGGCTCAATTTAAATATAATAAAATAGATTTTTATGCATCTACTAGCGTCACCAACACACAATATCAGCGTGAAGGGCTTTTTCAATTGGAAACATTTACCGATAATTCCTTTGGAAAGGGAGATAAATTAGCATTCACTGGAATTGGGACTAAAGCGGGGTTCACATACAAATTATCAGGGAAGCATTTATTTGATATGAATTTAGGTTACATCACAAGAGCTCCTTCTATAAGTAATAGCTATACAAATTCTAGGTCGAACCATAACACAGTTCCCAACATTTCAGATGAAAAAATAAGCAGTTTTGATGCCAGTTATATTTTCAGGGCATCTTATGTAAAAGCTAAAATTACAGGTTTTTATACTCAACTTAAAAATGCCAATGAAATCTCATTTTTCTTTGCAGACGGTATTGGAAATATTATTGCCGATTCTGGCGCACAACAATCTGGTAGGGATAACACTGAATTTATTCAAGAAATTTTACAAGGCATAAATAAAAATCATTTAGGAGGAGAATTTGGGATTGAAGCTCAAGTAACAACAACTATCAAATTAAAGGGAGCGGCTTCTATTGGTCAATATACGTATGCTAATAACCCAGATTTATATCTGTCTTCAGATAGGTTTGAAAACGTCTATTTAGGCAAATCTTATTTGAAAAATTACAAATTAGCTGTTGGTCCGCAACAGGCTTATTCTGTAGGTTTTGAATATCGCGACCCCGACTATTGGTGGTTTGGAGCAGCCGCTAATTTTTTTAAAAACACGTTTGTTGATGTAAGTCCGCTTACAAGAACCAATAATTTTTATACGGATGTTGATGGCCAACCTTTTATTGATTATGATGAAGATTTAGCAAGAAAATTATTAAAGCAAGAACGTTTTAATGATTATATGGTTGTGAATTTAGTAGGTGGAAAATCTTGGTTGGTGGGCGATTATTACATTGGTTTTTTTGCAAGTGTAAATAATATTCTAGATGAAGTTTATAAAACTGGCGGATTTGAACAAGGGCGTAATGCCAATTACAGGCAATTACGAGACGATCAAGCTTTGGCTAAACCTGTCTTTGGTTCTAAATATTGGTACGGCAGAGGCACGAATTATTTTTTAAACGTATATGTTAGATTTTAATAATAAAATTTATGAAAAGTAGAATTATAATCCTATTGCTAATTGTTTTTTCGTCTTGTATAGATGATGGAGATTATGGTATTCCAATACCAGTAGAGGAACAAAATATTGTCATTCCAGAAAACAAATTAACCACTTTTAAGGCATTGTATCAAAGATATGCGCAAGCAGTTGTTGAAGGCAATTCAATTGCGATTATTGGTGATACAGAAGATTTGTATGTGGAAGGTTATGTAGTTTCTAGTGATGCTGCAGGTAATTATTTTGAAGAACTCATCATTCAAAATAAAGTAGATGATAGTAATACTGATGAAGATCCTAGATTAGGAATTCGACTAGATATCAATGTGGGAAGTTTGTCTGATACCTACGAATTTGGCAGAAAAGTATATGTGAAATTAAGCGGATTGACCATTGGCGAATCAAATGG
>Ga0307414_10001654_pt1 | contig 11591 bp, 23 predicted proteins | sample DK1Ometagenome_FD_203804 | JGI IMG/M metagenome (GOLD analysis project Ga0307414, IMG submission 203804) | Maize rhizosphere microbial communities from greenhouse at UC Davis, California, United States - DK15-O-3 | ecosystem: Host-associated > Plants > Roots > Rhizosphere > Soil | place: USA...
CATCCAATAAGATGAGACATAACAGTGTTAATCTGGAGTTAGCACATAGGAAACATTTTTTATCTATGCGTGAAGCTCACAATATCAATGATTTTACCCGTGAAGGTGAGCTGTGTCTTTACTTCATAGTAAATGACTATACAGAGAAGCGAATAACGCTATATATTTTTGTAGTTCTGAAAGAAACAGAACACTTCTATACTATATGCACCAACAAACGCATAAGTAAGAAACTCAATGGCTCATCTTATGCTCTCACGCCTGAGATAGCATTAGAGAAAGCCATTCGCAGAGCTCATAACTATTTGGATATCCTTATCCGAAGAGGTGTTGGCGTCTCTGACTTCCTCAAAGCTCTCGACCATAAGCGTAAGCCTGGTTTCCGTGAACTTCGTAACTTTGAAGCTGCTGCCAAATCCATGGATGTCGATGAACTTCTCGATAACTGGAAACCATCTGAACCCCTCAATCCATTTTAAGGAGAACACCCAATGAAAAAGACCCTCTTTGCTCTCGTGATCCTTGCCATCAGCGGGACCGCTTCTGCTGCCTATGCCCAGCAAGACCCTGCTGTGCAGCAAATCACCTGTCCGGGTGATGTCCACTCTTCGGCTGTCGTCATCGCCCCCAACCGCGTCATTGGAGCCGAACACGGCTTCGCTGCTGGTGGCTGCGGGACTGAACCCCTGTGGTATGATCGGGACCTCGATCTCTACGTTGGGGCCACCGATGAGACCCACAGCGATCAAGTTGCTGTGTCCTGTGAAGGCGTTGTTTCAGGCCAGACCTATCGTCTGGTCGGATATAATCGCTCCTTCAGCGGACGTGCTCAACAGGGCTACCGCACTGTCGAGACGGAGACTGGAACCAAGGACAACATGATGGCCATCGAAGGTGGCGCTCAAACCGGGATGTCCGGTGGTGCTGTCTTCAATGAAGACGATGCTCTTGTCGGCATCATCACTTCCACCAACGGCGAAGTCACTTACGTCCGGGAGTTTGCCACTACTCCTCTCTGTGAGGGGTAGATGGCTAAACCTCAAATCCTCACGCTTCAGGACATTCAATATGCCCTGAACACCGACCTGATCGTGGCTTCTACCACCAATGGCTCTGTCACTGGTGGCTATAAGAAGCTCACTTACAATCCCGATACTGAATATTTCAAGGGTTGGATCAGCAAGGATGAACACGTCTTCCTAACCCATGGACGACGTAAAGCTATCGCCCTCTATAACGAACTTTAAGGACCAAAACCCTCATGTCTCTGCATCTTCTTGCTCAAGCTATGCTTGTTATCCTGTTCGTTCTCGCTGTCTTCGGACTGTATCAATACACAAAACGCACTTGGTATGTGCGTTTTGACCGAGGACAGGGCTTTTATGATGAAGAAGCCGTTCTCATTACGGCTCATTCTTTTGAAGGAGCCAAACGAACAGCTAAGCGCATCAACAAGCGTCACCGTTGGGATGGTTTCAAACTCAGGACTTACTGAGATGAAGAAAACCCAGCCCATCTCAATTCTTAGTCGCCAACTATTGCTTCATAATCTTGAAGCTATCAGGCAGCATATTCTCATGAAAGCAGTGGGACAAATCAAATGACCAACCACATCGGTAAATCCGTGATGGAGAACCCTGTTGAATGGTTCCTTATCATCTTCATGATCATCGTGGTGTCCACTGCCTTTGGCGTGCTCATCACTGATAAGCCTGTTGTTTGCGTCGTTGAAGCTAAGGAGCTTCCTGACAATGGGTGAAGAAGCCGACGATATGATCGATCGTGCTATGCTTTACGATGATGACATCAATGAAGGAGTAGGCTGTGTTGTCGAAGGACATCAGAAAAGAGACAGTCTAGGACCCATAGAGACAGAGAAAGCTGTCCTATGGGTCCTTCTTGATGGAACTGAAGTGTGGCTTCCGCGGTCTCAGATCATCCGACAGAACGTTAGTGATATAGTGATCACTGATTGGCTCGCTGATAAGAAGGGATGGGTTGAGGAAATCATCAACCGAGACCCTAATGCCAAACAAAAGGAAACACCTATCAGTGATTACACCACTGATGATGATATTCCTTTTTGATTAAACCTTCTTAGGAGCTCCTATGTCCATTTACATGACAGATGGAACCTTCGTGTCCGGCAAAGAACCGCGTAAGTATAAGGTCATTGCCGGACACGGAAATTACATTTGGGTCGAATGTCTCGATGGGACAATGAAGACCTTCCTCAAAACCCAATTAAAGCGAGTTACATCATGAGCGATGCTTCAAATGTCGTCTATGGCAAGTTCCGTTCTTTCGGAACGAAGAATGGTAATGCCACTCTTCAAGCCCGCACTATGGATCAAGTCATCAAATGGGCCATCTCTATGATGGACATTGATAGTCAAGCAACCAAGTTCGAACTTGAAATCGTTTATGGGAATCTTCGTTATATAACGAAATCTCTTGAACGGTCTCTTTTCTCTGATGCAGTTCATGACTGCATAGAAATCGATCGCTGGACTGTCATTGGAGCCACAGACTGATGTGGAATCCATTCCGTAAGCGACCAGAACCTATCACTCCTCTCCAGCAAGCTCAAGAATTGTGCGATATCGCCAATGAACTGATCCCTCAGCTACCCCGAGGCTTCAGCTTCTGGATGGACTGGTCCACCCGTCCTCCGCAACTCACCATCAACGAGCGCACGCCCGGCAAGCGTGTCTATCCTGACAGGTAGGACCATGCGAAGCATCCTGATCTACAACATCAGGTACGATCTCCAACAGGAGAACCTGGATGAGCTTTACAGCACCTTCTTTCTCCGTGCTGACAGCGAGTCGAACGCATATCCGCTCTCCGTGATCGAGTACAAATACAGCGGAACCATGAACGCCGAAGTTCTGGAGCAACTGCTCTCCGATCACATCACCAACACCACCGGCTGGTGTCACAAAGGTTTCGACTATGCCTTCGTGAACGCAGTCAGCGAGGAACCAACATGATGATGCACCGCGTCAACTCAAACCACGGTAAACTGACCACCGCTAAGCCCTCAATCAGACGCGATATGGTCTTCGTCTTCGGCTCTAACACTGCTGGTATCCATGGGGCCGGAGCCGCCCGTACCGCCCTGCTTCAGCATGGGGCAGTGTACGGAGAAGGCGAAGGCCACTTCGGAGACAGCTATGCTCTCCCGACTAAGGAAGGCATCAAGCACAGGGACGGCTCAGGAGCACAGGTTCGCAAGACCCTGCCTCTTCTGGCTATCCAGTTCTATGTAGAACGCTTTCTGAAATACGCCCGAGCCAACCCCAAACTGAAGTTCCAGATTACCCAGCTTGGCTGTGGTCTTGCTGGGCTGAAGGCTGAATGGATTGCTCCCATGTTCGCTAAAGCACCGGAGAATTGCTATTTCGATCATGCTTGGCGACCTCATCTGCCTGAAAGGACAGGTGATCCTTATCGCTACTGGGGAACATACCCATAAAAGGAGCCTGAAATGGCCAAGAAAGCTAAAGACAAATCTCCTAGGAGAATGCCAGAATACCGTGGAGGCTCTGCCATCAAACAGGAAGAGGCACCTTGGCGTGAGCCAACGCCTCATTTCCTGGAGCTCGACAAAGCTCGATTGGCTCACTGGAAAGCCGTGATTTCAGGCAATGCATCTCGCTCTGCCAAGACTCTGAAGGCTTGGGCTGCTCTGCTCCATGTCCCTCGGACGAAAGGAATAGCCTGATGGCTCTTTCCGCTCAAACCACACGCTTGATCACAAAGCTGATTTCTGCTGCAAAAGATGATGCGCTCAAAGGCTCTGCTCCTCCTGAAGAACGGGAGCAAATCCAACTGAGGCTGTATCGTTCAAGGGAAAATCTGGAAGAACATCTTCTCGATCTTCTCTGACCACCGTCAATCCCACCCAGTATCAAGGGGCCATTGCTTTCGAGCAGTGGCCCTTTTCTTAATCAGGCAGGCAACCTATGACCGACAAAGACCTTCTCGTTGATCTGCAACACTACATTGAGCAGATAACGAATAAAAATCAGCTGATGCCACGCCTTCGTGCTTACTTCGGAGCTGATACTCAGCCTCTACTCCACAACATTATCGATTCTATCGGTATGCCTAAAGACTTCGCCATTGAAGCATTGGTTCAAATTGCTCTTCATAAGCGGATGACGCCTGCATCTATGATTGGGATTCTTCTGAAGCACAATCCTTCTGATGCACAGTGGGTTGCTGATACACTTCATGTGCTTATCGGCATTAACTTCATTAAGTTCGATCCTTCACGTAATCAGCTGATTGTCATTCATGACATACCGGCTGATCTTCAGCGTGAACTCGACTGCTTCCAATACCCTCTTCCGATGGTCTGTGAGCCAAACAAGCTCAAGAGCAACCGGGACACCGGATATATGACCACTCGTGGTTCAGTGATCCTCAGGGATAACCACCACGATGACGATATCTGCCTCGACCACCTCAACCGGATGAATCGAGTAGCTCTACGAGTGAACACCCATACGGCTGGCATGATCGCTAACCGTTGGAGAAATCTCGATAAACCCAAGGAAGATGAAGACCTTAGGGACTTCCAAAAGCGAAAGAAGGCATTCGAAAAATTCGATGCCACCGTTCGCCATGTCATGAAGCTTCTCTACGAAGCCGGGAACAGGTTCTACCTGACCCACAAGTACGACAAACGCGGTCGTAGCTACTGTCAGGGCTACCATGTGAATTATCAGGGAGCCCCTTGGAACAAAGCCGTGGTCGAACTCGCTGACCCGGAGTTGGTCCTGTCATGATCTGGCGATGGGTTTTCAAAATAGCCATCCAGCTGATCCCAATTCTGATCGGGCTGGATTGGGGGCGACCTAAGAGCTCTGACCCGCTCTTGCCCAAATACAGGAAGCGTAAATTCTTCTAATCCTCTCACAGGAGCGTCCCCTCATGGACCACTTCACGCCTCTACAATACCTGATGATCGATGTAGCATCAGCCTATGGTCTTGACCGCTCGGATTGGAGCGAACGGTTGAGCTGGTTTGCTGCTAATCGAAACAATCTCCACAACATTACGAACCAAGCTAAGGAACCTGCTCTGTTCTTTGCTGCTGTGGAAGCCTTCGAAGCTACCGAACGGGGTGAGCCTACGGGTCACATGGTCTCACTGGATGCCACTGCATCCGGCATTCAAATCCTCAGCCTTCTGGCTGGGGATGCCTCTGCTGCCCGTCATTGTAATGTGCTCAACACGGGTCATAGACAGGATGCCTACACTAATATCCACGATCTTATGCATGACCTGTGTGACTTCGCGGTTATCGACCGCAAGGACACCAAGTATGCTCTCATGACCGTTCTCTACGGCTCTGAGGCTGTACCTAAACAGGTTTTCGGAGAAGGTGCTCTTCTCGATCTCTTCGAGATGGTCACTGAACGTGAGATGCCTGGAGTATGGGCTCTCAACAAGGCCATGCTGCGGATGTGGAACCCGGAAGCCTATAACTATCAATGGGTTCTGCCGGATAACTTCCACGTCAAGACAAAAGTCATGGGCACGATTATCAATCGTGTTCGATTCATGGGAGCCATGACCGATGTCCATACTCGGGTTAACGAACCGCAACCTGAAGGACGCTCTATCGGGGCTAACGTCACTCACTCCATTGACGGATATATTGTCCGTGAAATGGGACGTCGATGCTCCTATGATCCCGGCGTTGTAGCCGATGTCAAAGCGGCTCTTCACAAAGGCCGAGGATATGGCGTCAATCGAGCCAAGGATAAGACCTTGGTTCGTCTGTGGGAGCTTTACAAAGCTTCTGGAATCCTGACTGCCCGCATCTTTGATTACATTGACGATCAAAATGCAGGAATCGTGAACAGCAAGCGAGTGTTCGAACTTATCGATACTCTGCCTGCCAAGCCTTTCTCTCTACTGGCAAATCACGATTGCTTCAGGGTTCACCCCAATAGTGCTGAACTCATGAGACAACAGTATAACCGTCAACTGGCAGAACTGAATGATAGCTCTTTGCTGAATTTCATCTGCACTCAGCTGCTAGGTGTTGAAGTGAACACGCAGAAGCTGGCTCAGCTAAATAGTGCTGAGATACTCGCATCTAACTATGCCTTGAGCTAGTTATCATTTGGCCCTTCTCCATTCAGGAGAAGGGTCATTTTTTCGAAGGACAAATCCTTATGTATAAAGTCGTAGTCAACGTCTCGGGCAAACGTGCTCGCATCGTCCCCGATAGCCATCGTCTGCTGACCGCTGAGCGTGACTTTGGTGACATCACCCAAATGGATGCTCTAGCCAATCGGGACAGCCTGACAGAAGCTGTCCGGGGTCTTCTGGCGGATAAAGGCATTCTCGACGGTGATCTCTACACAATCGAACTGCCTGACGCTCTGACGCCTCAGAACGTCAACGAACAGGAAGTTCGTGAGAAGGAAGTCGAAGAAGGTGACGGTAAGGGTGAAGTCACTAAGAGACGGACCCGCAGCCCCAAGTCTGAGGTTGTCACCCCGGCTGAAAAACCGCTGCAAGCTCCCACTGCTGAGGAAGCTGAAGCCGAAGCGAAGAAGCAGGAAGCCGAGGCTGCCGCTGCTGAGCCAGAAAAGAATGAAACTGAGAACAAGACTGAAACGAAGGAAGACTAATTAGTCTATATCCTTGGAACAATAGCCCGTTTCCCTCGTGGAAACGGGCTATTTTTTGTTTAGAGCATAATTTTGGAGGTCAACATGACCGGAGTAGCTAATGATAGCGTGATAAACTTTCCTCTTAGTCTTGAAGAACTCGAAGCTTTCTCTGATCTACTTCATGGAAGATCGAGCATCCGATTCAGCCCGGATGAAACATGGACGGCTGAGAAAATGATGGACCTGCGGACCCGTGTCGATGCAGAGTTATGCTTGCTCAAAGCAGAGACCATCATACCCGTTGAAGGCTGGTTCGGCCTGCCTGACATGGGTATTGAGAAATGCCCTCATGGCGTTCCAATCACCCATGTATGCGCTGTCTGTTTGGGCAGCGAATGAAAAAACCCCTCTTGATTGAGGGGTTTCTTTTTCGAACTTCGTTTTCTCTCACAAGGACCAACTCATGACCCAACGTGTTCATATGTCAGGTCAAGCTGGGAATAACCCAGCTTACAGATGGGAAGGAACAGTAATTACTGGTCCTTTTAAAATCCCAACTAAGATCAGAAACTCTGATGAAGATTACTATGTAATCGCTTGGGATACTTGGACAGGTCCTTTGGACAAATCCGATAGTGATCCAACTCTTTTTGCAGACATTCGAGCTGCTTCCGGCCTTACTTTCATTTAAATAGGACCACCCATGACCCCTCTCAACTCCCGTGATCTGGCTGCCGCTATCAAGGTTGATCTTCAGACAGGTATCGTCCCTAACGTGCTGGGAAGCCCAGGCATCGGCAAGTCAGCCATGATGAAGGGCATCTCCGAGGAACTGGGTCTAGCCTATCGTCCTGAGCATCTGAGCTCCAAGGAACCAACCGACATTAACGGCTTCCCCGATGTCGGAGGTCAATTCGCCACCTTCAAGTCGTTCGAGAACTTCCCGACTGAGGATATGGAAATCCCCAAGGGTAAGAATGGCTGGTTGCTGTTCCTTGATGAACTGAACTCAGCATCCATGGAGACGCAAGCGGCTGCCTATTCACTGGTCCTTGACCGTAAAGTAGGCATGAAGAATCTCCATGAGATGTGCTTCGTAGTCGCTGCGGGCAATCTGAAGACGGATAACGCTATCGTTAACCCCATGTCTTCCGCCATGACCTCACGAATGGTCAACTATCGGATGATGTTTGATCCTGAAGTCTTCCTCGAAGATGTCGTGATCGGCATGAACTGGGAATATAAGACGGCTGCCTATCTCGAATGGAAGCCGGAGATGATCCACGTCTTCGATCCGGCCAAAGCTGAAGACCCGTATGCCTGCCCTCGCACATGGGACATGCTGCAACAGCGTATCGCTGTTCAGGGGACCAACTACGACAACAAGCTGGTGCATAATCGTGCAGCCGCTGAAGGTCTGGTGGGTCAAGCCATTGGTCGTGAGTTCATCGCGTTCCTGAATACATTCGGCCAGATTCCATCCACTGCCGATGTAATCCGCGATCCTATTGGCATTGCAATTCCTGCAAGTCGTGGACTTCAATATGCAACTGTCGTTCAACTTCGTAGAGATGTTGATGCTTCGACACTTGCGGATATCTATCCGTATATTGAACGCTTCGACCCGGAATTTCGTGTGACCTTCCTCCGTGGGATCGTCTCAGCCAAGAACATTCCCCGCTCTCACCCTGTCATCGTTGACGCTCAGAGAAATCTTCGTCGGCGTCCGTAAGGAGACACACATGCCGACACCTCTTCATATCGCAGCCATGGATACTGCCAAGTTCGAGATATTTCTCAAGAACGATGGTGCTTTCCTTGGCTCCCTGCTCTGCAATGTGGACATTGTGTGGGATGATAAGATTCCTACAGCCTGCACTAACGGGTTGAAGATCGCCTTCAATCCTACTTGGTTCATGAGTTTACCTGAACCAACGAGACCAACTATCTTGCTCCATGAGCTTTGGCATATTGGGCACCTCCACATTATCCGTGGACAGGGGATGGATGAAGCCAAGTTCAACAGGGCTGCTGATTACGTCATCAATCTTCAGCTTTCAGATGAGGGCAACTCCTTTGATGGAGCCTCTCCTCTGCTGGATCAGAAATGGCGTGATTACACCACCGAAGAAGTCTATGACGCTCTTCCTCCTCAGCCGCCTCAAAGTGGCCCAGGAAGCCAAGGTGGATGCTGGTCCAATGATCCGGGCGATATGGACATGGATCGGCCTGACGATCCCTCAGATATTGAGGAGATCGTTCAGGCTGTCCATGTGGCTGTTATCGCCCAGCAACGAACCGGCTACTCATCAGAGCATGTGGAGGCTGTCTCAGAGCTCATCCAGCAGCGCAACAAACCTGTCGTGGACTGGAAGGCTGAGCTCAAGGAGTTCGCCCATGAGCGTGCTCGGGCTGGTCTCGATTACAAGAAACGTAATCGCCGTTACAGCCATGTAATCCTACCTGCTCGTGGAAAGCGGGGACGATTGATCGAACTGGATTTCTTCTTTGATATCTCAGGCTCAGTTACCACTGACATGGTTCAACAGATGCTTGCTGAGGTTCGCTTCATTTGGGAAACTCTTAAGCCCAAGAAGCTGAATATCATTCAGTTTGACACATCGATCCGTAAAGTCATCACATGGGTACAAGGTCAGAGTTTCGCTGAGATCGAAATCTACGGACGAGGCGGAACTAGCCTTGAGCCTGTCGCCAAGCGACTGGAAAAGAACCGGCCTCATGGCTGTGTGATCATGACTGACTTGGAATGCCCCATGATGCGAATCGTGGAAGGCGTTCCGATCCTTTGGCTCTGCATCAACAATCCCACTGCCACTGTGCAGCAAGGAAAGCTGATTCACATCAAGGTCTAAGATGGATAATGCTCAAGCTCTCCGCATAGTTCTTGAACTGGCGGAACAGAATAAACTGACCGAAAGAGAAGCTAGGAGTGATCCTACTGTGCTCGGTCCTGAAGTTAACAAACAAGATGAAGCTATTGAAACTGTTCGAGAGTTCATCAAGTATCATTATGGGTTTACAGAATGATCATTAACGGTAGCGCACTGCTGGCCCGTGCTCCTATTCTAGAGATGGCCAGTGAGAAAATTACTCTCGCTGGCGGTTCTTATGGCTTGAGCGAAGTCGGTTACGACATTCGCATCAAACAAGACATCCGATTCCATGTTGATGAAGACGGTCCTCACATCTCTATTGATGGGGTGTGGAGAAAAGGGCGCTTCGCTCTTGCGTCTTCTGTGGAAGAATTCAACATGCCGGATGACCTGATGGCTGTTGGCCATGATAAATCCACATGGGCACGTCATGGTGTGCAGGTTTTCAACACCGTTGCTGAGCCAGCTTGGCGAGGCTTCCTGACCCTGGAGCTCGTCTTCAATGGGGAGGAGGCTGTTCACATTCCTGCGGGCACCGGGATCATGCAAATGATCTTCCACAAGCCCATGCTTGCTGCTGAGTACGTCGGTAAGTATCAGGATCAAGAGGATGCGCCCGTCCCACCGAAAACCTGACCCCTTCGCTGCAAAGCCCAAAATCCCAATGAATATCGAAGATGTATGGGCCGCAGCTGGTACAGATGATGGCACCGTTCAGCCCCCCAAACAGAACCTGACTTCACTGGTTCCTTTTACAAGGTTAGTTCATAATCTGAATAATTTGATGGACCTTTCTGATACAGTAGCTATTGATCAAGGTACTGTATCATTGATCCAGAGAAAAACTCCTCTCTTCAAAGACAATAATATTGTCAGAAAAAGAATCGAGTTGAACTTGATGGGCTATCATACACAGTTTAAAGTGATCTTGTGGATCATTCCCATCTTTTCAGATGGGATTATGGTACATCATCTCTTTGCTGCGGATGAAGAGAATCAAGAACTACTTCGTCAACATCGCAATCCAGTAAAGTCTTCCACTTATGACATCTCCCAATTTTGAAGTTCGTGTAGTCGCTGCGAGTAAAGGACCATGGGGGAAGATTGCGACTATCGTCGCTCGCTATCCCCGGTTCATTCATTCTGAGCTCATGACCCATAAGGACTTGAGCCGAAATGCAAGCTCTAGCCGAGCTATTCCCTTCAGGAAGATGCTCAAGCTAACTCGTAAAGACATGGCTGCCCCAATCGAATGGGGAAAGAACCAGCCGGGTATGCAGTCCAAGGAAGAGCTTTCTGGTTTCTCCAGATGGGCTGCTATTTTCCTGTGGCATCTGACAGGACATATTGTTCTGTCACTGGCATGGGTAATGAGCTTCACTAATGTTCATAAACAGATCATCAATCGGATGATTGAACCCTGGACTTATATTAACGTCCAAATGACTGCGACCAATTGGGATCGTATGCTCAAACTGAGGATCGATCCTGCTGCTCAACCTGAGTTCCAGCTTCTCGCTCGTCTGATCAAAGTGGCTCTGTCTAACTGTTACTATCAGCCTCTACAGCCGGGCGAATGGCACATGCCTTGGGTCGAGAAGGACAAGCATTTCTGGCAATTGGGTCAGCTGAAAAAGCTCAGTGCTGCTCGATCCGCAAGGCTCAGCTATACCCCCATTGGGGAAGTAAAGTTGAATGGTCCCAAGGACTTGAGACTTGCTCACGATCTCCTTGGTCAGTTTCACCTAAGCCCCTTTGAACACCAAGCCACACCGGCAAAAGGGCGTCACGCCAATCTTGATGGGTGGATGAACTATCGAACTGAACTAGGACACTGAATAAAAAGCCCCCTCTCCTGACCAGAGAGGGGGTTTCTTTTTCGAATTTAGCCCTCTCAACTGGAAAGAACACACCTCATGGAAATCTCGCACGCTTCCACTGAAACCCAGTCTGCTGCTCTTGGCATTCTAGGCAAGGCCGAAGAGGTGAAGGTTTCAGCTGATGCCGAATTCATGATGGCTATTGCCCATGGTATCTACTCGAATAAGGCTTTGGCTAT
>Ga0307414_10001655_pt1 | contig 11591 bp, 11 predicted proteins | sample DK1Ometagenome_FD_203804 | JGI IMG/M metagenome (GOLD analysis project Ga0307414, IMG submission 203804) | Maize rhizosphere microbial communities from greenhouse at UC Davis, California, United States - DK15-O-3 | ecosystem: Host-associated > Plants > Roots > Rhizosphere > Soil | place: USA...
CCGGTTTCATTGGCACTAACCTCGCCGCCCGCTTACTGTCTGAAGGGAAAAAGGTGATGATCTACGACAACCTTTTTCGGGACGGGGTAGAGCAGAATCTGCAGTGGCTCCAGAATGAATATGGAAAGAACCTGAGAATTCAGATCGCCGATATTAACGAGCACAGGATCCTGCAGCAATGTGTGAACAATGCGGAAGCAGTCTTTCATTTCTGTGCCCAGGTGGCAGTGACTTCGGCGGTGGTGAATCCGGTGCACGATTTCCAGGTGAACCTGAAGGGGACCTTCCATCTTCTGGAAGCCATCAGGACCTCCAAAAACAAACCTCCTCTTCTTTTTACCTCAACCAATAAGGTTTACGGGAACCTACAGGACATCACTATGGAGGAAAACACCAGCAGATATTATCCTGCCGACCGTAAGATCAAGAAATATGGGATCAATGAGAAGATGCCGCTGGATTTCCACTCTCCCTACGGTTGTTCCAAGGGTGCAGCCGACCAGTATATCCTTGATTACTCCCGCTGTTACGGATTAAAGACGGCCGTTTTCAGGATGAGCTGTATCTATGGACCGCATCAATTCGGCACCGAAGACCAGGGGTGGGTAGCTCACTTCCTTATAAGTGCACTGGAGGACCGGCCGGTATTTATCTACGGGAACGGAAAACAGGTAAGAGATATTCTTTATGTAGAAGATCTAGTTGATGCTTTCCAGCTGGCACATAAAAACATTGATAAACTGGCCGGGGAAGTATTTAATATCGGAGGAGGTCCGAAAAATACAGTGAGCCTGCTGGAGATCCTCGGTCTTATCAAAGAAAAGGCGGGGAAGGACCTGCAGATCTCCTTTGAGGACTGGCGTACGGGAGACCAGCAATATTATGTTTCCAACACCTCAAAGTTCCAGGAAGCCACGGGCTGGGCGCCCAAATATACCGTAGAGGAAGGGGTGGAGAGCCTGATGAAGTGGCTCTGTGAGAACCGAAATATCGACCTTCCGGACAATTTAAAATCTTCAAATGCCATCGCCATATGAGTTTAACGAGAACAGCACAGGAGATGCCTGTACTTTCATCAGAGACTGAAATTTACCAGGCCCTCGTCCTGGAGGCTCCTCAACAGCTTAAGGTCGAGGAGGCTGACCTGCCAGAGCCCAAGGCCGGGCAGGTGAGGATAAAACTGGAGGGTTCCGGAGTCTGCGCTTCCAATATTCCGGTCTGGGAAGGCAGGGAGTGGTTTAACTATCCTATGTCCACTGGGAATCCGGGTCACGAAGGCTGGGGCGTTATAGACGCTTTGGGAGAAGGGGTGGAAGGTCATGAAATTGGTGACAGAGTCACTGCCCTTTCCTACAATGCCTACGCCACCCACGACCTGGCAGAAGCCAACAATGTGGTAAAGTTACCTGCTACCCTGGAGGGAAAAGCTTTTCCGGGAGAACCTCTGGGCTGTGCCATGAATATCTTCTTCAGGAGTGATATAAAAGAAGGCCACACTGTAGCCATCGTAGGCTGTGGCTTCCTGGGCCTGCTGCTTATTCAGCTGGCAAAATCAGCCGGGGCCAGAGTAATAGCCCTTTCGAGAAGGGAGTTTTCCTTAGAAGCTGCCAGGGAGGCAGGGGCAGATGAAATTATTCTAATGGATGACCATTTCAGGATCATAGAGACGGTAAAGCGCCTTACCGAAGAAAAATTCTGCGAAAGGGTTATAGAAGCCACTGGAAAAGAATGGCCTCTGAACCTTTCCATCGAGCTAACTGCAGAACGAGGAAAGCTGATTGTGGCAGGCTTTCATCAGGACGGGATGCGCAATCTGAATATGCAGCTGCTCAACTGGCGGGGGATCGACATGATCAGCGCCCATGAAAGGGATTCCCGGCAGTATATCAGAGGAATTGAGGCGGCTATTAAGGCGGTAGAGGAAGGAAAAATGAATCCTTTTCCACTGTTCACCCACAGCTTTTCCCTCGAAGATTCAGAAAAAGCATTTCGGCATCTGACAGAAAGACCTGACGGCTTTATCAAAGCACTCATCTTAACTCAACCAAAGCAATGATAGCAACTCAGCAGGAACAAAAAACAGTATCCCTTGGCTTTTTAGGTGTGGGATGGATAGGCAGAAATCGCATGGAAGCCATTTTAAAACATTCTAATGCAGAAGCTGCCTCCATAGTTGAACCCAATAGAGAAAATGCGACAGAGGCTCTTAAAATAGCCCAAAATGCGAATCAGGTTGCATCTTATGAAGTTATGCTGCAGGACGAAGCTTTAGACGGAGTGGTTATCGCTACTCCAAGTGCCCTGCATGCTGATCAAAGTATTAAAGCCCTGAAGACGGGGAAGGCAGTATTCTGCCAGAAACCCCTCGGCAGGACAGCTGCCGAGGTGCAGGAGGTAGTAAAGGCTTCCAAAAAAATGGATAAGCTGCTGGCAGTCGACCTTTCCTATCGATATGTCAAAGCTTTTCAGGAAATACAGCGGGTGGTCTCACAAAAGGAAATTGGAGAAATCTATGCTGTAGACCTGATCTTCCACAACGCCTACGGGCCCGATAAAGATTGGTTCTATGACCTCAAGCGGTCCGGTGGCGGCTGTGTGATGGACCTCGGAATCCACCTGGTGGACCTGGCTCTCTGGGGCCTTGACTTCCCGGAGATAAAAGAGGTAAAAAGCCACCTCTTTCATCAAGGAAGAAAGCTGCAACCAAGGGAGGAGCAGGTAGAGGATTATGCTTCAGTAAGCCTTACCTCAGAAAGAGAAACAGTGATCAATATGCAATGCTCCTGGCACGTTTCGGTTGGCTGGGATGCCGTCATTGAAGCCAGGTTCTACGGAACCAAAGGCGGGGCAGCTGTGAAGAACCTCAACGGCTCCTTTTATGATTTTATCGCAGAGAAATATCAGGGAACCCAAAAAGAGACCCTGGTCTCCCCTCCTGACGATTGGGAAGGCCGGGCCGGGGTGGCCTGGGCAGACAAGCTTTCGGCAGGGGCTGGCTACGATGCCAGAACAGCAGCAGAATTAGTACAAACCGCAGAAATAATCGATCGAATTTATGGAAGATAATATGAAAATTCTGATGACCACCGACACCGTAGGCGGCGTATGGGTATATTCCCTTGAACTGTGCAAGGCCCTTCAGAAGCATGGAGTCCAGGTACACCTGGTAGCCATGGGCCAGTGGCCCACAGAGGAACAGGAGCAGGAGGCTGCAAAACTTTCAAACGTACTGTTATACAAAAGCGATTATAAGCTGGAGTGGATGCAGGACCCCTGGGAAGATGTTGAAAAAGCCCGAAAGTGGATTAACTGTATCTATCACACCGTGCTGCCTGACCTGGTACACCTTAACAACTACGCTCAGGTCTGCGGCGACTGGGAGTGCCCAACAATCTCGGTCTTCCACTCCTGTGTTTCCACCTGGTGGCAGGCGGTGAAGGGAACAGCTGTCCCATCCCATTGGCAGCAGTACGTTGAGACAGTGAAAAGTTCGCTGCAGTGTTCCGATCTGGTGGTAAGTCCTTCCAAAGCCATTCTGGAAAAAGCACAGGCGACTCACGGTTTCACCACCGAATCAAAGGTCATCTATAACGGAAGGGACCTTAGCTTTCCTGAAAGGGGAAAAAAAGAAAACATCATCTTCTGCATCGGCCGAATCTGGGATGAGGGTAAGAACCTGATGCTGCTTTCCAGAGTGGCCAAAGAGCTTCCCTGGCCCGTTTTTATTGCTGGAAATAATACCAACCCTTCCACCGGAAAGACTTTAGAGATCGAAAACGTCAACTTCCTTGGGAGTCTCTCTGAAACAGAGGTGCGGGAATGGATTCACCGTGCCTCCATTTTTGTGAGTCCTACCAAATATGAGCCGTTCGGCCTAGCCATTCTGGAAGCTGCGGAAGCGGGCTGTGCCCTGGCCCTCAGCAATATTGAAACCCTGCAGGAGATCTGGGGAGATTCAGCCCTTTTCTTCAATCCCCAGGACCGCGAGGAGGCGAAGGCGAAAATCATGGAGCTGATAGAGAATGAAACCCAAAGAGAAACTTATTCAGAAAAAGCTCTTTTAAGGTCGGAGCTTTATTCAACGGAAAAAATGGGCGATGCTTATTTTGAAATGTACAAAGAAAGCATCCAGAAAAAGACTAAAACCAAAGCCGCTTAACATATGAAAATTGTAATGTTTTACCACTCCCTCTATTCCGACTGGAATCACGGAAACGCCCATTTTCTCAGAGGCATAGTGAAAGAACTTCAGAAACGGGGCCACGATGTGGATGTTTATGAACCTGAGGGGGGATGGAGTCTGCAGAACCTGCTGAAAGACCACGGGGCTGAAAAGCTGGACGAGTTCCGGCAGTATTACCCTTCCCTGAATCCGCAGTTCTACAATCCCGGAAAACGCCTCAACAACGAAAGGATCTTTGCCGATGCAGACCTCGTCATTGTACACGAATGGAATGAGCCGGAATTCGTGGCAGCGCTGGGAAAGATCAAAAAGAATTACAATTTCAAACTGCTGTTCCACGACACCCACCACCGCGCTGTTTCGGACTCCTTCAGCATGTCGAAGTATGACTTCAGCAATTATGACGGAGCTCTGGTTTTCGGGGAAGTTATAAAAAAGATCTATAAGCAGAATACGTGGTTCAGGAAGGTTTGGACCTGGCACGAGGCCGCAGATGCAGATTTCTTTACGCCGGATCGCGATGAGGAAAAGGATGGGGACCTGGTGTGGATTGGCAACTGGGGCGATGGCGAACGCACTGCGGAACTCAGGGAATTCCTGATACAGCCTGTAAAGGAGCTTAAGCTGAAGGCTAAAGTCTACGGTGTACGTTATCCCAAGGAAGCCCTGGAGGCCCTGGCAGATGCGGGAATCGAGTATGGAGGCTGGTTGCCCAACTATAAGGTACCAGAAGTCTTTTCAAAGTATAAAGTCACGGTCCACGTGCCAAGGAAACCTTACGTGGAGATGCTTCCGGGGATCCCGACCATCCGACCTTTTGAGGCTTTGTCCTGTGGTATACCCCTCGTCAGTTCCCCCTGGGAGGATGCAGAAAACCTCTTCACTCCCGGAGAAGATTACCTCATAGCCAGAGACGGTAATGATATGGGCTATAAACTGGCCGAGGTGCTGAAGAGCGCCCAGCTAGCCCAGAGCCTCTCTCAGAATGGAAGAAGGACCATCCTAGAGAGACACACCTGCGCCCATAGGGTGGACCAGCTGGAAGAGATACTTAATGAGCTGGGGATTACTGATGACAGGCTGTTTCCACTGCCAGCCAGGAGTTAGAGGACCGGGCTCGTGATACGAGTCAGGAAGGCAAGAGTTGAGTGAATAATGAATTAGCCAGCACTCCACGAATAAATTAAAGATTAATTCGTGAATTCGTGGCAAAATAAAACCAGTATGAAAATAGCTTTTTTTGGCTCCAGCATCGTCTCCGCTTACTGGAACGGCGCAGCCACCTATTACCGCGGTATCGTCAAGGCCCTGACTCGTATGGGACATGAGGTCACTTTCTATGAACCTGACATTTACGAACGCCAGCAGCACCGCGATATAGACGACCCTGACTACTGCAAAGTAGTGGTCTACGAGAAGGATGAGGATATATTGGGCAACCTCCTGAAGCAGGCCTCCGAGGCAGATGTCATTATTAAAGCCAGTGGCGTGGGAGCCTTTGATGAATTCCTTGAAAGAGAAGTAGCGGCCCTGAAGAATGACAACAACCTCGTGATCTTCTGGGATGTCGATGCCCCCGCAACCCTGGACAGGATAGAACAGAACCCGCAGGACCCTTTTAATGAACTAATCCCAAAATACGACCTGGTGCTTACTTATGGGGGTGGGGAGCCAGTGATAGCAGCATATAAAAGGAACGGGGCCAAAAGGTGTGTGCCCATTTACAACGCTCTCGACCTAGATACTCATTATCCGGTAGAACCAGAAGAGAAGTTTCAGGGCAGCATCGCCTTTCTTGGAAACAGGCTGCCAGACCGGGAAGAACGCGTAGAAGAGTTTTTCATTAAACCTGCAGAAAAGCATACTGATAAGAGGTTCCTTTTGGGAGGCAGTGGCTGGGGCGATAAATCTTTGCCTCCCAACATAAAGTATCTGGGCCATGTATATACTAATGAACATAACGCTTTTAACTGTACCCCCATGGCGGTACTTAATATCAGTCGAGACAGCATGGCGAAATACGGCTTCTCCCCTGCCACCCGCGTTTTTGAGGCAGCTGGAGCAGGCGCCTGTATTATTACCGACCACTGGGAAGGAATCGAATATTTCTTCGAACCCGGAACAGAGATCCTGGTAGTAAAGAATGGGGAGGAAGTGGATAAACTTCTTTCAGAACTCACTCCTGAAAGGGCCAGGGAAATAGGCATGGGCGCCTATAACAAAGTGCGTTCTGAACATACATACGGCCATAGGGCAGATCTCCTACAAAGTCTGATCGAGGAAGCCTTCAGGAATGAACCCAAACCCGTTGAAAACATAAACCCATGAGAATTGTAGTTATAGGCCTCTCTATCACCTCCTCCTGGGGAAACGGCCACGCCACCACGTACAGAGCCCTACTGAAGGAACTATCTGCTTTGGGCCACGACATCCTTTTCCTGGAGAAGGACGTCCCATACTACGCAAGCAATCGCGATCTGGAACAACCTGATTTCTGCAACCTCGGACTCTATTCTTCTCTGGAAGGACTGCAGCAGCAGTACCAGGCAGAAGTTTCAGATGCCGATGTGGTGATTGTAGGTTCCTATGTGCCACAGGGTGTGGAAGTAGCGAAATGGGTTTTCAGAATAGCAAAGGGAGTGACCGCCTTTTATGATATAGATACGCCTGTAACTCTGGCAAAAATGGAGCGGCAGGATTACGAATATCTTGACCCTGAGGTGGTAAAGAAGTATGACCTCTATCTCTCCTTCACCGGGGGGGCCATCCTGGACCATCTGGAGCAGCACTATGGAACCCCGCGGGCCAGGGCCCTTTACTGTTCTGTTGATCCAGGTAGTTATTATCCCGAACCTGCAGAGAAGAAATGGCAGTTGGGCTACCTCGGTACTTATAGCGATGACCGGCAGCCAACTCTGAAGGAACTTTTGCTGACCCCGGCGCAGGAATTCCCTGATGAACGATTCGTAGTAGCTGGGCCGCAATATCCTTCCAATATAAACTGGCCAGCAAATGTAGAACGTATTGAACACCTGCCCCCGGCACAACACCGGCATTTCTACAACTCACAGAATTACACCCTGAACGTCACCCGCCAGGATATGATAAAGGCTGGTTACTCCCCCAGTGTGCGACTTTTTGAAGCTGCGGCTTGTGGGGTACCTATCATTTCTGATTTCTGGGAAGGGCTGGACAGCCTCTTCGAACCTATGTCAGAAATCCTCATCGCCCAAAGCTCCCGGCAGGTGCTGGACTATTTCACCAATATTTCCGAAGAAAACCGAAAATTACTAGGGGAACGGGCCCGAAAAAAGGTCCTCTCGGCACACACTGCCAAGGCCAGGGCAAAGGAACTGGAGAATTATATTGTGGAAGTCCTGCAGCCCACCCTGAAAGTGAAAGGGTGAAGCAGATTTGGCAAGCTTTAAAAACTTTAATGGCATTCGTTACCAATAGTTATAAAGTCCAGAACTCATTCATCAACCAAAAACAAAAAAAATGTCTACCAAGGAAAAAATAGAATCTCTCGCCCCCTGGTTCCACAACATCCATCTACCTGATGGCAGTCAAACTGCTCCGAACCACTTCCTTGGAGATTTTCCCGCCTTTAAATGGCAAAACATCAGAAATGCCATCCCGGAAGAGCTTTCGGGCTGGAAAGTTCTGGATATTGGCTGTAATGCAGGCTTCTATTCTCTAGAACTCGCAAAAAGAGGCGCCGAGGTGCTAGCCATAGACCTCGACCAGCATTACCTCTCCCAGGCTCAGTGGGTGGCGGAACAGTTTGGCCTCGACGATAAGATTCGTTTTCAGCAGATGCAGGTTTACGACATTGCACACCTCAAGGAGGATTTCGACCTCATCTGGTTCATGGGGGTGTTTTACCACTTGCGCTATCCGATGCTGGCCCTTGACATCCTGGCCCAGAAGGCCCGCAAGATGATGGTATTCCAGACCCTCTCCCTGCCGGGAAAAGAAGAAATGGAGCTGCCCGACGATGTGGAATTCCACAAGCGGGAGATCATGAATTCAAAGGCCTGGCCCTCTATGGCCTTTATTGAAAATAAACTGGCGGGCGATCCCACCAACTGGTGGGCTCCCAACCATCAGGGTATCATCTCGATACTGCGAAGCTGTGGTTTTAAGGTCAATTCGATGCCCGAAGACGAGACTTATGTCGTAGAAAAAGATGCTGCTTCCGCCTCCAGTCTTGACACCTGGAACCACTCGGAATACCTCTCGGCCATAGGAAAGGAATGGAAGGAAGAGGTAGGAAGGAAAACCGGAAAGTCATGATTTCCGCTCATGGTAGACGGGAAAATTGCCTTGCCTAACCATTGTGCTGCACAATCTCTGAATGCTCCATAAACAGGTCCTGCAGCCTCTCCAGGCGTGGGTGAAATTCTGAAGCAAAAACCAGAAACTGACATCTGGAAATATGGCTTGAGACCTCGAGCAGATTGTTGAAATCCTGGGACTTGGAAAGGAACTCGGCATCTTCAACAATAAAAAGCTTCAGCTGATTTACGTCTATTCCACTTATCAGAAAGAGCCGGTTAAGCCTTTTTGGAGTACCAATAACAATGTCCATCCCTTCATAAATGGCGATCTTCTGTTTTTCCATATCGGGCCCCTCGAAGGCAGTAAAAATACGCAGGTCAGTATGACGGGTGAATTCCCTGAACTGTTCCTCCAGGGCTTCTGCGGCCTGATTGTCTTTAACAAAGATAAGGGCACGTGGAGCATCCTGGTAGGCCTGGCTGTCGAGCTGCTGCAGCGTTCCTATTATAAAGGAAGTAGTTTTTCCGCAGCCATGGGGGCCTATGCCATAGATATTGGCGCCTGCCTTTATGCGGGGGATGATCTCCTTTTGAAAAGGCAGAGGACCTTCGTAATCAAGAGTTTTCAGAGCTTCGAGTAAAGGGGGATTTAGTTTTTTCCAGGCCATTTTCGTTTCTTTTTCTGAAGGATTTGCTTCCCTGCAAAATTAACTCCATTTTATCGGGAATGGCTCATCTGCATAAAAATACTTCTAAAATACATTAAACTGAAACTTAAGTAATCACTAAATGAAGCTGATAAAATGAGGTTTCCAATCGGGTCTTTCCTATTTTTGTGAGACACTTACTAATTTCCAAGGAAATGCTCTGTATAAAACACCACTCAACCGACCCCTACTTTAACATAGCCACAGACGAGTACATCTTTAAACACCTGAAGGAAGACTGTTTTATGCTCTGGCGCAACGACAACGCCATCATCGTAGGAAAACACCAGAATACCATGGCAGAGGTGAACGTGGATTATGTGAAGGAGAAAGACATCAAGGTAGTAAGGCGCCTTTCAGGAGGCGGAGCAGTATATCACGATCTGGGAAACCTCAACTTCTCTTTCACAAGAACGGGCGACAGCGAAGAGATGGTCGACTTCCAGCGCTATACGAAACCTATTCTTGACGTATTAAAAAGCCTGGGGGTGGATGCGAGATTCGAAGGTCGAAATGACCTTACGATAGAAGGGAAGAAATTTTCAGGCAATGCAGAACATGTGGTGAAGAACAAGGTGCTGCATCATGGCACGCTTCTGTTTTCTTCAGAAATGAAAGACATTAGCGGTGCCCTGAAGGTGAATCCATTGAAGTATCAGGGCCGAGGAGTGAAATCGGTGCCTAACCGTGTTACCAACATCAGTGAACATCTGAAGGTGAAGATCTCTCTTGACGAATTTACCAACAGGATAATGGAGCATATCACCTCCAGCTTCGACGATGCCAGGATGTATGAATTTACAGAGGAAGACCTGCAGAAGATCCAGAAAATAAGGGACAGCAAATACAGCACCTGGGAGTGGAATTACGGATATTCGCCGGACTATAATTTTGTGCAGGGTGCCCGTACCCCAGGGGGAACCATCGAAATGCATATGAATGTTTCAAAGGGAGTAATCACAGATGCACGAATTCACGGGGATTTTTTCCATATTAAGGACATAGGGGAAATCGAAGAAGCCTTAAAAAATACCCGGCACGAGGAGGGGGAGATCCGAAAGAAATTGCAGCAGTTCGACCTGAAGGAGTATTTCAACAATGTTTCCGAAGATGATCTGGTGTCGATCATGTTTTAAGGGGGAAGGGTCCTTTTCAGCAGAAAAATGACTAAATTAGAGCTGCTAACAAACTTGAATACATGGGCCTGCTAATATTCTATGCACTAATTTCCATCTTCTTTTCTTTCCTCTGCTCCATCCTGGAGGCCGCATTCCTGAGTTTTACGCCCACCTACCTGAAGGTAAAGGTGCGGGAAGGCAAGGAATACGCCAAATCCATTACCAGACTCAAGAAAGATATTGATCAGCCACTAATCGCAATTCTGACAATTAACACGGTTGCCCATACCGTTGGTTCTATTCTGGTAGGGGTTCAGGCCGAAAAGATCTTTGGGGGAGGTACCCCTGTGGCGGTGGTATCGGCGCTAATGACTCTTGCTATTCTGGTCCTTTCGGAAATTATCCCGAAAACCATAGGTGCCACTTATTGGCAATCCCTTGGCGGCTTTACCGCAAAAACCCTGAAATTTTTGATCTTTCCCCTGAAATACACGGGAATCCTCTGGCTGATGATGCTCACAACCAAGCTAATTGGAAAATCGGCCCACGTTAGCACCATGAGCCGTGAGGAATTCATAGCCATCACCGATGCGGCGGAGGAAGAAGGTGTGTTTGAGGAAGGGGAGATCACCTTTATCAAGAACCTGCTTTTGTTCAAATCCATTCACGCGCGGGATGTAATGACGCCATTTTCGGTGGCGGTGATTGAAAATGAAGCCATTACTATCGAAGAATTTCACCGCACGCACAGGAACCTGAAGTTCTCCAGGATCCCGGTTTACGAGGATGTGCCTAACAACATTACGGGTTTTATACTTAAAGATGATGTGCTGGAGGAGATGCTGGACGAGAAGGGGCCTGAACCGCTGTCGACTCTGAAACGCAATATCGAAGTAAATTCAATGGAAACCCCAATTCCGGAGCTTTTCGAAAATTTTGTAAAAAAACGCACCCATCTATCCATTGTGGTAGATGAATTCGGGAATACAGTGGGGCTGGTGACGATGGAGGATATCATAGAAACCCTCCTCGGCTATGAGATCATGGACGAGAGTGACAACATAGAGGATATGCAGGCGATGGCGAGGAAGAATTGGGAGCGCCGGGCGAAAAGACTTGGGATCCTGGATATTGATAAAGATGAGGGCCGGAGGAACACATGAACAATACCCGTCAATTTTTAGGGTCTTTAGCCCAAGAAAACTGGCTTGCCAATTTGAAGATTCCCAGCGAGAGCGTAAAATTGATTATGATTAAATGAAAACAACAATAAAAACCCCGCTGGGCCTGGCCATTATAGAAG
>Ga0307414_10001656_pt1 | contig 11586 bp, 13 predicted proteins | sample DK1Ometagenome_FD_203804 | JGI IMG/M metagenome (GOLD analysis project Ga0307414, IMG submission 203804) | Maize rhizosphere microbial communities from greenhouse at UC Davis, California, United States - DK15-O-3 | ecosystem: Host-associated > Plants > Roots > Rhizosphere > Soil | place: USA...
GGAAGCCGGCGATCTCCCAGACTCCGCCCCACAGTGCATCGCCGATGGCACCCTGCGCGGTCGCTGCCCACAGCACGGCGACCAGCACCATCGACGTCGGAATCGGCGTGCCCTCGAAATAGGCCACCTTGTCGGAGCCGGCGCTGAGCTTTTCGGCCGTCACGTTGTAGCGCGCGAGCCGGCTGACACCGCAGGCGACAAAGAAGACGAGCACGATGCGGTCGTACAGCCCCTGCATGCCGCAGCCGTAGGCGATGGCCGCCGGCGCCACGCCGAAGGAGATCACGTCGGCCAGCGAGTCCAGCTCGCGGCCCAGCGCGGAGCTCTTCTGGCGCCACCGCGCGATGCGGCCGTCAAGCACGTCAAACGCCAGCGCCAGCGGGATCAGGGCACAGGCGTATTGCAGATGCCGGGCGTCGCCGCTTTGCAGGAACGTCATCACGGCGAACAAGGCGCCCATGCCGGCGCAGGCATTGCCAAGCGTGAACCAGTCCGCGAGATGGAATTCGCGGATCATCGAAAACGGCTTGGGACGGTCCATGGGGAACTCCTTCAGCGTGGGTCGGCCTGGTCGGCCGCCGTCTCTGCGCCGGTCGACGCCGGGCGGGGCGGCTTGTTGCCCATTGCTTTCACGATGAGATGGGGCAGCAGCAGGTGCAGTGGCATGCGCAGATAGTGGCTGCGAATGTAGAGCGCAAATTCGGCAAGCCGCGTGCCGGGGGCCATCGAGCCGCGGTGGGCGCTCGTCAGCGCACGGGCGAACACGGCATCCATCAGGCGGCGCGTCAGCGGCCCCGGGCGCGCCGGGCAGTGCTCGAGCACGCTGTCCGGCACCGGCGTGAGCAACCAGCGCCGGCACTGGCTCAGGCCGTAGAAGAGCGGTCGACCCAGGCCCAGCAGCGCAGCACGATCGAGCAGCGCATCCCAGAACCCGGCTCGGTCGGCCTGGCGGCGCAGCAGGCTGTCCAGGTCGGCCAGGTCGCGCAGCCCATGGCCCCACTCGCCCTCGTGCATCAGGTGCGTGGCGCTGTGCAGGATCTGGTCCAGTGCCGATGGCAGGCTGAAGCGCGGGAACTCGGCGACCGGCTCGGAGGCCGCGAGCAGCGGCGCGCTGTGGGTCTTGAGGCGCGCGGTCAGCGGCAGGATGTTGTGGTGCAGGTCGAGATTGGTCTGGCGCCGCAGATGGATCATCGGCGGCAGCTCGTGCATCCATTGCCGGTAGTAGCGCTCGTCGTAGGCGGTGCCGGCGGCGCAGACCCAACCGGTCAACATCAAAGCCGCTTCCGCTTCGTCCAGTTGCTCGCGGGAGACCAGGAGGTCGATGTCCGAGAACAGCCGGCCGGGCGCTGGCGGCAGGTCGCCGGCCACGTAGGCCGCGCCCTTGAGCAGCAGCACCGGACCGGGCAGCGCCGCCAGGTCGCGCGACAGTTGCACGAGTTCCCAGCGCACCGCGCGGCGCTGTTCGGCCGACACCGCCAGCAGTGCGCGCATCTGGCGGCGTACCGGCAGCGGCAGTTTCGGCTCGACGCCGGCCTCATGCGCGAGCGCGCCCAGGCGAGCCAGCACGCCAGCCGACAGCGCCTGGCGCAGCAACAAGTCCCAGGTGGCGTCGTCGTGCGAAGCCATGCACGCCGGCTCGCGCAACGACCGCAGCAATGGCGTCCAGCTAGGCGTCATCGGGGCAGGCCGTCCAGCGCAGCCAGGCCGTCAGGCAGGTCGGAATAGCTGAAGTCCCAGCAACGGCAGGTGTCGATGAGATCGGCCGTCAGCTCGAAACCCAGCCGCCCCAGCAGGCTGTAGTTGAAGGCATGGGCCGCCAGCCGTTCGAAGGCCAAGGCCTTGTTGACCGGTTGCAGCTGCGTGCTCGCGCCGGCCCGCCAGCGTGGAAAGATCACCTGCGTAGGGCGGACCTTCTGCCGACGCCGGGTCACGCTGGTTGCCGAAGGGCGCATGTGCGAGACCGTCCCCTTGTGCGTGTCCCGCGCCGCCTCACCCAGCACGGCGTCCGGCGCAAAACCGCGGATCACGTCGATGGACTGGTTCTTCAGGCTGACCGGGCGCGCCAGCGGCGACGCCTGGCCGTCGTCGCGATCGATCATGGCCATTTCATCGGACAGCAGCCGCCAGCCCGACAGCATGAGCGCAGCGGTCAGCGTGCTCTTGCCCGCGCCCGGGTCGCCCGGCATGACCAGGCACTGGCCGTCTTTCTCCAGCACCGCGGCATGGAAGAGCAGGTAATGGTTGGCCTGGCTGGCCAGGCACCAGTTCATGCCCCACTCCAGCAGCGCGAAGGCGTGGTCGGCGGGCAGCGGCAGGAACGGGCTGTGCTGGTCCAGCCGGAATTCCACCTGGCTGCCCAGCCAGCGGCGCATGCCACGGACCGGTTGCACGTGAATGTGGAAGTCGGCGATACCGCCGTCGGGCTCGATCGGGAAATCGGCATACAGCGTCGCCAGACCGGCGGCGACCGGCGGGCAACGGCTGTGGATGCGGTACGCGAACGGTCCGGTGCTCAGCGTCAGGCCGTTGCGCAGCCGCTGATGCAGTTCCTGCTCGGTCAGCGAACCGACCGTCAGCATCGCTGCACGAGCAGCAGTTGCTCGAGCTGTTGCAGGGCGTCGGTGGCCTCGGCCTCATCGGCGTCGATCAGCGCGGCCAGTTCGCCAAGCGTCGCGGGGGGCTGCTGGCCCAGCCGCTGCAGGGCCGGAATGAGCCAGGCCGCCAGGCGATGGGTGTCGTTGGACAGCGCGTGATGGACCACGCAGTCGTCGCCCCAGACCCGGATCGCCAGATCTGCGCCGTAGCTGAGCGTCCAGTGGATCGTGGGCAGAGATTCGAGAGGCGTCACGGCGTCATCGGGCAAAAAGGACTTCGGGCGTCGCAATGGACGCCCGAAGTGTCACACCGAGTCGCCTCAGGTTCAGGAGTACAGACTCTGGAAATACGCCAGCACCTGGTTCTCGTCCCAGTACACGGACCCGTTGACTTGGTACTTGCCACCTGCCGGGCACACGGCGTTGAACATCTTGATCGCCTGTCCAACCGTGATCGGGTAGTCGCTGCCGACATTGAGCGCGTTCAGAATCGTCGCGACCAGCGAGCGGCCGAGCGCATAGATCATCGTGTCATTCAGGCCGCCGGGGGTGTTCAGCACCTGCAACAGCGTCGCCTTGGCCGTGCAGGTTCCGAAGGCAGAGTCGCGGTAGCCGTAGACGACGCAGTTGGAGGATGCGTTCTTGCAGCGGAACGCGTCGGCCAGTGTCTGACCGCCACCCGAGAAGCCGCCGAATGTCGTGCCCTTGTTGTTGTTGGCAAAGGTGCAGTTGCCATAGGGCATGACGCCCTTGAGTGCCCCAGCCGGCCAGGACGTCGCGTTCTTCCAATAGCCAGGTGACTTGCCGATGGTCTTGCAATCCACCTTGCCCGGGCGAGGCGACGTATTGCCGGAAATCTTCCCGGATACGGTGCAGTTGTAGGGCTGGGTGGCCAGCGCCGGCTTGCTCAGAAGGCTGCCCAGCACCACCGGCGTCGCGGCCCCCGCCTTGGCAAATTGCCGGCGGGACGCACTCACCCGGCGGGCCGCAGGCAGCGACAAGGGCGGTTCTTGTGAACCGCCCTGCTCGTGATCGGAGGGAGTGCGCTCATTCATATTGGGACCTTGCTTTGCCTGCGCAACACCGGTTGCATGGCTTGGACGGCGGCAATGCTAGTGCAGCCATATGAGCCGTCGAAGACAGTGTTTCACAGAAGCGGCGGGCGTCGATAGGCCCGGTCCCCCCTCGAACGGGTGGCAGCCGGCCTCACAGGGCAGGGGTGGTGAATGTGTCACAAACTTTCAAATCACCCCCTTCGAGGCCGCGCTTGAACCAGCGCACCCGCTGAGCGCTGCTGCCGTGGGTGAAGCTTTCCGGCACGACGGCGCCGCGGCTGCGCTTTTGCAGCGTGTCGTCGCCGATCTGCGATGCGGCGTTCAGCCCCTCCTCGATGTCGCCCGCCTCAAGCCAGCCTTTGCTGCGCTGCGACAAACCCGCCCAGACGCCGGCGAAGCAATCGGCCTGCAATTCCAGCCGAACGCTCATGGCGTTCATCTCCCGCTCCGAGACCCGGCCGCGGGCCTGGTCGAGCTTCTCGGTCGTGCCCATGAGGTTCTGCAAGTGGTGGCCCACCTCGTGCGCGATGACGTACGCCTGAGCAAAGTCGCCCGGCGCGCCCAGGCGCTGGCGCAGCGTGTCGTAGAAGGCGAGGTCGATGTAGACCTTGCGATCCGCCGGGCAGTAGAACGGCCCCATGGCCGCCTCGCCGGTGCCACATGCCGTGGGGTACTGGTCGCGGAAGATGACCAGGCGAGGCGCGGCGTACTGCTGGCCGCTGCGTTGAAAGTAAGCGCCCCAGACGTCCTCGGTGTCGGCCAGGACGACGCTGACAAAGCGCGCCGCCGGGTCGGTCGGATGGGAGGGTTCGGGCGCAGATTCCTGGACGGGCGCCCCGCCGCCCTCCAGCATGCCCAGCATCGTCAGTGGATTGATGCCCAGGGCCCAGGAGGCCAGCAGGGCCACGACGACGCCGCCGATGCCCAGCCCGCGTCCACCGATCGGCAGCCCGCCCCGGCCCCGGCCGCCGCTACCGCGGGCGTCCTGGACGTTGTCGCTCTCGCGCTGGCCTTCCCATTTCATGCTGCTCTCCTGGTTGTCGGCCCATCCTACGGCCCATGCCGGCGAACTTGCAGTCCGTCGCCCGGTGAGGGCAAGGCGCGGGCCCGCTGGCCACACTGCCGCGTCGCCGAACCGGAGCCTTGCATGAAACGACTCGCCTCGCTGACCCTGCTCACCGCCTTCGCCGTCAGCGCCGGCGCGACCGGCGAAGACGATTGGAAACTGCGTATCAAGAAGGAGGCCGATGGCTGGTCGGCCAGTTTCAGCGGCCCGATCCAGTACGGCAGCGGCCACAACCGCATCAAGGGCTCCGGCATCAAGGTGGAGAAGACCCGGGCGCTGGGGGGCTTCAGCAAGCTCCGCATCGAGGGCCCCTTTGACGTCAGGCTGACGCAGGCAAACAGCGACCAGGTCACCGTCGTCGCCGACGACAACATCGAGCCGCTGGTCGAAACCGCCGTCGAGGGCGACAGCCTCGTCGTGCGCATGAAGCGTGACGCCGGCTTCACGACGCGCTCGGCACCGGTCGTGCGCGTCGATGCCCGGATGCTGCAGGCCGCCACGGTGAACGGCTCGGGCGACCTGACGGTGGAGCGCCTGAAGGGCGAGGGTTTCAGTCTGAATGTCTCCGGCTCGGGTGACGTGCATGTCGGTCTGGTCGAGCTGAAGGACCTGAGCGTGGGCATCAGCGGCTCGGGCGATGTGCGCCTGGCCGGCCGCGCCGAGCAGCAGAGCTGGACCATCAGCGGTTCCGGTGATGTGGACGCCCGCGCGCTGGCCGGGCGCACGGCCAAGGTGTCCATCAACGGCTCCGGCGATGTGGCGCTGGGTGTGACCGAGCAGTTGGACGTACAGCTCAGCGGCTCGGGTGATCTCAGCTATGCGGGCCGGCCGCAGTTGCGCCAAAGCGTCAGCGGTTCGGGCGAAATTCACCGCCGGTGAGTTCCAATCGCCCGGGTGAATCCGAGCGATCTCTGGTGGCAGGCGCTGGCCGACGGCCCGGTGCTGCTGGCCGTGTTCGATGGCGACGGACGGCTGCGGCTGGCCAATGCGGCCTATCGCGCCGCCTGGGGGTTGGGCGTGGACGAACGGCCGACCTGGGCCGAGATGGGCACGGCGGCTGCTGCGGCCGGCACGGGTCCGGTCGACGCGCCGGCGCGGCGTCCACGCACGGCGCCGTCAGGCCATGAACAAAGCTGGCGCGACGGTCGGCGCCTTTGGTGGGTGGAGCAGGCTGCTGGCGATGGGGGCTGGACCAGCACCGGCGTCGACATCAGCGCCCTGGCCCGGCCGCGGCCGCCGTCGGGCCAGCTGCTGCCGGCGCAAGCAGGGCTGGAGCTGCTGCAATCCCTGCTGACCGACCCGCGCGCCTGGCCGCTGTGCGTCGCGACGGCACCGCCTGGCGCCGACGCCAGCGCCTTGCTTGCACAGATCCGGGGTGAGGACGGCTGCGCCCGGCTGGACGACGGGCGGCTCCTGCTCATGTTGCCGTCCACCGGTCCGTCGCAGGCGGCCGCCCTGGTCGAGCGCCTCGGCGGCCTGGCGCTCACCGAGGCGCATTGGGGCGAATCGGCGCCGGCGCTGCTGCTCAGAGCCTAGGCCGCCCGGCTCACTCCCGGCGGCCGAGCTTCAGGTCGCGCCCCTGCGCCTGAGCCGGCGCGGGCAGGCCGGCGAGGACTGCCAGCGTCGGTGCCAGGTCGGCCACCTCGACACGGGTTTTGATCTCGCCCTGGCCGACATAGGTCGGTCCCCAGAACATCAGCGGCACGTGCGTGTCGTACTCGTAGGGGCTGCCGTGGGTGCTGCCGCCCGGGCGGTAGCTGTAGATCCAGTGAGGCTTCAGCACGATCTGCAATTGAGCGGCGCGCGTCGGGTCGAAGGACTTGCGCATCGCCTCCAGATAGGGCGTCGCCGTGTCGGTGCCGAGCATCTGCTCGCGCGTGAAGACGGCGGCGACGCCGGGCAGCTTCAGCAGCTCCTCGCGCGCGGCGGCCTGCACGTCGGCGAACTTCAGGCCCCGTTCGGCGGCCAGCTTGTCGTTCAGCAGCAGGCCCGAGGCGGAGAAATCGCGCGCCAGCTTGTCGACGCCGAACCTGGCCGACAGCGCCGTGTTGACCACGGCCAGCGATGGCCCGCCGCTGAAGCGCCCGGCGTCGCGGCCTTGGGTCGCGGCCCATTCCGGCGTGTCGCTGAAGCCATGGTCGGCGGTCAGCGCGAGCACGTAGTTGCCGGCGCCGACCTGGCTGTCCAGGAACTGGAAGAAGGCCTGCAGGTGGCGGTCCAGGTGCAGCGTGTGGTCGTGGGACAGCCGGGACTCCGGCCCGAAGGCGTGGTTGATGTAGTCATGGCTGGACAGGCTGACCGACAGGATGTCCTGCACGCCCCGCTGGCCGAGCTTTTCGTGGGTGACGGCGGCGCGGGCGAATGCCAGCGTCAACTCGTCGCCGAACGGTGAGGCCAGCAGGCCGCTGTAGAAACGCGGGCCGGGGCCATCCATCTTGTCGCCGATGACGGCGGGCAGCCGGTTGCCGTTGCCGCTGGCGACCTGCCAGGGCTGGCCGTCGGGCGCCGAGCGCGCGTAGCCGGCCTCGGATAGGAGGGGCGCCCAGGTCTTCTTGAAGAAGGCGTCGGCGGGCTTGGCGGCGTTGAAATCCGTCACCCACTGCGGGTGGCGCGGCATGTAGTAGGTGCTGGACGCGAAGCGGCCCGTCTCCGTCATGTACATGTAGGCGGTGCCCTTGTGGCCGGCAGGCAGGATGGCGCCACGGTCCTTGCCCGAGATGCCGATGACCTTGGACTCTGGCGAGCGCGCGCGCAGCACATCGCCCAGCGTCTCGACCTTGAGATTGCGCGGGCTGGTGCCGGCGAGCGGCGCGGTCGGGCTGTCGATGTACTGGTAGTCCGAATCCCCGGTGTTGTAGACCTGGGCGCCGGTCGCCGGGTCGCGCCACTCGTTGCCGATGATGCCGCTGCGCTGCGGGTGGGCACCGGAGAGCATCACCGCATGCCCGGCCGCCGTGACCGTGTGGCCATGGCCGTAGTGGGCGTTGGCGAACCAGCGGCCGCGGTCGAGGAAGCGCGCGAAGCCGTCGGGCGCCAACTGCTCGCGGTAGCCGCTGATCTGGCGCATCGGCAGGCCGTCGATGACAACCAGCACCAGCAGCTTCGGCACCGGCTGCGGCGCTGCCACGGGCGGCGTACCCGTCGTGCTGCAGGCGGACAGGGCGGCGGCAACGAGTGCCAGACTCAGCAGGCGGCGACGGTGGAGCATCATGACGACTTTGTGGCAGCGGGAGCGCGAGCTTACGTCGTTCACGTGGCGTCACGTCTGCTGGGTTTCTTAGGGGGCCGGCGCGCCACGGGTCGCCCCTGAGGCGCCCGACAATGCCGGCTTGCACGCCATGCCCCAGCCCGACGAATTCGATCCCACGCATGCCCTGGACGGCTGGCGCGCGCCGGCGCCCGCGCCGCTGCAGGAGCTGGAGTTGCGCAGCCTGCTGAAGGTGGGCGGTGCTGGTCTGGACGAGGCCAAGAGGGCCCGGATGAAGGCGCGTGGCTATGAGCTCGACGACGTCGAGGACATCGAGCTGCGCGAAGCGCTCCCCTTGCCCGCCGTCGTCATCGACGCTCCCAAGCTCGATCTGCCGGCCGCTCCGGCCCCGGCCGACGCGCGCCTGCTGCGCCAATGGCAACCCCAGGCCTGGACGGCGCTGGCACGCCGCGTCCGCGGCGCCAGCGCCGAGGTGGTGCAGACGCTCAAGGGTCCCATCGTCGAAAACCATGCGCCGCAATGGTTGTGCGGGCTGTGGCCACCGCAGCGCCTGGACGCGCCGCTGCTCGGCCGCTGGCCCGAGATGGCCATCCTGGTCAGCGCGGAGACGCAGTTTGGCGCCGTGCACCAGTTGCTCGCCCAGCTGCCGGCCGCGGCCCTGCTGTGGCCGGCCGAGCTCGACACGGACTGGGGCCTGCTGGCCAATCTCGTGCTGCATCACGATGCCAACCTGCGCCCCGCGCACATCCAGGCACTGCAGGAGCTCGTCGAGTCCGAGCGCCGCGCGAGCTTCGCCCGGGTCAACGACGGCTATGTCCGCCAGGGCGACGTCGCAAGGCGGCGCGCATGAACCCTGCATGCCCGCGCGAGAGGCTGCCCCGATGAGCGGCCAGGCGCCGTGCCTGGACATCGCCGGGAACGTCGCGCGCATCACGCTGCGCCGGCCCCGCCTGGCCAACCGGCTCGCCGCCGAGGATCTCGACGCGCTGCGCGGTTTTCTTGACGAGGTCGACGCGAACGCCGACGTGCGCGTGCTCGTGCTGGCCGGCGAAGGCAAGCACTTTTGCAGCGGCTTCGACCTCGGCGCCCTGGGTGCCATCGACGCCGGCGCACGCTTCGGCGAACTGGCCGATGCGCTGGAGGCCGCCCGCCCCATCACCATCGCGCGCCTGCATGGCGGCGTCTACGGTGGTGCGGCCGACCTGTCGCTGGCCTGCGACTTCCGCCTCGGCGCGCCGGCCTGCGAGATGTTCGTGCCGGCGGCGCGCGTCGGGCTGCATTTCTATGCCGGCGGCCTGCAGCGGTTCGTCAACCGCCTGGGCCTGGCGACGGCCAAGCAGGTGCTGCTGGCCGGGCGCACGCTGGATGCATCGGCGCTGCTGGGTTGCGGCTACTTGGACCAACGGCTCCCCGATGTCGAGACGCTGGACGCGGCGCTGGCCGCCCTGACGGCGCAACTGCTGGCCATGGCGCCGCTGGCCCTGCTGCCGATGAAGCAGCATTTGAACGCCATCGCCGCCGGCCGGCTCGATGCGGAGCGCCTCGCCAGCGACATCCTGAAGGCGCGCGATTCGGCCGATCTGGTCGAAGGCCAGGCCGCCTGGGCGGCCAAAAGGCCGGCCAAGTTCAAGGGGTGTTGAAAGCCCTAGCCCTGGGGCTTCGCACATCGTGGAAAATACGGGGCCCGCGCGTTTGCCCACGCGCCCCTCTTTACAACACTCTTCGACAGGACCAGCGTGGCCAAAGATACCACCAAGACCACCATCGAAGCGGATGGTCTGCGCTACCGCTCCAAAGCCCCAGGCTCGCCGTTCGCGGCGACCTCTTCCTTCGGCGCAGCAACGATGTCTTGCTTCCTCTGTGGCAAGCACCGCCCACGCGCGATGCTCAAGTCCAAGAAGCTATTGGGCAAGTCCCAGCCCGTCTGCTCGCCGTCCTGCAAGGAGCTGGACGCGCAGATCGCTGCTAAATAGTGGCCCCCGCCCGCGGATACGCGGGCTGACCCCCCGAGGGGGTCGATTCATTGGCGGGCCTTGGCCCATCAATGAATCGAGCAGCGCCGCCTTGGGAGCGGCCCGGCGGTCGGCGCTATCAAGGCACTGCGCCTTGCTGGTGCCCATGGGCGGCCTCGGCCGCCGTCATCCTTGCCGGAAGCAGCGCCCGCACACCGAGCGGTAGCGCGCATTCCCGCCAATCTCTACCTGGGCGCCTTGCGTGACCTTGCGGTTGGCGGCATCGACGCGCATGTTCATCGTCGCCTTGCGCCCGCAGTCGCAGATCGTCTTCATCTCGTCCATCTCGTCGGCCAGCGCCAGCAGCGTGGCCGAGCCGGGGAAGAGTTCGCCCTGGAAGTCCGTGCGCAGGCCGTAGCAGATCGCGGGCAGGTTGCGCAGGTGCGCCATCTCGTGCAGCTGCTGCACCTGGCGCTTGGTCAGGAACTGCGCCTCGTCGATGAGGATGCAGGCAATGCCCGGGCTGTCGTCGTTCTGGCCCATCAGGGCGATGAAGTCGGTGTCGGCATCGAACTGCTCGACTTCCCGCTGCGGCCCCAGCCGGGAGGTGACGAAGCCGCGCCCGTAGCGGTCGTCCAGCCGGGCCGTGAAGATGCGCACGCGGTGGCCGCGTTCCTCGTAGTTGTGAGCCACCTGCAGCAGGGCGGTGGATTTGCCAGCGTTCATCGCGGCATAGCGGAAAAAGAGCTTGGCCATGGGGTCGTCGAGAGCAGGGGTTCATTGTCCCCGGCGGCCGACCCCGTGCTTTGGGGGTAGGGGAAGCCCGAGGTTTGGGGCGGTTTGCAGCCAAACCGCGGGCTTGCGAGATGGCGCTGTCATCTGCGCTGTGACCCAATTTACGCTTCGTCCCGAACTGTCTGAAGAATGAGCAAAGACACCGTGACCGCCGTCCGCCAGGATGGCCTGCGCTACCAGTCGAAAGTAGGCGGTTCGCCTTTCCTCGGCAGCGGCCACACCCGCTCCTGCTTCAAATGCGGCAAGCACCGTGCGCCCGCCAGCCTGCAGTCCATCCGGCTGCTCGGCCGCAACGAGGTGGTCTGCAAGCCCAACTGCAAGACCTTGCCGTAGTCATTTCATTGCCGGCGGCGCCAGGAGGTGCCGCCCGAGCGGCCTCGGCGCCCCAGCGGTTGACTGGCCGCAACGCATTGCATAGCATGCTATGTATGTTGTTGCGGCAGGAGGCGAGGTGGTCGAGGACGTTGTCAAGGAACTGGGCCATCTGAGCCTGGGCACGCGGCTCAAGCGGATCGGCGAGACGCTGCAGGCGCAGACGCAGGCCGTGCTCGCGGCGCATGGCTTCGAGCAGCCCGCCGCCTACTTTCCGCTGCTGGCCGCACTGGACCGGCTGGGGCCGCTGAGCGTCGGCGAGTTGAGCCAGGCCATCGGCGTCAGCCAGCCCGTCATCACGCGTTCGCTGCGCGGGCTGGAGGACGACGGCCTCATCGGCTCCGAGACGTCGCTGGAAGACCGGCGCGTGCGTCGCATCGCGCTCAGCCGCAAGGGCCGTGGCCTGGTGCAGCGCTCGCAGCGCGAGGCGTGGCCGGCCATCGAGGCCGCCGTGGCCCAGGCCTGCGTGGGGCTCCGTGGTGACCTGCTCACCCAGCTCGCCGCGCTGGAAGACGCGCTCGCCGAAGCGCCGCTGCTGAACCGG
>Ga0307414_10001657_pt1 | contig 11585 bp, 9 predicted proteins | sample DK1Ometagenome_FD_203804 | JGI IMG/M metagenome (GOLD analysis project Ga0307414, IMG submission 203804) | Maize rhizosphere microbial communities from greenhouse at UC Davis, California, United States - DK15-O-3 | ecosystem: Host-associated > Plants > Roots > Rhizosphere > Soil | place: USA...
CGCTTCGGCAGGTGCCGCGCGAGGGCCGTCAGCCTTTCGTCCGCAAGCCGATGATGGCGGTTCGCGGCGCCGATGATACGGCCGTTCCACGTCGCGAGCTGCGCCTGCAACTCGGCGCGCACCGGCACCGCCATCTCGGCCGCCGCAGTCGGGGTCGGCGCGCGGACGTCGGCGGCATAATCGGCCAGCGTCACGTCAGTCTCGTGCCCCACCGCGCTGATCGTCGGGATGCGGCAATCGGCGATCGCACGCACGACGACCTCTTCGTTGAACGCCCACAGATCCTCGATCGACCCGCCGCCGCGCGCGACGATGACCAGATCGGGACGCGGCACCGGCCCGCCAGGCTCGATGGCGTCGAAGCCGCGGATCGCACCCGCGACCTGCGCTGCCGCGCCGTCGCCCTGCACCAGCACCGGCCACACGATCACATGCGTTGGGCAGCGGTCGGCCAGCCGGTGCAGGATATCGCGGATCACCGCGCCGGTCGGCGAGGTCACGACCCCGATCGTGCGCGGCAGATAGGGCAGCTGGTCATATTTTCGCTCGCGGTCGAACAGTCCCTCGGCGCCGAGCCGCGCCTTGAGCTTTTCGAACAGCAGCATCAGTGCGCCTTCGCCCGCCACTTCGAGCGTATCGACGACGAGCTGATATTTGGAGCGCCCCGGATAGGTGGTGAGCTTGCCCGTCGCGATCACCTCGATCCCGTCCTCGGGCCGGAACGCCAGCCGCCCCGCCTGCCCCTTCCACATCACCATGTCGATCAGCGCATTGTCATCCTTCAGCGCCGCATAGAAATGCCCGGACGCCGCGCGCTTTGCCCCCGACAATTCACCTCGCACGCGCACGCGCGCGAAGCCGTCCTCGACCGTGCGCTTGATCGCCGCCGACAATTGGCTGACGGATAAGGCAGGCGCATTGTCCCCCGGCGTCGCCTCGGCTAACAGCCGCGCGTCGGTGCCATCGTCGGACGCCGTATCGGGAAAAGGGACAGACATGAATATCCTGCTGGTCGGATCGGGGGGCCGCGAACATGCGCTGAGCTGGCAGTTGGCACAATCGCCAAGCTGCGCCAAGCTCTATGCCGCACCGGGCAACCCGGGAATCGAGCTTTACGCCGAATGCGTGCCCGTGGCCGCCGACGATCTCGACGGGCTGGTCGCCTTTGTGAAGGCGCATGCGATCGACCTCGTCGTCGTCGGCCCCGAAGCGCCGCTCGTCGCGGGCCTCGCCGACCGGCTGCGCGCCATCGACATCCCGGCGTTCGGTCCCTCGGCCGCCGCCGCCCGGCTCGAGGGTTCCAAGGGCTTCACCAAGGATCTCTGCGCACGCGCCCACATCCCGACCGCTGCCTATGTCCGCTGCACCAGCGCGGATGAGGCGCTCGCGGTGCTCGAAGGTTTTTCGATCCCCGTCGTGATCAAGGCTGACGGACTCGCGGCGGGCAAGGGCGTGATCATCGCCGAAACGCGCGAAGACGCCGAAGCTGCGATCGAGGATATGTTCGACGGCGCCTTCGGCAGCGCGGGCGCCGAGGTGGTGATCGAGGAATTTATGACCGGCGAGGAAGCGAGCTTCTTCGCCCTTTCCGACGGTACCGACGTCATCGCTTTCGGCAGCGCGCAGGATCACAAGCGCGTTGGCGACGGCGATGTGGGACCGAACACCGGCGGCATGGGCGCCTACAGCCCCGCGCCCGTCCTCACCGCAGACCTCGAGGCCGCGGTCATGGACCGCATCATCCGGCCGACGGTGGCGACGCTCGCCGCGGAGGGCACGCCCTATGTCGGCGTGCTCTTCGCCGGGCTGATGCTCACGGGCGAAGGGCCCAAGCTGATCGAATATAATTGCCGGTTCGGCGACCCCGAGTGTCAGGTGCTGATGATGCGCTTCAAGGGCGATTTCGCGGCGCTGCTCCACGCCGCCGCAACCGGCGCGCTCGCCGGCGCCGAAGCCCCGGCCTTTTCGCACGACTATGCACTCACCGTCGTGATGGCGGCGAAGGGCTATCCGGCGACCCCCGAAAAGGGCGGCGCGATTCGCGGCATCGCCGATGCAGAGGCGGGCGGCGTGCGTGTCTTTCATGCGGGAACGGCGCGCGACGATCGCACCCTCGTCGCCGCCGGCGGCCGCGTCCTCAATGTGACCGCCACCGGCAAGAGCGTGACCGAAGCGCAGGCGCACGCCTATGCCGCGGTCGACAAGCTCGACTTCCCCAGCGGCTTCTGCCGCCGCGACATTGGTTGGAGAGAGATCGCGCGCGAGGCGCGCTAAGGGGCTGGCGCGAGGCAGCCCGCGAGGCGGGTGACAAGGGTGGACGTGCGCGAAAACGCGGAATAGGCTGGACAAAAGTCACAAGCGGAGAAGATCATGACCTGGCTTCAGGAAAACTGGATTATCGCGGTCGTCGGCCTTGTCGTTGCCGTCGTGCTTTTGTGGTTGCTGTTCGGACGCTCGAAGCCTGCCGAAATTGCGCCGCCGGCCGTGGAACCGACGAAGCCCGCCAAACCGCTCGAACCGGCGAAGCCCGACATCATCGCCGCCGAACCCGCGCGCTTCAAGCCGATCGAGCCCAAACCCCAGCCCGTCGCCCCCGCGCCGCCGCCCGCGCCCGTTGCGAAGGCAACGCCGCCCGAGCCTGTTCCCGCGCCCGCGACCATCGCCGAAGCGGCCCCCAAGCCCACGGCCAAACCGAAAGCCGCCGCAAAAAAAGCCGCGACCAAGCAACCCATGGCAAAAGCCCCTGCCGAGCCTGCGGCAAAGGCGGCGGCCAAACCTGCGGCGAAAAAGGCGGCTGCAAAACCGGCGCCGGCCGAAGCCGCCCCGATCCCGGAGGAACCGACCGTTCCGCCCCCGGCCGCGGCGAAACCCGCGCCCAAGGCGGCAAAAACTACGGCCGACAATCTGCAACTGCTGAAGGGCGTCGGCCCCAAGCTCGTCGTGCTGCTGAACGGGCTCGGCGTCACCAGCTTCCAGCAGATCGCCGACTGGACCGAGGCTGACGTCGCGCGGGTGGACGCCGAACTCGGCGCCTTCCAGGGCCGCATCACGCGCGACAATATCGTCGACCAGGCGGGCTATCTGGCGCGCGGCGACAAGGCCGGCTTCGAAGCCAAATATGGCGCGCTCGGCGGCGAGCTCTGAGAAGGCCGACCGCTCCGCCCATTTGTCGCCCAGGCGTGAGGCGGAGCCTGATCTGTCTTTTCATGCAAGGGCCGGCGTGCCCGGGTCCAAGCCCGGGATGACCGAAAACGGCTAAGGGGCAGGGCAGCCTCCCATCCCCGAACGGACCACCGATTTGCGTTGAAACAATTTATTGGCGTTTCAGCGTATAAGGCGGGCTGGCCTGCTCCGCGCGAATCGCGCGCGAAGCGCCGACGGAAATTCGATGCACCCATGAAGCCCGAACTGTCCTTGACCGCCCGTTCGACGTGGCGCGACCCGGTGCCGGAAAAACCGGCGGGGCCGGGGCGTTTCTTTTGGGCGGGGATCGTCGGGGTGGTCGCGGTCGCCTGTCTCGCCCTCCTCCTGTCGAGCGGACAGCTTCGCGCGCCAGCCGTCTTCGGCCCCTACAGCGTGTCGGTACCGCTCGATTTCAAGGCTTATGACCCCGAACGCTGGGCGATCATGAACGCCGAAGACTATCGGACGGCGCTGAAAATCGATCCGACTCTGCCCGACCCGGCGAGCGTGGGTTACGGCGACGCAACGGCGATGCCTCCCGCCGACCCCGCACTGCTGCGCGAGGAAGCCTTCGTCGGGCCGCCCGCCAAACCCTATGTCTTTCGCGGGGTTACGGCGCTCGACCGCGAGCGCGCGCATTATTGCCTGACCGCCGCCATCTATTACGAGGCCGCGTCCGAGACCGACGACGGAATGCGCGGCGTCGCGCAGACGGTGATCAACCGCGTCCGCCATCCAAGCTTTCCCAACACGGTATGCGGCGTCGTCTTTCAGGGATCGCAGCGAGCGGGCGTGTGCCAATTCACCTTCAGCTGCGACGGCGCGATGGCGCGCGCGCCCGAACGGCGCAACTGGCTGCGTGCGAGTCGGGTCGCGTCGGCGGCGCTCGGCGGCACCGTCTTCCCCAAGGTCGGGCTCGCAACGCATTATCACACGCAAGCGATCTGGCCGCGCTGGGGCAAGAGCCTGGTGATGACCAACATCGTCGGCGCTCATATCTTTCACCGTTGGCGCGGCCGCTGGGGTATGCCCGATGCGTTTCGCGCGCCCTATCCGGGCCGCGAGCCGGTTCCGGGCCCCTACCTCCCGCTTGCGCAGCAACTGGCGATCCTCAAGGGCCAGGGCCTCGCCCCCGGTGCCGGGCCCGCGCCGATGCTCGCCGGCCCCGCCGCGTCGCTGCCCGATGTCGCCCCGGCGCCGCTGCCCGGCGCGATGACGTCCCCGGCAACGGTTCCGCCGCCGCCTGCCGCAGCGCCGACCTATACCGACCCGCGGCTCAACCAGTCGGGCCAGATCCGCGAGGAATTCAGCAAGAGCGGAGAGTGGAAAGACTGATATTTTCGGCCTAGGCTTCGCGTATCAGCATGGGAGGCCAGGATGGGGCATGTCAAAGGCATCGGCGGACTGTTTTTCCGGGCGCGCGCGCCCGAAGCACTCGCCCTTTGGTATCGCGAGCGGCTCGGCGTCGGCGGCGGATGCAGCGCCGACGACAGCGTGCCGCCGAACCAGTGGGTCTGGAACGTCGCCGCCGGTCCGCTGGTCTTTGCGCCCTTCAAGGCTGACACCGATTATTTCGCCGCCGATCGCCAGTTCATGATCAACCTGCGCGTCGACGACCTCGACGCCGTGCTGGCGCCGTTTCGCGAGGCGGGCGAGGAAATCATCACGAAGGACGAATGGGATGACCCCGCGATCGGCCGCTTCGCGCGCGTCCACGATCCCGACGGCAATCCGATCGAGCTTTGGGAGCCCCCGAAAAGCTGACATCGTCATCCCGGCGGAGGCCGGGGTGACAATGGTCCCTATCTGCCCTGGCTGCGCCAGCGCTTGACGACGCGCTCGAGGATTTCGGCCTCGCCGCCCGTCTCGCGCCATAGCTTCGAAAAGAGCGGATCGCTCGACGCCGGCCGCTTTTCTTCCTCGAGCGTGTCGAGATGCACACGGATCGGGATCGACACGCCTTCGCCGCAGATGATGCATTCGCGGTTGCGCAGCGCCGGGATCGAATCGATGAAGCCGCGCGCGCCCTCGGGCATCGCGGCTTTCACGAAATGCTGGTCGCGCTCGTTGTTGAGACGCATCGAGATGATCGTGCCGCACTGCGACAGCACGCCTTCGGCCAGATCCGACGGACGCTGGGTGATCAGGCCCAGCGACACGCCATATTTGCGGCCTTCTTTTGCGATCCGCTCGAGGATCTTGCGGACCGCCTGCCCCGTCCCGACGTCTTTCGACGGGATGTAGCGGTGCGCTTCCTCGCAGACGAGCAGGATCGGACGCTGCGGCTCGCCGCGCGACCAGATCGCATAGTCGAAGGTCAGGCGCGACAGCACCGCGACGACGACGCCGGTGATGTCGGAGGGCACGCCCGACACGTCGATGATCGAGATCGGGCGGCCGTCCGACGGCAGGCGGAATATCTTGCCAAGGAAATTCGCCATCGTGTCGGCGACGAGCATGCCCGAGAACATGAAATTATAGCGCGGGTCGGCGCGCATTTCCTCGATCTTGCCCTTGATACGCATGAAGGGCGCCGACGAGGTCGCCTTGTCGAGCTTGCCCATTTCGTTGGTGAGGATGTTGAGCAGGTCGGAAAGCAGGTAGGGAATCGGCGAGTCGACCGTGATCTTGGTCATGCCTTCGGCGAGCCGGTTCTTGGTGCGCGCCTGCAGCAGGCAGCGCGCGAGCACGTCGCAATCGGCCTGGCGGTCACGCCCTTCGGCGGTGACGAAGACTTCGCAATGCTCCTCGAAATTCATCAGCCAATAGGGCATGGCGAGATTGTCGACGTCGAAAAGCGCGCCGGTGCCCTTGAAGGCGGCCGAATATTCACCGTGCGGGTCGATCATCACGATATGCCCCTGCGGGGCGAGCTCGCAAATCTTGTGGAGGATCAGCGCCGCACTCGTCGACTTGCCCGTACCGGTCGATCCGAGCAGCGCGAAATGCTTGCCGAGCATCGCATCGACATAAAGCGAGCCGCGAATATCCTTGGTCGGATAGACGGTGCCGATTTCGACGTGCGCGCGCTCGTCGGCGGCGTATATCTGCTTGAGGTCGGCGCTGGTCGCCGCGAAGACCTGGCTGCCCGGAATCGGATAGCGGGTGACGCCGCGCCGGAAATTATGGATGCGCCCGGTGATTTTTTCCTCTTCACCTTCGCCGAGGAAGTCGATCGTCGCGACGATCAGGCCCTCGCCGCGCGTGTCGAGTTGCTGGTCGCGGATGCTCGCGATCAACCAGATGTTGCCGACGCGGACCTTGACCTGCGCCCCGACCTGGCCCGCCATTGCCACCGCCGCATCGTTCGACGCCGCCAATTTGCCGATGATCGCCGAATCGAGCAGGATGCGCGAAGCCGAGCCCGAAATATCGACGACTTCGCCGATCATCAGGTCGTCGCGATGATGGTTGGTCACCGGCGCGACCGGCGCCGCCACGCCGCCGCCCGCCAGGCGGACGTGCTGTGCCGCTGTCAGATCCCCGGCGCCGAATCCGCCACCTTGCATGTCCATATATCCGCCCCGCCTATTGTGGTCCCGGCTCGCCCTATCGCAGACGAGGGTAAATAGGCCGTGAACTTTGGGCGAAAAGCGGCTGACGAGAACGGGGCTAGCGGCGGCGGAAAATCGCCGAAGCGGCGTAGCCGAGCACCAGCGACAACAGCACCGCGGACAGGCCGTAAAGAAAGCCGTGGCGCTCCGCCGCGAGCGCCACGAAGCGTTCGAACCCGGCCTTGCGGATCTGGACGTCGCGCGATGCAACCGCAAGCACGCGGCCGCGGCTGATCAGATAGGTTTCGGCGCGATAGGTCCCCACCGGAACGCGGGCGGGCACGGGGATGCGCGCGCGATAGAGCACGCCTTCGGTAATTTCGACCGCAGCGGGGTTTTCGACGAAGAGGCCCGCGCGGCGATAGAGGTCGATGAGTCCCGCCTCGAACCGCTCGAGCGTCTTTGCCTCGGAAAATTGGGTCGGCGACATCGACAGATTGGCAAGGCCGAGCTCGAAAATCGCCGCGGTCCGTTCATCGACCAACTTGTCGATCGGGCGCGACGATCCGATCGCGTAAAAGCTCGGCGAAGTGCGCAGGCGGATGCTGCTGGCATTGACCCATATTCCCGCGACGCGGCGCTTTTCGCGTAGCACTATCGGCCGCACCGGGCCCTTGAGAACGACGACGATATCGGCGCGGTCGTCGGGCAGGCGCTGCCCCGGATAGAGGATCGCGCCGAACAGCAGCAGTTCCTCGCCCGTGAAGCTGTACTGGATGTCGATCGCGCGGCTCGACACGTCGGGGACGAGCCGCGGGTCGGCGGCGCCCGCCGCGGTCGCCGGGAGCAGCGCCAGTGCGAATGCGAGGATCAGGGCGCGTGCAGCGGTCATTGCACCGTGTAGATTTCGTCGGGGCGGATGAAGAGATCGACCGCCATCCGCGCCGCGACGAGGAGCACGATGACCGCGAGCGCCATGCGCAGATATTCGGGCTTCACCCGCTGCGCGAAGCGCGCGCCGATCTGCGCGCCGGTGACGCTGCCGAGCAGCAGCAGCCCGGCGAGCACGATATCGACCGCCCCCGTCGTTAGCGCGTGGACCATCGTCGTCGCGATCGTCACGAACAATATCTGGAACAGCGACGTGCCGACGACGACCTGCGTTCCCATGCCGAGCAGGAAGATCATCGCGGGCACCATGATGAAGCCGCCGCCGACGCCGAGCAGCATCGTCAATATGCCGACCACCATGCCGAGGATCAGCGGCGCAAGCGGCGAGATATAGAGGCCCGAGCGATAGAAGCGCCAACGCAGCGGCAGGTTCGCGACCATCGGGTGGTGGCGCCGCTTGCGCGCGGGCGCGGGCAGCCCGGCGCGCATGGTGCGCAGCGCGCCCAAAGCTTCGCGCGCCATGATCCCGCCGACCGAGCCGAGCAGGACGACATAGAGGATGTTGATCACCGTATCGATCTGGCCCCACGCCGTGAGCAGTTCGAACAATCCCGCGCCGACCAGCGAGCCGAGCAGGCCGCCGGCGACGAGCACCGCCCCCATGCGCAGGTCGACCCCGCCGCGTTCGAGATGCGCGAGCGCGCCCGACACGCTGGCGCCGGTCACCTGCGTCGCGGCCGACGCCGCCGCGACCGTGGGCGGAATGCCATAGAAGATAAGCAGCGGCGTCGTCAGGAAGCCGCCGCCGACGCCGAACATGCCCGACAGGAACCCCACCCCGCCGCCCAGCAGGATGATGACCAGCGCATTGACCGAGAGATTGGCGACTGGAAGATAAAGATCCACGAAGGCCCCAAATGCGTATCGACGATACCGGAACGGCGGCGATTCCGCGGACACTAGACCATTTTTGCGGCACGGGGAATCGGCCGCGACGGCTATTTTTTCACGATCAGAAGTCGGCGGCGAGGGTCAGCGCAAGGCCGCTTTCGGGTGTCGCGTCGCCAGCGACGCGCTGGCGCCAGTCGAGCGCGATGCGGCTGCCTTCGCCGACATCGGGCAGGCGCAGCGTCAGCCGCGGCCCGACATCGACGCGCGCCGCGCCGGGCTGCACCGCGCCCGCTGCGAGCGCGCCGAGCCGCAACGAGGTTTCGCCCGCTCCGAGCCGGCGGTCGACAAGGATCGCGCCGTCGGCAAAGCCGTCACGCCGCCGCGCCCCGACGACGCCCGCCTGCGCATAAGCGTCGAGCCGGAACCCGGCGGGTAAAGCAACGTCGGACACCCCGCCGCCAGCCATCACGGCAAGCGCGCTACGCCCCTCCCTTCCCGCGGCAACGCGCTGCTCGATAGCCACATCGACCGGCAGATTTGCAAGCGGCGCGAGCGCGAGGCCGAATGCGACCTCGCGCTGCGCGGGACGCTGCACCGCGACCGTGGCGCGGCCATAGGCGCGCACGCGGCCGGTTTCGCCGAAACCATAGGCGAGCCGAAGGCCGGCCTGGCTACCGCCGAGCTGGCTCGCGGCGCCGAGCGCGTCCGGGGTACCCCCCGACCCGTCGCGCAAATAGAGCCAGCCGCCGAGCGACCAACCCGAAAGCTGCCGCCGGATCCAGAATGGCTCCCCCTGCCCCGGATCGGCGCGCGCGGCGGGCGAAAACGGAAACCATTGCGTTTCGTGCGAACCGACCGCCGAGCGGACGACGCCGCCCGGCCGCGGCGGCAGCAAGCGCGCCATCAACGCGAAGCGAAGGCTGTGGCGATCCGCACCAAGGTCGTCTGCGGGAGGCTCTCCGGCCGCCTCGAACTCTGCCGCAAACGAAGGCCGCACGGCCAAATCCGCGCTCGCGGACGCGCGCCCCGGCATTGCAGCCACGCCAAGCGCACCGACGGAGGGCGCCGGACGTTCGGGAAGGCGGCCTCCCTCCGCGAAGGGCGAAGGCGGAGCCCAGCGCGCGGGCATGGCATCTCGCGGCACCGACATGGCGGGATTCCAGACCATCATGATCCTGAGAGCGGTCCAGCCACCGACGCACAGCAACAGGAAGCGCAGCGGCGGGGCGCCGCGGGGCGCATCGACGCGGCGCGCCATCATCGTGCCACCCGCCGCGCCAGAACCTCCTCATGAACCGGCTCGCTTCGGGGATGGTCGGTCTTGTCCCACACCACCTCGCCCGATCGCAGCATCCGCCAGTAAAGGATGATGGCGCGCCGTGCGGCAAGAATCGCGACCACATTCGAGAAAAAGGCGCGCGGTATCGCAGCCATCGCCTCGCCGGGGCCATACCATCGCGCGGTGAAATGCCCGCGCATTCCAAGCCGCCAGCAGAGCAGCAACAGGTTGAAGGTCAGGAGCAGCCGCAAGCCGTCACCCAGAAGGATCGCATCCCAGCCCAGAACCAGCCGCCCCGCCACACCCAGTAGCGCCACGACGGCCCCCGCATAAGCGGCGAGGAGAATGAGCGAGGCCAGCGGCGCACGCCGATCGCGCCACAGCATCCAGCGCGCGAGCCACGCGCGACCTGCGGGAAGGCCGGGCACCTTGCGCCGCGAACCCGGCCAGCCGAGGTGATCCCATCCGGCGAGCGCGATTCCCGCAATCCAGCGCGATTTCTGCCGCACCGCCTTTTCGATTTCGCCGGGAAAGGCACCCCGCGAGACGATCCTATCGCCCGCCGGCCCGGCCGTGTCGACGAAACGCGTTCCGAGGCCATAGGTGCCGATCAACATGCCGATCTCATAATCTTCGGTCAGGCTGTCGCAGCGAAACGGCTCGCCGCCGCGTTCGATCGCCAACAGCGCCAGTGCGCTTCGCGTCAGCGCGCAACCGACGCCCGCCGACGGCAACGGCAGGCCAAGGCTCGAGCGAACGGCCAGCTCCTTGCCATGCGCCTCGGCAAATTCGTCCGCATAATGACCGCCGATCCAGCGTTCCTTGTGCGCGATCAAGGGCATGACGGGGATTTGCACCATGGCATGCTCGCCAAGATGGCGGCGATAGAGCTGAAGCTCGTCGGGATGCACATGGTCCTCGGCATCGTGAAGGACGATCGCGGCGAAGCGCATGCCCTCGGCGCGTTCGTCCTCGCCAAGCGCCGCCCAGAGCCGGTTGAGATTGTCGCCCTTGGTCGTCGGCCCCTCGCGGCTGCCGATCACCAACCGCAGCCGCCGGTCGCGCGCGACCAGCGGCGACACGGCGAACAGCGTCGCGGCGTCGTTGGGGTAGCAGCCGACATAAAGCCGGAAATCCTCCCCTTGCCACGCCGCCATAGTCCGATGCAGCATCGCCGGAAGCACTTCGGCTTCGTCCCACGCCGGCACGAAGATCGCAAAGCGTCCGTCGATTGGCGGGGCATCGGGCGCCGGCGCCGGGTCACGGCGGCGCGTCGCCAGCCACAAGGCGTCGAACAGCAGATCGTCGAGCCCGATCAGCAATATTCCCACCGATGCGAACAGCATCAGTTCATGACCGGCGCCGAACACCAGCCATTCCAGCCATGCGGTCGACAGCCCCAATATGCTAGCCCCGCGCCCCCCGATGACCTAATGTCATCCGTACCTATAGTGCTAGTGAATGGAGACGGTTTGTAAAGTCGGCGCCATTCCGCCGGTTATTGTCAAACTGACTGACGAAATAAGGAAATAGCTTACCCATGACTCGCAGTTTTCCGCCCCGTTCTGCATTGCGTGATTTTCTGGAGAGCGAGAGTGCCGGCGGCATGCTGCTCATTTTCGCCGCCATTTTGGCGATGATTGTCGCCAATTCGGCATTCGCCGAGACGTATGAGCACGCGATTCACGCGGTGACCGGCCCGGTACTCACCGACAAGCTCGGCCCGATGACCGTTCACCTGTGGATCAACGACGGGTTGATGGCGGTGTTTTTCCTGCTCGTCGGGCTGGAGATCAAGCGCGAGTTCGTTGATGGGCGGCTGGCGAGTTGGGACCGGCGGCGGTTGC
>Ga0307414_10001658_pt1 | contig 11579 bp, 9 predicted proteins | sample DK1Ometagenome_FD_203804 | JGI IMG/M metagenome (GOLD analysis project Ga0307414, IMG submission 203804) | Maize rhizosphere microbial communities from greenhouse at UC Davis, California, United States - DK15-O-3 | ecosystem: Host-associated > Plants > Roots > Rhizosphere > Soil | place: USA...
GCAACGGTGTTGATCAGTTTCAAGTCTTGGTTTTCAGGATCGATGATCATCCTTGGATGAGGGAAAAAGGTCAGGATAACACTTTCTCCTCCGGTTGATTTTGCTAATTCACAAAGTCTTTTGATGATCTTCTGATGTCCGAAATGAACTCCGTCAAAAGTTCCTATGGTAGCAACGGCATTGTCTAGTTTTTTAAACTCAGAAAAATGGTGATATGTTTTCATTAGAAAATCAATATTTCGTAAATATACTCAGACCATTTCCCCATTTAAATGAGCAATTGATTTGAGCTGTTAATTCTTTTAGCGTTAACCTTATCGGTTTTAAAATTTGATTAATGCAGGGACTGGCGCTTTAATACCACTCCACCCTTTATGTCTGCAATTTGTTGCTGGACTACAAAAGCATCCGGATCGATGTTTCGGATTTCAGTTTGTAGTTTCCCCATTTCCAGTTTGGTCAATACCGTATATAAAATGTCAATTTCTTTCTTTACACCGTAGCCACCTTCTCCTTTATAAATAGTGACGCCACGCTTCATCTTTTCTATGATGTATTCTTTTATTTCTGCGTTCTTATCAGAAATGATCGTTACGCCGGTGTATTGCTCCAATCCGTTCACCACAAAATCGATGGTATTGGAAGCAGAAAGGTAAGTTAGAATTGCATACATTGCTGTTTCTACGCCAAGGAAAATGGCCGCAAAAGAAAAAATAATGATATTCAATATCAGGATGATATTACCTACCGTAAGCATGCTTTTTCTACTGATATAGAGCGCAAGTACTTCTGTTCCGTCAATAACGCAACCTCCACGCATGGCCAGCCCAATCCCTCCACCAAGGAAAAATCCGCCAAAAAAGGCAATCAATAAAGGGACGTCGGTAACTGGTTTAAATGGCAATACGATTAAAAACACAGCGAGCGCTGAAATAGCAATGGCGGTCTTAATGGCAAAACCTTTACCGATCTGTTTAAACCCAAGTATAATAAACGGGATATTAATCAGAATGATCAGATAGGATAGTTTTAATCCTGTCAAACTACTGATCAGTAGTGAAATACCGGTAACGCCCCCATCAATAAAATGATTGGGGATTAAAAAGCTTTTTAAGCCAAAACAAGCCGAAACAATGCCACATGTAATCAAAAGGAAGTCTTTTATTGACCTTGCATTTTTACTTTTGAAGTGGCTTTGCATAATTAATTAAGGTTGAGGTGCTGTCGGATTGCCGGATTCTCTTTTACTGCGAAGATAGTTGACTAAATCTGTTACTTCAAATGCATTTTCAAGAAGGAAACTACCGCTCCGTGTACGGGTTAGTTTTGAAAGGTAAGCACCATTGTTTAAATGCTTTCCAAAGTCCGAAATTAAAGATCTGATATAGGTCCCTTTGCTGCAAACGATCCTGAAATCGATTTCAGGAAGTGCAATCCTGGTGATTTCAAAGGTCGGTACAGAAACAAACCTCAGGCGTAATTCCGTTTCTTCCCCACGACGGGCTTTTACATATAAACGCTCTCCGTTTACTTTTACTGCCGAATGGGCAGGTGGATATTGTTGGATTTCTCCTGTAAAAGGAACGGTAGCAGCATAAATAGCATCTTCCGTAATGCCGTCTAAGGAATATTCCTGATCAACGACCGTCTCCATATCGAATGATGGGGTAGAAGCACCCAGGATCATGGTGCCTGTATATTCTTTTTCTTCCGCCTGAAAGGTGTCAATTTGCTTGGTTAATTTACCCGTACAGAGGATCAGCAGACCTGTTGCCAGCGGATCCAGTGTGCCTGCATGTCCTACTTTCAGTTTCAGGGGTTTTAAGGAATTTCTGATTTTCCCTACTACATCAAAGCTCGTCCATTTATAGGGTTTGTTGATGAGTAATAATTCGCCCTCAGCAAAATTAAAGTCTGGAAAGGTTTTCGTATTTAATATATTTTCACTCTCTGTCATTTCAGTACACGCTTTTTAATACGTTTTCTTTGTAAGATTTAAAATCAATAAGGCTTGGATGCTGATGGTTTTGGATTAAGATACATGCAATGGAATGTCAGAAAAATATAAGACAAGAATGACCACAGCTATAATAATTCTATACCAGCCAAATACACGGAAACCATGCTTAGACAAAAATCCGATAAATGATTTAATCGCAATAATTGCCACTATAAAGGCAATCAGATTACCGAAAAGAAGAAGTTTAACATTCTCCGCATTTAGTAAATGGTATCCTTTAAGTAGTTTATACCCCGTTGCTGCACACATTGTTGGTACGGCTAGAAAGAAAGAAAACTCAGCAGCAGCATGTCTACTTAATTTCTGTTGCATTCCTCCGATAATGGTGGCGGCACTTCTGCTTAATCCTGGAAATACAACCGCTAAAACCTGGAAACAGCCAATCTTGAAAGCAGACATATTGGTGATTTCTGTTTCATGATGAATTTCTGGTTTCGTAAATACTTTGTCAATAAACAGGAGAACAATCCCTCCCACTAACAAAATAACAGCTATAAATATTGGATTACCCAATTTTTCATCAATGAAATCATTTAACAATTTTCCGAAAATAAGCGCTGGAATTACCGCAATAATCAGTTTTGCATAAAATTGCCACTTACTGAAGTCAAAAAACTTTTTCCAATAAAGCACCACAACGGCAAGGATAGCACCTAACTGGATTGCGATTTCAAACAGTTTAACGAATTCATCTTTTCCAATCCCCATGATCGCACTTGCAATGACCATGTGGCCGGTTGATGAAACCGGTAGAAATTCAGTTATCCCCTCAATTATTGCGAGAATAAAGGCTTGTAAATAATTCATTAAAGCTTTATTTTTTTAGAATAGCATAAACACCAAATCCAAATCCAAATAGAACGGTCATCGGTGCCAATAAGGTTTTTCTGAAATCGTAAATGTCTGTGGTACCTATCATCAGGATAAAGCCAAGCACGACAATCGCAATGCTAATCAATAGTAATTGATAGTTTTTTTTGGTAAATACAAGTTCCGATTTGTTTTCCTGATTTACAGGAGTGTTTTTTTTCTCTATCATTATCTGTAAAGGTCGTAAATTTTTAGACGTAAATATTTGCTGACAGCAAAGGAGGTACTGATGGCCGTGATAAAGATGCCTACACCTACTAATCCCAGCAAAACGATGCCGAATTCAGTGTAATTTCTTAAAATGACGATTTCAGGAATCTCTCTTTGTGCATAATATAAGATCCCCAAAAGGATTAAGATGGCGATAAAGGCTGCGATCAGCCCATGTAATGCGGCAAGCAAAATGAAAGGCTTGCGAATAAAATTCCGGGTAGCACCTACCAGCTGCATACTCTTAATTAGGAAGCGTTGAGAGTAGATTGCAAGACGGATGGTATTGTTGATCAATGCAATAGAAATGATAAGTAAAATCGCCGCAAAGGCTAAAATGATCAGACCAATGGTATTGATGTTCTTATTTACCATATCAATTAAAGAACTTTGATAGATGACTTCTTTTACCACTGGGTTTTTACTGATATTCGCTTTCAAGGCATCAATGCTTTTGTTATTGGCATAATCTGCTTTTAGATAAACATCGATAGTTGAAAGTAAGGGGTTATAACCTAAGAAGTTTACAAAATCCTCACCCAGGTCTGTGGTCAGATTTCTTGCCGCCATTTCCTTATTTACATATTGTGTGGTTTTAATGGAAGGGGTGGCGTTCAGCTCTTTTTGAAAAGCCAATACATCTGCTTCCTTTGCGCCCTCGTCTACAATAATATTCAACACAATATTTTCTTTAACATAGTTGGAAAGATTTTTAGCATGAACTAATATCAGCCCTAACATGCCCAACATTAGTAGTACCAATGCTATGCTGAAAATTGTAGAAATATAAATGGTTTTTGTCTTCTTAGAAGCATCGCTTACTTCAAATTCTTCCATGTATTTGTTTTTATGTTTTGCGAAAATAAAAAAATATAAGCAACTAATTTAAAATTATAGCCCTTTATCCCTTTTTAATCTTTAATGCTACAACGCATTATCGCTGAAAATAGTTTATTGAAGGTGCTTTAAGTCCAATTTAAGAGACTGAATTACCTTCTTTATGTAAGTGTTTTGTAACATTTCTGTACCAAAAGGAGATTTTGGACGTTATTTTTTGTGTGAAAACGCAAGTATCCGGAGGAAGCTACCATGACTTTTGGAGAAAAGAATGTGAATAAATAGTTACAAAACAAAGAATCATCTATGAAAAAACAAATTACTTTAGTTGCTATGGTTTTATTGATCATCGCAGGAATTGGAACCGGATGTAAGAAAGAAACAGGGGCAGAAAGGTCACTGAAAAAGAAAATAGAAGGAAAGTGGCAGGTGGCCAAAATAGAAACCACCATTGAAGGAGGCCCTATGGAGAGCTATACCGGTGTCGCGGCTGATTTTTTTGAATTCAGAAACGATGAAAATGACCAGGTAGAGGTAAATGTTGGTACAGAACGTATGTTGGGAACTTATGCTGTTCTGGTAACACCTGAAATCAATCTAATGTTGTCTGGAAAATTACTTAACGCTGCGGTCAACACGATTACTGACAATCAATTTGAATTTACAGCTACGGTGAACGGTTCCAGTCCAAAGGAGACAAGGAAATATTTCTTAAAGAGATAGTCCATAAGAAAAGCTGTTCAAATGTTTAAACGATATTATGGACAGCTTTTTTATATTTGCCATCAGCCTGTGTTGTCTTTTATCGTTTTCAGGCTTTTTTATGAGAGAAAAAGATAGCAACTCTAATTTTTTGACAATTATACCTGCGTTTCTCAATAGAAATTCAATATGGCATGATCTCCTGAAATGGACGATTCTTAGCTTATTCGTTGGTTTGGCTGCGGGGACACTATCTGCATTATTCCTGACTTTATTAAACCTGGCTACTGATTTTAGAGAGGCTCATTCTTACTTGCTTTATTTCCTTCCGGCAGCCGGACTGCTGGTTGGCTTATTATACCACCATCGCGGACAAAATGTAGAGCGGGGAAATAATCTGGTCTTCGATACGATTCATAACCCCAAAGATGTCATTCCCTTCAAAATGACACCGCTTGTTTTATCAGGCACGATTATCACTCATTTGTTTGGGGGATCGGCCGGCAGAGAGGGGACAGCCTTGCAAATGGCGGCATCAACTGCTGATCAATTGTACAAACCTTTTCAGTTGAGCTCTGCTGACCGTAGCATCTTACTGATTGCAGGGCTGAGTGCAGGCTTTGCTTCTGTATTTGGAACGCCCTGGGCGGGAGCAGTTTTTGGGATCGAAGTATTGTTGCTTGGTGAAATTCCTAAGAAGGCCATATTTCCGGCTCTTTTAGCAGCTTTTACAGGAGCCCATGTAACGGAACTATGGGGAGTAGGCCATACGCATTATCAAATCAATGTAATCCCTTCGGTGTCCCTGATGGGCGTTGTTTACAGCATCCTCTCCGGAATCGCTTTTAGTGTTGCTGCGGTTTTGTTTGTCAGGCTTACCCATTTATTTTCTATTGCTTTCAAAAAACTAAATTATCCGCCACTACGCCCATTTATCGGTGGTTTAATCGTGCTTCTTCTTGTACTTTTATTGGGAACACATCAATATATCGGATTAGGGATTCCAGTAATTATTAATGCTTTTAATCAGGCCTCCCAAACGGAAGATTTTGCTTTAAAGATTTTGTTGACAGCCATCACGCTTGGGGCAGGCTTTAAAGGTGGAGAAGTGACGCCATTATTTTTTATTGGTGCGACATTGGGGAGTACGCTATCTGTTTTTCTACCTTTACCTGTTGGTTTACTTGCCGGAATGGGATTTGTTGCAGTATTTGCCGGAGCTGCAAAAACACCTCTTGCCTGTTGCATCATGGCATTTGAGTTGTTTGGCATTTCCTGCTGGGTTTATGTAAGCATTGCCTGTGTGGTTGCTTTCCTCGTCTCAGGGCATCACAGCATTTATAATGCCCCTGAAAACAAATCGCCACGCCATTTTTTGTTCGGTAAATTAGGTATTTAAGAAAGGGTTTCTGATCCAACCTTTATTTCCTTATTTTCGCGCTATATATAAGGCATAGCTGTAATGGATTATCAATTTAAAGAAATAGAACAAAAGTGGCAAGAGTTTTGGGCTCAAAACCAAACGTTTAAAGCAGAAGAGCAATCTTCTAAACCTAAGTTTTACGTACTGGATATGTTTCCTTACCCTTCCGGAGCAGGTTTACATGTTGGTCACCCACTAGGTTATATTGCTTCCGATATATTTACCAGATATAAAAGATTAAAAGGATATAATGTGTTGCATCCAATGGGATACGATTCATTTGGTCTGCCTGCAGAGCAATATGCCATACAAACAGGACAACATCCAGCTCTTACTACAGAAGTAAACATCAATACTTACAGAAGACAATTAGACCAGATCGGTTTCTCATTCGACTGGACTAAAGAAGTACGGACCAGTGATCCAGAATACTATAAATGGACGCAATGGATCTTTATGCAGCTTTTCAATTCCTGGTATAACCTGGAAACAGATCGCGCAGAAGACATTACCAGCTTGTTGGAAAAGTTTAATGCTTCGGGAAGTACAGATGTAAAAGCTGTTTGTGATGAAGATACAAAATCTTTCTTGCCAACAGACTGGGCAACAATGACTCATGAGGAAAAACAGGAAGAGTTACTAAAATACCGTTTAACTTATCTAAGAGAAAGTACCGTTAACTGGTGCCCTGCATTGGGAACGGTATTGGCGAATGATGAGGTGAAAGACGGATACTCAGAACGTGGTGGCCATCCGGTAGAACAAAAGAAAATGATGCAATGGAGCATGCGGATTTCTGCTTATGCAGAACGCCTGTTGCAGGGCTTAAATACAATAGACTGGCCGGAGCCGGTAAAAGAAATGCAACGCAACTGGATTGGCAAAAGTGTTGGAGCAAGCGTTCGTTTCAAGATCGAGCCTTCAGAAAAGATAGCTGCGCTTAGTCAGGACTATATCGAAGTTTTTACCACCCGTGTGGATACGATATTCGGGGTTTCTTACCTGGTACTTGCTCCTGAGCATGAGCTGGTCATCGGTTTGACTACTCCTGAACAATTGGATGACGTGAATCATTACATTGCTCAAACTAAAAAGAAGTCTGAACTCGACCGCATGGCGGATGTTAAAGCCGTTTCGGGTGCTTTCACAGGAAGCTATGTGATTAATCCGGTAAGTGGAGAACGAATTCAGTTGTGGATTGCCGATTACGTATTGGCAGGATACGGAACCGGAGCGGTGATGGGAGTGCCTAGTGGAGATCAGCGCGATTGGTTATTTGCAACGAATTTCAAATTACCTATCGTACAGATCCTGGATAGTCAGAAAGACATCGATACCCAGGCGGATTCAACGAAAGAAGGTAAATACATTAATTCCGGTTTTATTAACGGAATGAACTATACAGAAGCAACACAGACTTTAAATGTCTGGTTGGAAGAACAGGAAGTAGGCAAAGCGAAAGTGAATTACCGCATGAGGGATGCTATTTTTGGACGCCAACGTTATTGGGGAGAGCCAATTCCGGTATATTTTAAAGAGGGATTACCCTACCTGATCAATGAAGAAGAATTGCCTTTGATGCTTCCTGAGATTGACAAATACCTACCTACCGAAAGCGGCGAACCGCCACTGGGAAGAGCCGAAGACTGGAGCTATGATGATCAATATGAATACGAACTGAGCACTATGCCAGGTTGGGCTGGGTCGAGCTGGTACTGGTACCGTTATATGGATGCGAAAAACAAATCCGCTTTTGCTTCTAAAGAAGCAATTGAATACTGGAAAGATGTTGATTTATATATCGGAGGTGCAGAACATGCGACCGGACATTTATTGTATAGCCGTTTCTGGAATAAATTCCTGAAAGACCTTGGTCATGTAACTGAGGAAGAGCCTTTCAAAAAGCTGATCAATCAGGGAATGATTCAGGGCAGAAGTAATTTTGTATACCGTGTGGTAGACGAAGAGGGAAGAGGAACAAATACTTTGGTGTCTTATGGACTAAGGAAAGAGTATAAAACATCAGCACTACATGTTGATGTAAATATTGTGGAGAATGAAATTTTAAATATTGAAAAGTTTAAAGTTTTCAGACCTGAATTTGCAGATGCAGAATTTATCCTGGAAAATGGGAAATACATTTGTGGAGTGGAGGTAGAAAAGATGTCAAAATCCAAGTTCAATGTAGTGAACCCGGATGTGCTGATCTCTAGCTATGGTGCCGATACACTAAGAATGTATGAAATGTTCCTGGGACCACTAGAGCAAAGCAAGCCTTGGAATACCAATGGAATCGAAGGCGTGTTTAAGTTCCTTCGTAAATTCTGGCGTTTGTTCCATAATGAAGAGTGGATATTTAATGTTAGCGATTCTGTACCCTCAAAAGCGGAATTGAAAGCTTTGCATAAAATCATTAAAAAGGTGCAGGATGATGTGGAAAGGTTCTCCTTTAATACTTCTGTTTCCAGCTTTATGATTGCAGTGAATGAACTGACTGACCTGAAATGTAAAAACCGTCAGGTATTGGAAGATCTTGTGATCGTGTTGTCACCTTATGCTCCTCACATTTGTGAAGAACTTTGGGAGAATCTGGGACATGAGGCGGGTAGCTTATCATACGTAAAATATCCTGAATTCAATCCTGCCTATATGGTGGAGGATGAATTTAGTTACCCGGTATCGGTTAACGGTAAAACACGTTTAAACCTGAACTTAAGTCTGACCTTAGAACCCAAGGAAATTGAAGAAACAGTTTTGGCTGATGAACAGGTTCAAAAATACCTGGAAGGAAAATCACCTAAAAAAGTAATCGTGGTGAAAGGCCGTATCGTAAACATTGTGATTTAGCCTTAACAACAGATCTTTTTGAAACATAGAAAAGCTTCGGACAATTTGTTCGGAGCTTTTCTTTTATCTAGATAAATTTATCCTTTCAGGAACGCTGTTTTGATTGTTCAGATGTATAATAAATTTACATATCTTAGGACTTTTGTTTCCCGGACAGCTAAGTATTGAGTAACTAAAAGGGTTTACCTCAATATTGTATGGCAATCGTTATTAAACCGAATTTTTCCGGTAATCAATCTTAAACCAGATACAACCACACAAAATGAATAAACCTATCTTACTTATTGCGGTCGTTTTATTGTTAAAAATGACCGCTTTTGGCCAACCCAATGTACATGGCCAGTCCAGTACCTATGAATGGCCTTCGGATCCTTTGGTCAAGAAAAAACTTGAAAAATGGCAGGACCAGAAATTTGGAATGATTATCCATTGGGGATTATATGCCGTACCTGGAATCATGGAGTCATGGAATCTATGTTCGGAAGACTGGATCTCCAGGGATAGTACCATCGCTTATGAAGATTATAAGAAATGGTATTGGGGCTTAAGTGAAAAATTTAATCCGGTCAACTTTAATCCTGATCAATGGGCAAAAGCAGGTAAATCTGCAGGTATGAAATATCTGGTGTTTACCACAAAACATCATGATGGTTTCAATATGTTTGATACAAAAGAGAGTGACTTCAAAATTTCCAATGGTCCTTTTAAAGGAAATCCAAAAGCGGATGCTGCAAAATTTGTTTTTGATGCCTTCAGAAAGCAGGACTTTATGATCGGCGCTTATTTCTCTAAACCAGACTGGCATTCCCAATACTATTGGTGGTCTAAATATGCAACTGCAGATCGCAATAATAATTACGACATTAAAAAGAACCCATGGAGATGGAATAAATTCAAAACACAAACCTTTAATCAGATCTCTGAATTGATGAACAATTACGGTTCAGTCGATATCCTTTGGCTTGACGGAGGATGGGTACGACCATTGGAAACAGTAAACGATGAAGTGCGGGCCTGGGGAGCTGCAATCCCAGCCTGGAGCCAGGATATCGACATGCCGAAGATTGCAGAAATGGGACGTAAAGCACAACCCGGATTGCTAATCGTAGACCGGACTGTTCATGGTCCTTATGAAAATTATCAGACTCCTGAGCAACGCATTCCGGAACAACAACTGGATCATCCCTGGGAAAGTTGTATGACACTGGGTGGTGCCTGGGGATTTGTTGCAAATGATCAGTACAAGTCTGCTGCAACTGTCATCCATTCCCTGATTGAAATTACTGCCAAAGGAGGGAGTTTGTTGCTTGGTGTAGGGCCAAAACCAGATGGTACGATGCCGGACGAGGTTATTAACCGTTTGGGAGAAATTGGAACCTGGGTCAGCAAAAATGGCAAGGCAATTTATGAAACGAGAATCACTAAAGAATATCACAGTGGAAATACCTGGTTTACACAGAGCAAGGATGCCAAAACGAAATATGCCTTGGTTTGTATAAAGGAAGGCGAATCTTTACCATCCACTGTTTCCTGGACAGGTAATGAACCTATAAAAGGAAGTAAGGTTAAATTTTTGCAAACTGGTGAAAATGTAAAGTGGGTAAAAGAGAATGCTACAATTAAAGTATTCCTGCCAAAAGGCATTTCGATAGGATTACCAGCGCTTGCTTTTTCTTTTTCCAGCACACCTTAGACACATGAACAAGTTTTCCAGAATAGTGCTACTATCTGTAGCCCTGACAATAACCTGTTATGAATCCGGTATTGCTCAGAAAAAGCCGATCTATAAGGATGCAACAGTTCCTACGGCGGCAAGAATTAAAGATCTTCTTGGCAGGATGAGCCTTGAAGAAAAGGTGGGCCAGGTTTCGGTATTGCTTGGCTGGGATATGTACAGTAAGGCCGGAAGTACAGTTGCGGTTAGCGATCAATTTAAAAAAGCACTGGCGGTGCAACATACCGGAATGTTATGGGCGACATTGAGGGCTGATCCCTGGACGAAAAAGACCTTGCTGACCGGTTTGACTCCCGGATTGGCGGCCAAAGCAACCAATGCCATTCAGAAATATACGATAGAAAACAGCCGGCTAAATATCCCAATGCTGCTGGCGGAAGAATGTCCACATGGACATATGGCCATTGGTACTACAGTTTTTCCTACTTCCATTGGCCAAAGCAGTACCTGGAATCCAGATCTGATTCAGGAAATGGCGGCTGCCATCGCGCTGGAAGCGCGTCTTCAGGGCGCTCATATCGGCTATGGTCCGGTTTTGGATCTGGCCCGTGAACCACGGTGGTCAAGGGTAGAAGAGACCTATGGAGAAGATCCTGTGCTCAATAGCAGAATGGGAGAAGCGATGGTGAAAGGCTTTCAGGGAAAAGATTTAAAAAGCGGAATTAATATCGCGGCCACACTGAAGCATTTTACAGCTTATGGCGTTCCTGAAGGGGGCCATAATGGAGGAAGTGTAGCGGTTGGGACACGGGAATTGTTCCAGTCTTATTTACCACCATTTAAAGCTGCGGTAAAGGCAGGTGCAGGGTCAGTGATGACAGCCTACAATTCCATTGATGGAATTCCTTGTTCTGCAAATCATTTTCTACTTACCGATGTATTGAGAAAACAATGGGGTTTTAATGGTTTTGTCGTTTCCGACTTAGGAAGTATAT
>Ga0307414_10001659_pt1 | contig 11578 bp, 11 predicted proteins | sample DK1Ometagenome_FD_203804 | JGI IMG/M metagenome (GOLD analysis project Ga0307414, IMG submission 203804) | Maize rhizosphere microbial communities from greenhouse at UC Davis, California, United States - DK15-O-3 | ecosystem: Host-associated > Plants > Roots > Rhizosphere > Soil | place: USA...
TAGCCGGACACGATCACCGGATCGACGCGGACCACGCGTGCCTGGTCGTACTGCACGCCGGCAGAACCCGCGTAAGCGTCATCGCGGACGGGCGGATAGGCATCCGCCGGATAACCGGACTGCGCGAAGGCGCTGCCGGCGGTGGCCGCCAGTCCGAGGACCAGCAGTGGGGCGGCGATTCGATGCATGACAGGCTCCCAGGCACCCGGATCGGGCGCGGGAGACACGCTAGCGCCGATCCGGTAACGCACGCCTGAATCGAATCCGCCCGCGCGCCGCCCCGTCGTTCCCGTTTAGCGCGCCGACAGCCACGCCAGCGCCTGCGCGGCGACCTTGGCCGCGTCGCGCCCGAGCAGCGGCCCGGCGTGGCTGAGGGCGTCGACGCGCAGCAGGTCGGCGTTCCAGGCGAGCGCGAGCGCGGCGGTCAGCGCCGGCGGCACGTCTTCGTCGAGCTGGGAGGCGATGCACAGCACGCGGCAGGGGGGGCGCTCGATGTCCACGCCGGCATAGGCTGCGCGCATCACTGCGCCGCTTTCGTCGCGCCAGTGGCGGAACGCGAACAATGCGCTGGCGTCGTCGGCATCGGGCAAGGCGCGGCGGGTCGAATCCAGCCGCGCATCGCGCCGCCAGGGCACGGTGTCCGGCCATTCGCGCACCGGCAATTGCGCATGCCACGGCACCGGCGGCAGCGGGTTGACCAGCACCAGCGCATCGGCATCGCCGGCGGCCATCGCGGCCAGCAGGCCGCCGAGGCTGGCGCCCACCAGCGCGCGCGGACGCGGCAGGCCGCGCAATGCGTCGCGCACCTGTTGCAGGTAGTCCTCGAGGGCGGTGTGTTCCAGCCCCGCGGCCGACGGCGCCAGGTCGGGCGCCACGACCCGCACCCCGGCAGCGCCGAACACGCCGCGCCAGGCATTCCATTCCCAGCCGCCCGCACCCGCGCCGTGGACGAACAGCGCGGACGCGAAATCCTCAGCCAAGCAGCTCCGCCTTCAGCGTGATCGGCACCGCCGACAGCGCCTTCGAGACCGGGCAGTTCTGCTTGGCATCGTCGGCGATGGCGCGGAACTTCGCGTCGTCGATGCCCGGCACCCTGGCCTTCGTTTCCAGCCGGATCGCGCTGATGGTGGGCCCGCCGTCCATCGACAGGTCGACCTCGGCGCGCGTGTCTACCGCGTCGGGCGCGTGCCCGGCCTGCGCCAGCGCGTTCGACAGCGCCATGGTGAAGCACGATGCGTGCGCGGCGGCGATGAGCTCCTCCGGGTTGGTTCCTTTCTTGTCGCCGAACCGGGTGTTGAAACCGTACGCGGTCTCCGCCATCAGCCCGCTCTGCGGCGTGCTGATCGTGCCGCCTCCGGTCTTGAGGTCGCCGGACCAGTGGGCGGTGGCGTGGCGGGTGGTGGCCATGGGATGTCTCCGATGTTGTCGCGGGGGGGGGAACGGCAGGTTAGCCACGACGGCGTTACGCGCGCGTTCGCTTTGCTGCGCTGCAACGGGACGCTGCGTTCGCCGCCGCGCTATCGTCGCCGTCCCGCCATGACCGCCCGCCGAGCGCACCGCTCGGTCGACGCGCTTCCCCAGCGGACAGCCATGACGTCGTACGCGGATCGTTCGCGGCCATCCGGCCTTCCATGGCCGGTTCCGCGAATGGATCCCTCCATGGGAGCCCGGCCAGGCGGCCGGACTCTCCCAGCAGCACGACGGGAGGAACTGGCTCATGCCGTACTCGACTCCGGACATCCGCAATGTGGCCCTCGCAGGCCATCCTGGCGCCGGCAAGACCACGCTGTTCGAAGCCCTGCTGCATGCCGGCGGCGCCATCCAGGCGGTAGGCACGGTCGAACGGGGCAACACGGCGTCCGATTTCGACCCGATGGAGAAGGAGCGCGGCCACTCGATCGACGCCGCCATCGCCAGCATCGACCACGTGGCGGCTTCGAACCGCCCGATCCACGTCAACCTGGTCGACACTCCCGGTTACCCGGATTTCCGCGGCCCCACCCTGTCCGCGCTGGCGGCGGTGGAGACCGTGGCGATCGTGGTCGACGCCGACAAGGGCGTCGAGTACGGCACCCGCCGGATGATGGCCCGCGCAAAAGAGCGTGGGCTGTGCCGCGTTGTCGTGGTCAACAAGATCGACCACGACTCGGCCGACTGCGCGCGCGTACTCGAGGAATTGCGCAGCGAGTTCGGTACCGAAGTGCTGCCGCTGAACCTGCCGGCAGACGGCGGCAAGGCGGTGGTCGACTGCTTCGGGCCATCGTCCGCCAGCGGAGCCGATGCAAGCAGCGATCTGGGCCCGGTCGCCGACTGGCACCGGAAGATCATCGACCAGGTGGTCGAGGTCAACGAGATGGTGATGAACCATTTCCTCGACCTCGGCGAGGGCGGCCTGGCCGGCGACGAACTGCACGATGCGTTCGAACAGTGCCTGCGCGAGGGCCACCTGGTGCCGGTGTGCTTCGTTTCGGCGCGCAGCGGCGCCGGGGTGAAGGCACTGCTCGACATCGCCGGACGCCTGTTCCCGCATCCGGGCGAAGCCAACCCGCCGCCATTCGTGAAGGGCGCCAGGCCCGATGCGCAGGCGGTCGAGGCCAGGCCCGATCCGGATGCGCACGTGATCGCGGATGTGTTCCGCATCGTCAACGACCCGTTCGTCGGCAAGCTCGGCGTGTTCCGCGTCTACCAGGGCACGGTGCGCAAGGATTCGCAGCTGTTCGTCGACGACGGCAAGAAGCCGTTCAAGGTCGCGCACCTGTTCCGGCTGCAAGGCAAGGATCATGTCGAAATCGCGCAGGCGATCCCGGGCGACATCGCCGCGGTGGCCAAGGTCGACGAACTGCACTTCGATGCGGTGCTGCACGACTCGCACGCCGACGACCACATCCACCTGGCGCCGCTGGACTTCCCCAGGCCGATGTTCGGCCTCGCCATCGAGGCCGGCAGCAAGGGCCAGGAGCAGAAGCTCGCCACCGCGCTGCACAAGCTGGCCGAGGAGGACCCCTGCTTCCAGGTCGAGCACCTGGCGGACACCAACGAGACCGTGATCCGGGGCCTGTCCGACCTGCACCTGCGCATCCACCTCGACCGGCTGAAGGACCGCCATGGCGTCGAGGTCACCACCCGTCCGCCGCGCATCGCCTATCGCGAAACCGTGTCGGGCAAGGCCGAGGGCCACCACCGCCACAAGAAGCAGACCGGCGGCGCCGGCCAGTTCGGCGAGGTGTTCCTGCGCATCGAGCCGCTGCCGCGCGGCGGCGGCTTCGAGTTCGTCGACGAGGTCAAGGGCGGCACGATTCCCGGCCAGTTCCTGCCGGCGGTAGAGAAGGGCGTGCGCCAGGTCCTGAGCGGCGGCGCCATCGCCGGCTATCCGATGCAGGACGTGCGCGTGATCGTCTACGACGGCAAGCACCATCCGGTCGACAGCAAGGAGGTCGCGTTCGTCGCCGCGGGCAAGAAGGCGTTCCTCGATGCGATCGCCAAGGCGCGCCCGCAGGTGCTCGAGCCGATCGTCGACCTCGACGTGAATGCGCCCGAGCAGCACATGGGCGACATCAGCGGCGGCCTGGCGGGCAAGCGGGCGCGCATCAACGGCACCGACTCGGTGCGCGGCGGCGAGATCGTGGTCAAGGCGCAGGTGCCGCTGTCGGAGCTCGAAGGCTATGCCGCGGAACTGAAATCGGTCACCGCCGGGCGCGGGCGCTATTCGCTCGACTTCAGCCACTACGAACCGGTGCCGGCGCAGGTCCAGCAAAAGCTGGTGGAGGCGTACAAGCCGCGGCACGACGAGGAGTGACCGCCCCTGCCGGCGCGGAAGCATGGTGCAGGATGCGTGATGCCGCGTCGATCGCCGGCAGGCAACCTGCAAAAACCATGGCCCGGGGAAGCCGGGCCATGGCAACAGGTGACGATGACCTGGCGGTCAGGTCACAACACGTTGGTGTAGTTCACACCGCCGAGGTTGACGCAGTTGACCAGGCTTACCGCCGTGCCCAGTACCCCGGCACCCAGGACGGTGTTGTCCTGCGCGACGCCGTTCAGGACCAGCCCGCCGCAGCGGATTCCCGCATCGCCGTTCAACAAACCACCGTTGAGGACAACCGAATTCGACTTCAACGTCACCCGGGCACCACTGTCGACCCAGATGCCACGGCGGAAGCCGAGCCCGGCAGGTACCAGTTCCCGTACCCGATTGCCGGTGATGTAACCGGCGTCCAGATTCTCGACGTAGATGCCGTAGGCCGAACCATTACCACCCGAGGCAAGCACGCCACTGACGTTGTTGTCGACGATGTCCATGCCGCCCGCGGCCCTGATCCCCTCGCTCGACGCCGCCTGGGGCGCGGTGCTGCCACCGGTGTCAACGACCTCGTTCCTCCTCACGGCGGACCCGGAGCCGGTTACGAGGATCCCGGTGCTGGTGTTGTTGTCGAGGCGGTTGTCCTCGACTTGGTAGCCGCCGTTGAGCAGTGAGATACCGGTCTGGAAGCCTCGTATCCCGCAGTTGCGCACGGTCACGTTGTTCCGGCCCGACGCACTGATACCTATCGCTTGCGTCGCTGTACCGGCTGCTAGGTTGCCAACCTTGAACTCGTTGCAATCGATGGTCACGTTGTTGGTGTTGACAGCGATGGCGGCGCCACTCGCGAGCGCGCCGTTGACATGCTGTTTGAGGCAATAGACTCCTTGAGAACTGATCACCGCCGGAATCGAGTCGATGGCAACGCACTCGGTCGTTTCAGCAGCTGCCAGCTGGGACCAGCCGGCGATTGCAAGCAAGCCGAGCCCCAAAATGCCCCTGAGATAGATTTCAGTTTTCATGCCTTCCCCATCCTTGCCATTTACCGGTACGTCACCGGCTGGCCATTCATATCAAGGTAAATTCGGACTGAATGTGAGCTGGATCATGGATTGCCTCGGGGCATTCGCCTTTGAGGGTGAAAACGCGTTGCTTCCGAGCAAGAGCGTGTGATTCCCGGTACCGCGTCTCTCAGAATTCTGCTCGGTCGACGGGAATTTCGGCAGGCCGACGATGCCCCCATCGACAGCAGCCGGCATCCCGCAGGTCCGGCGCAAAACATGCGAGCATGGAACTGCGGTCAATTGGGCGCATCGTCGTGCGCATGCAGCACCCGCCGGCCAAGGCGTGGCGGAATGCAAGTTCATCTGCCCCGGGCGCGGCACGTACGTCGACGATGCTCGGACGCATCTTGATCTGACGCGTCTTCGTCGCCGGTGCGTTGACTGCTTCCATCGATACCAATGCGTCCGACTCGATCGGCGCAGCTCATCTGGAAAAGATCGGGAATGCCGAGTACCGCAGGAACCAGCGCCGGGGCAGATTTCAAGTCCTCGTGCACGTCGCTCCGCGCCCGGCACTTGGGAAGCCCGCGTCAGGGACCGCAGGCCAGGTACCGGAGACATCCGGGGCATCGGGAAAGGGCACCCGACGCCCCGCCCGACGGACGATCCTCGCGCGTGGGTCAAGAGCCCCCGCCGATGCTTCGGGACGATTCGCGAGCGGATGCAGCACCCACACGCCCCCCTTCTGCCGCAGGCGTCTGCATGGATCGCGAGCTCAGCGCCGAATGCGGATGCCCGCGCCCTACGTCGAGACCGGAACAGCGACCGCTCGACACCAGGCCCCTGGACGCCGCCGGCCCTCCGCCGAAGCAAGAAACAGGGCGATTCCTTTCGAAAAACACTTGGCGCAGGCGTTTTCTTGCCCTACATTGCGCTTGCCGACGGGTTCGGCCCATCAATCAACCACGAATACGGAAACACACACACATGGCGAAGAAAGCGAAAAAGGCAGTCAAGAAGGCTGCACCGAAGAAGGCCGCTGCAAAGCCGGCCGCGCCGAAGCCGATCAAGGAAGCCCTCAGCAAGTCGGGCCTGGTCGCCCACATCGCCAACGCCACCGGCGTTGCCGCCAAGGACGTGCGCGCCGTGATGTCCGCGCTCGAAGGTGCCGTGCACGGCTCGGTCAGCAAGAAGGGCGCCGGTTCGTTCACCCTGCCCGGCCTGCTGAAGATCACTGCCGTGAGCGTGCCGGCCAAGCCGAAGCGCAAGGGCATCAACCCCTTCACCAAGGAAGAGCAGTGGTTCGCCGCCAAGCCCGCCTCGGTCAAGGTCAAGGTGCGCCCGCTGAAGAAGCTCAAGGACGCCGCCGCCTGATCCAGGCAAGCGCGTGACGGTGGGCGGCATGCCGCTCCACCTGCAAAACGGGCCGGATGCCTTTCCCTCGGGAAATGCTCCGGCCTTTTTGTTTCCCCTCGTCTTTGTGTCCCATTGTCCGCGCATGGAACGCAGCGTCTGCGCATCCCCGTCTTCGACGGACGGGTGCGGGCATAGACTCCGTTTTTCCCCGAAGCCAGGCTGGCGGAAAAGGCGCGCCAGCCCGCTGCGCATCGCCGGCCTGGTCCGCACCCTGCCCCGTGGAGCGATACCGTGACGTCACTGTTCGATGCAACGACCCTGCTCGCCTATCTCGCCGCCGCAACGGTGCTGGTGCTGATCCCCGGGCCGGGCACCGCCTGGATCGTCGCGCAAACGGTCGCGGGCGGGACGCGCCGCGGACTGCAGGCCGGGCTGGGGCTCGAAACCGCAACCCTCATCCATGCCACCGCGGCGGGGTTCGGGCTGTCGGCGCTGCTGGCCACTTCCGCGCTGGCGTTTGAACTGCTCAAGTACGCCGGCGCCGCCTACCTGGTGTGGCTCGGCATCATGGCCTGGCGCGCCAAGGCCGAAGCGCCGGCAGTGGTCGCCGCGCCGCCGGCGAAGGCACACGTCTATCGTCGCTCGGTGCTCACCGGCGTGCTCAATCCGAAGGTCGCGCTGTTCTTCCTGGCCTTCCTGCCGCAGTTCGTGCATCCCGAACGCGGCATGGCCTGGCTGCAGTTCCTGGTGCTGGGTGCGCTGCTGTCGACGATCGGCTTCGCCAACAGCGCGACCCTGGCCTTTGTGATCGGCCGATTCGGCCGGCGGCTGTCGGCCAGTCCGCGCCTGGCACGCTGGCGGCAACGGGCGATCGGCACCATCTTTCTCGGCATCGGCGTGCGGCTCGCGCTGCAACCGCGAGGCTGACATGGCCAAGGCACGCAACGCGAGCGAAGCCCGGCAACTGGCCGACATCCCCAACATCGGTCCGGCGATGGTCGAGGATTTCCGCAACCTCGGCATCGAGCGGCCCGCGCAACTGGCCGGCAAGGATCCCTACGTGCTGTACGAGCGCCTGTGCGCGGTCACCGGCGTGCGCCACGATCCCTGCGTCATCGACACCTTCATCAGCGCGGTGCGCTTCATGGAAGGCGCACCGCCGCATCCGTGGTGGCACTACACGCCGGAGCGCAAGCGCCATCTGGCGGAGACCCGGCGCTGATCCGGGCCGGCTTGCACGCCACCATCGCCGTGCTGCGTGCAGGCTCGCACCATGGCCGACGAAATCCGCCCTGGACGTGACTACGCACCCGCGGCGCGGCGCTGGGTCACGGCCATCGTCGCGATCCTGGTCCTGGCGGGGCTGGCGTCCTGGGCATGGCGGCAGCCATTCGCCGCGCGCTGGCGCATCGGCTGGGAGCTGTCGCGCATGCCGCCCGCGCGCGCGCTTCCGGTGCCCGTCGATGGCGTCGGCGCGCGCAGCATCGCGGCCACGTTCGGGGCACCACGCGGTCGCGACCGGCGCCATGCCGGCATCGACATCTTCGCCGCGCGCGGCACGCCGGTACGCAGCGCGACGCTCGGCATCGTGGTGTCGATCCGCGAAGCCGGTCTTGGCGGCCGCCAGGTCTGGGTGTTGGGCCCGGGACGCGAGCGCTACTACTACGCGCACCTGGACGACTGGGCGCCGGGCCTGCATGCCGGGGGCGTCGTCCTGGCCGGCGACCGGATCGGCGCGGTCGGCGACAGCGGAAACGCCCGTGGCACGCCTACGCACCTGCATTTCGGCGTCTATGGCCGGCAAGGCGCGCGCGACCCGCTGCCGTTGCTGCGTGGCGACGCGCACGATGGCGATTAAGCGAACCGGCATCGCGGCACGCCAGCCGGAACGCAGGGGAAGCAATGACGCCTGACTGCCTTCGCCGCGGGGACGCTCCACAGCCTGATCGGTTGCGGGTCGCGGCAGCCGACGACCGATGGGACACCACGTCCGCCTCCGTCGACGCAGTCCAGCGCGCGGAGTAGCATCGCCGCGACATCGGCGCAGCCCGCGCGATGCGTTGCCTGCAAGGGAGCACGCCATGGACAAGCGGTTCTGGGTTTGTGGACTGGTCATGTCGATCGCCGCGTTGCTGCTCGGCTTCATCGTGCACGGCCTGCTGCTGGCGCCCGACTACGCCGCGCTCGGCGCGATGTTCCGCAGCGACGACGACAGCCAGCGCTACGCGCACTGGATGGTGCTGGCGCACGTACTGATCGGTTTCGCGATGACCTGGATCTACACGCAGGGTTTCTCCAGCGGCCGCTCCTCGTCGATGCAGGGCCTGCGCTTCGGCCTGGCGATGGCGCTGTTCTCGACGGTCCCCGGCTACCTGATCTACTACGCGGTGCAGCCCCTGCCTGCGGCACTGGTGGTCAAGCAGTTGCTGTTCGGCATGGCGACCATGTTGCTGCTCGGCCTGCTCGTTGCCTGGCTGCAGCCGCGGCGCAAGGTGCTGGCCGATCTGGCGTGACTGACCGGGCGTCCGCGATCGCAGCCGATGCCAACAGGGCATCAGCGGGACGCGCTCGCTCACCCCTAATGTCGTGTTCACCTAGTTCGCGTAAGGTGCGCGCCATCGCTTCGCCACGTGGACTTCCCATGCGCAACGCCACGCGCCACCTGCTCATCGCCGCCGCCGTCGCACTGCTCGCCGCATGCTCGACGATCGGCGCACTGTCGGCCTGGCTCAACGACCAAGTCGCGTTCACGCCGACGCAGCTGCAGCACTCGCTGGACAAGCGTTTCCCGCGCACGTTCGACAAGCTCGGCGGGCTGGTCGAGGTGACGCTGGCCAACCCGCGGCTGTCGATCCCGCCGGGCGATACGCGGCTGCGGCTGGAATTCGACGTCGGCATGGGTGCGCTCGGCGGCGAGGGCGCACCGACCGGCCACCTCGCGCTGGCCAGCGGCCTGCGCTACGACCCGTCCACCCAGGGCCTGCACCTGGTCGACCCGGACCTGCAGCAGTTCGACCTGTCCGGCTCCGGCACCCTGCTCAAGGGCGGCGCGCGCGGCGTGGTCAACAGCCTGCTCGCCGAATACGCCCGCACCGAGCCGGTGTACCGCCTCGATCCCGACCTGCTCGCCAAGCTGCCCGCCGGCAAGCGCATCGGCAACGTCGGCATCGAGCAAGGGGTCGTCGTCGTCCACCTGGATCGCTGAGGTCCCGCATGTCCATTGCTTCGAAGCTCCCCCTCCTCGCCTGCGTACTGGCCTGCACGATCGTGCTGCCCGCATGCGACAACCGCTCTGCGACCGATGCGCAACAGGCTGCCGGCCAGGAGGATGCGCTGCCGGCGCCGGACCAGCCCGGCGACTCGATCACCGGCATGTCCTCGCGCCCAGGCCCGGGCGAAGTGCCGCTGTCCGGCGAACCGCCACCGCCAGTGGTGGCCGAACCGGCGGACCAGGTGGACCTGCTCAATCCCGAAACCGGGTTGCTGCCGGGCGCTGCAACGGAACCGGCCGACGGTACCGCTTCGACCGGCATGCCGGCCGAACCCACGCCGCAGGACGCAGTCGCGGTGATCCGCGAGTACTACGCCGCGATCGACGGCGGCAGCCATGCGCGCGCCTACGCGCTGTGGTCGGACGGCGGCAGGGCCAGCAAGCAGACGCCGCAGCAGTTTGCCGACGGTTTCGCCGATACCGCGCACGTGGTCGCCACGACCGGCGAACCGACCAACGCCGACGCCGGCGCCGGACAGCGCTATATCCAGGTCCCTGTGGCGCTGACCGCGACCCGCACCGACGGCAGCGTCCACCGCTACGCCGGCACCTACACGTTGCACCGCACCGTCGTCGACGGTGCCACCGACGAGCAGCGCGCGTGGCGCATCGCGTCGGCGGACCTGCGGGAAGTGAAGGCCGCGGAGTAAGGCGGCCACAGATGCCGATCGCCCCGGTCAGATATCGAACCGGTAGCTCAGCTTCACCAGCAACTGCTCGTCGTCGCGCAGGTCGAAGCTGTCGCGCAGGCCATCGAACGGATCTTCCGAGAACCGGTCCTCGCGGTAGCCGCCGCGGCCGTAGACCACGTACAGGTACGACAGCGGCGCCAGTTCGTAGCGGTAGCGGATCTGGAAGCCGAGGTTGCGCACGCTGAAGTCCTCGATCGGCTCGTCGCTGGCGATCGCGTTGCCCGAGCCGTCCACGCGCCACGCCTGGAGCGCACGCGCGTCGATCGCCAGCGTCTGCAGCTTCACCCGCAGTTCCTGGCGGCTGCCGATGCTCCAGTCGAGCCCGGCGTTGAAATGCCACTCGCGGCCCTCGAAGCTGCCGATCAGGTTGTCGTGCTGCCAGACCAGCCAGTCGGGCGAGCGATCGGCATAGAAGCCGGCGTTGAGGCTGAGCGCATCGCTGACGAAATAGGTCGGCTCGAACTCGATCGCGTAGCCGATCTTGTCGTTGCCCGCGAGCCCGCCGCTGACCGCATCCACCTCGAAGTCGTAGGCCCAGTTGCCCTTGCGTGGCCTGTCGTACTCGAACGCGGCGTTGAAGTTCGCCGGCAGATTCACCACGCCGTGGCCACGGGTGAGCAGGTCGTCCACGCCGGAGCTGTTGACGTTGATCTGCGCGTACTCGCTGCTGCCGTTGCGCAGTTCGCTGCGGCGGCTCATCCGGAACTGGTCGTTGAGCAGCTGGCCGTGGTCGTTGGTCACCCGGCTGATGCGCCAGCGCCAGTCCTTGGACGCGTAACGCGATTCTTCCGGCAGGCCGGTGAAACGGCGCGACACTTCCCAGTGGCCGTAGTTGAGGTTGTTCTGCGACAGGTAGCCCAGGTCGTTGATCTGCAGTTCGTCGCCGAAGTGCATCGCGATCCACTGCTGGCGCCAGCCGCCGTCCATCTCGTAGTCGGCCCAGATCGTGGCACCGAGGTCGTCCGAGTCCTGCCCCGGCTGGCGGATCTGGCTGCCGAACAGGCGGGTGCGGATGTTCCAGCGCGGGCTCGGCCGCCAGTTGTGGTCGACGCCCAGCACGGTCGCTTCGCGGTCCAGGTACGGGCGTTCGACGCGGGTCAGCATCAGGCCCACGTTCTGGCTGCTGAAATCGCGCACCAGCCGCAGCGCGCCGAACGTCCGGCCTACCGTGCCCGATTCGTCGGCGGCGAACACGCCGTACTTGGTCGCGCCCAGGCTGCCGTTGAGCTTGACCGCCGCGGTGATGTCGCCGGAGCCCTCGCCGTCGTCGGCCGGGCCGCCCACCCGCCGCGTGTACAGCAGCTGGCTGTAATCGGACGGCGTGGTGTACTCGAAGATGCCCTGGTTCTCGGTGAAGAACGGGCGCTTGTCGCTGATGAAGGTTTCGGTGGCATCGAAGCTGACCACCAGGTCGTCGCTCTCGACCTGGCCGAAATCCGGGTTGAGCGTGGCGGTG
>Ga0307414_10001660_pt1 | contig 11577 bp, 5 predicted proteins | sample DK1Ometagenome_FD_203804 | JGI IMG/M metagenome (GOLD analysis project Ga0307414, IMG submission 203804) | Maize rhizosphere microbial communities from greenhouse at UC Davis, California, United States - DK15-O-3 | ecosystem: Host-associated > Plants > Roots > Rhizosphere > Soil | place: USA...
TCTTCATCCACCTGTATTGCTTCGATACCCACATTACGAAAACCGCCCTTAGTGCCAAAATAATCCTGTAAATACATGGCATGGTAAGCAAGATAATTTTTCCCTTTAAACTTGAACAGGTGACTGTGATTATTTGTAAAAGGACCCACATTAATTTCGCCGGTATTCTTAAAGTAATTATCACGATATTTCCAACTTTCCGGAACCAACGGTGTTTTGCTCGTCATATAAGATATGTTGCATCCAGTTGGTTTAGCAATATTGGTATAAGGCCATTCAGTGCGTTCATCCCAATTCGTACAATAGCTATAAACCCAAGTTCCATTGATAAAGTTAAGGTCGCTGGCCTCATTAAAATAAGGAGCAGGTATTTTAGAAATATTGCCGGCCAAACTCATCATATCTGCTCCTAATTTTACGATTCTGGCATTATCCGGCATATATTTCGTTTTAGGTTTTCCGGCTCCAAAAACCAGCCATCCTGTACCCTGGTCATCAATCAAAACCCCTGGATCGAATGGATTATCCACATCTACACCAGGGACAGAATGGTCGACCAGATTCTTTCCTAATGGGTCTTTCCATGGGCCAACGGGAGAAGTAGAAGTAAGCATGGCTGAGGCTCCACCGCCATTGGAGAAATACAGATAGAAGTGCGTCTTCCCATCTGCTTCCAGTCTGGATGTAATGGAAGGTGCCCAGGACACCCCTGTCCAAGGCGCCACCTCTGCTGTATTTATAAGACCATGATACGTCCAGTTGACCATATCATCGGAAGACATCATGACCAGTGTACGGATATGCTGATATGAATTTTTTCCATCCTTTCCTACCTTCTCAAACTGTTGATGATCATTGGTGGCATACACATAAATTCTTCCATTGTATTCTACAGCTGTCGGATCGGCCGTAAACATAAAATCTAATAATGGATTTGCATTATTGGTGAGAAGTTTTGGCGAAACATTTGCGAATTTTGCTTCCAGGTTTTCTTTAACCACTATTGGTTTATCTGCATTAGTCTGAGCTTCTGCGGATTCTCTGCCTCCCAGAAAAGAGATAGCAAAGACTGTACTTAATAATATTTTTTTTCTAGACATAACTTTTTTTTATTTTACCCAAAAAACGGATACTCGTTTAGGGCTAATTTCAATTGATTAATTATTCTTTAAGAGGTTAATCCTTCCCCAGGCGGGCAAACACTTAATCTCAGGAAAGGAAAATAACTTTATACTATAATTGATACTATACATGATACCCTGATTACGCACTTTATTGCTATTGCGGGTCATTGACAGATCAGAAAATTCTATTAATCCTATTCTACAATTTTTAAAATAACACGTTGGATATAACTGATTAATATTCAACGGAATTAATAAATGAATTTCCATTCATCAAACAAAAAACCCTCTCCGTAAAACACAAAATAGATGTTCCCTACTCCTTTTTCTATTTTCGGTTCTATTTTCTTTGAGAGCGTAGTCCATTCTAACCCATCATATACAAGCGTAACAAGAGCAGGGCCTTTAAGACTATTTACATAAACATCAATTCTACCTTTTCCTTTGACCCTGGCCTCGAACTTGGATGGAATCTGTTTGGTAAAATCGGCTCCCCGAACCATGAGACATTGTTTATCTGCTTTTCCTTTGGCAACCATATTGCCCACATTACCAATGGCTTCGAACTGCACATGCCCCGAAGTACCTCCAGTGGTTTCTGCTTGCTGAAGAACAAATGGATTTAAAGGGTTAATTTGTGACGTACCTTTAAAAGTTGCCGGAATCATCGGGAAAGTCACATCATTCGTTTCATCCACCGGTATTGCTTCGATACCCACATTACGAAAACCACCATTACTGTCGAAATAATTCTGTAAATACATGGCATGGTAAGTAATGTAATATTTCTCTTTAAACTTGAACACGTGACTGTGATTGTTTGCGAAAGGCCCCACGCCAACTTCGCCAGTATTCTTAAAGTAATTATCGCGGTACTTCCAACTTTCCGGATCTAACGGTGTTTTAGTCGTCATATAAGATATGCAGGCTCCGGTGGGTTTATCAATATTGGTATAAGGCCATTCAGTGCGTTCATCCCAATTCGTACAATAGCTATAAACCCAGGTTCCATTGATAAAGTTAAGATCGCTGGCCTCATTAAAATAAGGAGCGGGTATCTTAGAAATATTGCCGGATAAACTGATCATATCTGCCCCTAATTTGACGATTCTGGCATTATCCGGCATATATATCGTTTTAGGCGTTCCGGCTCCAAAACTCAGCCAGCCTGTGCCCTGGTCGTCAATCACAACTCCGGGATCGAATGGATTTTCGACATCCACACCCGGGACAGAGCGGTCGATTAGGTTCTTTCCCAATGGGTCTTTCCAAGGGCCAACGGGAGAGGTGGAAGTAAGTACGGCTGTGGCAGCACCGCCATTGGCGAAATACAGATAGAAGTGCGTCTTCCCATCTGCTTCCAGTCTGGATGTAATGGAAGGCGCCCAGGACACCGAACTCCATGGCGCCACCTCTGCTGTATTTATAAGGCCATGATAAGTCCAGTTGGCCATATCATCTGTAGACATCATGACTAGTGTACGGATATACCCGTAATTATTTTTCCCATCCTTTCCTACCTTCTCATACTGTTGATGATCATTGGTGGCATACACATAAACTCTTCCATTGTATTCTATAGCTGTCGGGTCGGCCGTAAACATAAAATCTAATAATGGATTCGTATTATTGGTGAGAAGTTTCGGCGAAACAGTTGCGAATTTTGCTTCCAGGTTTTCTGTATCCACTACCGGGGCCACTTCTGGAACCACTACTACCGGTTTATCTACTTCTGCATCTTTATTACATCCAAAAAAAGAGATAGCAAAGATGGTACTTAACAATATTTTTTTTCTAAACATAACTTTTTTTATTTTACCCAAAAAATGGATATTCGTTAAAGATTAATTTCGATTGAATTATTCTTTTAAACTACTGCAAAGAGAGTTAATCCTTCCCCGGGACTGGCTAACGCTTAATCTTAGGAAAGGAAAATAACCTTATACTATTACTTATATCCTGCAATAATAGCATTTAACATATCCTGGTCCTTTACCACATTATTTTTTCTATCAAAAACTTGACCTACCTCCCACCAGAATGGTAAAAGACCATTCGCTCTCATAGTTTTGGTCGAAAAAGTTAGCCAGTATTCCACAGACCTCTTGTGCATCTCCGGATCCTTAGGAGTACCCGTGTTGGTTTCGGCAGTCCGTCTATAGTCTCCATATTCACCCAATATCACAGGGATACCCCTATCAACAAACTTTTTCATCATTCCGAGTTCAGCAATGACCGCATCCTCTTCTCCAAAGGTGGCGTTGCGCTCCGGCTCAATAGTAGAATGATTCCCAGCCCCCCAGTAGTAAGCCGCTAAAACATCAGGCAAATCTTTTCCCATTATAAATGGATAAGGCGAGTAGAAATGCACCTCAACCATCATACGATTAGGTACCGGGTCGTGAGGAAGCGTATTCATCAGCTTAGAAGTATATTCACTGCTACCACTAGGTCCCTGCACAACCAGCACCCGGTTACTGTTCTTACCCCCGGTAGCGCGAACTGCCTTAATGAATGTTTCGTGATAACTATTAAGTATGGTCATAATATCAGCATCCCAACACCAAGGTTCATTCGTGCTGGCAAATAGAACGTGTTCATCAAAGTCCCGCAAGGTTGTTGCTATCTGTTCCCAAAATGCTTTTTGTTTCGCATTAACCGATTCTTTCTTAGCTTGGGTAATATTATGTTCCAGCCAGCCGCCATCCCAGTGAATATTCACCATCACATACATATCATTAGCCACACACCACCCAACTACTTCTTTCACTCTGGCAAGCCATGCCGGGTTAATTTTCGCTTTTGCCGGATCGATTAACTTACCCCAGTCATAAGCACAAGGAAGTCGTATCGCATTGAAACCTTTTGCTTTCAAAAATTTTATATATGATTCGGTAATTATAGTACCATTCTGCCAGTCTCCTTCGTTTGGGGTCTCCATGGTATTGCCAATATTTATTCCCATTCCCATTCCCATTTTTGCTGCCAGTTGCACGGCATTACTGCTCATTCCTGTTGCATCGGGAGCTTTAGGCGTTACATTATATGATGGATAAAAATTACCTGTTTGTGTAATGATAATTCTTCGGGCCTGACCATTAGCTGCCTCAACAGTCAGTACAACAGTCCTGGTATACTGGGTTTCGTTACTTGCAGCAGTTATTGTTGTGGCTGCAATTCCATTAGTACCAGTCGCTTTGCTCAACTGCAGCCAGGATGCTGCCGAATTACTAATACTCCAGGTACTGTTTGCCTCAATGGTGATTTCTTCTGATGTACCTCCTTCTGGTTCAAAAGAAATAGTTTTTACTGAAACCGATAATTGTGGTTCCTCTTCGTTTTTTGAACAAGAGACCGAAAATCCGGTAACGATCAGCAGAAGCACAATTTTATAAAAATGTTTAAGTTTCATTTTTTGTTTTGTTTTAGAATAATATTAAATTTTATTTAAGACCTGTAGAAAAGTTTAACTTTTATGAAAATAACTGCAGGTCTTTATTTTAAACTATTAATCTGTTATTAAATTAAAACATTTTGATTTTCACCACCCTGATATTGTCAATAGCAGCATAAAAACCTGTAGTTGTTTTAAAAGAAGCGAAATTTTTAAGAGTCATATTATAACTAGTCGCACCAGTAGGTCCCAGTAAATTATTTAAACTGGTAACTGAATCACCATCTCCTAATGTGACATCTTTTGATCTGAATTCAGATAAAGGAATCGTTACGGTTTGCCAGCCATCCGTTTTATAAGCAAGGGTCTTATTAGAACCGGGAATTTTCCATGGCTCATAACGAGCTACAAAACTATCACCTGCAAATTCAGTTCTAATATAAAGAGTACCTCCATCCCATGGTTTGGCTACACTTATTTCAAATTGAAGCCCCCAGTTTTCAACAGGATCTGAAAGACTTTCCACAGGCATCCATGTGTTTTTTTTATTAATTGAGGTATCATTAGCATTACCCAATGGTGCATATTTACTGTCACCGGCATCTAAAACAGGAGTATTAAAATATGCAATCTGACTATGATTCGATCCCATCGAACCATTAAAATCGACCTTATTATAATCTAATACAAGAGCAGCACCTCCATGAAATCCAAAATAATCACCCCACTCAAAATTTGCTAAAAGACCTAACCATTTGTTATTTTGAGTATTTATATCATAAGCAGTGGCAACCGTTCCATAAGAATTAACAATGGTCACCGGTCCACTGGCGAAGTTCATAGCAGGAGCCAAAAACTCTACTGACGAGCCATCAACAGCTTCTGTAAAATCTGTAATAACAGCACCGCCAAAAGTAAAACTTGAAACACCACTCAAATTTTTACCATACACAAGTACCAAATCGCCCTGCGATGGATTTGCATTGGAAACAGCAAAAATTTCCGGAACGATTAAAACATTAAATTCATAGCTGCCGGATGCAGCAACAATCTCTGCTGCCCAAGGCATTGGCGCATCAATTGTTGGAAGTACAAATCCTACAGAACTGCCATTGTCTGCTGTTTTAAGCGGCGAAATATCCATACCCGCTATAGTCAATTTTTCTATCAAATATAAATTGGTACCATAAACATAGACCGAATCACCTACCTTAGTAGCTGCAGTAATCGAATTGCCTGTAATGGTAGCCGACGGCGGAATTACATTAAATTTAAAAATAGTTGTTCCGGCAGTCGTAACAAATTTTATAGTATTAACAACATCAGGATCAATATTATTAAAAGGCAATGACCAGGGAACTTGCAAAACAGCTGTTTTATCTGAAAACAATCCGGCATCGAACTGAACAGGAGTACCATTAAAACTTATCTGAGTGGCTTCTTTTAGATTACTCCCATGAAGTACAATCCATTGCCCAGGGACAATACTGGTTACTAATGTATCATTGGGAGCAGGTGCATAATTCTTTACTGCTGTAATAACAGGGGCACCATTCGAATCATCATCATTATTACAAGATGTGAGCATTGTAATAATCAGCATCATGCTTAAAAAAAACAAATGACTAATACGGTTATTAAATATTTTTTTCATAGTTGTATATTTTTTATCACTATTCATAATAAGGCACTGATGGTTCGTTCAATTTAGGATTAGCAATCACCTCTGATGCAGGTACTTGCAAAGTAAAAGTACCAAGGGTTGCCGGAGAAATAATTCCTATAGGATCTTTAGCTGTAGCTGTTTCAGTATCTTTATTATAATCAAATTCTACTCTTTTTTGATCACTAAGACGTTCAACTGCTTTTTGAGGATTATAATAAGAAAGCCTTATCAAGTCAAACCAATATTGTCCCTCACAGGCAAACTCAAGCCTTCTTTCATTTAGGATAACATCTGTATTAAGTACTGTTACCGGATCAACACCTGCACGTTCCCTTACCTTATTAAAATACAATAAAGCATTGGCATCACTTGTAGAGGCATCATTACCCAGGATAGCCTCTGCATATATTAAATAAATATCTGCTAATCTTAATAATGAATTATGCTCTATAGAAGATAAAGTCGTCATTGCAGGAGCATTGTTATCTACCTCATTACCAATAATATGTTTCTTCATACCTGGCTCTTTGGCAGTATATCCACCACCGGCAGCATTTAACTCGGGATAATGATCTCCAGGGAGCATAATACTCACTTTACGTCTTATGGAATCCTGTCTTGTATATGCTAAATACAAATCATAACTCGGATCTGCAGATCCAAAAGCGTGCATTTTTTGAGGGGTAATTTCATTGCTTGGCGAGTAGGTCAATAACTGATTACCTTCATTCCATCCACCATTTGTAGTAGACCATTGCAGTGCAAATAATGATTCTGGATTATCATTGAATTGCGTTCTAAAAAGATCTCTATAACTCGGAAGTAATACTGAGCCACTGTTTTCAATAACATCTTTTGCATAGCTTTTTGCCTTGTCTAAATAGTCCTGATTACGTGTACCTCCCGGTTGTCCTAATCCTGCCCAGGTCAAATAAACCTTGCTTAACATCCCCTTTGCTGACCAGCTCGTAACCCTGCCTTTTACATCAGTTTCAGGAAGATTTTCGGCAGCAAAAATTAAATCTTCAGTAATAAATCGGTATCCATCTGCTACTTTATTTTTGTTTACTAAAGGTGTTTGTATTAACTTAAAATTATCTTCAATAATAGGCACTTCTCCCCATAGCATAACAAGATGATAGTATGCCATGGCCCGAATGAATTTTGCTTCCGCTATTGCAGCATTTTTATCTGCTTCGGAAACAGTTGTTTGCGCATTTTCAATACCCTTAATTGTAACATTACAATGAGCAATCACAATATAGAGTGATTTCCAACAGATTAATAAACGCCCGTTAGTTCCTGAAAGCGTAAATGTGTTAAACTGTACCAAATCTTCACCTCCATATGGCAAAATAAGGTTTCCGCTTAATATGTCCCCTATAGGAATGTATGTTTCATTATTCCATTGCGACCATATTCTACCTCCATAAAGTCCCGCAGTAGCTAACCTCATTTCTTCTTTTGTCTTATAGAAATTTTCAGTGTTTATCTCTGACAGAGAAGGTCGGTCGAGAAAATCATCCGAACAGCTTGCTGCAAAAAATACAGCAAACAACACACAAATCTTTTTTAAATTTATATATTTCATAATATGTTAGTTTATTTAAAATTAAAGCCCCAAGTTAAGTCCTAAAGTAAATGTTCTTGCTTGTGGATAATAACCGTAATCAATTCCAGCCTGTAATGGATTCCACGAACCTACTTCAGGATCAATTCCTTTATATCTGGTAATAAGAAAAGAATTAGTTATAGTACCATACACACGAAAAGAAGTCAGGTGAATTCTTTTTATCAACTTTTCAGGTAATCTGTATCCCAGCGTAATATTTTTACATCTGATAAAGGAACCATCTTCAACATATTTATCAGAGAAACGGTTGTTTAGATTACTATTATTATTTTTAAGCCCTACAATTGTGGTGTTTGGGTTAGTAACATATACGTTGTCAACATTATCTGCTGGTAAATTTGGATCCTTTAAAGCAAGTACCGCATGATCTTTTAATGCTGATAAGTATCCATAATTAGTTAAAGGATTTTCTCCATTAATTCTCATTGCATTTATTACTTTATTACCAACATTGGCACTAAAGAAAATATTCAGGTCAAAACCTTTATAAGTAAAGTTATTACCAAAACCTAGTTGAACAACAGGAATTGGAGACCCCAAATACGTTCTGTCTTTTTCCGTGATTATACCGTCACCGTTTATGTCCTTAAATTTAAGGTCTCCATACCATACCCCTCCGGAATTTGGCGTAATTGGTAATGGAACTCCATTTGTTGAAGTAGGTAATGCATGCGTTTTAAAATCTTCTGCAGTTGCAAATATCCCATCTACTTTATAGCCGTAAAAGTCACCAATAGATCCACCCACTACCGTTTGAGCAACTATTTCATTATTAAAATATCCAGGTAAGGAAGCTCCACCTGTATTTAATTTTAATACCTTGTTTTTATTATGAGATAAGGTAAAATCAGAACTCCAAGAAAAATCTTTATTAGTTATATTTTTAGTATTTATATGAAAATCTATACCTCTGTTTCTAACAGCTCCAATATTTATATATGGAGCAAAAATTGATCCCGGAGACCACCCGGCAGTTGTTCCTGAATAAAATGGTAATGGGATTTGCAATAACAAATTGTTTGTAAAACGATTATAGACATCAACTGAAAGATTAACCTTCCAATTAAAAAGATTTGCATCAATTCCGGCATTACTGTATTCTGTTGTTTCCCATTTAACATCTTGGTTTCCTAAATTAGTTACAATTTGTGCATTACCTCCTAAAGCTGTTGCAGAAGACATTAACGTTGATAAATAAGCATTTTCTCTAACATTTTGATTATTAGTCAAACCATAACCAATCCTTAACTTTAAATCATTGACATTTTTTGAGCCTTTTAAAAATTTCTCGTTATTTAATCTCCATGCAAATGCTCCAGAATAAGTATTTACCCAGCGGTTCTCTGCCCCAAATCTTGAAGAACCATCTGTACGTAAGTTAACTGTAAACAAATATTTATCATTATAATTAAGAATAATACGTCCAAAATAAGATTCCTGTGCACCAGTCCCCTTTTTTCCATCATTGGTAGAAGTTAATACATCACCACTGCCTATATTGGTAACATCGTCTGAAATGAAATTTCTTCTTGCTGCAGAAACATTCTCAAACTGAGATACCTGTGACTCATGCCCTATCATTACATTGACGTTGTATTTATCTTTAAACACTTTAGCATAGGTAAGAAAACTCCTGAAAGCTGTAAAATAGTTTTGACTATAACCATATTTAGACTCATTTATTAATCTCTCCGCTAAGCCAAACTTATATTTAGGATAATATTCATCAGTTGTTTGAAAATCAAAATTCCCAGAGATCTCATTTCTAAATGTCAAATTCTTTGTAAATGTCATGTCTGCATAAAGATTACCAAACAACTGATTTCTTTTAGGAGTATTTTTATTAACAAGAGCCAACGCAACAGGGTTAACACGTTTTGCAATCCATCCTTCATTACTTGCTTCTCCAGCATAACTGCCATCAGGATTTCTTACCGGGATATCCGGTGTTTGACTTAATGCTTCCCCAATAACATTTGAACCTGTCGAATTTACATTTTCTTCAATATGGGCTAATTGTAAGCTTGTCCCTACTCTTAACCAGTTCGTAGCTCTGGTATCTAAGTTTACCCTTAGCGAACCTCTTTTAAACTCAGATCCTAAAGCGATCCCTTCCTGATTAAAATAACCAGCTGATAATAAATATTGCGTTCTATCATTACCTCCACTTAAAGTAAGTCCATGATTTGTTACGGGAGCTCTTCTGAATAATTCTTCTTGCCAGTTTGTACCCTTGCCTAAATACTGTGGGTTAGCAAATTCCGGTCTTTTATCAAAACCCCAAACTTCTGCCCTGTCGTTAATAAACTTCGCATATTCCCTTAAATTCATAGTATAATATTGCTTAGTATTCTCCTGGAATCCAGTTGAAAATTCGTAAGAAAGTTTCGAAGGTCCGTCTTTACCTCTCTTAGTAGTAACTATAATTACACCATTAGTCGCTTGCGAACCATAAATAGCAGTTGCAGATGCATCTTTTAAAACGTCAATAGACTGAATATCCGAAGGACTGATAGTTGCTAATGGATTTGTACCATTACGTCCCTCATAACTTTGACCAATTATAACTCCATCAATTACATATAAGGGAGAACTGCCCCCAAAAGAAGACAAACCACGTATCTGTATATTAACACCACCACCCGGCTGACCGGAAGTCTGCTGGACAACTACTCCGGCTACTTTACCCTGCAAAGCCTGGTCAAATGTCGTTGGACTTGTTTTAAGAAGCTCTGCACCCGATATCGAAGATATTGCTCCTGTAAGATCTTTTCTCTTTGCTTTACCATATCCAATTACTACTACTTCGTCTAATGCTTTTCGATCTTCTTTTAAACGAATTTTTAATTGGCTGCCTGTAACTTTTACTTCTGTACTTACATAGCCCAGATAGCTTGTAACAAGTATATCTCCAATTTTTGCCTTAATAGAAAATGACCCGTCTAAGTCCGTAGCTACTCCAGTCTTAGTTCCTTTAATAAAAACGGTGACCCCAAAAAGTGGCTGACTGTTCGAATCCTCTAATATTATACCAGTAGCGTTTACATCAGAATTTTGGGCTGAAGCAAGGCTAAACGAACAAAGCATAAACAATAAGGCATACTTGCCAAAGAGTTTTTTTGCTTTTACAAAGCGTTGAATTACGTGTTTTTCGTTCATAATTAAATTAGTTTTGAGTTAGTTAAATGTGGTTAATAGTTAAATAATTACTGCTTCATTATTTTATTTGGATAATATTTTACAAATTCACATTTTTACACATATAAAATTGCGTTATCAAAAAAAATAATAGGCGTGTGTAAAAGTAATTTAAGTTTAGTTTTGCTATAGGAGACTTATGTATCGAAAACACCCCTTATATGTTGCATTTACAAGGAAATACAATTAAAACAATCAGGATCTGGTCTAAATGAACTTCACATTTTAATATATTTTTAATTTTAATTTGAAGTAATCATCATTAAAAACGCAATATACTGGACTACAATTGAGTCAAAAACTGGGTGCTAACTCACAAATACATCTCTGATGGTTACTGAAGATATTTTAGTTTGGGGCCATACCATGTACGCATGTTAACAACTAAGCGAAAATTTTAGGCATTGCCCTTATCGCCCTGCTCTCTTTCTCATCGTGCAACAACGACGATGACGATAACGGTCCTGTAAACGAAGAGGAACTTATAACAACTGTAACTGCCGTATATACGCCTTATGGAGGAGGAACAGCAGTAACATTAAAGTATAGAGACCTTGACGGG
>Ga0307414_10001661_pt1 | contig 11568 bp, 11 predicted proteins | sample DK1Ometagenome_FD_203804 | JGI IMG/M metagenome (GOLD analysis project Ga0307414, IMG submission 203804) | Maize rhizosphere microbial communities from greenhouse at UC Davis, California, United States - DK15-O-3 | ecosystem: Host-associated > Plants > Roots > Rhizosphere > Soil | place: USA...
ATGGTGCCGCAGAAAACCGTCAACGTCCGGTTGGCCAACGGTGCCAGACCGACCGAGGCCGAAAGCGTGAAAGCCGCCCTGGCCGAAGCGCAGGCCGCGGTATCGGGCCGTGGCCGCGCCTTCCTGCGACCGTCGGGCACCGAGCCGGTGGTGCGGGTCACCGTGGAAGCCGATGACGATGGATTGATGCAGGGCACATTGGACCGACTGGCCGACGCGGTGCGTGCGGCGACATGAAGCTCTCCTTCTCCCTCCGGCGCCCAGCGGGTGTCCGGAGGTGAGAAGGTGGCGCGTAGCGCCGGACGTCCAAAGCAGGCACCCTTGGGGCATGAGGGACGGAGTCATACGTATCAGCATTGTCCGGCTACTTGGGAATACATTCCCCAATCGCCCGAAGGGCACCCCGCCTTCGCGGGGGCAGGCTCTTCTCCTGGTGGGAGAAGGGAACAAAAGCCAAAGCAAGAATCAGAGCAAAAACATGACCGCAAGAATTCCCACCCTCGATATCACCCGTTTCAGCAATCCCTCCAACAGCCGCGATCGCGAGGCTTTCGTCGCCGAACTCGGCGCCGCTTACCGCGAATGGGGGTTCGCCGGCATCCGCAACCACGGCATCCCGCAGCCGGCGATCGATGCGGCCTACGACGTGTTCAGGAATTTCTTCGCCCTGCCCGAGGAAACCAAGCTCAAGTACCACGTTCCCGGGAGCGGCGGCGCGCGTGGCTACACCCCGTTCGGGGTCGAAACGGCGAAGGATTCCAGGCACTTCGACTTGAAGGAGTTCTGGCATATCGGCCGCGAGATCCCGCGCGACTCGCAGTATGCGGAGGTCATGCCACCGAATCTGTGGCCGGACGAAGTGCCGGGCTTCCGTGAGCATGGCTATGGGCTGTACCAGGCGCTCGACCGGTTGGGGTCGCGCGTGTTGTCCGCGCTGGCGCTGCATCTGCGCTTGCCGGAGAACTATTTCGCCGACAAGACCGATTCGGGCAATTCCATCCTGCGTCCCATCCACTATCCGCCGATCACCGCCGACGACATTCCCAATGTGCGCGCCGGCGCGCACGAGGACATCAACCTGATCACCCTGCTGGTCGGCGCCAGCGCCGCGGGGTTGGAAGTGCGCTCGCAGCAGGGCGAGTGGGTGCCGTTCACTTCCGATGCGGACACCATCGTGGTCAACATCGGCGACATGCTGCAGCGCCTGACCAACCATGTGTATCCGTCCACCACCCATCGCGTCACCAATCCGCCGGGCGAACAGGCGCGCAAGCCGCGTTATTCGGTGCCGTTCTTCCTGCATCCCAACCCGGATTTCCTGATCGACGTGCTGCCTTGCACGATCAGCGAGGAAAACCCGAAGCGCTATCCCGAGCCGATCACCGCACAGGGTTACCTTGAAGAGCGGTTGCGGGAAATCAAGTTGAAGTGATCGTTCGAGCCGCTCGCCCGAAGAGGCGGGCGGATTAGACGCCCTCTTTCCTTGATGCGCGGGCTTTCCCGGATCCGATCCGGAACTGTGGCCAACGAGCGCACCGGAGTCACGGAATTTTTGCCGGGTGGGGCCGGGGAGGCGTATCGGCTATCCTTTGCGGCCTTCGAAGCAGGCTCGGCAGGAAAACAACCATGCGTCGCAAGATCGTAGCGGGGAACTGGAAGCTGCATGGCAGCCGCGATTTCGCCACCGGGCTGGTGGCCGAACTGGTGGCTGGCCTGCCTTTGCAAGGCGTCGAGATGGTCGTGCTGCCGCCGTTGCCCTATCTGGGCGACCTGATCGAGGACTTCGAGCGCCACTCCATCGCTTTCGGCGCCCAGGATGTCAGCTGCAACGACAAGGGCGCCTACACCGGCGAGGTTTCCGCCGCCATGCTGGTGGACGTGGGTGCCCGCTATGGCCTGGTCGGTCATTCCGAACGTCGGCAATATCACGCGGAAAGCAGCGATCTGGTGGCCGCGAAGTTCCTGGCGGCGAAGAATGCCGGGCTCGTTCCCATCCTCTGCGTGGGCGAAACCCTGGAGCAGCGCGAGGCCGGGCAGACCGAGGCCGTGATCGCGGCCCAACTGGAGCCGGTGCTGGAACTGGCAGGGGTGGAAGCCTTCTGCGGGGCGGTGGTGGCCTATGAGCCGGTCTGGGCGATAGGCACCGGCCGGACCGCCAGCCCGGAGCAGGCGCAGGCCGTGCATGCCTTCATCCGTGGCGTGGTCAGGGGCCGCGATGCTAGAATTGGCGATTCGCTGCCGCTGCTGTATGGCGGAAGCGTCAAGCCCGACAACGCCGCGGAACTGTTCGCCCAGGCCGATGTCGATGGCGGGCTGGTCGGCGGCGCCTCACTGGTGGCCGGCGACTTCCTGGCCATCGCCCGGGCGGCGATGGACTGACAGGGCGCCTCTTGTCGAGGCAGCGTTTGTCAGAGCAGCACTTGCAAGTCCGGCGCGATACGCCGGGCTTATTCAAATTCGATCGAGATCCATGAAATGTTGATGTTGACCCTCAATGTAGTCTACGTGCTCATCGCCATCGCGATCATCGCACTCGTGCTGATGCAACGCGGTAGCGGCGCTGCCGCCGGCTCGGGCTTCGGCTCGGGCGCCTCGGGCACCGTGTTCGGCGCGCGTGGCGCATCCAACTTCCTGTCCAAGAGCACCAAGTGGCTGGCCATCACCTTCTTCGGCATCAGCCTATTCATGGCCTGGAACGCATCGCACAAGGCGCGCCCGGTAGTTGAGCAAAACCTCGGGGTGATGGCAGAGCAACCGGCGCCCGCCGCCACGGGTGAATTGCCCGTGCAGGCGCCGCCGTCCACGGTGCCCAGCGCCCCGGCCCGCATTCCTTCCGCTGCTCCCGCGGTACCGGCAGCACCCGCTGCGACCATGCCCGCGCAAGCGACTCCGGTGGAGACGGAAAACACCGAGGTGGAAAACACGCCCGCCGAGCCCGCGCCGCAACCCGCAACACCCGCGCAAGGCGGCTGAAGCCGGTTACAATAGTTTGCGCGTCGGGGTCTTCCCCGACGCATGAGTTTGCCCAGGTGGCGGAATTGGTAGACGCACTACCTTGAGGTGGTAGCGGCGAAAGTCGTAGGGGTTCGAGTCCCCTCTTGGGCACCAAGATGCGAATCCTTCTCAAAGCCCGCGCTCGCAAGGCGCGGACTTTATAATTGGGAAACGCGAAGAAGCTTGCGGAACATGTGCGCGACCAGCGCCTTTCCCGCAGGGAAACCAACCGAGGACCACGCGTGCTGGCCGAATATCTGCCGACCCTGTTGTTCCTGATCGTCGCTACCGGCATTGGCATCTCGCTGATGGTGGTAGGACGGTTGATCGGTCCCCGTCGTCCCGATGCGCAGAAGCTCTCGCCTTACGAGTGCGGCTTCGAGGCATTCGAGGACGCGCGCATGAAGTTCGACGTGCGCTATTACCTGATCGCGATCCAGTTCATCGTCTTCGATCTGGAAATCATCTTCATCATGCCGTGGACCCTGGTATTCCAGGAGCTGGGCGCGCGTGCGCTGGTCACCATGGGCCTGTTCGTGGGCATGCTGTTCCTCGGATTCATCTACGTCTGGAAGAAGGGAGCCCTGGAATGGGAGTGATCCTGTGAGCGTGATTGGAACCATCGATCGGCTGATGACCAATCCGATCCCGCAAGGGCGGGTCGACGACATCCTGCGTCCGGATGGCGAAAACCCGCTGTTGGAGAAGGGCTACGTCACCACCAGCGTAGATGCGTTGATGAACTGGGCGCGTACCGGTTCGATGTGGCCGATGACCTTCGGCCTGGCCTGCTGCGCGGTCGAGATGATGCACGCCGGAGCGTCGCGCCTGGACCTGGACCGCTATGGCGTGGTGTTCCGCCCTTCGCCGCGCCAGTCCGACGTGATGATCGTGGCCGGCACCCTGGTCAACAAGATGGCCCCGGCGCTGCGCAAGGTCTACGACCAGATGCCCGAGCCGAAGTGGGTCATCTCGATGGGCAGTTGCGCCAACGGTGGCGGCTATTACCACTACTCGTATTCGGTGGTGCGCGGCTGCGACCGCATCGTGCCGGTCGATGTCTACGTGCCGGGCTGTCCGCCGACGGCCGAGGCGCTGGTCTACGGCATCCTGCAACTGCAAAAGAAGATCTGGCGCACCCAGACCATCGCACGCTGATCCAGCCCCAAGACATCCCGCTTCAAGACAATTCCGTCCAACTCCATTACCGAGCACGCCACGCCCCCATGGCCGAGCAAGCTGCAACCTACATCGAACAACTGCAGGCGCGTTTTCCCGACGCGACCCTCGGCATCGCCGAAGCCCGTGGAGAAGTGACGCTGGAAGTGCCGTCGGCGACCTGGCATGCCGCCTGTCTCGCGCTACGCGACGACTTCGGTTTCGAGCAACTGGTCGATCTGTGCGGCGTCGATTACCTGGGCCATGGCAGCGACGAGTGGGAAACGGCCAACGCTTCCTCCGAGGGCTTCAGCCGCGGCGTGGAACTGGGCTTCGGTCCCGGTCGCTTCACCTGGGAAAACCGCCCGCGTGGCGAGGGCCCGGTGCATCGTTTCGCCACAGTGGCCCATCTGCGCTCCTATCGGCACAACCGCCTGCTGCGCTTGCGCTGCTACGCGCCCAACGACGAATTGCCGGTGATCGCCTCGGTCACCGATATCTGGCCCGGCGCCAACTGGTTCGAGCGCGAGGCCTTCGACCTGTTCGGCATCCTCTACCAGGGCCACCCGGACCTGCGCCGCATACTCACCGACTACGGTTTCGTCGGCCATCCGTTCCGCAAGGATTTCCCGCTGATCGGCAACGTGGAAGTGCGTTACGACGAAGAGAAGAAACGCGTGATATACGAACCGGTGACTTCGGTCGAGCCCCGCGTCGGCGTGCCGCGCGTGATCCGCGACGATGCGCGCTATGCCACCGCCGCCGGTGAAGCCGCGCAACGGGAGCCCGCCAAGTGACCGTCCAGCAATCCGGCGTCGCTTTCACCAGCAATCCAGCCGAAAGCCGCCAGGAAATCCGCAACTACACCCTGAATTTCGGCCCGCAGCACCCGGCCGCGCATGGCGTGCTGCGCCTGATCCTGGAAATGGACGGCGAAACCGTGGTCCGTGCCGATCCGCACATCGGCCTGCTGCACCGTGGCACCGAGAAGCTGGCCGAGAGCAAGCCCTTCAACCAGTCGATCGGCTACATGGATCGCCTGGATTACGTGTCGATGATGTGCAACGAGCACGCCTACGTGCTCGCGATCGAGCGGCTGATGGGCATCCAGGCGCCCGAACGCGCGCAGTACATCCGCACCATGTTCGACGAGATCACCCGTATCCTGAACCACCTGATGTGGATCGGCTCCAACGGGCTCGACCTGGGTGCGATGGCGGTGATGCTGTACGCCTTCCGCGAGCGCGAGGAGCTGATGGACTGCTACGAGGCGGTCAGCGGCGCTCGCATGCACGCCACGTACTACCGTCCTGGCGGGGTCTACCGCGACCTGCCGGACCACATGCCGAAGTACAGGGAATCGCCATGGCGCAAGGGCAAGGCGCTGAAGCGCTTCAATGCCGCGCGCGAAGGTTCGCTGCTGGACTTCCTCGAGGACTTCACCAGCGAATTCCCCAAACGCGTCGACGAATACGAAACCCTGCTCACCGAAAACCGCATCTGGAAACAGCGAACCGTCGGCATCGGCGTGATCTCGCCGGAGGAAGCGCGCGCCTGGGGCATGACCGGGGCGATGCTGCGCGGTTCCGGCATCGCCTGGGACCTGCGCAAGAAGCAGCCCTATGCCAAATACGACACGGTCGATTTCGAGATCCCGGTCGGTACCAATGGCGACTGCTACGACCGCTATCTGGTGCGCGTGGCCGAGATGCGCCAGTCCAACCGCATCATCGCCCAGTGCGTGAAGTGGCTGAAGGCCAATCCGGGCCCGGTGATGGTGCAGAACTTCAAGGTCGCGCCGCCATCCCGCGAGGAGATGAAGGACGACATGGAAGCGCTGATCCACCACTTCAAGCTGTTCAGCGAAGGCTATTGCGTGCCTGCCGGCGAAACCTACGCCGCGGTCGAGGCGCCGAAGGGCGAATTCGGCTGCTATCTGGTTTCCGATGGCGCCAACAAGCCGTTCCGCGTGCACCTGCGCGCGCCGGGCTTCGCCCATCTTTCGTCGATGGATCATGTCGTCAGCGGGCACATGCTGCCGGACGTCGTGGCCATGATCGGCACCTATGATCTTGTTTTCGGTGAGGTGGACCGATGAGGGCCACGGGTAATTTCGAAGCGGCCCGCAACGTGGATCCGCTGGTCGCGCTCAGCGACAGGACGCGCGCGCACATCGACCACTGGTTGACCAAGTTCCCGCCGGACCGCAAGCGTTCCGCCGTGCTGCAGGGCCTGCATGCCGCGCAGGAGCAGAACCAGGGCTGGCTCAGCGACGAACTGATCGTCGCCGTGGCCAAGTACCTCGAACTGCCGCCGGTATGGGCCTACGAGGTCGCCAGCTTCTATTCGATGTTCGAGACCAAGCCGGTGGCCCGCAACAACGTGGCTTTCTGCACCAACATCAGCTGCTGGCTCAACGGCGCCGAGGACCTGGTCGCGCATGCGGAGAAGAGGCTCGGCTGCAAGCTGGGCGAATCGACCGCCGACGGGCGCGTCTACATGAAGCGCGAAGAGGAATGCGTGGCCGCGTGTTGCGGCGCGCCGGTGGTCGTCATCAACGGCCATTACCACGAGAAGCTCACGCCCGCGAAGGTGGACGAACTGCTGGACGGGTTGGAATAAGCGCATGGCACATCATCCACACGCCTCCGAGGGCTATGGCCCGGTCGGGCCTGCACCGAAAGAGCACCAGGTGGTCTACACCACGCTGCATTTCGACAAACCGTGGTCGTACGAGAACTACCTGAAGACCGGCGGCTACAGCGCGCTGCGCAGGATCATCGAAGAGAAGATCCCGCCGGCCGACGTGGTCGAGATGGTCAAGCAGTCCGGCCTGCGCGGCCGTGGCGGCGCAGGCTTTCCCACCGGCCTGAAGTGGAGCTTCATGCCGAAGGGCGACATGCAGAAGTACATCCTCTGCAATTCGGACGAATCCGAGCCCGGCACCGCCAAGGACCGCGACATCCTGCGCTTCAACCCGCACTCGGTGATCGAAGGCATGGCGATCGCCTGCTATGCCACCGGCTCCAGCACCGCTTACAACTATCTGCGCGGCGAGTTCCACCACGAGCCGTTCGAGCATCTGGAAGAAGCCACCGCCGAGGCCTACAAGCACGGCTGGCTGGGCAAGAACGTGCTCGGTTCGGGCATCGACATCGATCTTTACAACGCGCTCGGCGCGGGCGCCTACATCTGCGGCGAAGAGACCGCGCTGATGGAATCGCTGGAAGGCAAGAAAGGCCAGCCGCGGTTCAAACCGCCGTTCCCGGCCAACTTCGGCCTGTACGGCAAGCCGACCACGATCAACAACACCGAAACCTATGCGTCGGTGCCGGCGATCATCCGCAATGGCGCCGAATGGTTCCTCAACCTCGGCAAGCCCAACAACGGCGGGCCGAAGATCTTCTCGGTGTCCGGCCATGTCGCCCGCCCGGGCAACTACGAGATCCGCCTGGGCACGCCGTTCTCCGAACTGCTGGAAATGGCCGGCGGCATCCGCAACGGCCACAAGCTGAAGGCGGTGATTCCCGGAGGCTCCTCGATGCCGGTGTTGCCGGGCGAGACCATGATGGGTTTGACCATGGACTACGACGCCATCCAGAAGGCCGGTTCCGGCCTGGGTTCGGGTGCGGTGATCGTGATGGATGAAACCACCTGCATGGTCCGCGCCTGCCAGCGCATCGCGCGCTTCTACTACGCCGAATCCTGCGGCCAGTGCACGCCGTGCCGCGAAGGCACCGGCTGGATGTACCGCATGATCACCCGCGTGGTCGAAGGCAAGGCCACGCTGGAAGACCTCAATACCTTGAAGGCTTCCGCCGGCCAGATCGAAGGCCACACCATCTGCGCGTTCGGCGAAGCCGCGGCGTGGCCGGTGCAGGGCATGCTGCGCCACTACTGGAACGAGTTCGAGTACTTCATCCTCAATGGCCGTTCGATAGTCGACGAAAAGTACGATCGCGTCGCCAAGGAGCTTGCCGCATGAGCGCGCAGCCTGTGAACCCGAATCTCGCGCCGGACCACGTCACCGTCTTCATCGACGGCGTCGAGCTCGCCGCGCCCAAGGGTTCGATGATCATCCAGGCCGCCGACAAGGCCGGCATCCCGATCCCGCGTTTCTGCTATCACGACAAGCTCGCCATCGCCGCCAACTGCCGCATGTGCCTGGTGGAAGTGGAGAAGATGCCCAAGCCCGCGCCGGCCTGCGCCACGCCGGTGATGGACGGCATGAAGATCGCCACGCGCAGCGACAAGGCCTTGAAGTCGCAGCGCAACGTGATGGAATTCCTGCTGATCAACCATCCGCTGGATTGCCCGATCTGCGACCAGGGCGGCGAGTGCGAACTGCAGGACCTGTCGCTGGGTTACGGCCGTTCGGTCAGCCGCTTCCAGGAGCGCAAGCGCGTGGTCCCGGACGAGGACATCGGCCCGCTGGTCGCCACCGAGATGACCCGCTGCATCCAGTGCACGCGCTGCGTGCGTTTCACCGCGGACATCGCCGGCACCTATGAACTGGGCGGCATGTATCGTGGCGAAAACCTGCAGATCGGTACCTACGACGGCAAGCCGCTGACCACCGAGCTGTCCGGCAACGTCGTCGACGTGTGTCCGGTCGGCGCGCTGACCAACAAGGTGTTCCAGTTCCGCGCCCGTCCGTGGGAACTGGTCGCGCGCGAATCGATCGGCTACCACGACGCGATGGGTTCGAACCTGTTCACGCACGTGCGCCGCGGCGAGATCCTGCGCACCGTGCCGCGCGACAACGAGGCGGTGAACGAATGCTGGCTCTCGGACCGCGACCGTTATTCGCACCAGGGGCTGTACGCCGAAGATCGCGCGGTCAAGCCGCTGCTGAAAGTGGGCGAGAGCGGTACCGATAGCGACTGGAAGGAAGTGTCATGGGCCGAAGGCCTGGCCGCTGCCGCCGAAATCCTGCGTGGCCACAAGGGCGACGATCTGGGCGTGCTCGCGCATCCGGCCACGTCGAACGACGAGGGCAGCCTGCTCGCCCGCCTGGCCGAGGGGCTGGGTAGCGGCAACCTGGATCACCGCATCTTCAACCGCGATTTTTCCGATGGCGCAGTCGCTGAGCAGTTTGCGACGCCACTGGCCGAGATCGAACAGGCCGATGTCATCGTCCTGTTCGGCAGCAATATCCGCCACGAGCTGCCGCTGCTGCACCAGCGCATCCGCAAGGCCAACACGCAGCGCAACGCGAAGGTGCATGCGATCAATCCGGTCGACTTCGATTTTGCTTTCCCGCTGGCGGGCAAGCGAATCGTCGCGCCTTCGCAACTTGCCGCTGCGTTGAATGACGCGGCGCTGATCGACGCAGTGAAGGGCGCCAGCCGTCCAGTCCTGATCGTCGGTGCGCTGGCAGAAAACCATCCGCAGGCCGCTTCCCTCCGTGCCGCCGCGAAAGCCTTCGCTGCTGCTACGGGCGCCGCGCTGTGCCGCATACCGCAGGGCGCCAATGCGGTCGGCCTGGCGCGTCACGGCGTGCTGCCGGCCAAACGCGATGTTGCCGGCATGTTCGCCGAGCCGCGCGCTGCCTATGTGATCTACGGGATCGAGCCGGGCCTCGACTTCGCCGACGGCGCCGCCGCGCAGAAGGCATTGAAGGCTGCCAAGGTCGTGGCCTTCAGCCACTTCGCCTGCAAATCCACACGCAACGTGGCCGACGTGATCCTGCCGATCGGCGCACTGCCCGAGATCGACGCACTACTGACCAATCTCGATGGCGTCGAGCAACGCACCCAAGCCGGCGGCAAGCTTCCGGGCGAAGCGCGTGAAGGCTGGAAGGTGCTTCGGGCGCTCGGTGGCGAGTTGCAATTGCCGGCTTTCGAATTCACAGATCTTGCCGGCGCCCGTGCGGCAGGCAAGGTCGTTGCTCCGTCCAGCATCGCCACATCGGCGGCGCCTGTAGCGGCAACCGATGGCCTGGAAATCGCCGCCTCCGCAGCGATCTATCGCACCGATGGCGTGGTCCGTCGCGCACAGGCGCTGCAGGACCATCCACTCAATGCCTCACCGCGCATCACTCTCAATCCTGCGGATGCGGCCACGCTCGGTCTATCCGAGGGCCAGGTGGCGAAAGTCGGCGCACCCGATGGCACCGCGACGTTGCCGGTGTTCGTGGATGACCGCGTGGCTACCGGCGCCGCCTGGATAGAAAGCGGACATGGAGCCACCGCACCGCTGGGTGCAGGAAACGTGACGGTGGTGGGCGCATGAACGAGTCGCTGCTGAACGCCATAGACCCGTTGCGCGAGTGGTTCCTCGCACTGGGCAATTTCGGCGTGGTGTTGTGGATCGTGCTGAAGATCCTGGCCATCGCAGTGCCGGTGATCGTCGCGGTCGCGTTCTACGTGGTCTGGGAACGCAAGCTGATCGGCTGGATGCACGTGCGCCATGGGCCGATGTACGTGGGCATGGGCATCTTCCAGGCCTTTGCCGACGTGTTCAAGCTGTTGTTCAAGGAAGTCCTGATGCCTGCCAAGGCACAGAAGACCATGTACATCCTTGGGCCGTTGATCGCGCTTGCGCCCGCATTCGCGGCATGGGCGGTGGTGCCGTTCGACGCGAAGATCGTCCTGTCGAACGCCAACGCCGGACTGCTGTACCTGCTGGCGATGACCTCGCTGGGCGTGTACGGCATCATCATCGCAGGCTGGGCATCGAACTCGAAATACGCCTTCCTGGGCGCGATGCGTGCGGCGGCGCAGGTGGTCAGCTACGAGATCGCGATGGGCTTCGCCCTGGTCGGCGTGCTGATCGCTTCGGGCAGCCTGAACCTCACCGACATCGTCATGGCGCAGGCCGGCAACGCGGGGCCGTTCGAGTGGTTCTGGCTACCGCTGTTCCCGTTGTTCATCGTGTACTGGGTGTCGGGCGTGGCCGAGACCAATCGCGCGCCGTTCGACGTGACCGAGGGCGAATCGGAAATCGTCGCAGGGCACATGGTGGAATATTCCGGCGCGGCTTTCTCGCTGTTCTTCCTCGCCGAATACGCCAACATGATCCTGGTCAGCTTCCTGGTGTCGCTGTTCTTCATGGGCGGGTGGCTCAGCCCGCTGCAGGGCTGGATCGTCGCGGACGTGTCACCGTGGGTGGACTGGATCTGGCAGGGCGGCTGGCCGTGGTTGCTGTTGAAAGTGGGTTTCTTCGCCAGCGCCTTCATCTGGTTCCGCGCCACTTTCCCGCGCTACCGCTACGACCAGATCATGCGCCTGGGCTGGAAGGTGTTCATCCCGCTGACCATCGCCTGGATCGCGGTCACCGCGTTGCTGGTGTTCTTTGGTGTGTTCGAGAAGGGCGTCTGAGTGATCAGTAAAACGTGCCATTGCTTCAAGGGTCCGGTGTTGCCGTCGCAGCACGGGCGCTTTTGTTCGGGAAGGGCGTCCGGGTGATGAACAG
>Ga0307414_10001663_pt1 | contig 11565 bp, 12 predicted proteins | sample DK1Ometagenome_FD_203804 | JGI IMG/M metagenome (GOLD analysis project Ga0307414, IMG submission 203804) | Maize rhizosphere microbial communities from greenhouse at UC Davis, California, United States - DK15-O-3 | ecosystem: Host-associated > Plants > Roots > Rhizosphere > Soil | place: USA...
TAAAATAGTTGCGATTAGAGGACGCATCATAATCAAGTTGTGTGTCGGCCGCCATCGGCTTTAGTCATTGTTTTTTACCTGCTCCTTTACTAGCATCAATTGTCGTGGTCTCTTTATCACTACGCGGCGTGACGAAGAAGTTCGGTCGGATTCCAGCCGTTGATCAAGCCAACCTCGACGTCCATAGCGGTGAGTTTCTCGTCGTCGTCGGCGAGAGCGGCTGCGGCAAGACCACCACCCTTAGACTCATCGCCGGACTTGAATCACCAGACGCTGGCACCATCTTGATCGGCGGGGTGCCGGTCAATGACATCCCCGTAGGCAAACGCAACGTGCAGATGATCTTCCAAAATTTCGCCTTGTGGCCGCACATGAGAGTTTTTGATCAAAGCCGGTACAGCAACTTGTCGCTGCCGCTTAAGGTGCGTAAATGGTCGAACGATAAAATCGGCGAGCTTCTTCGTCCCCTGGCTCGGCGCGTTGGCATCGAAGAAAGTTTTTTCAGGCGCAAGCCGATGGAGCTTTCCGGCGGACAGCAGCAGCGGGTTGCCCTGGGACGCGCGATGGCGACAGCGCCGCAGATTCTTCTCATGGACGAACCGCTGAGCAACATCGACCCTCCCAACCGGCTGCGAATGCGCGGCGAAATCTTGAGATTTCATCAGGAAAACAGCCTGACGACGATTTATGTGACACATAATGTAGCCGACGGCATTGCGTTGGCGGATCGCATCGCGGTGATGAGAAACGGTAGGTTCGAACAAGTCGATAGCGCGGAAAATCTGTTTCGTGCTCCCGCCAACGCCTATATCTCAGATTTTTTCCGGGCCGAACAGATCGTCCACAAACCGAGGTTCTCGTCTTCATGAGAACACGACTGCTTTTGTTAGCGCCGCTGCTCATGCTATTTTTATTCGGTTCGGCCTCTTCCGCCTGTCGAGAGCTCGACGTCGCCGCCGGCTTCATACAATCGGCTCACGCCGCTGGAGCCGATGCGGTCGTCGAGTTCTATGGCCACAATTTCTTTCAGATTACGACGGCAAAGGGAACGAAAATCATCACGGACCCGATCGCTCCGGGAATGTACCCAACGCCCGACATCAGCCCTCACGCGGTCACCGTAGGGCGAGAACATCCAAATCATAACTACGTTGAGATTGCCAAAGGAAACCCCATTGTCCTACGTGGCCTGGGAAATTATGGCGCCGAATGGAACAAGATCAGCACGACCGTGCGTGACGTTCTGATTTACACAGTGCCGGTTTACCAGCAGCAATTCGGCAATGCTCTAAAAGGGGCTGCCTTCGTCTTCGACCTAGGCACACTGTGCATCGCTCATTTAGGCGATTTGGCGCACAAACTGACTGCGGAGCAAGTTAAGGCTTTCGGCAAAGTGGACATCGCCATGATTCCTATCGGTGGCAGTTTTACTATGCCGCCGGACACGGCCCGCGAGGTTTTGCAGCAACTCAAACCCAAAGTGGCAATCCCGATGCACTACCGCGAAAGCACGGCGCTTTTAGATATGTTCGTAAAAGGATTTCCAAATAGGTATCTGCCTAATCATAGCCATGCCTTCAGCAAAGAGGCACTACCGAGTTCTACGCAGATCATGGTTTTTACACCTTGGGGTATGAGAGGATACCGATAAAGGCGCTGCCAGTGAGAACGCGCGCCGGCAGGATCAGCCGCACGAAAGCGCAAGGAACGCTAAATTTTAAACGCCTCGCGCGTTTCACGCGCAAACAGTTCGTCTAGATTCAATCTCTGCTTGATCAACCCCTGCTCATAAAGATACTCGTGCAGGGTTTCCAAGTTCATTCGATTCGGGCTCAATCCATAACGCCAGTAATCCGCCGTCATCAAATCGCGGGTATCTTCATATTCCGCCGAAGTCCATGGCAAGCTGACACGCAGGATATTGGTGTCATAAAGCTCTCGCATGCACAGATCCTTAGCTTCACAAAACGCTTTATAGAGTGTTTGGGCCACCCACGGATCCTTCTCATAGATTGCCCGCCTGATCACAATGACATGCATGATTGGAAACAAGCCGGTCTTCGCAAAGTAGTCCATCTCGGCCTGGCGATAGTTGGGAAACAGCCGGCGCACATTCGCCGCCCCTTCGAGAAAGCAGGTCGGCATACGTGGCGACATCATCGCATCGATTTCACCGCTGGCGATCATCTCGTTCAAGGTTCGGTCGTTTTTACTATCCATCCGAACTCCGGGTGGCATTTCGAAATCGACCCGATCCTTACGGCCCGGCTGTTCCTCACCCGCTTGAATCCAATGAATTTCACTGGGCGGAATACCGTATTCATGCTCAAACAAGCCGCGCAGCCACACCGCAGCGGTCATGCTGTATTCGGGAACCCCCATCCTTTTGCCGCGCAGTTCTTCCGGTCGGCGGATCGCGGATGCCGTGTTGATAAAAATGCAGCGGTGGCGAAAGGTCCGCGATGGAAATACTGGGATGGCGATGAACGGCCGTCGTCCGCGCGCGGCTGCCGTCAAAAAAGCTCCCATCGACAGCTCTGAAACGTCAAACTCCTCGTACTTCATCATACGCCAGAAGATTTCTTCCACTGACATCGTGAGGTAGTTAATCTCAATGCCTTCCGGCTTAATCCGTCCATCCTTGATCGGACGGGTCCGATCATAGTCCTCGCACGCTAAGGTCAATTGTAAGTCTGCCATAGTGTTTAGTTCTGCGATTTGGCCCGTGCGATAAACTTGACGAACTCCTTCACCTCATTCACCAGCCCCCGTTCGCCCTGCTCCGCTAACGTGTTGGCGAGAAAAGCGCTGCCCAGACAAATACCGGTGGTCCCGGCTTGAACATATTCTTTCACATTGATAAGGCTCACTCCGCCTGACACCATGAAGCGCACTTCGGGAAAAGGTCCGCCCATCTGGCGGATAAAGTTCGGCCCGCCAAGACAATCGGCGGGAAATATCTTTATTAGATCGGCGCCGGCGCGCGTCGCGGCATAGATTTCGGTCGGCGTCGCCGCTCCGGGATAACAAGCGACGTCGGCCTCGTGACAAATGTTAATCAGATCGAGTTCCGATGATGGCGATACCACGAACCGCGCCCCGGCAGTAATTGCCGCTTCAGCTTGTTTCTTCGACAGCACCGTTCCCGCGCCGACGTGGACTGTTGGTTCTCTAACCAACGCCGCAATGACTTCCAAGGCACCCGGAACACTCAACGTGACCTCAACGAACTTGACTCCGGCGCTCGCGGCAGACTTCGCCGTAAGCATCGCTTCTTCAGCGGTTTTGGAGCGAAGAACAGCAACTAAGCGACTGTCGTGTAGCTCGCGAATCAACTCAGCTCTCATCATTCACCCATCCTTAACTCAAGCTCAACCCGCCATCGACGATCAACGTCTGGCCGGTCACGAAATCACCGCCGGTAATCAGGCCGAGTACTGCGCCGGCAATATCCTCGGGAGTAGCGATACGTTGCAGTGGATATCCTGCCGACGCATTGGCGATCACCTTTTGGTAATCGGCGCCAAAGTGCTGGCTCATCCAAGGCGTATCGGTAAACGCCGGTGCTACGCAATTGACTCTGACACGCGGCGCCATTGCGACTGCCAGACCTTTGGTCATATAGATTAAAGCCGCCTTGGCGGTTCCATACGCCAATGAAGAGATCGTTGAAGTAGCCAGCACGCCAGAGATCGACGATATATTGACGATCATTCCTTGGCTCTCCGACAGCATGTCGGCCGCCGCCCGAGCACAACGAAAGGACCCTTTCACGTTAACGTCCAGAATCTCATCCCAAATGGCATCGGTTAAGCCTTCTAGGTTTGCCAGCTTAACCCAGTGCGTTATGCCGGCGTTGTTTACCAGAACATCTAACCGGCCGAAGTCGTCCTTGATCCTGCTGACCATGCGACGGACCTCGTCCTCGGATTGAATATCGGCTCGGATCGCAACGGCCTTGACGCCATGACTTTCAATCTCACTGGCCAATGCTTCGGCCTGTTTCCCGGAGCTGCGATAGTTGACTACGATCCCGCTCAAACCGGCGTTGGCCAAGCTACGCGCCACCGCGCCGCCGATGCCGCCCGCGCCGCCGGTCACCAGAGCTACTCGGTTGTGAAGTTCCATATCTTCGCTCCGCTCAGAATCTCAAACTGCAGATATCGCATTTCGAAGGACCGCTGTCTGAGATTTGAAATGCAAGATGCGGCTGCTAGGCGTGCTTGGTTTGCCGTAGCTCGGCGGTTTTTTTCCGATCGATCTCCCATCCGTCGGGCAGCTTCACCAATTCATCGGAATTGCCGTTGTAACGAATTGCCACACCGTATTCTCGCCCAGCCTTCTCCGCTGTGATGTAGCCTTCGATTACGTCCCAGCGCACTTTCTCGGGATCGCGCTCGAATGGATGACCATAGCCGCCACCGCCGGGCAAGTTGATGTGGACGACGTCGCCTGTTTTGAGTTCGACAAGTGCTTTTGCATGAAGGCGTGTTCCATCGCCTAAAAAAACCTCTCCGGTCGCTCCGGCCTGCCCCCCCAAGAGTCCGGGCGCAGGATAGACCGTTCGATCGGCGATGGAACTGACACTCCATTTGCCATCGCCGCGGCGAGTGAACTCCGTCAACTGTCCGAGGCCGCCGCGCCACTTCCCGGTACCGCCGGAATCAGGCCGAAGCTCGCGACGCCGCATAACTACCGGCGAGAGACTTTCGATGATCTCAGCCGGAACCCCGGCAACGCCGCTGGGAAAACCCACTGCGTTCAAGCCGTCCTTTGAGGGGCGCGCACCAGTACCGCCGACTTGAAACAGAGTCAAAGTAAACGGCGGATTATGACCTCGCCACACGCTCAGCCATATGGGATCGGCTCCCGGTGCCATCAAACGACCCGGCATAGCCCCGGAGAGCGCGGCGAAAATGGCGCTGGGGATAAAGTGACCGATCACTTGACGGCTGGCCACGGGCGCGGGCTCCAGCGCATTAAGAATACTTCCCGCGGGCGCGCTGACATGAACTGGCCTGAAACTACCTTCGTTGTGCGGCACGTCGGGACAGATCGCCGCCTTGATGGCGAAACTGGCGTAGGCATGAGTGTAGTTGAGCACCACGTTGATGCCGCGGGCGCTCTGCGGCGATGAGCCGGTGAAGTCGATGAAGATCTCGTCTCGCTTCACCTTCACCTTGCAGCGAACCACGATCGGCTCTTCGAACCCATCACTCCAGGTTTCGTTGCTCCATTCACCGCTCGGCAATTTAGCGATTTCGGCGCGTACTGCAGTTTCGGAACGACGGATGATCTCGTCGGCGATCGCGTCGATGCTGTCGAGCTCGAATTCGTCCATCATTTCGAGAAGCGCACGCCCGCCGGCATCGTTACAAGCGGTTTGCGCATAGAAATCACCGATGACTTCATCCGGCTGGCGCACATTAGTGCGAACAATCTGCATCAGTATCCGATTAGGCTCGCCGCGATCAAACAACTTCATGATCGGGATCCGTAACCCCTCTTCGAAGACCTCGCGGGCTTCGGCGGATAGTATCCGGCCGCCGATATCGGCGCTATGACAGGTGTTCGCAAACAACGCGACCAAGCGATCCTGCTTAAACACCGGCGTGGTAATCGTAATGTCGTTGATCTGCCCCGCGGTTTGCCATGGATCGTTGGTAATCAGCACGTCGCCCGGCGAGAGCCGCTCGGCTGGAAAAGCGGCGAGAAAGTGCTGCATCGATGTAGCCATTGCATTGATATGTCCCGGTGTGCCGCTCAGGGACTGCGCAATCATCCTTCCTTTGGTGTCGAACATGCCGCAGGCCAGATCCTGGCTTTCACGCACGATAGTGCTAAAGGCAGTACGAATCAGCGCATCCTGCTGCTCGTTAGCCACCGAAAGAAAACGATTCCAAATCACTTCGAGAGTGATCGGATCAATGGTTTTATTTTCCATCGATTATGTCCACCACGATCTGAAGGCGTTCATCCACCCGAGCGCGCCCGCGTGCACCGATAATCAAAGTGGACTCACGCTCCTCGACGATCGCGGGTCCGGCAAACGTCATTCCTGACTTCAGGGCGTAGCGGTTATACACCGGAGTTTCGCCATAGCCGTCGCGCGCAGAAAAGTAGGCCAAGCGCGATCCTTTGATGGCATCGCCGGATGTCATTGATTCACGCTGCAACTTCATTTCCAATTGCGGTTGCGGCCCCCGGGCAACTACGCGCCAGTTGATGATTTCGAGCGGCACGTCAGGTCCTTTGCGACCATACAGCGCTTCGTAGGTATTTTCGAATCTCCCAGCGATTGTGTCCAGATGCGTCACTCCCAACGTTCCATCCGGCAGAGAAACGGAGACTTCGTGCCCCTGCCCGACATAACGCATGTCTGCGGTACGTTGATAGGAGATCTCTCCCTCCGACAGCCCTGAGCTTTCCAATACTTTGCGTCCTTCTGCGGCCATTTCGTTCAGCAAGCTGTTGGCGAATTGCCAGTCTAGCTCGTCCAAACGACTGTATGCGCTGCGGACAAAATCGAAGGCAAGCGGCGCAGCGAGTAAACCGAACGTCGATCCCACCCCGGCACCCACTGGAGAAATCAGCGCGGGGAGACGCAGAATCTCGGCGACACCATAGCCATGAACCGGCCCCGCCCCACCGAACGCATACATCGGCAGCCGGCGCGGGTCTTTGCCCCGTTCTCCCAGATGAGCGCGCGCGGCATTCGCCATATTCTCATTGACGATTTGATGAATGCCCCAGGCGACTTGTTCCACAGTCATACCGAGTCGCCGGCCAAACCGCCCAAGAGCGTTACGCGCGGCCTTGACCTCCAGCTGCATCTTACCGCCAAGAAAATAGCGCGCATCAAGATAGCCGAGAATCAGGTCTGCATCGGTGACCGTTGGTTCGATGCCGCCTTGCCCATAACAGACCGGCCCCGGATCGGCGCCGGAACTTTCCGGGCCCACTTTCAAAAGCCCGAGGGAGTCGATGCGCGCCATACTGCCACCGCCGGCGCCGATCTCAATCATATCGATCACCGGAATGCGCACAGGCAATCCGCTGCCTCTTCTGAAACGATAAACCCGATCGACCTCGAACTCATGAGTCTTAAGCGGCCGGCCGTCGTCAATCACGCAAAGCTTCGCGGTGGTGCCACCCATGTCAAACGATAGCAAATCTCGATGACCGGAAAGCATGCCCGCCTGGGCGGCCGCCAGTGCGCCTGCCGCCGGACCGGATTCAAGCAACCGGACCGGGAAACGGGACGCGGTATCTCGGGTTGCAATCCCACCGCTCGAAAGCATAACGAAAAAGCTTCCAGTGAATCCGATGGCCTCCAGCCGAGCCTGTAATTGTGCCAGATAATCCGACACTCGCTCTTGGACGTAAACATTTGCCAGGGTCGTGCTGGTACGCTGGAACTCGCGGATTTCAGGGACGACCTCGGAGCTCAGCGAAACTCGGATCAGCGGCGCGACTTCTGCAACGATTTCCCCGGTACGGCGCTCGTGAGCGGGACTGCGGTAGCTATTAAGATAACTAACACCGATGGCTTTGATTCCCTTGTCGCGCAACTGTGCGACCAAACGGCGCACGAATTCTTCATCCAGCGGTTGGAGAACACCGCCATCCGCGGCGATCCGTTCCGGGACATCAAAGCGCAAGTGGCGCGGCACCAGCGGTTTAGGCAATTCCAAATTTAAATCATAAAGCTCGTAACGGTGCTCGCGGCCGATCTCGACGGCGTCGCGAAACCCCGCCGTGGTAAGCAAAGCCGTGGGAGCGCCTTTACGTTCGATCAGAGCGTTTGTTACCAAGGTGGTGCCATGAATCAGGGTGCCGCGCTGCTGGGGATTTACACTGCCGTTCTGAAGCGCCGGCTTCAAAGCATTCTCCACCGCGATGCTGGGATCTGCGGGGGTCGTTAGGGTCTTGCCAATCACCGCAGTGCCGTCTTCGCTTACCAACAGCATGTCAGTAAACGTCCCGCCAATGTCGATGCCTACCCGATACATAACTCAATACAGAAGGTGCGTGCCCAGCCTTGATTACCAATGCTTAGGGCAGTTTCCCGACTTTGGGATTGAACCTAAATTGAAGGGTCACTGCGCAAATAAATCCAACAAGCGTTGGGTTTGGTGCGCCGCCGCCGGTCTCAGGAGAGGGATTTGCACGCCGGCATCACGGTACTGCTGAACCCGCTTTTGTACTTCGTCGGGTGTGCCGCTGGCGGTCATGCCTTCCACGTAGGAATCCGGAATCGCCTTGATCAGCCCGTCCATACCGCCATCGGCATGAGCTTTCTCGAAAAGCGGGATGTCTTGCTTTCTGATATACGGCTCACCCACCCGCATCTTGGGCGCGGCGATAAATGAAATCTGCACCGGATCGAGTTTGGTAGCAACTTCCCATCTGACTGCATCGAGAGCTTTTTTATGATCGTCTTCCACCGAACAGTTGATGATCTGCGCGACTTGGAACCGAGAGAAATCCCGCCCGGCTTTTTCCGCCGAATCTTTGACGATCCTTAAAGCATTGACCGTGTATTCCGGTGAGCACACCGCGTTGAGGACCACTCCGTCGCCAATCTCTCCTGCCAAGCGCAAGCCAACCGTCGCGGTGGCGGGAAGATAGATTGGGATATTCGAACGAATCGGCTTCCATCCCAAACCGACATCGTCAAAGTTCACAAACTTGCCATGGTACGAGCACTTCTCGCCTTTGAGCAGCAAACGAATCGACTCGACATAATCTTTAAGGACTTCTGTGGGCGTAGCCCCGACGTCCTGAGGCAGAGCATGAACACGGGCATGGCTCTTAGTGCAGGCTCCCGGCGCGATGGTCATGCGCCCACCGGTCAATTCGTCCAATGTCGCCAGCGACTGCGCCATCACTACTGGACCGCGCAAGCGAACGATTTGGGTGGTTCCTAACTTCAATTTTTTGGTCGCCAATCCGATCGCGGCAAGGGAGCTGACTGAGTCGCGCATCAACTCGATGGTCTCGGAGAAAAAAGCCATCTCAAAGCCGCGCTCCTCAGCCTGCTGCATGACCTCAGACATCTCTCTGACATTGGTAAACTTGCCGTACCCGAGCGCGTAACCGACTCTACCGTGAGCCATCAAAAACTCCTTCCAACTAATTTCGTATAATCCCGCTGATCGGATTGCAGGAAAATCATAGTCTGATTCCTAGACGAACGCGACTGGACTGTCAACGCAGGGGATTACTTCGCCGGACAAACACGAATCGCGGGGGCGAAATATCGATCGATGTGCTACGGCGTGTTTCACAGCACGATCGCCTACAATTCGATATGATTTACTTGTATAGCTGCTTATAGAAGCCTGAGCTCTCCAACTCTTTGACAAACCGGTCGTCGTAGAAAGCCTCCGGCCTTGCCTCTTTGGCTTTCGGGTTACGCACCGCTGCCTGATTGAGCACTTCGACGACGCCCTCACGGGTGTTGTAGGGAATCTTCTCCACATAATCGACGGCATACTGGTAAACAGCATCAACGATCTTAGGATCGGTGGCCCGCGTAAACCTCCTGATTGCTCTGCGACTGAGATCGGGATCGCTGAAAAGTTTTGCCACTCCTTCGGAATATCCCTTCATGAAGCGGCGAACGAGATCCTCATTGGCATTGATATAGGACCGGCGCGCCATCCATGCGTCGTGCGGGAAGTAGATGCCGGCTTGCCCCATATTCATCAACACCCGAGCCCCCGCTTCTTGCGCCCTAAGATTCGTCGGGCTGGAAAACGGCGCCGCGACGATGGCCTTGGTCTTGAGCATCGCTGCGGCAGCAAATAGGTCGCCGGCCTGAATCATCGTAACGTCGCGATCCGGGTTTAACCCGTGCTTGCGCAGAAGATAACGGATGGTGAAGTCTGTCGAGGAACCGAAGCGAGTGACTCCAACGGCTTTGCCGCGCAGGTCCTCGATCGATTTGATCTCCGGCAGCGCCATAATATAGAAGGCGGGCACTTTGGCGAGCGCGCCGATCATGACAATATCGGCGCCAGCCAGAGCAGCATCGACCGCGGCATTGCCCGCGGCACCTGCCAACGGTAAATCACCCCCCAGCATTGCCTGCACCATCTTGGATCCCGAGGTGATCAAAATCAGGTGCGGCTGGATACTATACTTTTCGAAAATTCCGGCCTCTTCCGCCACCCACAACCCCGCTTTGATGCCGGTGATCGCGGTATACCCAATGGGCAGATTATCTCTAGCTGAAGCTGTTCTGCCTGAGGCGATAAAAACGACCGCGCTACAAACCAATGCACAGATAATTCTAATCATCTCAGTCTTCCCTTCGACGCTGATATAAGGTAATCGAAGCCTGGTTGCCAGACATATGCAGGCCGATCCGACACTGAGGCCGGACCTTATCAACTGCCGGAAAGAAGTGTCAAGCCGCCGGGAGCAAATGTGACCGTCGAAAAAATTGGGTAATTTGGGCCAAGAGACGCTATTTAACGGCTTGTGATGATGACACCGCAGTTCTCACAACGGTAGCGCGCGACACCGCTCTTTTCCTCGACCAATTCCTCGAACTCGTATTGCTTCAATCCCGACGTATCGAAACATTCCGGACAAAAACCATCTTTCAAATCGTCGCGAGTAAGCGTCAAATGACAGTGGCGGCAACGCACTCTGCCTAGAGGCTCAGGCAACAACTCGAGCGCGGTGTGAGAGCAGGATGACATTGTCTAGGTGCAGAGTTGAGGTTCGTTTAGCTTTTCTCGGACTGCTGGATGACTTCGTGCATTTCGAAGACATTAGGACCGGCAAATAATTCGGCTCGCGGTCGATTGTTGTGCGCTTGCTGAAATTCTTTGCTGTCGGTCCACCGGCGAAAAGAGGCCTCATCTTGCCAATGGGTGAGTACGATGTAGTAATCGCTTTTGATCGGCCGCAAAATCTCAAGCCGGATAAACCCCGGCATTTTGTCCACCAGCGCCGCTCTGCCGGCGAATCGTTCCTCGAATTCTTTTTCAAAACCGCGGGAGACCTGAATTCTATTCGATACGACAAGCATAGTTTCCTCTAATCGGAGCACCGATTGTCAACGCTGACCATATAACTCTTTGACAAACCCGGACTTCTCCAATTCATTCAAGAAGCTATTGTCATAGAAAGTCTTAGGATCGGCAGTTGCTGCTTTGGGGTGATCGGTGTCTGCAAGAACCTCACGCACGCCGTCTTCATTGACGTATGGAATTCTTGGGAATAAGGGCACGAAACTTCTATAAGCCTCGTCGAGGATCTCAGGATCCTTAGCGCCAAAATGACGCGACAATGCTTGCTTGGCAAGATCCGGGTTTTCTTTCACCACTTTGATCGCCTCGACATAGGACTTGAGAAAGGATTTTACCAGCTCAGGGTTCTGTTTCGTCAATGCCCGCGACACCGCCATCCCGGTGAAAGTATACGGAAGCTTCAGCGAACCGATGTTGACCAATTCTTTGTACCCCAGGCGACGGGCCATCAACGTAGTAGGCGCCGAAAGCACGGCGGCTGAAACGATTCCTTTATCGAGAGAGCACCTTCATGTCGCGC
>Ga0307414_10001664_pt1 | contig 11558 bp, 11 predicted proteins | sample DK1Ometagenome_FD_203804 | JGI IMG/M metagenome (GOLD analysis project Ga0307414, IMG submission 203804) | Maize rhizosphere microbial communities from greenhouse at UC Davis, California, United States - DK15-O-3 | ecosystem: Host-associated > Plants > Roots > Rhizosphere > Soil | place: USA...
TCCCGGGCTGGGAAGAGAACACCCACGGCATCACCGAGTGGGACAAGCTCCCCGCCGCCGCCCGCGCCTACCTGCGCGCGCTGGAAGAACTCGCCGGCTGCCCGCTGTCCATCGTGTCCACCGGCCCCGACCGCGACCACACCATGGTGCTGCAGGATCCGTTTGCCTGACGGCCCCCTGTAGGAGCGGCGCAAGCCGCGAAGGCGTGCGCAACCGAATCACTGCGCGAATTGCACCAGCAATCCTGCAGTCAAAAAGCCCCGCATCGCGGGGCTTTTCCGTTCTCGGCCCTTGAGAACCCGCACCCCCAGAATCACGCACGACCAAAAGGGGAAAAACCATGACCACCACCCAGGCACCACTCACCCGCGTCATCGACGCCATCGCCTTCGCCGCCCACGAACATCGCCGGCAGCGACGCAAGGACAAGGAGAAGACGCCGTACATCAACCATCCCGTCGCACTGGTCCAGATCCTGGCGGTGGAGGCGGGCGTCGACGACACGAACATACTGTGCGCCGCGGCGCTGCACGATTACCTGGAAGACTGTTGCGGCGACGAAGGGCAGGTCAGCGTAGAGGAAGGACGCCAGTTGCTGCGCGAACGCTTCGGCCCGCAGGTGCTGGCCTACGTGGACGCGGTCACTGACGACAAGTCCCTGCCAAAGGAAGAACGCAAGCGCCAGCAGGTGGAACACGCCGCCCACGTCCCGCACGGCGCCAAACTGATCAAGCTGGCCGACAAGACCGCCAACCTGCGCGACCTCACCGATTTCCCGCCCGCGGACTGGGCCGCCTACCGGCGCCGCGAATACTTCGACTGGGCGGCACAGGTCGTAGAGCAGGTGAGGGGCGCGCATCCGGGGTTGGAAGCGTTGTTCGATGCGGCGTTGGCGCGGAGGCCTGAGTGACCAGACGCCAGTTTGTCTGAGCGCTTGCCGCCCAACGGCGCACCTGTTCAGTCGATGACGAACTGGTCTTCATAAGGTGATCGGGGCGGGCATTCTTCGGGCCGACTTACCCGGCACGGCCAAAGTGCACGCGGCACAGTAGTCCTGCGCTCGAATCGCTCTCCATCCCAGACCACGAAGCCGGCATGGGCGTGGTGGCCGCCGTCGAAGATGGGCGGATCCGTCGACGTCGAGGTGTTCTCCGGATCAAACTCAACCACCCAACGGAAGACCGGCAGTTGGTGGAGGTTGTCGTCAAGGGCGAAGACCTCGCTAGCGCCTACCGATGCGTAGTGTTCAAGCATCGCCTTGGATGACACTGCAGGATCGGGCGCGATGCTGGCGGTCACGTCCTCCGGTGGCTGCCCATCGACTACACGGTAGGCACGCAACCCTGAATCGAAATGCCTGGTGCCCGTTACTCCGCACTGACGCTTGGCTTCAGCGAGCGGCGCCGCGTAGGCTGGATCTGTCCCGCGCAACCCGGCACATTCCCCCCGAACCTCGACCAGGTAACCGGTAAGTTCCGGCCGGGTGCCGTGGAAGCTGCGGACCCAGAAGCCGTACCACGCTCCCTCATGATCGGTCACGAGGTAATCCTTGCTGCCTGTCTGGCCATGCACTTCCTGTACGAGTACGTCGCCTTGCAGGTAGCGACGCCTCAGTTCCTGGGAAGCGAAGACGTCGTGCACCGGCAATGACAGCAGCAGACGGGCGATGGCCGATGGCGCGGGCATGGCCTTGGCCGTCTCAAGATTCGGGTAGGCCAAGCCAGGCAAGGGTTCGGCAGCGGGCGCTTCGGTAGATATCGCCGGCACGCTGGTGCAGCCTGTGAGCAGCGAGAAAGACAACAGTAGCGAGCGAATACGCATGGACTTGATTCCTTGCATGGCCGGACTAGCCCAGACGGATGCTGGGCGCATCCTGCGTAGTAATGCGGTGCTGGTCGATCACCGGTGAATTGATGACCGCGCGATTGAGGTTCTCGACCCGGGACAGGCTTTCCTCGACTGGTGTATTGGTGGCGACGGCGATATTCACCATGGCACGTGCCGAAGCAGGGTCGTTGGGCTTTCCCTGTACCAGGAACAGATGCTCGCCCGGCGTCAAGGTTGCGGTAGCCTGGTTGGGAAACATGTGGTCCACCCGCGAAAGGCCCTGTGCTTTCGCCTCGGCCAGCAGGCTGATCGACAATCGTTCGTCCTGTTCGTTGAAGCCCGGACCCAGCGCCCCGACGCGTTCACGGATCTGCCGGTGCAGGTCATGGTCGGGATGATCCGGATCGGCGGGATGACGCGGCGGGGGCAAGGCTGCACCGTTGGGTGCCTGGGGCGGCACCGCTCGACCCTCATCGTGTAGCTCCCGCCCATGTTGCGGTTGCTGACCCGGGTTGACCGAGGTCAACACGTATTGCCAGCGGTCCTGCTGTGGGTTGCGCCTGACTTCGGCAATGAATTCACCGTAGTCGCCGCCGCCGATCGTCTGGCAACCGGCCGAATCGGTGTTGCGGCCACCACCGCGATGGATCTTGAAGGTGTTGTTCAAATCCTGCACCCCGTTCACGTCGGCGGCGGTGAACCAGCCATCGGCGTTGGAATCGCGTTGCACCCGGCTTGCTCCCGCAGCTACCGCCTCCGCAGTGGGACGCAACGCGAACTCATTGCCGTTGGGTCGCCCACCTGCATAGGTAGGATGGGTCGTCGCCAGCATTTCCGTCGTGCCTTCACCCAGCCGGCCCAAGTCGCGGATACCGTCGCGATTGACGTCGTCACCTTCGATCTTCCGGCGCGACACTTCTTCGAATCCCGGTGATCTCGCCAGTCGTGGCGCCGCGCCTCCGTCGGCATAGTGGCGGGTGCCATCGCTGCCTGCGTGGTGATCGTATTGCGCGCTTGGTTCCGTATTGGCCTCGTTGAATTCACGCGCATGGCGGATGCCCTGGTTGTCTTTCCAGACCAGTACAAGACGGTCATCGTAGTCGCCGGTTCCATGGTCAAAGATAGTTTGAGTCTCGTTGCGAAGTCCAAGAATCACGCGCTCGCCATTCGTGTCCAGCGAATCGCGTGCGGCCTGGTTGCCGCGGCTGGCCACCACGCTGGCGTACACGTCATGCAGCTGTGCCTGGGAAAGATCGCGGGTTTCGGTATCTGCGGGGAAACGCGGCGACCCGAGCGCCGCACGCAGGCGTTCGAGCGAAGGACCGGCCCGTCCGGCCTCACCGGCCGCAATCGCCCCCGGCGCCTCCAGCGCGGTCAGCCGTTCACCGGCACGCACCGCGACGAAACGGTCCAGCGATTCCTGCACGACCAGATCCTGGTCCTGGCGCAGGGCGTCCAGTCGTTCGACCGCCTGACGGGTCTGGCCCCGGTTCAGCAGGTTGGCCACTTCACGGGCGGAGGCATCGATATCGAGTTCTGGCATGGGAAATCTCCTTTTCCTTGAAAGTCGTCTTCATGACGTTGGGGCAGGGCATTGGCGAGGGATCGCAATGACTGCGGGCCGAGCATAGCAAGCAGTGTCCAGCGGGAAATGTGTTGCAGTGCGTGGTATCAGCGGCACGCGACCCTGATTCCAGACCCCTGAATACACAGCCATGGGATCTCACCCATAATCCGGCGGGCAAGCTGGCTATACCGAAGCAAGGGGAAATCATGGGAACGACGACGCGCCTGGCGAGAACTGCCGTGATCGCAGGCATCTGCACGATTGTCTTCTGTATCGCGAATGTTCCGATGCCCGCCGCGTCGGCGCCGCCCAAGGCGGTGTCGGTGCCGATCATCACCACTGTCGCGGGCGGTGGTAATCCAGCGACCGGCAACGGCGACGGCGGGCCTGCGACCTCGGCCAGTCTGAACAATGTGGTCGATGTGGGTCATGACGCTGCCGGCAACCTGTACATCGCGGAGAGCTACGGGATGCGGGTGCGCAAGGTCACGCCCGCCGGCATCATCAGCACCGTGGCCGGCAATGGCACCCAGCCCTACAACGGAGATGGTATTCCCGCCACCAGTGCGGCCATCGACGTGCGTGGCCTGGCAGTGGCGCGCGACGGCACGCTCTATATCGCGGATGGCTCCAACGGGCGCATCCGCAAGGTCGGCAGCGACGGCATCATCAGGACGTTGGCGCAGATCGAATTCCCGACCGATCTGGCGATCGGCCCGGGCGGCGTTCTGTACGTGGTGTCCTGGCAGCGGATATGGAAAGTCAGTGCGACGGGTTCTGTCAGTGCCTTCGCTGGTGGCGACGAATACGGATTCGCCGGTGACGGCGGACCCGCCATCTCGGCGAGGTTCTACACGCCCGGCGGCATGGCGGTCGACGCATCGGGCAACGTGTTCGTCGCCGATTCCAACAACGACCGCATCCGTCGCATCGGTACCAACGGCATCATCACCACGGTCGCGGGCGGAGGGCCTTTCCGCAGCGATCCGGTAGCGCTGAGCGCCAAGTTGCTACATCCGCACGCCGTGGCGGTGGACTCGCGGGGCAACCTCTACATCGCCGAACGGGCCAACCTGGTGCGGATGGTCAACCCGGACGGGATCCTGCGTTCGGCCGTGGGCATGTTCAACGACACCACCTTCGGCAACGTGGGCGGGCCGCGTGGCTTCTCCGGTGATGGCGGACCTGCCGCAGAAGCCATGCTCGATGAGCCCGTGGCCCTGGCCATGGACGCGCAGGAGAACCTCTATATCGCCGATAGCTGGAATGCGCGCATCCGCAAGGTCACCACGTTGCCGACCCCGCGCACGCCGGTGGGAGGCAATGCCTTCGGGCCCTACGTCAAGCGCCCGGTCGGCAGCTTTACCCATCATGTTGCGGTTGCCGATGTCACCGGCGATGGCCGCGTCGACGCGCTGCTGACGACCACCAGCTGGTCGGGCCCTTTCGCGGAACCGGACAACGACTTTCGCCTGTGGCTGTTCGTGCAGCAACCGGACGGCACCTTGGCAGCACCCCTGAAGTATCCCTACTACGCTGATACGGTCGGCGGCAGGAGCGGCAGCGGACTGGTTGCAGGCGACCTCAACGGGGACGGTTTCGAGGATGTCGTCCTCGGCACGCTGAACGGTATCCAGGTGTTCCGGGGCAATGCCGCCGGCCTGTCCCCGGGGATCCGTTACGACGGCGTCGCCAACGCCCAGGCAACAACGGGCCTGGCATTGCTGGACGTCAACCGCGACGGAAAGCTGGATGTCGCCACGCTCAGCAGCGGCCGTGAAGAGGGTGGCACTTCTTCCACTGACAAGGTCGGCATGATCGTGTTCTACGGCAATGGCGCGGGTGGCTTCGGCTCGAAGACATTCACCCTGCGTCCCGAGGAGGACAGCTGGAAATACATTCGCGCCACCGACGTCAATGGCGATGGGTTCCTCGACTTGACCAGCACCTGGACCGCGGCGATCGCCGGTTATCCCAGCGGTGGCGCGGAGGTGAGATTGCATGACGGCCATAGCGGCTTCCTGCCTACCAGGCGCACGCGGGCTGCCTCCTACGCCTGGTGGGGTTCCGCGTACGCTTTTGGCGACTTCAACGCCGATGGACGCAAGGATGTGGTCGTCTCGCTGGCGGGCAATGCTCCCGATGCGCACTATTCGCAGTGGCTGCAACGTGCGGACGGCGGCTTCGACGAGTCGCGGGTGTGGAGCGCCTTCGATTCGCCCGAGGACATGATCAGTGCCGACATGAACAACGATGGCAAGGACGATCTGCTGGTCCTGCATGGTGGCTGGAGCTCGGTCGGCTACCAGCAACAGGTCGCAGGGGGCCTCGAGGAAGAGTTCAAGTACTACACGGTGCAATCGGGCAATCCCGACAGTCCAGCCATCGCGGTGGGAGATCTCAATAACGATGGTTGCCGGGACATCGCGCTGGCCGACTACAACTACGGCCTGGTCGTGTTGCCGGGGCAGCACTGCCTGCGTCGCGGCCATGGCAGCCAGCCGCGCGTGCCGCACCGCGCCGCGGGTGTCTTGCCGGCGCGCCAGCAGGTGCAAGGCAGGGAAGGAGCGCCGGTGGTTGCGGGGCATGGGGACGAGGCAGGGGCCGGCAGTGGACCTGGCACGCGCGTGGTGTCGTGGCCCGGCCGGGTCGTGGGCGCCGTCGTCGCCGCCGTCGTCGGTCGAGCCGCGGGATCGGGGTCGGGATTGCGGCGGGCCACGCTGTTCGCCCTGCTGATGACTTTCCTGGGTGGCGGACTGGTCTGGTGGAAGTTCTGGCGTTGAGGGATGGATCAGTTGAGGGTCAGGTCATGACCGCGCTGCAGGTTCCGTTTGCCTGACGCCCAGCCCTGTAGGAGCGACGCAAGTCGCGAAGGCTTGCACAACCGACCCCCTGCGCGAACTGTACCGGCAATCCTGCAACTGAAAAGCCCCGCACCGCGGGGCTTTTTGCTTTCCGCGTCCGCGCGCCGACTCATCCACCCCGCGGACTGGAATTACCCGACGCGCCGACGAAAAAACCTCATGCACCGGGTGAAAAATCCCCTGCGCGGTTTTTTTGGTCGGCGTGCGGGTGAATTTGATCGGAATGGCAGGTCGGGCATGAAAAAGCCGCGCGGAGGCGGCTTTTTCTATGGTAATTACCTTGGCCGCAACCTTTTTTGAAGAGGCCATAGGATGTGATCTTGAGATTATCTGCAGCGCGACGTCATGAGCATGTTTTCTGCGGAAGAGTGAGAGCTAGTTAGACGTTGAATTTCCGCTTTTGGTCGAAAACGGTCGCTAGCTGTGTTCATCTGGTGAGAATTTGGCGTTAGTGAAGGAGCTTGTGTCTGCATCCGTAAAGTACACGTAGCACCCTTTCATGCCCCTGGTCATAAGAGTCTTGTAAGTATTTCGGATAACTCTGTCGACTTCGTCCTGTACCGATGGATCCGACTTGATTCGGGTTGAGTAGCCACGTATCGAGCGATCCTGACGCGAACGCTTTGTCGGGTCTGTCCTGAGCTCGCCGTTGCGATAGACCAAGTCAGGCCCGACGATTACGCCTACGTAGTCGAGCTCCAGCCCTTGGCAAGTATGGATACAGCCCACCTGATCAATAGACTTTTCTCCAATAATCCACAAGCTTCCATCACTGCCTAGGTTCCATTGCTTCCGGTAGTCGAACTCCGGAATGACGATGTCGTAAGCATCCGGGTTCTTTTTGCTCTTCCAGTCCCAGCAGTAGCCCGCTACCACACGGGATTTATTGTTGGCGCGATTCTTTTCCCGAATCATCTCGTGCAACTCGACAGGCGAGCCCACTACTCGGAAGTCGAATGAGTTTCGGTCGAAGGTGTCGTTGGCGGTTTCGCGGATGCCGAGCAGGTTGTCCAGCCAAGCGATATAGCCGTCCGAGCCGTTACAGCGGAACTGGGAGCTCAGTTCAAGACGGGTGACCTGCGCGCCAAGCTTGGCGGCCCAATGACCCAGCTCATTGGAATGGCCGATGTCGGAAAGCGTCACGATCTGATCGTCATCGACGAAGAAAATGGTGCACTTGGCGCTGCGGATCAGTTCCATAACCTGGTTCTGTCCCAGATTGCCGTATAGACCGCTCTTGGCGTTCAGGCGGTGTGCTTCGTCCACTACCAGAGCGTCAAACACATTGGGCTCGCTTTCATGGAACATACCGGACCCGGAAAACAGGCTGGCTATCTCGACCTTTTTCAGGTGGCCCGCCAGGTTGTTCTTGTAGACCTCGCGCGGAGCCGCATTCTTGGAGACGTACTTGGTCAACAGCCCGCGTTTTGTCAGTTCCACCAGCAGGTTGACCGCCACCACCGATTTTCCGGTGCCCGGACCGCCCTTGATGATGATCACCTGCTTCTGGGCAGCACTGGCATGGCTGGCACGGGAGAGGCAGGTCTCGTAGACCACCTTCTGGTCATCGATCAGAACGAATTCATCGTTGCCCTTGAGCATCTTGGCGAGGCTGTCTGCCAGCATCTTGGAGGGACGGATGCGGCCGTTCTCCATCTTGAACAGCAATTCGCCCTTGTCGCCTTGCTTTACGTGCTGCTTGATGAAGCTCCTCAGCTTGTTCAATTCCTCCTCGCCATGCAGGAAGAGCGGAGCCTTTTCCAGATAGAGGGCGTAGTGCGGATGGCGGATGACGCCGTCATCTTTGTAGTTGTGGAGAAAGGCGCAGGGACGGAGTTCTGTGTTGGATCCGTAAACCGCTTCGTTGAAGCCAGTGAGGAGTGCCGCGTAGGACCATGCCTGATAGCTTGGATGCGCACCTTCCCTCTCATGCGCGCCACCGCGCTGGGCGATGATGATTCCGTCTTTCTCGCTGATGCGTGAAGTGGACCATTGCTTCAATTCAACGATGATGGCGTGCGGCGTTCCGTCGGATGAGAGGCCGGACAGGATGAAATCGATCCGCTTCGCGGTTTGGGGAATTCCGAATTCGATGCCGACACCTACGTCGTCCGGTATCTGCTTGTCCCGCAGCACGCGCGCCATTTCCTGTAACGACGCCTTCCAGGACTTGAACTCGCTGTGGGCGGCGTATCGTCCAGTCTTCTGGACGTACGCTGATTCAATGACATCTTCGATGTTGCGGTTGTCGTTGTCGTCCAGGAACTTCGTCTTGGTCGCGTGGTAAACGATCACTGGAGCCTTCCCCTTGGCTTGGCGGTACTAGAGTTCCGTGTACTTCTTGCTGCTGCCTTTGGAGCGGTCGATGGGATACTTCTCTGCATTCCTGAGCAGTTTTCGCTTTGCGGCTTCGATCGGATCTATTCCCAGCTTGTCCGACAGTTGCGCCAGATACAGCAGTACGTCGGCGATCTCTTCGCCGACTTGGTCGAGGCGGTCTCGCGGCAGGGTTCGGCTCTGTTCTTCGGTCAGCCACTGGAAGTGTTCCAGCAGTTCAGCAGCTTCAATGGATAAAGCAGTCGCCAGATTCTTTGGCGAGTGGAATTGATCCCATTCCCGATCCTGGGCGAACTGGCGAAGTTCGGCTTGTAATTGTTGGAGTTCAGTGCTCATGCGATGGGTGGAACGCCATGAATGTACTTGATTGGGTGAGTATAGGTGACGGCATCGGTGCCACTCGAATCTGACCTTCCTTCCGGTTGCAAGCAACGAATGGCGTCCCCGTACAACAGCCGGTTAACACCCGCCAGTGCTACCTTTCCGCCATGCCAAAACCCACCGAAACAATCAAATTCAAAGCAAAGCTCTCGCGCCCCGCAGAACCAAAGGGCGCGGCATGGACCTTCCTGGTGCTGCCCGCGGCCGCCAGCAAGAAGCTGCCGACGCGGAGCATGGTCACCGTCGACGGCACGCTCGCGGGGCAGCCGTTCCAGGCCACGCTGGAGCCTGACGGGCAGGGCAGCCACTGGTTCAAGATCGAAAAGAAACTGCGCGAAGCCGCCGGCGTCGCCGCGGGTGACAGCGTCGCCCTTGAGATCGCGCCGGTGGAAAAGGAACCGGAACCCAAGGTGCCCGCCGACCTGAAGCAGGCGCTGGCCGGCAACCCCGCCGCCAAGGCGATGTGGAAAGAGATCACCACGGTGGCGCGGCGCGACTGGATCCACTGGATCACTTCGGGCAAGAAGGCTGAGACCCGGGTGAAGCGCATCGGCGTCGCCTGCGACAAGCTCGCCAGCGGCAATCGCCGCGCCTGCTGCTTCGACCGCTCGGGCATGTACAGCAAGGGCAACATGGGCCCGCCTGAAGCGGCGGAATGAAACCATAGGGTGGGCCCCGGCCCACCAGACGGAACATCGCAACGTTCCGGTGGGCCGGGGCCCACCCTATGTCGATTTCCAGCCCTGTCGCTCGTCGCCGGTACATACCCACCACCGAAAGGACCGTACCCATGCCGCGCATGATCTTCGTCAACCTGCCCGTCACCGACCTTGCCGCCTCGATGAAGTTCTACGAGTCCCTGGGTTTCACCAACAATCCGCAATTCACCGATGAAACCGCCGCCTGCATGGTCTGGAGCGAGGCCATCAACGTCATGCTGCTGACCCACGACAAGTGGCGCACCTTCACCAGCCGCCCGATCCCGCCCAATACCTCCAGCGAAGTTCTGCTCGCCATTTCCCTGGACGACCGCGGCGCCGTCGATGCCATGAACGCGGCCGCTGCCGCCAACGGCGGCAGCGCCGACATCAACCCGAAGCAGGACCTCGGCTTCATGTACAACCGCAACCTGGCAGACCCCGACGGCCACGTCTGGGAAGCCATGTGGATGGATCCGGCCGCCATTCCCGGCGGCGAGTGACGCGAAGCCATAGCAAGTAGGGCGCAATAACCGAAGGGCATTGCGCCATGGAGTGATGTAGCCATGGAGAGCGATGTGGTGACGGCAATCATCCATTCGCTGGCGCTTGTCCTGAGGGTTCCATGCCGGACATGCCGTGCGGCGCAATGCCCTTCGGTTATTGCGCCCTACGGTTCTGGATGGACATGGCCGCCATGTCCGCTGGCGAGTGAGGGGATCACATAACAGCAAGGGCGACAGGACGCGTCTGAAGTGGCGGGGTGAGGGGCATGGCGATTCCACATTCGGCGGGCCAGGACGATGCTGGAAGGCCCCAATCGTTCATCATATGTATTGACATAGTAAATACATAAGGCCGACAATCATCCGTACATGGACGTACGGCACCACATCGGCGGCAGCGACTTCGTCTGGGATGCGGACAAGGCAGCCAGGACCTGGCTGCTACGCAGCATCCGCTTCGAGGATGCGGCCACGGTCTTCATGGACCCGTTGCTGGTGCTGACCGATGCATCGCGCAACGACGAGGCACGCGATGCGGTGATCGGATTCGATCGGCTGGGTCGCCTGTTGTTCGTGGTGCATATCGAATTCGAAGGCGACTGCATTCGCATCATTTCCGTCCGTCCCGCCGAACCCCATGAGGAGGCTTTGTATGCTCAATGAAACCCTGAAGAAGCGCCTCGCCAAGGATCGGGCGGTCACCAGCATCACCTTGCGCATTCCGGTGGACGTGGTGGACAGCCTGAAGGCGATCGCCCCGCACAAAGGCTACAGCGGCTACCAGACCCTGTTGAAGGCCTACATCAGCGAAGGCCTGCGTCGCGACGAGGCGATCCATGCGGCCGATACCGTCGAGCGCCTGTCGCGTGCACTGAAGAAGCATGGCGTGTCGGACAAAGTGCTGGATGCGGCATTGCGCGACGCGACGGCGTAACGCCCCGCTGCAACCGGAGTTCTCGCCCGCGCGTGCAAGCCCGCGTAATTTCACCCCACCCGCATCCGCAATGCATGCAGCCGCTCGTAGTGCGGCCTGCATTCACCGGCGACTTGCGCCGCTGCGCCCGACAGGGCGATCTCCTTCTCCACCGGCGCTTCGAAGCCGGTGGATTCCCACACATGCGCATACCAGTGCGGCGCCCAGATGCCGTCGCTGGCGCGCGGGCCTTTCGGCCAGCGCAGCATGCGGTCGGTGAAGTCGATGCCCAGCCACTCGCACAGCGCGCGCAGGTGCGGTTCCGGGGCGCGCAGGAAATCGCCGGCGTCCAGGATCGGCGGTGGCGTACCGGTCGCGCATAGCTCGTCGTACAGCGCGATCTGCTGCGGCAGGCCGATGTCGTCGGCGGTGACCGTGGCCCGCGACTTCACGTAGGACGCCACC
>Ga0307414_10001665_pt1 | contig 11556 bp, 13 predicted proteins | sample DK1Ometagenome_FD_203804 | JGI IMG/M metagenome (GOLD analysis project Ga0307414, IMG submission 203804) | Maize rhizosphere microbial communities from greenhouse at UC Davis, California, United States - DK15-O-3 | ecosystem: Host-associated > Plants > Roots > Rhizosphere > Soil | place: USA...
GCCGAAATATTGGGCGGAGCGAAGCCGTTGGTCGGATATGAGGATGGCGTGGCCGCGCTGGCCATCGCTGAAGCCGCAATGGACAGCCATTTGGCGGCGTCAGTTGTCAGCATGACCTCATGAGTCATTCTTCGACGAAGCGGCAACTGCATCGGCGAAGAAGCTCTTCCGGTTTTGCACGGGAGTGGCGCGCCGAGCATTACAAAGCTGGGCACTCCGATCATTGGGAGATATCCGTCGAATTATTCAAGTGAATTGCCGTTTCGTTCGCCTCATTGCCAAGGGATTACGCGCGCGGGCGCCCCTTCCACTCCTCGGTCTCAGAAGGCAAAGAATGACGCGAGCGGGTATCTGGCATCACCTGGCTCGCCCCCTCCGCCGGGCGTCACAGCACTAAGTTTTCCGTCCTAATAAGCCCACTCCAACTGGAGCCAGAACTTGCGGGTGTCAGTAGCGAACTGGTTGGCGTCGTAGGACGCCAGCTTGGCAACCGCGGTCCATCGGCCCTTTTTGGCAGACAGAATTGCATCCCATTCGTTGCCATAGCGGATATCTAGCCGGTCACTGTTGAAGCGGTGATAGACGAGGGTGGCGCCGATCGCGTCAATCCCCGCAACCGTCTTCCAGCCGTAGTTCGCGCCGCCATACCAGTCGCGGATGCCGTTTGGCGGCGTTGTGAGAAACTTGTCCGCCCAGCCCTGAAACTTGTGAAGGGTGGCGAGCGGCGTTTGGAAGCTGGTGAAAGCCAGGCCTTCATCGGCACCAAGGCGTTCATGGCCGATCATCAGCTTGGCAGGGCCAATGTCGAGGCCAACATCCATCAGCCAATAGTCGACATCATAATCGTTCGGGTTTCGACGCCAGTCCGACTGGCGGGCATAGCTCAGCGAATAGTTGATTTTCGCTTTCGGCGAGAGGCTGCGACCGCCCGCAAGGCGGACCCCATAGGTCTGGCTGGAGAGCCGGAAGCCCTGGACGGCGGCTTCATCTTGATCGACGAGATAGGCGAAGCCCGATAGCGTGCCAACAGGCGTCGGATGGCTGACGGTGGCGAAGACATTATTCCCTCCTATCGCTTGCTGGCGAGCATCGCGCCCGTCGATCCCCCAGATCGTCCGCACCGACCAGCTGTAGCTGATGTCGGCCTTGAGGCCCTTGGCGTCGCCATATTCGAAGCGCACCGCGTCGAAACTCTGTTCGTTCTGCCGCCAGACGACCGATCCAACGAAGCGCTGGTCCTCGATGTTGATCCGCTGACGGCCAAGCGTGACGATGGCCTTTGGTAGCCCGCGATACTGGAGCTGAAGCCGGTTGAGCTCGATATTCTCTGGGTCCGCGACGATTGGAAATTGAATTTTGCCGTTAAGTCCGCTGTCGTACCGTTCGGAGAGGGCGGCGGTGCCTTCCGCTTCCGCAAGCACTGACCAGTCGCTCCATTTCGCTTCGGTCCCGGCGCGAAGGCGGAAAGTCAGCGCTCCGGCTTCCTTGTCGAGACCTTCCTGGTCGACAAGTTCATAGCGCAGCCGCGCGTCGGCGATCGGCTTCAGTTCCTGCGCCGTTGCCGGCGTGGCGAAGAAGGCCGCTCCCGCGACGAATGTGAGTCCGCTCAGCCGCATTTCGAATATCCGCACGAGAGACAGTTGTTGCAGCCTTCCACCTTGATGAGCGACGGCGAGCTGCACTGGGGGCAGGCCGGGTGAATGGCCGCCGCCAGCCCCTCCGGCTCGGATCGTTCAAACAACTCGCCCTGATCGACGCCCAGATGGCGTTCAACGAGGCCGCCGATCGCGGCCAGCAACGAGGGGACATATTTGCCCTGGACCCAGGCGCCGCCGCGAGGGTCGAACACAGCCTTGAGCTCTTCGGCAACGAATGAGACATCACCGCCCCGGCGGAACACCGCCGAGATCATCCGGGTCAGGCCCAGCGTCCAGGCGTAATGTTCCATGTTCTTGGAATTGATGAAGATTTCGAATGGACGCCGCGTTCCGCTCTCGTCGATCATATCGTTGATCGTGACATAGGCGGCGTGGGCACTGTCCGGCCATTTGAGCTTGTACGTCGTGCCGCGAAGCGCTTCCGACCGGTCCGCCAGTGCAGGTTCGGGGACGGGGTCATGCTTTGGCTTGGCCGTGCTCAGAACCGACCCGGTCACGGCATTGGGCCGGTAGGTGGTGAGGCCCTTGCAGCCGAGATGGTATCCCTCGACGTAGATGTCGGCGAAGGCTTCGAACTCGATATCCTCCGGGCAGTTCACGGTTTTGGAAATCGAACTGTCGATCAGGGCCTGTGCTGCCGCCTGCATCGTCAGATGATCGGACGGTGTCAGAGTCTGGGAGCTGACGAATAGCTTGGGCGGCGGGTGGGCGTCTTCGCCTTTCAGCCGCTTCCATGCCTGGAGTGCAAAATCCTCGACCGCTTCCTCGCGTGTCGTGCCGTCGGGGTTACGAATCTTGCGGGTGTAGCTGTAGGCGAAGACCGGCTCGACGCCGGAAGAGACATTGCCGGCAAGCAAGGATGTCGTGCCCGTGGGCGCGATCGAGGTCAGGCAGCCATTGCGGAGGCCGTTCTCCGCGATCAGCGATCGCGTTTCATCGTCAAGGGAGGTCAGATTCGGACGATCGAGCATCGCTGGATCGTAGGCGGGGCATGCTCCTTTTTCGCCGGCGAGCTCAGCGGAAGCGCGATAAGCTTCACGCTTGACGATCTCGAGCCAGCGCTGCGTCAGCTCGACCGCTTCCCGGCTGCCATAGACGGTCCCGCAAAACAGCAGCGCATCGGCAAGACCGGTGATTCCAAGGCCGATTCGCCGCTTGGTCTTTGCTTCTATCTCCTGCTCGGGGAGCGGGTAGCGGGAAATGTCGATCACATTGTCGAGCATCCTCACGGCGATTTGCGTCAGACCCGCCAGCTCGGCCTCGTTGATCGAGGCATCTGGTTCGAATGGCCGTTCGACCAATGCCGCGAGGTTGATCGATCCCAAGAGGCAGGCGCCGTAGGGCGGCAGCATCTGCTCGCCGCAGGGATTGGAGGCGCTGATCTGCTCGCAATAAGCGAGATTGTTGAGCGCATTGACGCGGTCGACGAAGATGACGCCGGGCTCGGCCGTGTCGTAGGTCGAGCGCATCAGCTGCTCCCACAACGCTTTCGCGCTGACGGTGCGCATGACCTGGCCGCCAAATTGGAGCGGCCATTCCGCGTCCGTCGACAGTGCTTTCATGAAGTCGTCGGTGACCAACACCGAAAGGTTGAAGTTTCGAAACCGCGCAGGATCGCGCTTTGCGTCGATGAACACTTCGATGTCCGGATGGTCGATGCGCAGGCAGCCCATCATCGCCCCGCGGCGCTGCCCAGCCGACAGCACGGTGCGGCACATCGCGTCCCAGCAATCCATGAACGTCAGCGGCCCCGATGCGTCGGCGCCTACGCCCTTTACCGGGCTTCCGGACGGTCGGATGGTGGAAAAGTCCATTCCGACCCCGCCGCCCTGCTGCATGGTGATGGCCGCTTCGCGCAAATGGCTGAAGATTGCCTCCAGGCTGTCGGGAATCGTCCCCATTACGAAGCAATTGAACAACGTCACGGAGCGCCCGGTGCCGGCGCCGGCCAGGATCCGGCCCGCGGGGATGAAGCGAAAGCCGCGCAACGCGTCCGAAAATTGCCCACTCCAATGATCGCGGCGGTCGGCCGGCTCAGCTTCAGCTATTGCATCCGACACCCTGGCGATGGTCGCGGCGAAGTCGGCGTCGCCATCCCCATCCGGTGTCCCGAAACGATATTTGGCCGTCCAGATTTCCTCGGCCAAGACATTCGCGAACGCCATGAAATTCCCCCGGTTCGGTGCGTTCGAACAGGGCTATCGCGGGCGTGGATTCGCCGAATTGATCTGCCTCAAACATCGAAATTCGCTGTCGATTTGATCCAGCGCAAGGCGCGTCGGGAACCCCCGTTCTAATCCAGTTTCCGGACCGGTTGCCGATGCAGCCGGACAAGGAATGGAGTTTGAAATGCGTATCGTACCAATCATCCTCGCGGCAGCCGGAGCGATGGCGCTGGCCGGCCCGGCGATGGCCAAGGACGTGCAGGTGAAGATGCTCAACAAGGGCGCAAGCGGCCCGATGGTGTTCGAGCCCGCGCTGGTCAAGATCGCTCCGGGCGATAGCGTGACTTTCGTTGCGGTCGACAAAGGCCACAACGCCGAAATCATCTCCAGCATGATGCCGGCCGGTGCGGCGTCTTTCAAAGGCAAGATGAACGAGACCTTCACCGTCAAATTCAGCAAGCCGGGCGTGTACGGCTACAAATGCCTGCCTCACTATGGCCTGGGGATGGTCGGGGCCGTAATCGTCGGCAACAGTCCAGCGAATGCGGCGCAGGCCAGGGCCGCCAGCCATCCGGGGAAGGCGAAGCAGAAGTTCGCATCGATCCTCAAATAATCGCAGCGGCTATCAGAACCCCCCGCAGCTGCGGTTACAGCGCCGGTCCATAGTGGCCGGCGCATTTTTTCGTCCCAAGATAGGGAGCATTCCCTAGTGCCACGGGTGATCGTTGAGACCAATGTTGCCACTATTCATGGCGGAGGCTCGACAATGCTCCAACCTGCAATCGAAATATTGAACGCTCACAGGATGATGGCGATTTCGACGGTTCGGCCCGACGGCTGGCCGCAAACGACGATGGTCGGCTATGCCAATGAGGGTTGGGCGGTCTTTTTCCTGATTTTCCGGTCAAGCCAGAAGTTCGCCAATATCCAGAAGGACGATCGGGTCTCGATCGCGGTGAGTGCGGAGGCCAGCTTCCTGGGAGAGATCAAGGCGGTTTATGCCGGTGCCCACGCCAGCGAGATCACCGATTCAGCGGAGCGGGCGAGGGTCTGGCGGATGATGACCGATCGGCATCCGAATCTGGCGGAGTTCGGCGCCCCCGACGACAAGGATACGGCCCTGATGCGCGCGCAGTGCAAATATGTTTCCGTGCTCGATTACAGCAAGGGCATCGGCCACACCGACGCTTTGACCGTGGGCGTGGAAAGCTAATTTCCAGAGGGAAGAGCGGCAGGATCAACCTGGGTCCAGACCTGCGATTTGCACAAGAGCCGTCCCACCGCGCAGCCGACGATTTTCAGCTGCCGGTCGTTGATCATGCGGAGCTCGGCGCTCGATCTCTTGCGAAGGTCGGGAACGAACAACCGGCCTTTCCACCGACCGGCGCCTTCCGGGGTGAAGCCGTGAAGAAGTTCGGTTCCTTCAAGCGGGTCGGTGCCGTTGGACCTCGCATCTTCGGTCGCCTTATCCGAAGCCCAGCGGACATGGCCGCAAAGGATCTCGTCGCCGCACTTCGAGATTTCGACCACCACGCTTTGGGCCGGATTGATCCAATAGCCGATTGGATTCCCTGCCTCGATTGGGGGGCCGGCGATCAAGAGGCCAAGGACCAACAGCGCGGTGATGTTAATCATGGACTTGTTGCGGTGCGCTCGGCCTCGATTACGGTCAAGGCGGCGCCCGAGTTGCTTCCTAGAGAGTCGGTCGTGACGATGACCGTCGTCCCCACGGCCAGAAGGGAGTCGACCAGGCTTCGAAAGGGCTCGGCAACCTTGACCCGGCCGCGGAGGTTTTCCGACTCGCTGGATTGCCCGGGCAATCCCAGCCTGAGCCAATTGCGTTTCCCTTCCGCCGAGCTCTCGAGGATGTAAGCGGTCGTCCGCGCGATCCCGCCGTCGATGTCAGCAGCGGCAGAACCGATGGTCACTCCGTTTCGAAGAACGACGATGCGCTTGTCGGCGGCGCTGATGACGATCGAGAGCGGGCCTTCCGGCGACCTGCCGGGATTCCACTCCATTGCCATCGCTTTCATCGTAGCAGGCGTCCCGCGGGCAAGCAGCTCTTCTGCCGGCGCGATGCGCGGCACATTCTGGCGCTCGGTGATGACGACGGTCATTCCCCGCTGCGTGTTTTGATAGAGGTGCCGCGCGAATTCGTGCGGAAGGCGGATGCAGCCATGCGATGCCGGATAGCCGGGCAGGTTTCCCGCGTGCAGGGCGATACCCTTCCAGGTCAGCCTTTGCATGTAGGGCATCGGAGCATTGTCATATGTCGTCGAAAAATGCTCGACCTGCTTTTCGAGAATGATGAAGATACCCGTCGGCGTTTCATACCCTTTGCGGCCGGTGGAAACCGTTGAAATGCCGATCGGAACGCCGTTGCGATAGACGACCGCCCGCTGCGTGGAGAGGCTGACGACGATCAGAACAGGGCCTTTCGGCGCGATCTCGGGCGCCCAAAGGAATTGGCCGGGCTTGAGCCGGCTGGCCGCCTCGGCCACGCCGCCGGCAGCGAGGGACGGCTGATCGCCAGCGACGGGCGGGCCGGCGATCGCCGCCTCGGCGTTTCCGCCGAAGGTAAGCGCGCCGAACAGCGCCGCCATGATTATCGCCTGCCGCAAACGTTGAGTCATCATTCGACAAGCATCGATTTTTCCCGACCCGCACGCATTACGTATTCTTCCGGCTCATCGGCCCCGGCGTTTCAGGGCGTTGTGAAGGCCAAGGGAAACTACGGATATCCCTGCCCTCGACCTTAGGCGATGCTGGCCGTCGGCGGGCAGGACCGTCTGTCTGCCACGGCAGGAGACATGTCGATGGAACTCGACAGCCAACTCGAACTCAAACAAGCCGAATTCACCATCCCCGGTCGGGAATTTGCCCAAAGCTCCGGCATCAAGTCCATTCTGCTCCATGTGCAGGATGAGGGATCGCTCGACGAGCGCCTGGAGAATGCGCTTTCGCTTGCCCGGGCCTGCTCGGCGCATCTTACCCTTCTGCAGGTCACTCCGATCGAGGCTTATGTCGCATTCGACGGGTTCGGCGGCGTTTTCGTCATGAACGATGTGATCAAGGCGCTCGACCAGTCGGTGCAGGATCTTCGGGCCCGGGCCGAGAGCCGCTTGCTGGGCGAGGACGTCAGCTGGGACTATGAACAGGTGACCGGCAACGTCGAATCCCACGTCGTCGGCCGCGCGGCATTGTGCGACCTGATCGTCACGGGCCGGACGCCCTCCAAGTCAGACATCTCCAGTCCGGTTATCGGTGTGCTCGGCGACCTGATTTCCCGTTCGCGCACGCCACTGTTCATTCCGTCCGAGGGCGGCAGGCCATGCGATCCGAGCGGAGCTGCGGTCATTGCATGGGACGGCAGTTACGAAGCGGCCAACGCCGTCCGTTCGTCGCTGGGCTTGTTGAAGATCTCGTCCGACGTACGGGTGGTGAGAGTCGAGGAAAAGGAAGAAAGATTCCCCAGCACTCGCCTCCTCGAATATCTGTCGCGCCACGGAATCCATGCCGAACTCAGCGTGGAAACCGCCGGTCCGGATACCGACGATCCCTATTTCGTGTCCTGCATCCTGATGGAGCGGGCGAGGGAGCTGAATGGTTATCTCGTCATGGGCGGCTACAATCACAGCCGGATCGGCGAATATATATTCGGCGGCGTGACCCGGACTTTGTTGTCGGGGTCGATCGTTCCGCTCGTCATTGCACGCTGAGCAGGACCGTGTTGGGTGCCGATGGCCAGGAAGCTTCCTTCGCGTCTGATCCTCTGGGGTATCCGAGCCAGAACCGCTTCAACGCCGCCCTGGCCTACCGTCTGTGCGGCTGCCTCGATGCGGTCCGGCTCAACGAGAAATGACGGCAGCGGATTTCTCCGCTGCCGCCGAAAGCTCCCTTGGTTCTCCTAGTGCCCCGAGGCAGCGGCCACCTTCGGATCGACCTCTTCCCGCGGCTTGAAGATTTCCGCGCGCTGTTCGCCGGATACCTGGAGGATGCCCTTCAGGCCCTTCTCCAGACGCGACAAGGCATGGTCGACAAGAATGAACTTGCCGGGCACTTCGACCTTGAATTCGGTGATGGCCGCGCCCCCCGGCGGAACCGTAATCGTCTGCACGTCGGTCATGGGGGCCGACGTCACCGAAGCCAGCGGATAGGCCTTGTCGAAAATCTCGCCGATGACGTGGAAGCTGGAGGTCTTGTTTGGGCCGCCTACGCCGAAGAAGACGCGGACGGTCTCACCGGTCTTGGCCGTCAGCGGCTTCTTCGAGAGCGCATCGGCGGTGCCGTTGAACACCATATACTCCGGCGTTTCAGCGAGGAGCTTGTCCATGCTCTCGGTCAGCTCTCCCTTGGTTCCGTTGGCTTGCTCGGTGTAGATTTCGCCTTGCATCACGTAAAATTCGCGGTCGACTTTGGACAGGCCGCCTTCCGGTTCGACCAGGATCAGGCCGTACATGCCGTTGGCGATATGCTGGGCCACGGTCGGCGTTGCGCAATGGTAGACATAAAGCCCGGGGTTGAGCGCCTTGAAGGTGAAGCCCTTGCTTTCGCCCGGCGCGGCCATCGTCGCGACCGCGCCGCCGCCGGGACCCGTGACGGCGTGGAAGTCGATGTTGTGCATCATCACGCTGTCGTCAGCGTTCTTGAGATCGACCTCGACAGTGTCGCCGACCCGGACGCGGATGAAGGGTCCGGGGACTTTCCCGTTGAACGTCCAATAGTGGAAGGTCGACCCGTCATCCAGCTGGCCGGTCACCTCGACCGTATCGAAATGGACCTTGACGGTTTGCGGTCCGCGGGCACCGATCGGCGCTGGAAGATCCGACGGATCCCGCGCGACATCGGCGACCTTGGTGGCCGAAGCCGTGGCCGTGCCGGCCGCCTGGTGAGCGTGCTGCGCCATACCGGCCGAAGCTCCCAGAGCGGCCACCGCCACCCCGACTGCAAGCAATGCAAAGCGTTTCATGAGTTTTTCTTTCTTCCGGTCAGTTGATGCACTCGTGAATAGGCGGCAGTCGCCGGGATTGAGTTGAGCAGCATCAATTCCGAAGGGTTCGGGGCAAGAATTGACATGGATCATTGGCTGGCTCCGGCTAACCCTCGGCGAGTTGTTCGAGCCGCTCGCGGTCGACGACCTGCAGGGACTGGCGGCCCGTCAGGCGAATGACCCGCGAAGTCTTGAGCCCGGTGATTTCCCTGCTGACCGTTTCGATGCGCAGGCCGAGATAGTCGGCGATATCAACGCGCGACATCGGCAGGATGATGTCCGGTTCGGCATTGTGAGCACAGCGCCCCGCCAGCATCAGCAGGAATGACGCGACGCGTTCGGTCGCCGTCTTGCGGCCCAACAGCACAAGCTGCTGCCGCGCTGCTGCGAGCTCGTGCGCTGCTACCGCATAAAGCCGGCTTTCCAGGGTAGGCTGCCCAGCAACGAATTCATCGAAGCGCGCGCGAGGGAACCGGCACAACGTCGACGGCGCAACGGCCTCGGCGGTAAAGGCGTGCTCCTCCTCCATGGTGATTCCCAGAAAATCGCCCGGAAAGAGGAAGCCGGCGATTTGCCTGCGCCCGTCTGGCAGCAATTTGGAGAGACGGAGCAGCCCGGCGGTCAGGCTGTAAACGCTGGCCGCGACATCGCTTTCGAAGACGACGGTTTCGCCGGGCTCATATTGCACCGTGATCCCGGACTGCTTGAACTGGCGCAGGGCGGCCGCTTCGAGCACGCCGCAAACCGCCAGCGACCTTACCTTGCAGTCGAAGCAGGGATGGCTCGGCTCCAGCACGGGAAGATCCGCGGACCGCGTCGCCAGCATTTCCCACTCTCCCAAAAAAATTCGCGGAGTTGAGGCAGATCAACGATCCCTCCCTTTCTCCATGGGACAGGAGATAAATGGCAACCCAGGCCTCCCATAAGCCGCAATTCTACGTAGATGCGATCACTCCCGTTCAGGCCGACTGGGCCTATCCGCTGATCCGGTCCGTTGCGCCGGAAGTGTCGCCGCAGGACTGGCAAGATTATGTCCAGCGGCGTTATCGGTCCGGCGGGCTGCTGGGCCTGTGGGACAGGCAGGGCGGCATTGTTGGGGTTCTCAGCTATCGCCTGGGCGAGCGTATGCGCCATGGCCTGGTGCTGGCTCTCGACGACTTCGTCACCTTTGAGTTGAGCCGGGCAGCACCTGGCCGGGCCATCCTCCTTGAAGCAGCCGAGAAACTGGCGCGCGATCTGGGATGCACGGGCCTCGAGTTGCGCCTTTCCGCCCGCGGGTTCGCGGATGAGTGCAGCGCGCGCGCTCAAGGTTGGACAACCCTGGGATTGTCGCTCGATTCCGTGATTTTCGTGAAGCCCCTTTAAGGGTAAGATCGTCAAGGGCATTCCGGGAGTGAGGTCATGCTCGACAAGGTCATGGAGATTTTGCGTGCCAACCGTTTGGCGGCACTTGCGACCGTGGGCCCGGATGGCTGGCCGCATTGCACAATGGTCGGCTTTGCCCATGACGGCGCCCGAATCTATTTCGCCATTGCCCCAAGCAGCCAAAAGTTCGCTGACATTCAGCGGGATGATCGAGTCTCGCTGGCAATCGGGCGGGACGTCATTGATCCCTCGAGCATTCATGCGCTGGCGATCCGCGCCCGTGCCAGGATCGTGGAGGATAGCAGGGAGCGAAAGGACGCCATTGAGCTGCTCTTCGAAAAGCGGCCTGCCCTTCAGCGCCTCGAAGAGCCGGCGAGGGTCATGTGCGCGGTGCCTGAGGAAATCCGGCTTCTCGACTATTCAAAAGGCTATGGTCATTCCGTGCTGATCCAGCTCGACCCCGAAGGCCGCGTGCTTCAGGCCGAGGAGCAAGTGCATGATTGGGGCTATGGGAACAGCGTCAAAGAGGTGGACTGACTAGGCCTCGGCGTGATGCCGAACGGCGGCTGCTTCCGCGCAAATCAGCCGCGCTTTCTCGCCGGCATCGAACAGGTGTTGATCGGCTAGCGCGGCGCTCATCCCATCCATTACCGATGAAGCATGGAAGAAGTGCGTGCTCGAGAAGTGGAATATCGACGCCAGATAGCGGCCGAACGATTGATGGAGGGAGGACATTATGCCTTGCTCGTCAAGCCACTGGCTGGTGCTTGCGGACGACGTGAATAGGCACAGTTGCTTGCCAGTGAAAGAACCGCGCTCTCGTTCGTCTTTCAGGTCGGACAGCAGGAAGGCGGCGCCGAAGACCCGATCGATATATCCTTTGACGATCGCTGGCGGCGTGCCGAACCACAGCGGATATACGAACGTAATGACGTCGGACCGCTCGACAAGGTCGATTTCGCGGCGGACATCGGGGCTGGAAACGCCGGGGCGGCGCTGCGGCCGCTCAATATCCGCGAGCAACGGATTGAAGCCCATCGCATAGAGGTCCCGAACCTCGACGATTTGATAATTGGAGCGTGCCGTTTTCGCGTAGCGAGCCGCAACGGCATGGGTGAAGCTGTCGGTCCGGGGATGGCCCAGGATCAGCAGATGCCGAACCGCCTCACCCTTTTGCGAGCCAGTGCCAAGATGTTGATCGCCGGATTCCACCGAGTCGCTCTCCAACTGAAGCAGCGCATCATATCATGACCGGGTCATCGAGGCCCACCGGCCTTGCGCTCGCTGATGCCGGTTCAGGGACGCCCGTCGGGCCGGGGGCCGAGCAACTTCGGCCCGTAAAGAATGAGGAACATGAGGAAGGCACTGCCCCAGAGTG
>Ga0307414_10001666_pt1 | contig 11555 bp, 3 predicted proteins | sample DK1Ometagenome_FD_203804 | JGI IMG/M metagenome (GOLD analysis project Ga0307414, IMG submission 203804) | Maize rhizosphere microbial communities from greenhouse at UC Davis, California, United States - DK15-O-3 | ecosystem: Host-associated > Plants > Roots > Rhizosphere > Soil | place: USA...
ATTAGCCCAAGGTACAAATGGGTCACCGTTCATGCGGGCTGGCAAAGCCTGGAGTTTTCTCCTTTTACCCTGGCGGGCCATACCTTTTTGGGAGGCGGTTTAGAACTGAACCCTGGTAAACTGAGGCTGGGTTTCGTATATGGCCGTTTTAACAAAGCCATTGAGGAGGACCCAAACCAGGTTTCTGCTTTTGCCCAGACTCCGGCTTACCGGAGAATGGGGTACAGTGTAAAGCTTGGCTACGGCACCGAACAGAATCATTTTGACATAATCGTATTGAATGCCAGGGATGAACCCGGGTCGCTCAAAAATCCGGTGACGTTTAGTGGTATCAAGCCTGCGGAGAACCTGGTGCTGGGTACCTCGGCACGGTTTACTTTTTTTAAGCATGTGCTTTTCGATTTCGACCTCTCGGGCAGTATTTATACGAACAACAAGTTGTCCGATACGATTGGTAGTAACCAACTGCGGAAAGTGGCACTGATCAGAAAGCTGGTGACACTCAATACCTCTACGCAATTGCTGGCTGCGGGACAAGGTAGCCTGGGGTATCAGGGTAATAATTATAATGTGCTGGTCAGGTACAGGCGTGTGGATCCAGATTATAAGTCTATGGGCGCATATTATTTTGAAACAGATGTGCAGAATTATACCGTTGAAGGAGGTTGGAGATTACTTAAAGGACAGATGCAGCTAAATGGGAGCCTTGGTTTGCAAAATGACAACATCCTGCATGATAAAGCCTACAGGTCTAACCGCAAGATCGGGGCTTTGAGCGCTTCCTATAATACCCAGGATTATGGTATTGACCTCAGGTATTCAAATTATGGAATCACCCAGGACAGGGGCTTGAACCCGATTGTGGATACCTTGAGGGTGGCACGCACCAATCACAATATCAATGCGATGCTGCGGTATAATATTAACGGAGACTTGTTGGCACAGGGGTTTGTGCTGGTCGGCAATATACAGTCGCTGGTTGACCTCAATAATTTTACCTCTGGTCAGAATACATCAAACAGTAAGACGGTCAATTTTTCTTATCAGCTCAGTTTTGTACCTCGTTCACTAGGCTTGAATGCTAATGTCAACTATACAGTAGCAGATATTTCCTTTGGAAGAACTGTTTTTTATGGGCCTTCTCTGGGATTGGACAAGCAGTTTGCGAAGGGAAAGTATGGTTTGAATGCTTCGGTCAGTTATCAGCAGCAGCAGAACAATAAGAAAGATGCGGGAAATCTGTGGAATGGGAATGTCAACGGTTCTTACCTAATGTCCAAAAGAAATGCTGTTTCGATTTCCTTTAGCTACCTCAAAAGTAATTCCAGGGACATCACGCTTCCGGGTTTTAATGAACTGCGGAGCAGCCTGAATTTAACTCATTCCTTCTAATCTATAAAAACATCGCCCATGAAAAAGTTATACCTGATGACTTGCGGTAAAGCAATAGCGCTATTTTTGACGCTGTTTTGCGGTCTGGCCGGCAACAAGGCCATGGGACAGGCTGTGAACAGTGTCAACATCACCGTGAGCATTACGCCGCCTTACTCTCCCTATTATTCAGATTATGCCGGAATAAATGCAGGGAAAGTCCTGCTGATCGTTCAAAATCTGTCCAATACTCAAAGGAGCATTAAACTGGCGGGTCAGCTAACGGGTGACAACGGTATCCGGCTGACCACCAAATCCAATTATGTACCTTTACAACCGATCATTTTGGGTCCAAACGAAGTGAAAAAATTGAGCGGCCCGGCACTAAAAGATATTTTTGACCTGAATACACTCAATGTTTACGGTGTCGATAAGGCCAGGCTCCTGCAGACATCACGGCTTCCGGAAGGGAACTATAATTTTTGTGTTCAGGCGCTGGATTATGCCAGTAATCAAATGCTTTCTGCCAATGCTCCTTTAGGTTGCACCAATATCACAATTGCTTACCCGGAGGCGCCTGTACTGGTATATCCGGGTAACAATAGCAGTATGCCGAGCACCGTTCCTCAAAGCCTGATTTTCAATTGGATGAATGCGGGGTTTGTACCGTTGGGTACCCAGTACGTTCTGCAAATTGCTGAAATGCCTGCCGGCGTTCGGGTTGATCCCAACCAGTTGTTAAACTCCGTTTCTTTTCCGCTGGTTAATAAGAACATAAATGGCTTAAGTTATGTTCTTTCTCCTTCAGATCCTCCGTTGCACGAGAATGCGCGGTATGCCTGGCGCGTGAGGGCATTTGATCCCTCAGGAAAAGTCACCTTTAAAAATAATGGGGTGAGTGCGGCTAATGTATTCATTTATTCCAAACCATTGGATGCTCCGCTACTGATCAGTCCGGCCGCGGCTGCTAAGCTCCCGGTCGTCGCTGCCCAGAGCTTATTTTTTAACTGGAAAAAATCTGCTGCCGCGGGAATACGGTATAGTTTCCAGGTAGCGGAAATACCTGTGAATAGCAAAAATCCCAATCAGAATTTTAATACCGGAACTTTTTTGATCAACAGGACACTGGTCGATACCTTTTATCTGAAATCTGCTGCCGATCCTGCTTTTGTGATGGGCAAGCGCTATGTCTGGAGGGTCAGGGCTTATGATATTTTGGGTAAAGCCGTGTTTAAAAACAATGGCATGAGTGAAAACGGAACATTTGAGTTCGGAGAGTTGAAGGATGCCGAAGTCTTGCCATTGGCGCCTGAGATTACTGCACCGAAACAGTATGCGGTTTTTACCCGTCTGGAAAATGCGCCGCAGCCCATAGTAAAAATTGAATGGAAGACAGGAAATCTGGCTTATCCTCCTGTTTATGAAATTAAAATGGTTAAAGTTCCACCAGGTATTGATCCGGCTGTTGCAATCGAAGGTGCCGGTCCCGTTATTTTTAGCCGCAAACAAAGCAGCACTCAGGTTTATCTGGATGGAAACGCCAATGTCAATGGGATGAAATCACAGTCTTCGGCTGTTTTGGAGGATAGCGCCAGCTATGCCATTCAGGTGCGTGCCATTAGCAAAAGCCCGGCGGGGGATACCTTAAGGCTGGCAAACTTTGGTAAAAGCCGGGTGGTGCAGTTTACCTATTACGATCAGTCCAAACTGGCTGCACAGGCTCCTCCGCCTCCGGTAAGCAGCAGGATAGCAGGACGCTTTTTGTACCGGTTTAAGGATGCAAATGAGCAGCCTCTAGTGTATGCGCTCAGTTTGCCACCTGTCAGCAACCAACTGGTAGTAGATAAAGCCGCCGGCAAAAATGCCATGGGTGGTCCGACGATGAAGAATGTGGAAATGTTTGATAATGACAAGTTCCCCGATTTTATTGGCAATGGCCGTTTTCCTGCAAAAGACAATGCGAAGCCGTTGAAAAATGTGAAGCTCAGTTTCAAATATGTAATCCTGCAGAGCAGCAATAAGAACCCTAAGAGTTTTACTGAGCTAAAGCCAATCTCCTTCATTACCTCAGATTACATTTCCGGCGCTTACCTGAACTATAATGGCGAAAAAATTAAATATAACCTGAAGGTGGCAGCAGCGACGCTGGCAACGGACGGCTCATTCAGTATTTCTTTTATTAATAATTACAAACTGGGTTATATTGGTACAGAAAAAGGTTTGAGCTATTTCGGTTTTATCCGTCCGATGATCGAAGACGACGATCGTTATTTTACGAGTTCAGACATCTGCCTGGTACCAAAACCGGGGAAAACAACCATCCTGCCGGATGAGCTGGTCTTTGTGAGATCTTATAATGCGGATGTGGCCATTGTGACCGACAAGACAATTAAGAAGCAGGCGGTTGACCCGGGAAAGGTACTGGCCAATTATCCGGTACAGCTGCTGGATCAGCATGTCTATTTTGGCAAACAGAATGACGGTGACAACAAAGTCAATTTTGACAAAGATCCGGAAGATAATCCACTGACCATGCCTGCCGAAGCAAATGCGGAAAGTTATACCGGGCAAAACATGGTTAATGCCGAAGCCGCCAACAAGGAGAACCTGCCAATCGTAGACATTGTCAAAACGGATGAATTTGGGGTAGCTCATTTCAAAAACCTGCTGGCAACTCATACCCACATACCTTTTGCCGCAGTGAACCCGTTTGAGGGAAATTTCAATTATAAACCACAGTACGGCCCTCTGATTAAGACCGGCATGGTAAACAATTCGACAGATGGGACTTTCAACAGCGACTTTCAACCGGAAACCTTTCGTGCAGAGGTCACCGTCCGGCCTAAACAACCTGAAATATACCTGAGGGCGGTGACCATTCAAAATAATGTTCCAAAAGGTATTCAGGGTGCTATCGTTACCGTAACGACGTATGCAAGCCTGAATGCTTATACGCCTCTAGAGAGTGTGAACCATTATACGGATGAGAACGGATATCTTCAGTTGTCCGGTCTGAAAGAGAATTTGTTCCGTACGATTGTGATCCGCAGAACAGGTTTTGCAGATAAGATAGTTACCGTAAAAAACGGTTTGCCGATCAGGCACGACATTGTCCTGGGTGAACGTTATCCTGCACAGGTGGAGCAACCTATGCAGGCTGCCGGGAAAATCGCAGGATATATTGTTAATGAAGCGGGTCAGCCGGTTTCCTGCAACATCCGTGTAGCAAGCGGTCCTTTCATTAAAAATACCAATGGATATTTCCAGATTGAAAATGTACCTACGGGCTGGAAAACTGTGGAGATTGTCCCTACGGTGGACAACTATTTTTCCGAATCGCTGGCGCCGATCATTCACGCAAACGGAGACTGGACGGTGGTTACCAATGCCGCGGGTCAGGCAAACGGGAGGATCGTGCTGAAAGAGAAATTGCACCGTGCCCGCTTTCAGATTGTTGACCAGAACAACAATCTGATCGGTGGCAGTGAAACCCGCATCAGGAACGGCATTACAGATTATTTTGCCTATAATTCTTCCGACATCGTGGCTATTGCCAGTCCGGCAAGCGAATTTAAGGTTCGGGTAACGGCCCCAGGTTATGTAACTTATGATGATTATCTGCTGATTCCGCTGCTCAAAGAGCCAAAGGTGGTAACGATACGGCTGGTTCCTGCGCAAAAAATAATCGGTGTGGTAGTAGATGCAAAAACGGGTAGCCCGATTGAGGAGGCACGGGTCTATACCGTTAGCGGTGTCAACGCAGATGGGGAACTACAAAACGAGACCACTACGGACGCTCAGGGCAGATATACCCTGTATGGTGCCGAAAATTTAAACGCCAAGTTCAATCTTCCCCCAATATTTCCGCAATTGCCGGTGAAGATCTATGCCGTGAAGTCGACAGGGACGCCGTATATCCGGCAAGAACTTAATGCTGTCGGTATTCCTAATGTGCCGGGGTTAAGTATTGCCAACTTTGGACTGACTTCTTTTAAAGCAAAAAGTGAGATATGGGGCATTCCTGTGGAAATCAATTCGGTGACCTCGGTACACAATGTGACTAAAGTGTCGGGGGTGTTTAAAGGCATGCCGCTCAACACCACCTTTACGGGGATTGGAAGTGCTGCCTTGCCGTTTAATAATGTGACGGTTAGTTTCAAGAAACCCGATGATGCCTTTGGCGGATTGGGTGGGAAGGTGAAACCAGGTGCAGTAGCTCTAGGGACGATGGTGCCGGAAGCGGACAGGATCACCTTAGAGACCAATGCGCTAAAAGTTACTGCCTTTAACCAGTATGCCTGTGAAGTGCTGGCTTCTGACAATGGTGCATTTTCAAGAAAATTGTTTGTCGAGAAGAACAACGGTCTGGGTAAACTGAGCGGATATGTGACTTCTGAACTGGCTTCCTTTAATTTTAGCTATGACTATTCAGGCAAGTTCCTGTTGAACAGTGTGGCTACTCCGTTTGAGATATCGAAATCTTTCATTACGGTTTTCTCAGCGAATACTAGCTTCCAGCCTGGATCGACTTATGCATTGTCTGCATTATATGGCAGGAACAATTTTAATATTCACAATTTTAGTGCGAAATTCAGTTCCGGGTATTTTAACCAGAGTGCATTTTATCTCAATGCCGATGTTAATGTACAGATCCCACTGGTGGGTGAAAGTACCTTACCGGCAGGGCAGTTGAAAGTGGCTCCAAAGGAGATTGCCTGGAACCAATATGTGGGTGATATCAACCTTCCACTGGAGAGCTGGTCCATCAGGGGCAAGGGTCTGATGTATGATGTGAACCAGGGTGGTTTCAAGGTAGTGGGAGGGAGCTTAAAAACTAATTTACCTTCGGTTGCGCTGAATGACCTGATGATCATGCCTAAGTCCATTGACCTGGGTGCTAGTAAAATGACAGGCAATGAATCACTTTCATTGGCTAATGTGACACCGCTGAATTTATTCAGTGGTGCAAAACTCACCCTGAATTATGATGAAGCGGCACCTTTTGACCAAAAGCCTCATTACCGGCTAAACCTGGCCAACGGGCAGCAGCCTGTTGCTTATATCGGCAATCTGCCGGGTATGATGGGTTCGAGAATTGACATCGACATGCTCAGCACTTATAGCGACGGAAAGCATAAAACGATCATGATAAAGGAAACCGATGTAAGTTACTACAATGTGATCGGGCAGCATATCAGCGGGATTGAAGTGGCCGATAACTTTTTCACCCTGGTAGGCAATACTGATCTGCAGATACCGGGAGCGAATGGCAGTGTGACAGGCCGGTTTAAATTTTATAAAGATCCCACCGATCCAAAACGGGATAACAATAACGTGGTGTTGGGCGTTGAAAAGTTGCAAACTGACGTGGAAATGGCCGGTAAGGTGAAATTTGAAGGATACAGCTATGAGCTTTCGCCTAATAAACTGACTGTGGATGGAAACGTGCTGATCTACAAAAATACTCCTGATGACGCCATAAAAGGGATCAGAGGTACACTTACTAAGGTTCCGGGGGACATCAAAATGGATCTTAAGCCGGATCAGAAGATCGTAATGGGGTCAAAGTCCCTGTTGCTGACGGTAGGTGGTAATAAAGTGAATAATTACCAGTGGGATCTGCTGCGTTTCACGGGTCAGCCGCAAAATTATACTTCCTATGATACGGCGACGAATACCACAAAGGATATGTTACTGCCGGGTGGCAACCTGATTGATTTTGTGGTCAATGGTGCGCTGTCTACCGACGGGTCATCTGGAAAGGTCATCAAACTTAGTGACATCAGTAGTCCTTTCGGAAATCTTGGATTAACTTTTGATTTTGACCGGAAAATTTTCCAGGGCGCATTAACGCTATCGAATGCTAATATCGTCATGGGGCCTGTTACCGTCCAGGATGGTACCATTGATGTGCAAATGGACGAAAACGGATTTGTTTTGGTAGGGGCAATTACCAATGCCCAGATCACCGCACCTTTGCCATCAGTATTGCTCGGGAACTTCAAAAGCGGGATAGCGATTGGTTATTACGGTACTGCGCTGCCAGCATACATGCGGAATAAATTGCTGGGTGTCACACTATATAGCCAGCTGCCATCTTCCTTCAATACAGGTTTGAAAGGTTTCTATGTTAATGTAATGAAATCGCTGGGGAAAAATGATCTTCCTCAATTACCCGGGCCCAATTTAAAAAGTATTCCGATTGTTGGATCTTTTGTGCCGGTATTTGATTTTTCAGCAGGAATTGATTTATATGTATTGTTGAACGTCGCCGACGGTGCAGAAACCAATATTGGCGGAAAGGCCTTCGCTCACGCTTCTTGTTTATACGATCTGGAGATGTGCAGTATAGGTCTTTCAGGTGGTGCAGACGGACAGTTTGATTTGCACTATACTGGTGGCAGTTTGACTGGTTTCCTGAAATTTGGGGTAAACGCCAACATCATTTATTGTGTAGGCAGTACCGGGGTTGGACTGGACCTTTTATTAGAAAGAACTAGTGACAGCTTCAAATTTAAACCTTCACTTAGATAATAAGCAGAACAAAAGTTATGAAATATTTAATCTTATTGTGCCTGTCTGCTCTGGCGATTCGCGGTTCCGGACAGCAAAAAGTAACAACAACAGCCAATTTAACAGCAAAGTATGATGGTAGCGATATCGTCCTGAGTTATATGCCAACCGGTTTGACTGGTACGGATAGTGTCTTTATTGATGTATTCCGGAATGGCCTGGATGGAAGACGGCTTATCAGAAAGCATAAAAAGATCGCTGCTTTCAAGGTGACGCAGTTTGCCGATACGACCATTCGCCAAAAGCCCGGAATCTATGAATACCAGGTAGAGCTGCGCAGGGATACTGCGTTGTTATTACGTGATCGCGTTTGGGCGCTGGCCTATCCGGAGGATGCGAGGCCGGTCGTGGGTAAGTTTTCGGGTATTGGACTCGAGGGTTCCAATGCCGTAGCTCTGAGCTGGAAAATGGAGAACAGTTTCTTGCTCAGGAGCATTACTCTTCTGCGAAGCAGGAAGAAAGATATGGATTTTGTACCGGTAACTACACTAAGCGGCACTGATAGTTTATATGTGGACAGGGTGAACGATGCCAATGAGCCTTTTTTCTACCGTCTTGACTTGTCGACCTATGGGAATGGACCAGTACTTTCTTCTGCTTCTATTTATGTCATTCCCCAGTTTAAAATCCAGCCACTGAGTCCTGTAAGCATTCATGCCGAACAGAGGAAAAATGCTGTCATCTTAAGCTGGGAAAATGCGGACAAATATGCCAGGGCATTTTATGTGAAGAAAAGAACGCACAATACCGGTGCATTTGTGACAGCTTCTTCAGCGCTCACAAAAAGCAGGCTAAATAAATATGAATGGACAGATACAGTCAGTTCGTTGGTGCCGGGGGAGATCTATCAGTATTATGTGGTGGCCGAAAGCAATTCCTTTGATCAAAGTGTGCCTTCAGATACGGTAACGATCGCTTATGTTAATAAAGAGGCCGTCTTGCCTGTACCACAGGATTTGAGGGTACTGACTGCCAATGACACCACCTACCGTTTGGTGTGGACAATTGATAGTTTAAGACAGGGCGAAGTAGCTGGATTTAAAATACTAAGGAAGCGAAAATCCGATGCCGAATTTGTTCCCATGAGCAATGTGCTGCCTGGTAATGGGCTGAACTATGTCGAAATCCTGAAACCGAAAGACGGAGACACCTTTAAAGTCCAGGCAATAAATGGTTCCCTATTGAGCCGATTTAGCGAATCGTTTACCTATCGCAATGCTTTCGACAAAGAATTTGGTCCTAGGTATCTGAAAGCAGCCGCTATCGAAAAGTCGCTCTATGTAAAATGGCTGAAAGACGAGGATTTAAAGTTGAAAGCTTACCGCCTGTATAAATGGACGGGTAAATCCTTCGCACTGATCGAGACGATTCTTTCTTCTCAGGACCATGTGCTTACCAAAAAATATGTCGCCGGTCAGCTTAATTTATATAAGCTGACGGCGATCAATATGAACAATGAGGAAAGCAGGGGGACAGAGGTACTGCAGGTCAACTGAGTCTGCTTGGTTATCCTTCCAGTCCCATTTTTTGCATCACCACATCACTCACGCCGGTAGAAGAGTAACCGCCATCGTGGAAAAGGTTCTGCATGGTCACCATGCGGGTGAGGTCAGAAAATAGGGTGATGCAGTAATCCGCACATGACTCTGCATCGGCGTTGCCCAAAGGCGCAATAGCATTTGCATAATCAAAGAAATCGCCAAAGCCTTTGATTCCGGTTCCTGCGGTTGTCTTTGTCGGTGATTGTGATACTGTATTGATACGTACCTTTTTTTCCAGGCCGTAATGATAACCGAAGCTGCGGGCGATAGACTCGAGCATAGCCTTGATATCAGCCATATCTGTATAGAACGGATAAGTGCGCTGGGCAGCCATATAGGTCAAGGCCACTACACTTCCGCCTTCACTTATGGCATCCAGTTTTTTAGCTACGGCCAGCATCTTATGAAAAGACATTGCAGATACATCGATCCCTTTCATAAAGTAGTCGTAGTTTGACTCGGCATAAGGGATTTTTTTCCGGATGTTCACGCTCATGCCTATAGAGTGCAGTACGAAGTCTATTTTGCCACCCAGTATTTCCTGCGATTGGGTGAACAGGTTGGTCAGTTCCTCGACATTAGTTGCATCGGCAGGTACGATCTTAGAATTTGTTTTCTCTGCTAAAGCATTGATCTCGCCCATCCTCATTGCAATAGGGGCATTTGTCAGAACAAATGTTGCACCCTCTTCATGTGCTTTCTCCGCTACTTTCCAGGCAATGGAATTTTGATCTAGTGCACCGGTGATGATGCCGCGCTTACCTTTTAACAAGTTGTACATATCGGTTATTTTTTATTCTCGTTCTTAATAACCGAAAGTAAGAAAAATATGAAAGACATTTACCTGGTGCCCAACAGTTCCTGAGCATTTTTTAAGGCTGACGCCCCTGGGTCTTTACCACTGAGCATTTCGGCGATAACCTTTACACGCTCGGCAGGCATTAGTTTTTTAATGCCGGTTGTTGTACGTTCTGTTGCTTCATTTTTATAAACGAAATAATGTGCATCACCCTTGGCTGCGATTTGAGGAAGATGTGTAATGCAGATCACCTGCATATTTTCTTCCAGTTCACCGATGACGTTTCCTACCTGAACGGCGGTTTCTCCAGAGATGCCGGTATCGATCTCGTCAAAGATCAGTGTTGGCAATGCAGTATGCCTGGCCATGATTGATTTGATGGCGAGCATCAGCCTGGACAACTCTCCGCCTGATGCAATTTTTCCAACCGGGGCAGGAGGCTGACCGCTATTTGCAGAAAATAGCAATGCAATACTGTCCCGGCCGTCTCTATTGAGTTCCGGCAGCCGACTTTGTTCTATCTTGATTTTTGCATGCGGCATCCCGACTTTAACCAACACTTTGGCAACAAGGTCTTCGATAAGGTGTATCGACTTGCTGCGGTTGACAGACAGGCTTTCTGCTTTTTGTTCAAGATCACTAAGCATAGCGGTTATTTCTTTTTCCAACCGGTCTATTTCTTCGTCTCCGATCAGCAGTTTACTTAAATTGGCAGACAATTGCTCTTGGATTGCCAGCAGGTCACCGACTGTACTTACTTTGTGTTTTTGCTGTAAACTGTAGATAATATCCAGTCTTGCACTGATCTCTTCTATTTTTGAAGGATTAAAAACCACCGCTTCATCTAGAGAGGCAACTTCCTGCGCAATGTCTTTAAGCTCTATCAGTGAAGAACGCAGGCGCTCATTCAGAACCAGGTAATCACCATTGAACTTTTCTATACCCTGAATCTGTAAAATTGCTTCCTTTAAAACCGGTAAAACTGCGGTTTCCTGTTCACTCAGTAAGTTGTAAGAATTGACCAGGCTGCGTTTAATTGCTTCCGCATTGTTCAGCACCTGGAGTTCTGTTTCCAGTTTTTCCTGTTCGTCAGCTTTCAGGTCTGCTGTTTCCAGTTCATTAAATAAAAACTGTTCGTAATCCTGTCTGCTGCGGGCATCGGCTGCTGTATCCTTTAATGTCTTTAGCTGCTGCTGGATTTTTCTACATGCTTTGTATTGCCTCCTGTACTCCTGAAGCAGCGGCTGATGATTGGAAAGTGTGTCTACAAC
>Ga0307414_10001668_pt1 | contig 11540 bp, 13 predicted proteins | sample DK1Ometagenome_FD_203804 | JGI IMG/M metagenome (GOLD analysis project Ga0307414, IMG submission 203804) | Maize rhizosphere microbial communities from greenhouse at UC Davis, California, United States - DK15-O-3 | ecosystem: Host-associated > Plants > Roots > Rhizosphere > Soil | place: USA...
ATCTTATTAAAAATATGGTAATTACCGAATACAGACATGCTACAGGTTTTACTAAAAATGGGATGACGTTTTATTATTCCAATGATTATTTTTTCGCAGATATACAATCTGTTTTGAGTGTTAATTACTATGACACCTATCCCCCAGGATCTTCCGCAGTCACCAATGTATTTGCACAGGATCTTTTGACTGATAACCCGGCCAATTCACGAACCACCAAGGGAATGCTTACCGCTTCCTATATCAAAAATATAGAAGATGATAAATGGACAAAGAACTTTATCTGGTATGATACCAAAGGAAGAAATATAGGCTCAAGAAGTAACAATCATTTGGGAGGATATACTGTTGTTAATCATAAGCTTGATTTTGCGGGAATGGTCCTTCAGAGCAATACCTATCACAGAAGACTGATCACGGATCCTGAAAAGGGCTTTGTAGAAAAATTCACGTATGATTCCCAGAACAGGCTTCTGACGCATACCCATCAGATAGGCAGCAATCCGGTTGAATATCTGGCTCAGAATAAGTATAATGAGCTCTCACAGCTTGAAAATAAAAAAGTAGGGGGAATATCCTTAGCATCTCCTTTACAGACCATCGATTATAAGTACAATATCAGAGGCTGGATGACCAATATCAATGATCCAGTCAATTTGGGAAATGACCTTTTTGGATATAAAATCAAATACAATCAGGTTGAGGGATTGGAAACTCCCAATACCGATTTTCCTGACTTGAAAGTAATACCGAGGTATAATGGGAATATTGCCGAGGTAGACTGGAGAACTTCTACCGCAGCTAATGACCACCTGAGAAGATACGGCTATGTTTATGATAGCTTAAATAGGCTTTCAGCAGGTTTTTATCAGAAAGACAGCAATCCTTCTGCGAAAGAATATTTTGAGAAGCTGGAGTATGATCTGAATGGTAATATTACCAATTTAAAAAGATCTTCTGAATTGATAGTAGGAAATACAGCTGCCAATTTCATTAATAATCTTAACTATACGTATCAAGGGAATAGGCTTACCTCTGTTAAGGATTTAGTGTCATCTATTGGTGGATATAAAGGAAATACAATGCAGTACGATGCTAATGGGAATATGACCAGTAATCCCGATAAAAACAAAATGCTTATCACATATAATTTCCTAAATCTACCGAGCAGCATTACAGAAACAGTATTTGTTAACTCTGCCAATAAGACATATTATACCTATAGAGCCGACGGAACGAAAGTGTCGAAAAGGTATATACCAATGGGTGCCGAACAGAGAACTGATTACTTAGATGGATTTCAATACAACAATCTGGAATCGTTAGGATCTACTGTTCCTACAGTTCCGACATTAAAGTTTGCACCGACATCAGAAGGTTATTTTGATTTTGAAAAAAATAAGTATATTTATAATTATATTGATCATTTAGGAAATGTAAGATTGAGCTATTTTAATAATGGAGCCATGCTTGAAGTGGTTGAAGAGAACAATTACTACCCATTTGGATTAAAACATAAGAGCTATAACAGTTTACCTGGGAATTATAGTTATCAGTACAAGTACAACGGTAAGGAACTTCAGGAGACGGGTATGTATGATTATGGGGCAAGGATGTATATGCCTGACCTTGGAAGATGGGGTGTTGTAGATCCGCTCGCGGAAACTTCCAGACGTTGGTCGACTTACAATTACGCTTATAACAATCCTATACGTTTTATTGATCCAGATGGAAGACAAGGAACAGACTGGTTTTGGGACAGTAATAAAAAAACATTTACCTATGATGCTTCACTGACTTCAGAGGAACAGTTTAATACTCTGAAAGACCAAGGTTTAGTACAAGGAAAATATTTAGGAAAGGAAGGTAAGTTTGAGGTGACTTATGGTGATGAAACGATAGGTAAAGTTGCACTTTATAGCGATGGTGATTGGTTAAATATGTCTTCAGGAGATGCAAATAGTTTTGAATATCACGCCTCTGATGGTCCTGAAAGTATGAGAGGACAATTTTTCACCAATATAGAATCCAGCAGAAACTGGGGTGTACAAGTTTTAGACAAGCCTTTTACTGTAGGCGTAGGTGGAGAACTTACAGTTGGTGCAGGAGCAGGATTTGAACTTGGATACTTTAGTGGTAATTATGACAGTGGAGTTTATTTAAATCTCTATAAATCTGCGGGATTGAATGTAGGTGTTGGTGGAGCTTATAATGAATATACAACTCAACATGGATACGCCCCTTTAACAACGGATAATTTAGGAGGTAACTATTGGAATATTCAGGGAGGAGTTGGCCCAATTTCTGGAAACTATGGACAAACGGCAAAAGATGCTGATGGTAGAAATGTTTCTATAGGAGGAGCAAGTGTTTCTTCCGGCATTTTGAATTTTATCAAAAGACCTAAATTATCTATAGGAGGTAGCGTACAGGCTGGAACAACATATATTAACCCAAGTAAAAGAATTAGAGAAAGTGGTAAGTAGAGATTTAGGATTTAGAATACCCGGAGCAATAGCTTTCTGTTTGGTTGTTATTGGATATTTCTTTTATAGAGAATATCAGCAGAAGCAGCCAGAAATAGTTCGTCAAAATATTTCAAACAAGAATTTCTCAGGCATTGTGGATAGTACATTTACTGTTCATATGAATCACGGATTGACGACAATAATATTCAAGAATAAAAAAACAATAAGCGGATTACAACAACAATACCACTATATGTTAAAAAAAAACGACAGTATAGTTAAGCGTAAAGGCGAAGACAGTATTTATATATACAGAGATGGAGAAGTAAAAGCTTACAAATATTAGATATTGACGAATCTGTCTCACAACTGAGGCAGATTCTTTTTGTTATAAAAGTAATTGTTTTACTGTTTTATTTTCATTGCATTTAACTGTATATCAGCTATCTGTATGAATTTAAAGGATTATTCCTACATCAGAAGGATATTATGATGTACTAAACAATGCCTATATCTATAATTTTACAGATCATTTAGGAAATATAAGGCTGAGTTATACTGATACTAATAAAGATGGAATTATGCAACCGAGGCAATACCGTGTACAGCAATGTGATGGACCTTGGGATCCTTGGAATCCACCCAATTGCATAGATTACTGGAATCCAGGTGAAATTGTGGAAATCAACAATTATTATCCTTTTGGGCTAATGCATAATTATACTGTGACCACTCAGAATGCTTATCAGTACAAGTACAACGGTAAGGAACTTCAGGAGACGGGTATGTATGATTATGGGGCAAGGATGTATATGCCGGATATTGGTAGATGGGGTGTTGTGGATCCACTGGCGGAACAATATAGAAGATGGTCGCCTTACAACTATGCGATGAACAATCCAATCCTTTTTATTGACCCTGATGGGCGTGGCACAGAAAGCACTCATACAGATAAATTTGGAAATGTAGTGAAGGTTGTAGAAGACGGAGATTTAGGAGTTTATCGTCATAACGGTAATACTAAAGAAACCCAACAGGAGCTTAATCAAAAATATTCGAAAGATAATACCTCGGGAGGTGGAGAGAGAATGGGAAGAACACTTGTTTGGAATTCCTTTACAGAATTTGATCAAGGTGGTAAAGAAGCAGGTAAAATAAATTTTGGATCTTTCCAGGCAAGAGATTGGCTTAATAATTTTAGTAATGATGTTTCTGAAAATACTGAAGCCAATGGAGGATTTTTAGCAAGAATGAATTATGCCTGGAATGGTGGTGGTGGCGATAAATATGATTATAAGACACAAAATGGTGGCGGGTTATACGCTGGTTCACAAATAGCAGACGGGGTATACGTTTCAGCAAGAGATGTTGGAAATTTTGCAGCAGGTAGGGCAGCTGCAATAACAGGACAAGATAAAATGGATTTCATGCTGAATGCAGGAGGGTTTAATTTATCAGGGAATAGTAAAATGGGCTTATATTTAACAATTCACACTGGAAAAGTGAAGCCCAAAAAGCAGGTTTTCCTGCTTTTGGAGAACATTTTAACTCCAATCTATTTCAGCGTTTAGGTTATGAAAATGTAACGACAGCTCAAGGAATAATCAAAAAAAGCAAAATAATATGGGGGGACAAAAAATAAAAAGTATCTATCTGCTTTTACCAGTATTGTTATCTATTATAGCATGTGGACATACTAATTTCGATAAATTTGAAGGCACCGGATTTTCTTATCAAATAAGTGCAGGCAAAGCAGATGTCGTGCGTGTTAGATTCACTACTGATGAAGGAGCGCCTTCAATTCAGCTTTTTGATACAAAAGGAAGACTTAAAGAAGAAGCTACCATCGCCCCTTATATGGGTTTAAAATTGACAGCTGTGAAAAATGACACCATACAAATGACCTATACTATTGGACAGAGTGACCTTAATATGTTTTTACCTTGGTTCGGGAAAAACAAATATAATTCTAGTCGCATAGGCAATTATTCGATTCGGTATAATTATGAAATACAAAATGAATATTTGGAGAATGAAGGTTCGGAAATAGATTCATTATATATTGATAAGAATACACAAATGATGTCTCTATTTATAAAACATAAATTAATTACTAAAAAGCCAATGTACTTATTTAGAGTTGAGTCTTCTGAAATAACACTTTATGATCCCGTAAGTAAATCATATACACCGTATTCATTTACACACAATAAGAATATTGCTGAGGAGTATCTTAAAAAAGTTCTTGCTTTGTATTAATTTCTTAAAGTGGCTCCTCCATTGTCACATAAATTCTTTAGTTTCATAGTGAATACTAATGGTTATTATACGTTTAGACTAAACGCCTATGAGGAGCGCATTATGTGGGTAAGGTTCTTACAAGAATTACAAGTACAAAGGTAAGGAGCTTCAGGAGACAGGGATGTATGATTATGGCGCAAGATTCTATATGCCGGATATTGGACGATGGGGTGTGATTGATCCGCTTGCGGAGAAAATGACGAGACATAGTCCTTATAATTATGCATTTAATAATCCTATAAGATTTATTGATCCAGATGGGCGGACACCTACAGATATTCGTATAACAGGTAGTGAGTCAGATAAGGCTCTTCAAGAGTTACAAAAAGCAGCAGGAACAGATATAACATTGTCGAAAGATGCTAAAACAGGAAATGTAACATATACTCAAAATACTAAAGGAAGTTTGTCGGGAAATTCCGCAAAAGTAGCTAAAATTATAAACGATAAAACAGTAACCGTAGAATTAAAAGCAGAAAATACAGTTGATACGAGTACAGGGGGTAAATATATAGGAGGTGCATTTATGGGAAATTCTGTTTTGGCAAGTGGAAATGTTGAAGCAGTACAAGAAATTAACCCATATGTTCTGGGTATTTTATCCGATGCAAATACTAAAGCTGGAGAAGGAATATTGCATGAAGTTACAGAAGGATATGAAGGCGGCTTGATTTCGAAAGCGAGCGGTGTATCTTCTCCTGATTCGACGAATCCTACTTCTATTTATCCTCAAGCTCATACAGCTGCACATCCACAGCCTGGAGTAATAACTGTGAAAGCAGAAGATGTGTCTGGTTTAATTCTACCTTTAAATTATTTTCAACCGACTGATGTAGTCAAAGCATTACATTATGAATCAAATGGTAAAACAATATTAAAAAGAAATGCAGATGGTACGCACAGACCTTAATTTAATTTTGCTCGCAATATTAGTAATTGTGATAGTTTCTTGTAAGTCTAGATATAATACTAAAAGTGTAGTATATCCTTATAAAATTGAAAAAATAGATTCGTTAAACAATTACTATATTATTCATATATCAAAGGATAGTGTAAAATATCAGGTTGTTTCTAAGAAATCAAAATCTAATTGTGATGCAATAAAGGTTAATCAAACATATCCTTCATTTATATTTGAAGCTATGATGAATGAGAATGACTATATACCGAAAGATAGACCAGCCAATTATCTTGATTTTGTTCCTATTGAATTAAAATTGGATGATTCAACGATAATAAAAAGAGATAGAGAATTAAATAATATTTATAAAACTAATAATTTGAATGGACTTTGCTACGTTAATTTAATACCTAAATTAAAAATCAAATAATTGATAATTTAGGATGAATCCCCTAAGCTGGCGCTAACTTCTAGCTAATAACGGTAGAATATGAAAAATCACTGCAATTGTGGTGGTTTATAATAAAAAATGTTTAGGAAATGCGAGGGTAAGTTTTGCAAAAAACAGTGCAGGAGCTCTTGAAATTACAGATACCAACAACTATTATGCTTTTGGGTTAAACCATATTGGTGGAAACAAAGGACTTCTGGGTGGATATAAAAGCTATAAGTACAACGGTAAGGAACTTCAGGAGACGGGTATGTATGATTATGGGGCAAGGTTTTATATGCCAGAGATTGGAAGATGGGGCGTACATGATCCTCTATCTGAAACGACTTTCCAGCCGTATAGCTATGGAGATAATAATCCTATTTTTTATAATGATCCGACAGGTATGATTGCACAACAACCTGAAGCACACGCTACAATATATAAGAACAAAAGAACAGGAGAAGAAGCGAATATCAACGATGGAGTAAATGAAACTGTTTTAGTTAATGGACATGATTTTGCAAAAGCAAAGACTTATGCTAAATACTATAATTCTAATAATAGTATTTTGGGTGGGGGTAATGATTATGAAGTAAATCAAGGGTACATAGATTTTTATTATAATACTAGATATGGCAACGGTTTTAGCATTGTATCTTTATTTGATTCTGGCCCAGATAAAAGAAAGATGCCTACAAGTGATGAAGATACTATGATATATAGGTAAAGGACCGTTAAAAAGTAGTTTGAGGGCAGTAGGAAAAGCTGCTGGAAAAGCACTTGCCAAAAAAGATGCTAAAAAAACTTCAGGCTGGGTAATCAGAAAAGTTTTTGATTCTTTAGATCCTAATATACAAAAAAAAGTTAAAAATGCAATTAGTAACGGAATAGTTGCTCCTGAAGGGCAACAAGGTATAATAAGGTTATCAGCAACAGAAGCTGCTACAACAGGTTATAAATATAAGCTAAAAATATTAGGAAAAGGAGGCGATTATAGAATTTATGGTAATCCAAATGCAAATGGACACATTGTTTTTGATAAAGTAATGGGTCATTAATACATTAAACTTATGAAAATATTAAATAGAAATATAGAAAAGTTATTTGTGATCTCCTCAGAGTATATAAATAATGTTTTAAAAGATGAAGATGTTTTAAATGATTTAAAAGAATCTTGTCAAGAAGGAGATTTAAAACTAATAAACAAAAGTATTGTTTATGTTCTATACGAGAAAAACGAGCTGTATATTAATAGTTTTAAAATTGAAATAGATATAGAATGTAAAGAAAAAAAAATAGGTTTTTATATTCTATATTTAGATGAAGATGAAAATTTTATTGATGAATTCTTTGTTATAAAATGAGATGACTGTTGGTATGAGTGTCCTCGCTCGTGCTGCTGAATAAAATAAACTACTGTGAAAAAACAGTGGTTTATCGTTAATAACAAGAAACGTTATATACAATAGGTAGAGTAAAAAGTGAAAAAAGATCTTCGGTACAGGAATTACAGATTATCTAGACGGGTTCCAGTATAAAAACGACACACTTAAATTTTTCCCTACCACAGAAGATTATTTTAATTTTGAAACCGGAAAGTATGTTTATAAATATACCAATCATCTTGGAAATACGAGACTGAGCTATTTTAAAAATGGCTCAGGAGCAGAGATCATTGAGGAAAGTAATTATTATCTGTTTGGCTTGAAGCATGAAGGATATAATGTTTTGTCAGGAAATCCTGCGTATAAGTACAAGTACAACGGAAAAGAACTACAAGAAACCGGTATGTATGATTATGGAGCGAGATTTTATATGCCGGATATTGGACGATGGGGCGTCGTAGAGCTGCTGGCGGAACAATATCGTAGACACTCTGTTTATAATATTATGCAGTAAACAATCCTATCAGGTTTATTGACCCTGATGGACGTGGAGTTAATGATTTTGTCCAGAGAAAAGACGGCTCGATTTATTGGGATAAAAACGCAAACTCTCAAGCCTCTACTAAAGCAGGGGAAACTTATTTAGGGGAAAATTTATCATTCCATTTTACAAGTTACATTGATGGAAAAAACTGGGATGGTCCCTTAAGTGGGATAGTAGATGCTGCAGGTGTTAAATTGACAAGTATCTTAGAGCTAACCGCAGGGGAAAATGCAGCAGGTGAGTTAACAAGTTTATCAGGAAGTTTTGAATCCAAGCCTGGTGATACTCCGGTTGGTTCACCAAGAATGTTCTATCCTGGAGAAGGGGGAAGTAATAAGGTTTTTGGAATGACTCCTACATCAACAGGAATTAATATAAATTTTGAACAACATGCAAGTGTATCTCCAATTGAAGAATTTGGATTAAATTTTGTAGGCTATAAAATTGTAGATAATGCAGTATAATCAGCCATCTTTTCAAGAAACTCATAGTGCAATGAAAGGGATTTCGGGTATGAATCCGTTTAAAGATAGTAGAGGAAACTATGTTCGTCCTTCAGAAAATACTGTAACCAGACCTAAGACAATAAATGATTTTTCGTATTACCCATCACGATTTTATAAAAGAAACTAATATGTTTAAAGCCACCCTTATTAACAGTTTTTTATATGCAACAATAAAGTATATTATCTTCTTTGTTGTGCTTGCTTTTATTGGAAATCGATTTAAGCATATTGTATTAGATAATGCAAAAACATCATCTGAAATGTTTAGTCTCACTTTAAATTATATATTACATGTGTCAATATATATGATACCGTTAATATTACTCTTTAGTTTCCCTATATACTTCATATTGAAAATAAAGAAAAACATATTTTTTTTACTTGCTATAATATTATTTTTTATAGCAGAGTATTATTTTTATACATATTTGTACGCTCCTTCGAATAAAACTTTAGGAATTTATAATATTATAATCAGTATAATTTTATTATTGATCTTTTTCTATAAAACTATTCGCTCAAAATTTATAGAGTCGTAGATATTACAATCCAAAATCTCCTGAACTTTGGATTATTAACAAAAAAGAGGCTGTCTCAAAGTGAGACAGCCTCTTTTATTTTAAAATTAATTTACAAACTCATATTTTACTTCACCCTCCCCGGATTCTGCTTCAAAAAGCTATCCCATCCGCTATAGGATTTTGTATCTGCAATAGTCCCGGAATTGAAATGATGGCAGACCGCAACAGCCAAACCATCTGAGGCATCCAAATATTTGGTGGGAAATTCTTTCAGTTTTAAAAGGTTCTGAAGCATTCCGGCTACCTGCTCCTTGCTGGCATTTCCGTTTCCGGTGATGGCCATCTTGATCTTTTTGGGAGAATATTCCGTGATGGGAATATTTCGGTACAGGCTTGCGGCCATGGCAACGCCTTGTGCACGGCCCAGTTTAAGCATACTCTGCACATTTTTACCGTAAAATGGAGCTTCCAGAGCAACTTCATCAGGATGATATTCGTCGATCAGAGCTAATGTTTTATCAAAGATATATTTCAGTTTGGTTTCGTGGTTCGGATATTTTTTCAGGATCAGTTCGTGGATGGAGATCATTTCCATTTTACTTTTGGTCACGGAAATAATGCCGAAACCCATAATCGCTGTTCCGGGGTCAATCCCTAAAATTATCTTCTCTGAAATCATGGTTCAAAGATAGCGTTTATAAATCTTTTTTGTTGAATTGTAATAAAGTTTGATTGGGCCTTATCTTAATTGTTTTTCAGCAATAGGAACCCATCTTCCGTCATGACGGAGAAGCAGAATTTTGTCGACTAAAAATTTAGTTTTATATTCTTTGTCCTTATAAATCTCCCACGCTTTCAGATAGTTGTCAAAACTAAGGTTTCTGTAGCCAACGGTCATATGGGGCGTGAAATATTTCTTACCGAAACTAAACTGCTGTATTACCCTTTGATGAAGTAAATTTAAATTTTCATTGGCTTCAGGATGGACAAAAATGACCGGATTTTTTGGATTGGGAAAGCTTCCGAAGCCATTCAGTAGTATTTCAAAAGAAGGAATATCCGTATCTATTTTCTGGAAAGCAGTGTGAATATCGCTTTCCAGCTCCAGTTCTCTTTCAAAAGGTGATAATAAAGTAATGTGGGCATCATTTGTTAATGCTTTTGAATTATCATAATTCACAGCAAGATCCTGTTTAAACACCTTTACTTCATCAATGATGTCCTGTGGAGGATAAATAGCGATGAAATACATTTTTTTCATACTGTAAAAATTAGTGTTTTACTTTAAGCTGCAACAAAGTACTCTCAAGATTATCTGTAATCTTTTTAACCTCCACATGAGGCCTGAATGTTGAACTTTTTCCTTTTTCTTCATCCGCAATATTGGATAAAATAATAACAGATGTTTTGGTTTGTGGATAATAGATATTCAGAGAAGGGGAGCCCTTTACGTAACCGCTGTGAAAATAACTTTCAGGGCTTCCGATATTGACCATAATGCCATAGCCATAGCCCATTTTCCCTAAAATGGCATGATGTCTTTCCGAGCTTTTAGAAACAAACTGCTTTAAAGTTTCAGCTTTGAGGATTTTTCCGCTATACATAGCATTATTCCAGATGTGGAGATCCTCTATGGTAGAAAGAATGCCACCCGCCGGGGTTCCTATATCTTTTCCTCCCAGTCTTTTAGGCATATTCGGAACAGCTGTAAACTTGGCAGCATTTCCCAAATAGGCACTTGCAAAATCCTTACCTTCAAAGATATTTCCTGTGAAAGAATTTTTCATTCCCGCTTTTTTGAACAGCTCCATGACATTTTCATCGTACGATTTTCCTGAAACGGCTTCTATAATTTGTCCCAGTGCATTAAAGCCGTCATTGGAATAGAAAAAGTCCGAACCGCTTTTGAACATCAGCTTTCCTCCAAAAGTATTTAATCCTGAAGTATGATTTAAAAGCTGATGAATAGTGATGTTTTCATAGTCTTTGGTCTGAAATGTTTTCAGGTACTTGGATGCTTTGTTACTAACCTTCAGTTTCCCCTGTTCCATCTGAAGAAGGATAAGAGCCGCAGTAAACTGTTTGCTTACAGATCCAATGGCAAAAACCGTATTGCTGTCGATTTTTACCTTATTCTTGAAATTGGAATAGCCGTTTTCTTTCCTGTACAGTTGCAGTGAATCTTTAAAGACGGAAATACTTCCGTTGAATTTATATTTTTTAAATACAGAATCAATCTGCTGCTCCAAAAGAGTTTTTTGAAAGGCAGTGATGGTCGAATCAATAATTACATTTCTATCAACCGGTTTTTGGGGAGTTTCTGTTTTGCAAGAAAACAAGAAGCAGAAAAGTAAAAGGAGAATGAAATTTTTTATCACAGGTGTTTTTAATTTAGAAGTTACTGATGTGGGATACCTATTAAATGTAAGGAAATCCTTTGAAGTCTCAAAGAGAAGCAAAATTTGTGCTAAGTCAAGGTAG